>Ga0209281_1000386_pt1 | contig 69685 bp, 64 predicted proteins | sample MedtruBG_FD_187514 | JGI IMG/M metagenome (GOLD analysis project Ga0209281, IMG submission 187514) | Root nodule microbial communities of legume samples collected from California, USA - Medicago truncatula BG (SPAdes) (version 2) | ecosystem: Host-associated > Plants > Roots > Nodule | place... | reverse complement strand
TTTCTCGCTGATTTCAGGAGTTTTATTTATGCGTAACTTCGATCTTTCTCCGCTATACCGTTCTGCAATTGGTTTTGACCGCCTGTTTAACCATTTAGAAAATAACCAAAGCCAGAGCAACGGCTACCCTCCATACAATGTTGAGCTGGTTGACGAAAACCACTACCGCATCGCTATTGCCGTCGCCGGTTTTGCAGAAAACGAACTGGAGATCACCGCGCAGGACAACCTGCTGGTGGTGAAAGGTTCCCATGCGGCCGAGCAGAAAGAACGTACCTACCTTTATCAGGGCATCGCCGAGCGCAACTTTGAACGCAAGTTCCAGTTAGCCGAGAACATTCACGTTAAAGGCGCGAACCTGGTTAACGGCCTGCTGTTTATCGAACTGGAACGTGTGATTCCGGAAGAGAAAAAACCGCGCCGTATCGAAATTAACTAATTACGCGGGTCGCGTGAGCGGCCCACCCAGAATTGCTTGCCGTAACGGGAGCATATGCGAATCCATCAGGATTTGCAGGAACAACTGCGCACAAAATTAAACTGTGCCGAACTCGCTTCTCAGAAGGAGATTTAGTATGCGTAACTACGATTTATCCCCCCTGCTGCGTCAGTGGATTGGTTTTGACAAACTGGCTAACGCCCTGCAAAGCACCACCGAGCAACAGACGTTTCCGCCGTACAATATCGAAAAAAGCGACGATAACCACTATCGCATCACCCTTGCGCTGGCCGGTTTCCGCCAGGACGATCTGGATATCCAGCTTGAAGGCACGCGTCTGACCGTGAAAGGGACGCCGGAAAAACAAGAGACCGAGACCAAATGGCTGCATCAGGGGCTGGTTAATCAGCCGTTTAGCCTGAGCTTTACCCTGGCAGACCATATGGAAGTGTCCGGCGCGACGTTTACCAACGGGCTGCTGCATATCGACCTGCTCCGCAACGTGCCGGAAGCCATCGCGCCGCAGCGTATCGCCATTAGCGAGCGTCCGGCGTTGAATAGCTAATAGTGTGCGGGCTGGTGCCCTCACCCCGACCCTCTCCCACAGGGAGAGGGATCCCCACAAAATAATGCCGGCACAGACGACCCCCTCTCCCTTGAGGGAGAGGGCTGGGGTGAGGGGGAACATACGGCTGTGGAGGTTATTCCGTTCACTTTATGTTCCTTGCTACTCTGCAAGGACATAACCGGTGAACGTGCCAGGGTGGCTCAGTCGCCACCCCCCTGGCGACCCGGGCTCCCGGCGGTAAATCGCCGCTTCGCGGTGCCCTCGGCTTATTCCTTCCGGCTTGTCGGGGACGGGCGGAGGCAACGTCCATGTAAAGCCCGCCCTCTCGGCGCATCCCTGCGCCTCGCCCCGGCCTGCAGGAAACGCCTCAGCGATTTACAGCCGGACCAGGGAGTCGCTGTAAGTCATTAATTTTCCAGAAGCAACATTGACCGCTTCCGGTTAAAAAATTACTGGGGATCCCTCAGCCCACGGGGAGAGGGCGCAAACATAAAAAACGGTCACCTTTGGGTGACCGTTTTGCTTTTACCTTCGGCTTTTTTGTGCGCCATCGCCCATACAATCGCATCCGGCTCTGAGAGAATCCTTAGCATAACTAAGGTTATGCACAGGAAGTGGATCATGAGTGATATCGCGTTAACCGTCAGCGTGTTGGCCCTGGTCGCTGTTGTTGGCCTGTGGATAGGGAATATCAAAATCCGTGGCGTCGGGTTTGGGATAGGCGGGGTACTGTTTGGCGGCATTTTTGTCGGGCACTTTGCCGACCAGCTCGGGCTGGTCCTCAGTGCCGAAATGCTCCACTTTACTCAGGAGTTCGGCCTGATCCTCTTCGTCTATACCATCGGCATTCAGGTCGGGCCGGGCTTTTTTGCTTCACTTCGGGTCTCCGGACTACGGCTCAACCTGTTTGCCCTCGGCATTGTGGTGATGGGCGGGCTGGTCACCGCGATCCTGCACAAAATCTTCGATATCCCGCTGCCCGTGGTGTTGGGCATTTTCTCCGGAGCGGTCACCAACACGCCAGCGCTCGGCGCGGGCCAGCAAATCCTGCGCGATTTGGGTATCGAACCTGGCATTGTCGACCAGATGGGGATGAGCTACGCCATGGCCTATCCGTTTGGCATTTGCGGCATTCTGCTCTCCATGTGGCTGGTACGCGTCCTGTTTCGCGTCAACGTTGAAAAAGAGGCGATGGATCATGAAACCACGCTCACCAACGGCCATATGCCGATCAAAACCATCAATATTCGCGTCGATAACCCCAACCTGAACAATATGGCGATTCAGGACGTGCCGATCCTCAATAGCGCCAACATCATCTGCTCCCGCCTCAAGCGTGACGATATGCTGATGGTGCCCGCGCCCGGCACCGTCATTCAGCAGGGCGATCTGCTGCACCTGGTCGGTCAGCCCGGCGATTTAAACAACGCCCGTCTGGTGATTGGGCAGGAAGTGGATACCTCGCTCTCAACCCGCGGCACCGATATGCGCGTCGAGCGCGTTGTCGTGACCAATGAAAAGGTTTTGGGCAAGAAGATACGCGATCTGCAGGTCAAAGAGCGCTATGACGTTGTGATCTCCCGCCTTAACCGTGCGGGTGTCGAACTGGTTGCCAGCCAGGACGCCAGCCTCCAGTTCGGGGATATCCTCAACCTGGTCGGCCGCCCGTCGTCCATCGACGCCGTGGCGGATATGGTGGGTAACGCCCAGCAAAAACTGCAGCAGGTTCAGATGCTGCCGGTGTTTATCGGTATCGGGCTCGGCGTGCTGCTCGGCTCCATTCCGGTGTACGTGCCGGGCTTCCCGGTCGCGCTCAAGCTGGGCCTGGCGGGCGGGCCGCTGATTATGGCGCTGATCCTCGGGCGTATTGGCTGCATCGGTAAGCTCTACTGGTTTATGCCGCCTAGCGCTAACCTCGCGCTGCGCGAGCTGGGCATTGTGCTGTTCCTGGCGGTAGTCGGGCTAAAATCCGGCGGGGATTTTGTCGATACCCTGGTCAGGGGGGAAGGGATGAGCTGGGTCGGCTACGGCATATTCATCACGGCGATCCCGCTGCTGACGGTGGGAATACTGGCGCGGATGTTCGCCAAAATGAACTACCTGACGCTGTGCGGGATGCTGGCGGGCTCCATGACCGATCCGCCCGCGCTGGCCTTTGCCAACAACCTGCACGCCACCAGCGGCGCGGCCGCGCTCTCCTATGCCACCGTCTATCCGCTGGTGATGTTCCTGCGTATCATCACCCCGCAGCTACTGGCGGTGCTGTTCTGGGGGATAGGCTAGTAAATCTTCCGGGTGGATGCGCCGCAGATGGTAGTCCACCTGGTAATCGCTGGTATTTCGGAACATGACGGAATAGTTGAGGAACTCGCCGCTGTCGCTGTAGGAGAGAGAGGTAATGCGCAGCAGCGGCGTCTGTTCCGGTAGATTCATATAGCCAGCCAGCTGTTTATCCGCCAGCACCGGCGTCAGGCTCTCGTAGTTGCCGCTGATGGTGATCCCGCACTCCTTCTCGATGTAATCAAACTTTGACCCTTCAAGATGCGCCAGAGAGAGGTTGCGAAACAGCTTCACCGGCATAAAGCTGTCCTCCAGCATCAGCGGCTTCCCGTCCACGTAGCGCACCCGCCGGGAAAAATAGATCCGCTCATCCACCTGAATCCGCAGCTGGCTGGCGATGGCGGGTGGGGCGGGCATCACTTCGAACTGCAGCACCTTACTCTGCACCTCTTTTCCCTGCTGACGCAGCACCTCCACCAGCCCGGTCAGGTTGGTGGTTTCGTGGTGAACGTCTTTGCGTGAGACAAAGGTTCCGCTGCCGTGCCGTCGCTCAACCAGACCCCAGTTCACCAGCAGATCCAGCGCCTTGCGGATGGTCATTCGCGCCACGCCAAACTCCTGCGCCAGCGCTTTTTCGCCGGGCAGCGGACTGCCGATGTTGTAGTCCGATGAATTCAGCCGCAGCCGCAATCTGTCGGCGATAGATTTGTAGATCACCAGTAGACCTCTCTGCCCATATTAGTGCGTGGATTGCGTCCTGACATGTCCATGTTTACCGCTAAAAGTAGACCTGATTGGTCAAAATAAAACCATGAATGCGATCACGAATCGCAGCGGCACGCCATGTTCGCGCATCAGTAAGTTCTTATGCTCACCTCAGGCCAGCAAAAAACCATAAAGGCCTCTACCCCTACAGGTTGTTTCATGAGGATTTAAAAATGCTCAGTCAAATACAACGTTTTGGCGGTGCCATGTTTACTCCGGTGTTGCTGTTTCCGTTCGCCGGGATCGTGGTCGGAATCGCCATCATGCTTCGCAACCCGCTGTTTGTCGGCGAAGCCTTAACCGCCCCCGATCATCTTTTCGCGCAGATCGTTCACATCATTGAAGAGGGCGGCTGGGCGGTGTTTCGCAATATGCCGCTGATTTTTGCCGTCGGCCTGCCGATTGGCCTGGCGAAGCAGGCGCAGGGCCGCGCCTGTCTGGCGGTGCTGATTAGCTTCCTGACCTGGAACTACTTCATTAACGCGATGGGGATGACCTGGGGCCACTTCTTTGGCGTCGACTTCTCCGCCGAACCGACGGCAGGTAGCGGGTTGGCGATGATTGCCGGGATCAAAACGCTCGATACCAGCATCATCGGCGCCATTGTGATTTCAGGCATCGTCACCGCCATCCATAACCGCTATTTCGACAAGCCGCTGCCGGTGTTTCTGGGGATTTTCCAGGGCAGCTCCTTCGTCGTTATCCTCGCGTTCTTCGTCATGATCCCCTGTGCCTGGCTGACGCTGCTGGGCTGGCCGAAAGTGCAGATGGGCATCGAGTCCCTGCAGGCGTTCCTGCGCTCTGCCGGTGCGCTGGGCGTGTGGGTGTATACCTTCCTGGAACGTATTCTGATCCCAACCGGATTGCACCACTTCGTCTACGGTCCGTTTATCTTCGGCCCGGCGGCGGTGGAAGGCGGTATCCAGGTTTACTGGGCGCAGCACCTGCAGGCGTTCAGCCAAAGCACCCTGCCGCTGAAAACCCTCTTCCCGGAAGGCGGGTTCGCGCTGCACGGCAACTCAAAAGTGTTTGGCTCGGTGGGGATTGCATTCGCTATCTGGTACACCGCGTCGCCGGAAAACCGCGTCAAGGTGGCGGGCCTGCTGGTCCCGGCTACGCTCACCGCCGTGCTGGTGGGCATTACTGAACCCCTCGAATTCACCTTCCTGTTTATCTCGCCGCTGCTGTTTGCCGTGCACGCCGTGCTGGCAGCCACCATGGCAACGGTGATGTACGCTTTCGGCGTGGTCGGGAACATGGGCGGCGGCCTGCTGGACCAGTTCCTGCCGCAAAACTGGATCCCGATGTTCCATAACCACGCCTCGACGGTATTCACCCAGATCGGCATCGGCATCTGCTTCACCGGGATCTACTTCGTGGTCTTCAAAACGCTGATCGAACGTCTGAACCTGAAAACGCCGGGCCGGGAAGAGAGCGAAATCAAACTCTACAGCAAGGCCGACTATAAGGCGGCGCGCGGGCAAACCACCGCCCCGGCAGCGGCCAGCCAGCAGGTCGGGCAGGCTGCCGGGTTCCTTCAGGCGCTCGGCGGCGCGGCCAACATCGAAAGCATTAACAACTGCGCCACCCGCTTGCGTATCGCCCTGGTCGATATGGCGAAAACCCAAAGCGATGACGTCTTCAAAGCCCTCGGCGCCCACGGCGTGGTGCGACGCGGCAACGGCATTCAGGTGATTGTCGGCCTGAACGTTCCTCAGGTGCGCGACCAGCTGGAATCGCTGATGAAAACTCCTTTAACAAATGAACAAACCACCCTGACAGAGGCTATATCATGAAAAAATTCTCAGTTGTCATTGCAGGCGGCGGCAGCACCTTTACGCCTGGTATCGTCCTGATGCTGTTAGCCAACCGTGACCGTTTCCCGCTGCGCGCCCTGAAATTTTATGACAACGACGGCGCACGTCAGGAAACCATCGCCGAAGCCTGCAAAATCATCCTCAGGGAGCAGGCGCCGGAGATTGAGTTCAGCTACACCACCGATCCGAAAGCGGCGTTTAGCGATGTGGATTTCGTGATGGCGCATATCCGCGTGGGCAAATACCCGATGCGTGAAAAAGATGAAAAAATCCCGCTGCGCCACGGCGTGCTGGGCCAGGAAACCTGCGGACCTGGCGGGATTTCCTACGGCATGCGCTCTATCGGCGGCGTGCTGGAGCTGGTGGACTATATGGAGCAGTACTCCCCGAACGCGTGGATGCTGAACTACTCCAACCCGGCGGCGATTGTTGCGGAAGCCACGCGCCGCCTGCGTCCGAACGCCAAAATCCTCAACATCTGCGATATGCCGATTGGCATTGAAGGGCGTATGGCGCAGATTGTCGGCCTGAAGGACCGCAAAGAGATGCGCGTGCGCTACTATGGCCTGAACCACTTTGGCTGGTGGACGTCGATTGAAGATCTCAACGGCAACGATCTGATGCCGAAACTGCGGGAATACGTAGCAAAAAACGGCTATGTTCCGCCTTCGGAAGATGCGCATACCGAAGCGAGCTGGAACGATACCTTTGCCAAAGCAAAAGACGTGCAGGCGCTGGATCCGGACACCATGCCGAACACCTACCTGAAGTACTACCTGTTCCCGGACTACGTGGTCGCGCATTCCAACCCGGAACGCACCCGCGCCAATGAGGTCATGGATCACCGTGAGAAGCACGTGTTCAGTTCCTGCCGGGCGATTATCGAGGCGGGAAAATCCTCCGCCGGTGAGCTGGAAATCGACGAACACGCGTCGTACATCGTCGATCTGGCAACCGCGATTGCCTTCAACACCCAGGAGCGGATGCTGCTGATTGTGCCAAACAACGGGGCCATCCATAACTTCGATGCCGATGCGATGGTGGAGATCCCGTGCCTGGTGGGCCATAACGGACCGGAGCCGCTCACAGTGGGCGATATTCCACACTTCCAGAAAGGGCTGATGAGCCAGCAGGTGGCGGTGGAAAAACTGGTGGTGGATGCCTGGGAGCAGCGCTCGTACCAGAAACTCTGGCAGGCTATCACCCTGTCGAAAACCGTGCCGAGCGCGTCCGTCGCGAAAGCGATTCTGGATGATCTGATCGAGGCCAACAAAGCGTACTGGCCAGAGCTGCATTAATCGTCCTGACCGGCATCGCCCGATGCCGGTCTCCTTGTCCTTGTCGATTTACGCTATGCTGAAGCCTGCCCGTAGCACGACAAGGAACCTTCATGAAAATTTCCCGCCTCGGCGAAGCGCCGGACTACCGCTTCTCTCTGGCTAATGAGCGCACGTTTTTAGCGTGGATCCGCACCGCGCTGGGCTTTCTGGCCGCCGGTGTCGGCCTCGATCAGCTTGCTCCCGAGTTTGCCACCCCATTAATTCGTGAAGTGCTGGCGCTGCTGCTGTGCCTGTTCGCGGGCGTGCTGGCGATTTACGGCTACCTGCGCTGGCTGCGCAATGAGAAGGCGATGCGTCTGAAGCAGGATCTGCCCTATACGCGCGGGCTGCTGATTATCAGCACGATTCTGCTGACGGTGGCGGGCGTGGTAATGGTGCTGGTGTTCTATGGCGGATAGCCGCAAAGCGCGACGCGAAGCGGACCCCGGTCTGCAGCCGGAGCGGACGTCACTGGCCTGGCTGCGCACGCTGCTGGGGTATGGCGCGCTGATTGCCCTGGCGATTAAGCACAACTGGCACCGCACGGGGGGGCCATTCTGGATCTCAATTATCGTGCTGGCGCTGGTGGCGATTATTTTATGGCGCTATACCCGCAGCCGTAACCTGATGGACGTGGCGCAGGATGACTTTGTACAGCCGAAGGCGGTGCGGGATAAGTTCCTCATCGCCCTGGCCGTGCTGTCGCTGTCACTGCTGTTTGCTGTCACCCACATTCAACAAATTTTGCAGTTATAGGCCGGGTAAGGCGCAGCCGCCACCCGGCATAATTACTTCCCTTTCGCCAGATACTTCGCCATCTCGTCTTCCGGTACCATCCCGCCGCCGGTCGCCCAAACCAGGTGGGTAACGTTGGTATGCGAATGAACGCGCAGCGGCCCAGCCATCCCCGCCAGCGCGGACGGTTCCAGCCGAATGCCTTCCTCCTGCGCCAGCCAGCCGAGCATGTCGTACATGCTCTGGTCGGAAAGCGTATAGAACCCGTTGAGCAGGCGCTCCATCGCGCGGCCCACGAAGCCGGAGGCGCGTCCTACCGCCAGGCCGTCCGCTGCCGTCACGTTATCAATGCCCAGATCCTGCACGGCAATCTCATCGTGCAGGCCGGTGTAGACGCCCAGCAGCATGCACGGTGAGTGCGTTGGCTCCGCGAAGAAACAGTGAACGTTATCGCCAAAGGCCAGCTTCAGGCCAAACGCCACGCCGCCAGGGCCACCGCCGACGCCGCACGGCAGGTAGACGTACAGCGGATGCTCCGCATCCACCACCCGGCCCTGTTCGGCAAACTGCGCCTTCAGTCGCTCGCCCGCCACCGCATAGCCCAGGAATAAGGTGCGCGAGTTTTCATCGTCGATGAAAAAGCAGTTGGAATCGCTTTCCGCCGCCTTTCGTCCCTGCTCTACCGCCACGCCGTAATCCTGCTCATATTCCACGACGATGACGCCATGGCTGCGCAGTTTGGCTTTCTTCCACTCGCGGGCGTCGGCGGACATATGCACCGTCACCTTAAAGCCGATGCGGGCGCTCATAATACCGATGGACATCCCGAGGTTGCCGGTTGAGCCTACCGCAATGCTGTACTGGCTAAAGAATTCCTTAAAGCGCGGCTCCAGCAGAATGCTGTAGTCGTCTTCGAGGCTCAGCAACCCGGCTTCAAGCGCCAGTTTCTCCGCGTGGGTCAGCACCTCATAGATGCCGCCGCGCGCTTTGATCGAGCCGGAGATCGGCAGATGGCTATCTTTTTTTAGCAGCAGCGTGCCGGGAACGGATTTGCCAGACTCTTTCTCCAGCCGCGCCTGCATTGCCGGAATGGCGACCAGCTCGGATTCGATAATTCCGCCCGTTGCCGCCGTCTCCGGGAAGGCTTTCGCCAGATACGGCGCGAAGCGGTTGAGCCGCGCGTGGGCGTCGTCCACGTCGGCTTTGGTCAGCCCGACATACGGCAACCCTTCGGCAAGCGTCGTGGTGCGCGGGTTTAGCCAGGTGGTTTCTTTCAGGGCAACCAGATCCTCAACCAGAGGAAACTGTGCGGTTAAAGTAGTGATAGTTGCGTTTTCCATAGTACGTCTCTTCGCGCTCAGATAATGAAAGAAAGCAGGAATGTGCCGCCAAGTGCAAGCACCGAGGCGATAAAGGTCGCCGTCGTATAGTATTTGAAGGTCTCATTCAGGGTCGCGCCGCAGTATTGCTTCACCAGCCAGAAGAGGGAATCGGTCACGATCGTGCAGCCAATGGCGCCGGAACCGATGGCAATGGTGATGATCTCCGGGCTCACATTCGGGTAGAGCGGCAGCATCGGCGCGACGATCGCCGTGGCGCCCATCATCGCGACCGTGGCGGAGCCGACGGCGGCATGCAGCACCAGCGCCACCAGCCAGGCGAGCAGGATAGGGTGCATGTGCAGGTTCGAGAGAATATGCGCCAGCGAGTCCGCCAGTCCGCTGGTTTTGAGAATGGCGTTAAACGCGCCGCCCGCGCCGATAATCAGCAAAATGTTGGCGATAGAGCCGAAGCCGTGCTCGGTGTGCGTCAGCATTGTGCCCATGCCCATATGCTGGCGGATCCCCAGCAGGTAGTAGGCAACAAACACGGCGATAAACATGGCGGTGATCGGGTTGCCGATAAACTCCAGCAGGGTATACAGCGTGCCCTCTTTTGCCATGTTGAGCTCGGCGATGGTTTTCACCAGCATCAGGGCAATCGGTAGCAGCACCGTGAACAGCGTGGCGCCCAGCGACGGCAGGGTGTGCTCTTCACGTACCTTCAGGTCTGAAAATTCCGCCGGAACCGGTTTAAACGGCAGACGGTTGCCGAGCAGTTTCAGGAACAGCGGGCCGCCGACCAGCGAGGCCATCAGGCCTACCATCAAACCGTAGACAATGACCGTTCCCACGTCCGCACCTAATTTATTGGTCACAAACAGTGCCGCAGGATGCGGCGGCACCACGCAATGCACCGCCATCAGCGCGGTACAGAGCGGAATGGCCAGCTTGAGCAGCGACGTGTGGGTCTTTTTGGCGATGGAAAACGCCAGCGGGATCAACAGTACCACGCCCACTTCCACGAACAGGGTAATGCCGCAGATAAGGCCCACCAGCACCATAATCACGTCCGCTGACAGCCAGCGGCAGCGCTGCAGTGCGATCCCGATGCGCTCGGCCGCGCCGGAGACTTCCATCATTTTGCCGAGAATGGTGCCAAGGCCAATCACCGCCGCCAGGAAGCCCAGCGTACCGCCAATCCCGCTCTCGATGGCATTCACCATATCCAGCGGGCTCATCCCCATCATCGCGCCGACGAAAAAGCTCGCCAGCAGCAGCGCGAGGAACGGGTGAAACTTCAGTTTTACGATGGTTAAAACAATCAACACAATGCTGACCAGCAGCGTTGCCACAACCCAGACCTGCGATCCCATATCTCACCTCACCCTTATGTCATCTGTGGGTATTGGACGAAAAAACGGCGTAGGCTGACAAACGATATAAATTGGCGTTCAGGTGAGCCAGATTGGATCAACTAAGTGACTGCGTTCTAAAAAGTGCACTTAACTCGTATTAGGTTCACATAAATTCATCCTTGAGCGGTATGCTGAGCGCAGATACCACGCGCGAGAATTGTGATGACCGATGCAAATGAAGCCAGAAACCGGCTGTTAAACGGCTGGCAGCTGTCGAAAATGTACACCTTTGAAGTGGCTGCCCGGCATGAGTCCTTCGCCCTGGCGGCGGCGGAGCTGTCGCTCAGCCCCAGCGCGGTGAGCCACCGCATCAACCTGCTGGAAGAGGAACTGGGCATTCAGCTGTTCGTCCGCTCGCACCGGAAAGTCGAGCTGACGCAGGAAGGCAAGCGCGTTTACTGGACGCTAAAATCGTCCCTCGACACCCTGAATCAGGAGATCCTGGATATCAAAAACCAGGCGCTCTCCGGCACGCTGACGGTTTACTCCCGCCCGTCGATTGCCCAGTGCTGGCTGGTGCCCATGCTGGGGGACTTTACCCGCCGCTATCCGTCGATCTCACTCACCATCCTGACCGGCAATGATTACGTTAATATGCAGCGAACGGGCGTCGATCTGGCGCTCTATTTCGACGATTCGCCGCCAAACCACCTCTCACATCACTTCCTGATGGACGAGGAGATTCTCCCCGTCTGCTCGCCGCAGTATGCCCGCGAGCATGAACTGCTGAAAAACCCCGATAACCTCAGCCACTGCACGCTGCTGCACGACCGTCAGGCCTGGAGCAACGATTCCGGTACGGATGAGTGGCTGAGCTGGGCGCAGCACTTTGCGGTGAATATGCCGCCATCGTCGGGTATTGGTTTTGATCGTTCCGACTTAGCGATTATTGCGGCCATCAACCACGTAGGCGTTGCGATGGGCAGAAAGCGGCTGGTGCAGAAACGGCTCGAACGGGGCGAGCTTATCGCCCCGTTTGGCGAAAAGACCCTCAAGTGCCATCAGCATTACTATATCTCGACGCTTTCTGGCCGTCAGTGGCCGAAAATAGACGCCTTTATCGGCTGGCTTCGAGAGCTGGCAGGTTGAAGAATTATTACGCTTTCGCTCTACACCAAATGTGAAAAAGCGTGCTAAATACAGGTAATGCTTTCGATTTATCCAGGGTAAACCGTGTTAAAGCCTTTTATTGCCACTGCGTTGCTGATCTCTTCCTGCTGGGCGATTGCCGCTGAGCCGCCGCTGACGGCTGCCCATTATGCGCAGCAGCTGGGCGTCGGAATGGATGTGGACTGGGCGCGCACCGAGCGCGGCATACGCGAATTCGACCCGCTGGTGGTACGGGATTTTCGTGCAAAAGGCATTACCCACGTGCGCATCCGCGTGGCCGATGAGCCGACGGAAGCGCGGCTGATCCACCTGCGCAAGCTGGTAGAAGCCTGCGAGCAGTATGGCGTGATCCCGATAGTCGCTTATCAGGCTGATGAATATAAAAACGACCCAAAAGCCGATAACGAGAAAGAGGCGATCAACTGGTGGATTGCCGTGGCACACTATTTCGGTCAGAGCTACCCGCTGCTGGGTTTTGATCTCATTTATGAGCCCGCCGACAAGCTTAACCACAACCTCACGTCGCTAAACCGCGTGTATGAAAAAACCATTAAAGCGATCCACGATATTGACCCTCAGCGCATGATCTTTATTGCGCCACGCCTGCGTGCCGCGCCGGAGGATTTATCCAGCCTGAAGCTGCCTGCGCACAGTCAAAACTACCTGCTGGCGGAGTGGCATATTTTCCCGTGGGGGCCGCTGAAAAATAGCGGTAAATACCCGTGGACGTCCGGCACGGCGGCGGAGAAAGCGGCTATCCATAATCGCATCAATACCGCGCTGCGCTGGCAGCAAAAAACCGGGCACGTTAGCTGGGTCGGAGGCTGGGGCGTGGGGGAGTCAAACCACCTCACGCCAACCGCTTCGCAGCTGGCCTTCGCCACCTTTATGGCCTGCGAGCTGCAAAAGGCGAAAATCCCTTATGCGTTGAACGCGGACTTCCAGTTTTACGACGGGGAAGAGGGCGCCTGGCGGCCTGCGCCAGAGCCGTTACTACAGGCGATGATTGCACCCGTCTGTGAAAAGCCCGGCGAGAAGCCGGGCCATCATGCGGTTAAACCGGCTGCTCGTGATGCGGGACACGCGACGCCAGCGGCAGCCAGCACAGCAAAATCAGTAGCCCCATCAGCGTCATCAACAAACCCAAACTAGCCTGCCCGGTCTGCGGCATCATGGCCGAGAGCCAGGCCAGCGCGCCGGAACCGATGTTCTGCAAACCGCCCACCAGCGCACCTGCCGTGCCAGCAAGGAACGGGAACGGCTCCATCGCGCCGCTGGTGGCGAGCGGGAACAGCATGCCCGCGCCGAAGAAGAATAGCGCAGCCGGGATGAGCAGCGTCCAGACCGTCATCACGCCAAACAGCCCCGGGATCCACATCATCAGACCCGCCAGCAGGCAGCTGAGCACCGACTGCCACATCAGGGTTGAGAAGCGTTTGTTCGGGCGTCCGGCAAACCACGCGCCGAAAAATGCCGCCGGGATCGGCAGAATAAACAGAATACTCACGACCATACTGCTCAGGCCCAGCCCCGCGCCCAGCAGCACGCCGGAGCAGGCTTCAAACACCGCAATGCCCGCCAGGCCGCCGATCAGCATCAGCAGGTAGCAGGTAAACGATCCGTTACCGAACAGCGTCTTATAGCTGGTGATGAGCTTCGTGCGCGGCGCGTCCTGCGGGCGCGTTTCCGGCATCCAGCGCGCCATGCTGAAGGTGACAATCACGCAGAGCACCAGCAGGAAGGCGTAGCAGGCGCGCCAGGACCACATCGTGTCCAGCAGGCCGCCAATCAGCGGGGCGAGAAGCGGGCTGACCAGAATACCCATGTTCAACAGGCTGTTGGCATGACGGAGCTGGGTACCCTGATACATATCGCGCGGTAAGGTTCGCGCCATCACCCCGCCGACGCCGGTTCCGACACCCTGTAGGGCGCTTGCGGCAATCAGCACGGTCAGGCTGTGCGTGGTAATGGCAATCACCGTCGCCACCATGAAAATGCTCATGCCCACCAGGATCACTGGGCGGCGCCCGACGCGGTCGGACAGCGGACCGTAAAAGAGTTGCGAAACGCCATAGGTCAGCAGGTACGCTGCCATCACGCTCTGCACTGCGCCCTCGCGGACGTTAAGTTCCTTTGCCATGTCGGCAATCGCCGGAATGTAGATGGTTTGCGCCATCTGACCGACGGCCACCAGTAACACCAGCATCAACAATAAGTTAACGTTCCTTTGTTTTTTCATGTCGCTGAATACTTTTGCCAAAAGAGAAAAATGAAGAATAAGTGACTGCGCATTCCCATAAATGCGCGAAGAATCTACCACAGTGAGATGACAATTTAAGCATTGTCGTGGTGAATGAAAAAACCTGGTAAGGCAGGATTTGTAAACAAGAACGGCAACTAATGTTGCCAGTGATTTACGCCAGGCGCAGCAGAATGGCGCCGCCGGCAATACCCAGTGCCGCCGCGATGCGCAGACCCGCAACCTTCTCTTTTAAAAGGACAAACGCGATCAGTGCCCCAAAGAGTATGGAGGTTTCACGCAGCGCCGCGACCACCGCCAGCGGGGCCTGCGTCATTGCCCAGAGCGCCAGACCGTAAGATCCCATGGTGCCAACACCGCCGAGTAATCCCTTTTTCCAGTGCAGGCGCAGGTAGCCGGACGCCTCGCGCCGACGCGCAACCATCGCCCAGCTTAGCAGGCAGAAGCCGTTCATAAAGAAGGTCCACAGCGTATAGCCCAGCGCGGTGTCGGACAGCCGCACGCCGGTGCCGTCCACCAGCGTGTAGCCTGCGATGAAACAGGCGTTCAGCAGCGCCAGCCAGATCCCTTTGCGTGACTGCATACGGCCATGCATCGCCATAATGAGAATCGACAGGCAGATCACGCCAATGCCGGACCAGGCGAGCCATGAGAGGCTATCGCCGAGCGCCAGCACGCTGATCAGCGCCACCAGCAGCGGGGCGGTGCCGCGCATCAGCGGATAGGTCTGGCTCATGTCAGAGACCTGATAGGTCTTCGCTACCAGCACGGTGTACACCACCTGTAAGGCACAGGAGACAATCAAAAACGGCCAGCTGGCAGCAGATGGCTGTGGAGAAAACGGCAGTAAGACCAGAGCGATAACCGTGGCGGAGCCGCTGACGCTTATTGCGGAATAGAGCTTGTCCGTTCCGGCCTTAACGATGGCGTTCCAGCTGGCATGCAGCAGCGCGGCGAAGAGCAAAATGCAGAATACGGTGAGGGTCATGGCGTATCGGGTGATGAATTGTCACTCAACTGTAACATTCACATCCTGATGCTGCCAGCAGGTTACACCGCACAAAAAAGGCGGTGTGTCACCCGCGGTTCGTCTGAGACCAGCGTAAAACCCGCCTGACGATAGAAACCGTATGCGGCGTCCGGCGCATGGGTATTCAGGAAATCAAACCAGATGCTGGCATCGGCCATTACCACGGTTAAAAGCTGTTTGCCAATGCCCAGCCCGCGACACTTCTCGCTGACGTAGAGATGGCGAATACGTCCGGCGCGCGGCTGCTGGCTGAACGGATCGCGGTTGAGGCCGCACACGCCGACCAGCTTGCCGTTAAGAAACGCACCCAGCAGTTTTTCACCCGGCGCGTTAAAGCGGTTCTCGCCACGCTGCCAGTTCTCTTCCAGCCTGCGCAGCATGTTGAAATTCAATGCGATACTTTCCGCTTTCAGGGCGATATACCCCGGCTCATCCGGTGTGACAGGCTCAATTAACAGACGCGACATAGCATTCCCTCGTTATTAAAGAGGGGCGGTTGCCCGCCCCTCTCAGGTGCGACTTGAACCTGAATTACCGAAGGAATTTCAGGACAGCATCAAGCAGTTGCAGTACTGCAACAATGAGTTTGAGGATAAGTATCACCATATCCACTACGCTCATACGCGTCTCCTTTTGGTTAAAAGGAGCACGATGCTGGCGTACCTTTCCGCCGCCTGTTGCCAGCACCTGGATTGACGTAACACAGTGTGCTCACTTCAGGGGGTTAAGGCACTGACGGCACCACCCGTTTCAGTCAGGACTTCGTTGCGCCGGTAGAACTGCGGCCCCCTCGCTCACTGCGAACACCCTCAGTATAGATAAATACTGTATGCATGAACAGTATTTTATGGACAAAATTTGGAAGGCGATCCATACTCAAAAACGTCAAAATCCGTGCCGGAATTGCGCGTTCCTCTTCGATCGCGTATACTTTTTGCGTTGACGTAACACAGTGTGTTCTGCGGCGACCAACCGCAAAACCCTGATAAAAACCTCGCTTAGGCGGGGTTTTTTGTTTTTATCACTCAACAAACGAAACGTGATCCCTGACGCATTTTTGCGCAGATGAAAATATTTCCATTGTCATGCCCGAAAACCTGTGTTTGTATAAATTCAATCAATGATTCCAAACACAGGTCCCCAATGACTTCATCCATCTTCACTTCGACCCTACTAAAAACTGCGCAACCAGCCGCAGTGGTCGTCGTGCGTGTGGTGGTGGTCGTCGGCAATGCGCCGTAGGGACTGGATCAACACACGAATCCAAAACCCCGCCGGCGCAAACCGGGCGGGGTTTTTCGTTTAAGAGCCTCCCCGGAAAGTCGGCCCAGAAGAAAAGGACTGGAGCATGGCAATTTCGGGCACAACATCCACGAAGACGCGTTTCACCGGCGCGCAGCTGATCGTTCATTTGCTGGAACGACAGGGCATCACTACCGTTGCGGGTATCCCTGGTGGCACGGTGCTGCCGCTGTACGATGCGTTGAGCCAAAGCACGCAGATCCGGCACGTGCTGGCGCGTCACGAGCAGGGGGCAGGCTTTATCGCTCAGGGCATGGCGCGTACGCAGGGCAAACCGGCGGTCTGTATGGCCTGCAGCGGCCCGGGCGCAACCAACCTGGTGACCGCCATCGCCGACGCGCGCCTCGACTCCATTCCGCTGATCTGCATTACCGGCCAGGTGCCGTCCTCGATGATCGGTACCGATGCGTTCCAGGAAGTGGATACCTACGGCATCTCTATCCCCATCACCAAACATAACTATTTAGTTCGCGATATCAGCGAGCTGCCTCAGGTTATCAGCGATGCGTTCCGCATTGCGCAGTCTGGCCGTCCGGGCCCGGTGTGGATAGACATTCCTAAGGATGTCCAGACCGCAGAGATCGAGATAGACGTGCTGCCCGAGCCGGGCGACCGTGCGCCCGCGCCAGAATTCAGCGCTGAGAGCGTGCGCGATGCCGCCGCCATGATTAACGCCGCCAAACGCCCGGTGCTCTATCTGGGCGGCGGAGCGATTAACGCCGCGGATGAAATCCGCCAGTTTGCGGAAAAAGTCAACCTGCCGACCACCATGACCCTGATGGCGCTGGGCATGCTGCCAAAAGCGCACCCGCTCTCTCTCGGCATGCTGGGCATGCACGGCGCGCGCAGCACCAACTACATCCTGCAAGAAGCGGATTTGCTGATCGTTATGGGCGCACGTTTTGATGACCGGGCGATCGGCAAAACCGAGCAGTTCTGCCCGAACGCCAAAATCATTCACGTGGATATCGACCGCGCCGAGTTGGGTAAAATCAAGCAGCCGCACGTGGCGATTCAGGGCGACGTGGCAGAGGTGCTGGCGCAGCTGATCCCGCAGACGGACGCAGCCGACCGCGCCGACTGGCGTAAGCTGGTGGCCGATCTGCAGCGCGAGTTCCCGGGCGCCATCCCAACCGAAGGCGACCCGCTGAGCCACTACGGACTGATCAACGCCGTGGCCGCCTGCGTGGACGACAGCGCGATTATCACCACCGATGTGGGCCAGCACCAGATGTGGACCGCTCAGGCTTACCCGCTGAACCGTCCGCGCCAGTGGCTGACCTCCGGCGGTCTTGGCACCATGGGCTTTGGCCTGCCCGCAGCCGTGGGCGCGGCGCTCGCCAATCCGGACCGCAAGGTCATCTGCTTCTCCGGCGACGGCAGCCTGATGATGAACATTCAGGAAATGGCGACTGCAGCCGAAAACCAGTTAGACGTGAAAATTATCCTGATGAACAACGAGGCGCTGGGGCTGGTGCACCAACAGCAGAGCCTGTTCTACAAGCAGGGCGTGTTTGCGGCGACCTATCCGGGGATGATTAACTTTATGCAGATTGCCGCCGGTTTTGGCCTGCATACCTGCGATCTGAACGCCGAAGAGGATGCCCACGCGGCGCTGCAGGCGGCGATTTCTCGCCCCGGCCCGGCGCTGATCCACGTGCGTATCGACCCTGAACAAAAAGTGTATCCGATGGTGCCGCCGGGTGCGGCAAATACTGAGATGGTGGGAGAATAAACCATGCAGAAACAACATGATAACGTCATTCTGGAACTCACCGTCCGCAACCACCCTGGCGTCATGACGCACGTTTGTGGGCTGTTTGCCCGCCGTGCGTTTAACGTGGAAGGTATTCTTTGTCTGCCGATTCAGGGCAGCGAGCACAGCCGCATCTGGCTACTGGTCAATGATGATCAGCGTCTGGAGCAGATGATGGCGCAGATCGACAAGCTGGAAGATGTCACCAAAGTGGCGCGCAATCAGTCCGATCCCACCATGTTTAACAAAATTGCGGTGTTTTTCGAGTAAATCGCTTAAGGTAAGCGCCTTTCGCTCTTGTAGGCCGGATAAGCGCAGCGCTATCCGGCATTTTCAGACCGCAGGAACACACATGACCACCATCGCCCTTATCGACGACCACCTTATCGTCCGCTCTGGCTTTGCCCAGCTTCTCAACCTCGAACCGGATTTCCAGGTCGTGGCGGAGTTTGGTTCCGGTCGCGAGGCGCTGGCGGGCCTGCCGGGGCGCGGGGTGCAGGTCTGTATCTGCGACATCTCGATGCCGGATCTCTCCGGACTGGAGCTGCTAAGCCAGCTGCCGAAAGGAATGTCGACGATTATGCTGTCAGTCCACGACAGCCCGGCGCTGGTCGAGCAGGCGCTCAACGCGGGCGCGCGCGGCTTCCTCTCTAAACGCTGTAGCCCCGACGAACTGATCGCCGCGGTGCGTACGGTCTCCACCGGCGGCTGCTATTTAACGCCGGATATCGCCATCAAGCTGGCGGCAGGACGTCAGGATCCGCTCACCAAACGCGAGCGTCAGGTTGCGGAAAAACTCGCGCAGGGAATGTCAGTAAAAGAGATTGCCGCAGAGCTGGATCTGTCCCCGAAAACCGTGCACGTTCACCGCGCCAACCTGATGGAAAAACTTAACGTCAGCAACGACGTTGAGCTGGCGCGCCGCATGTTCGACAGCTGGCAATGAGTTCCGCTTTTTCACGGCTGATCGCCGTCGTCGCCAGCTTTTTTATCTTCTCCGCCGCCTGGTTCTGCCTGTGGAGCATCAGCCTGCATCTGGTGGAGCGCCCGGAGCTGGCTGTACTGCTCTTTCCCTTCGGCCTGCGTCTGGGGCTGATGCTGCAATGCCCACGCGGCTACTGGCCCGTTTTGCTGGGCGCAGAGTGGCTGATGCTGGTCTGGTTGGCGCAGGAAGTCGCCCTCGCGCACCTGCCCTTATTGATGACCGGAAGCCTGCTTACGCTTCTCCCGGTTGCGCTGATTTCCCGCTACCGTCACCAGCGCGACTGGCGCACGCTGCTGCGTCAGGGGGCGGCGCTGATTGCCGCCGCGCTGCTGCAGTCGCTTCCGTGGGTCGGCGAGAAGGAGATGCTCAACGCCCTGCTGCTGGCCCTGACCGGCGGCCTGACGCTCGCGCCGACCTGCCTCGTTTTCTGGCACTACCTCACCAGCACTGTCTGGCAGCCGCTCGGCCCGGCGCTGGTTACTCAACCGGTGAACTGGCGCGCCCGGCACCTCATCTGGTATCTGCTGCTGTTTGTGGTGAGCCTGTGGCTACAGCTTGGCCTGCCCGCCGAACTTTCACGCTTTACCCCCTTTTGTCTGGCGCTGCCGATTATCGCCCTGGCCTGGCACTACGGCTGGCAGGGGGCGCTGATCGCCACGCTGATGAACGCCATCGCGCTGATTGCCAGCCAGACCTGGCACGATCATCCTGTGGACTTACTGCTTTCCCTGCTGGCCCAGAGCCTGACCGGGCTGCTGCTCGGCGCGGGCATTCAGCGCCTGCGCGAGCTGAACCAGTCCCTGCAGACCGAACTGGTGCGCAACCGTCGTCTGGCGGAGCGTCTGCTGGAGACGGAAGAGAGCGTGCGGCAGGAGGTCGCCCGCGAGCTGCACGACGATATCGGCCAGACCATCACCGCCATTCGCACCCAGGCGGGTATTGTCCAGCGCCTGGCGGCAGAAAACGCGGGCGTGAAGCAGGGCGGGGCGCATATCGAACAGCTCTCGCTGGGCGTCTATGACTCCGTTCGTCGCCTGCTGGGACGGCTGCGCCCGCGCCAGCTTGATGACCTGACGCTGGAGCAGGCGGTGCGCTCCCTGATGCGCGAGATGGAGCTGGAAAGCCGCGGGATTGTCAGTCATCTCGACTGGCACATCAATGAAGCTACCCTGAGCGAAGGCCAGCGCGTGACGCTGTTCCGCGTCTGTCAGGAAGGGCTGAACAATATCGTCAAACACGCCAGTGCCAGCGCAGTCACGATCCAGGGCTGGCAGCAGGACGAGCGCCTGATGTTGGTGATTGAAGACGACGGCTGCGGCCTGCCGCCGGGCTCCGGCCAGCAGGGCTTTGGCCTTGCGGGCATGCGCGAGCGCGTGAAGGCGCTCGGCGGCACGCTGAATATCTCCTGCACCCACGGGACGCGCGTTAGCGTCAGCCTGCCGTTACGGAGCCACCATGTTTAAAACCCCTGCCAGCGTCGTGCCGATTGGCGATAAAGCGGAAATCGACGCCCGCTACCGCTACTGGCGTCGCCATATCCTGATTACCATCTGGCTCGGCTACGCGCTGTTCTACTTCACCCGTAAAAGCTTTAACGCCGCCGCGCCGGAAATCCTCGCCAGCGGCGTGATGACGCGCACCGATATTGGCCTGCTGGCGACGCTGTTTTACATCACCTACGGCCTGTCGAAGTTCTTCTCCGGCATCGTCAGTGACCGCTCCAACGCGCGCTATTTTATGGGTGTCGGGCTGATCGCCACCGGCGTGGTGAACATCCTGTTTGGTTTCTCCACCTCGCTATGGGCCTTTGCCCTGCTGTGGGCGCTGAACGCCTTTTTCCAGGGCTGGGGCGCGCCGGTCTGCGCCCGCCTGCTCACCGCCTGGTACTCGCGCAATGAGCGCGGCGGCTGGTGGGCGATCTGGAACACCGCGCATAACGTCGGCGGGGCGCTGATCCCGATGGTGGTGGGCGCGGCGGCGCTGCACTACGGCTGGCGCGCGGGGATGATGATTGCCGGTGGCCTCGCGATTGTCGCCGGGCTGTTCCTCTGCTGGCGCCTGCGCGACAGGCCGCAAACCGTCGGCCTGCCGGCGGTAGGTGACTGGCGGCACGACGAGATGGAGATTGCCCAGCAGCAGGAAGGCGCGGGGCTGACCCGCAGGGAGATCCTCACTAAGTACGTGCTGAAAAATCCGTACATCTGGCTACTGTCGCTCTGCTACGTGCTGGTCTACGTGGTGCGCGCGGCGATCAACGACTGGGGCAACCTGTACATGTCCGAGACGCTGGGCGTGGACCTGGTCACCGCCAACTCGGCGGTGACGATGTTCGAGCTGGGCGGGTTTATCGGCGCGCTGGTGGCGGGCTGGGGATCGGACAAGCTGTTCAACGGTAACCGCGGGCCGATGAACCTGATTTTTGCTGCCGGGATTTTGCTCTCCGTCGGCTCGCTGTGGCTGATGCCATTTGCCAGCTACGTGATGCAGGCGGCGTGCTTCTTCACCATCGGCTTCTTCGTCTTTGGCCCGCAGATGCTGATCGGCATGGCGGCGGCGGAGTGTTCCCACAAAGAGGCGGCTGGCGCGGCGACGGGCTTTGTCGGGCTGTTTGCCTACCTCGGCGCGTCGCTCTCCGGCTGGCCGCTGGCACGAGTCATCGACGTCTGGCACTGGAGCGGGTTCTTCGCGGCGATCGCCATCGCGGCGGGGATTTCCGCCCTGCTGCTGCTGCCGTTTTTGAACGCGCAGGCGCCACGCGAGGTGAACGAAGCGTGATGCGTCTCACCTTTTCACCCCGAATAGCGCAAAACTAAGAAATTTTCCCGGTTTTACCTGGACGCTGTCTCAGGCATCTCTCCCGGCTGATTTTTACAATGCTGCAAAAATCAGCTCAGGAGTAACTCAGTCATGCTGGCCTTCTTAAATCAGGTGCGCAAGCCGACCCTGGATCTGCCGCTCGACGTGCGGCGCAAGATGTGGTTCAAACCGTTCATGCAGTCTTATCTGGTGGTCTTTATCGGCTACCTGACCATGTACCTGATCCGCAAAAACTTTAACATCGCACAGAACGACATGATCTCCACCTACGGGCTGAGCATGACGCAGCTGGGGATGATTGGCCTGGGCTTCTCCATCACCTACGGCGTGGGGAAAACCGTTGTGTCCTACTACGCGGACGGCAAAAACACCAAGCAGTTCCTGCCGTTTATGCTGATCCTCTCCGCCATCTGTATGCTCGGCTTCAGCGCCAGCATGGGCACCGGCTCCGTTAGCCTGTTCATGATGATCGCCTTCTACGCCCTGAGCGGCTTCTTCCAGAGCACCGGCGGGTCGTGCAGCTACTCCACCATCACCAAATGGACCCCGCGCCGCAAGCGTGGTTCGTACCTCGGCATGTGGAACATCTCCCACAACCTCGGCGGGGCGGGTGCGGCAGGCGTGGCGCTGTTCGGCGCGAACTACCTGTTCGACGGCCACGTGATCGGCATGTTTATCTTCCCGTCGATTATCGCCCTGATTGTTGGCTTTATCGGCCTGCGCTACGGCAGCGACTCCCCGGAATCCTACGGCCTCGGTAAAGCCGAAGAGCTGTTCGGCGAGGAGATCAGCGAAGAGGACAAAGAGACCGAAGAAAACGAGATGTCCAAATGGCAGATCTTTGTTGAGTACGTGCTGAAAAACAAAGTGATCTGGCTGCTCTGCTTCTCGAACATCTTCCTCTACGTGGTGCGCATTGGTATTGACCAGTGGTCGACCGTGTATGCCTTCCAGGAGCTGAAGCTTTCTAAAGAAGTGGCGATTCAGGGCTTCACCCTGTTCGAAGTGGGCGCGCTGGTCGGCACGCTGCTGTGGGGCTGGCTCTCTGACCTCGCCAACGGTCGTCGCGCGCTGGTGGCCTGCGTCGCGCTGGCGCTGATTATCGCCACCCTCGGCGTGTACCAGCATGCCAGCAACCAGTACGTTTATCTGGCGTCCCTGTTCGCGCTCGGCTTCCTGGTGTTTGGTCCGCAATTACTGATCGGCGTGGCGGCAGTGGGCTTCGTCCCGAAAAAAGCGATCGGCGCCGCCGATGGGATTAAAGGCACCTTCGCCTACCTGATCGGCGACAGCTTCGCCAAGCTGGGTCTGGGGATGATCGCCGACGGCACGCCGATTTTCGGTCTCACCGGCTGGGCAGGCACCTTCGCCGCGCTGGATGCGGCAGCCATCGGCTGTATCGTCCTGATGGCGATGGTAGCGGTGCTGGAAGAACGTAAGATCCGCCGTGAGAATCGTGCGCAGAAGCAGAAATTGAAAGCAGCCTGAGTGTGCAGGTGACTTCTTTGCCCGGCTGACCGCCGGGCTTTTTTATTTCCCTCACGCTTACCTTTACCCCGCTTTACACTCCCGCTCCCCCGTATGCTCTACAGTGTTTTTTGCTGCCGCATTTCGTGCAGCCTTAGCCCTTTTTGCTAACGGAGAGCTTGCATGTTGACCCGACGATTATCCTGCCTCGCGCTGCTGATGGCGCTGGCCTCCCCCGCGATGGCCGCGAATGCCCCTGGCTACGGCGAGAAGCTGGAAGGTTTCGACTATGGCTGGCCGGTAAAGCACTTTACCTTTACCTCGCAAAATCAGTCTCTGGATATGGCCTACCTGGACGTTAAGCCGGAAAACCCCAACGGCCGCACCGCGGTGCTGATGCACGGCAAAAACTTCTGCGCCGGCACGTGGGACGCCACGATCCGCGCGCTTTCGGCGAGCGGATATCGGGTGATAGCTCCTGACCAGATCGGCTTCTGCAAATCCACCAAGCCGGAGCGGTATCAGTACACCTTCCAGCAGCTGGCGGATAACACCCACGCGCTGCTCAAATCGCTCGGCGTCGATCGCGTGACGGTCATCGGCCACTCGACCGGCGGCATGCTGGCGACCCGCTACGCGCTGATGTGGCCGCAGCAGGTTGAACAGCTGGTGATGGTCAATCCGATTGGTCTGGAGGACTGGAAAGCGCGCGGCGTGCCGCACATTACGGTTGACCAGTGGTACCAGCGCGAGCTGAACGTCAGCGCCGACGGCATTCGACAGTACGAGAAAAATACCTACTACGCCGGGGAGTGGAAGCCGCAATATGAGCGCTGGGTGACTATGCTCGCCGGGCTTAACAACGGGCCGGGTAAGACGCGCGTGGCCTGGAACTCGGCGCTGCTCTACGACATGATTTACACCCAGCCTGTTATCTATGAATTTAGTGAGTTAAAGATGCCGGTATTATTGATGATCGGTACGAAGGACAACACTGCCATCGGGAAAGACCTCGCCCCGCCGGAAATCCGCAAGACGCTGGGTAACTATGCGGTATTGGGGAAAGAGACGGCAAAACGTATTCCGCACGCGACGCTGGTGGAATTTAGCGACATGGGCCACGCGCCGCAGATGCAGGATCCTGCACGCTTCCACGAGGCGCTGCTGAAAGGGCTTCAGGCGCGCTGACTCGTCTCCAGCAGCAACCCGCGCAGCCACGCCTGCGCGGGGTTGCGGTGCGTTCTGCCGTGCCAGGCCATGCTTTTGGTAAAGCCGGGCACGGGAACCGGTGTCTCGCAGACAAACATCCCCGTCTGGTTTTCCGCTATACGTGAAGGCACGACGGCAATCATATCGCTGAGAGCCAGCACGTCTGGCAGGACCAAAAAGTGGCTCACCGAGAGTCCCACGTGCCGTGTCCGGCCAATTTTCTCCAGCGCGCTATCGGTTACGCCGCGAAAACCGTCGCCCTCGTAAGAGACCAGCACATGCTCCAGGGCGCAAAATCGGTCTATCGTCAGCGGTTTTCCGGCATCCGGATGGTTGGCGCGCATCATGCAGACGTACCGTTCATCATAAAGCGCACGGCTGTGAAGCTCATCTGGCGTGGTGTGGGGAGTGATAAGCGCTACGTCAATAGCGCCCTGCTCAAGCTGGCTGACAAGGCTACCGGGGGTAACGGGCACCACGCGCACGCGTATGCCAGGCGCCTGTGTCTTAAGGGCGGCGATAAACGGCACCACCACCGCACGCAGAGCGTAGTCGGTCGCGGCAAGGGTGAAGGTGAGACTGGCGGTGAGTGGATCAAAAGCGACGGGCTGCAGCAGCACGTCGATATCCGCCAGAATACGTTTTACCGGCGCCGCGAGTGCTTCCGCGCGCGTTGTTGGCACTATTCCGTGCGGTGCGCGGATAAACAGCGGGTCGTCGAAGTTATCCCGCAGGCGGTTGAGCATGCCGCTCACGGCGGGCTGGGTCAGCGCAAGACGCGCCGCCGCGCGGGTAACGCTGCGCTCGTCCAGCAGAGCATCCAGCGTTTTCAGCAGGTTAAGATCCAGGGTGCGCAGATCTGCTTTCATGGCGATTTTCCACCTCTTTTCCGATCACTATTATGGCGCTGCCCGCTGTCGACGGGCTGCGTTTCCCGCTATGATGAGCGGCTAGTCTAAGGAGAACGCATGGTCTGGATAATGCTGGCAACGCTTGCCGTGGTGTTTGTGGTTGGATTTCGCGTTCTGACCTCGGACTCTCGCCGCGCCATCAAACGTTTAAGCGAGCGCCTGGGAGTCACCCCGATGCCGGTCGAGTCGATGATCGACCAGTTTGGTAAATCCTCCGGGAATGAATTTATCCGCTACCTTGAGCGCCCCGACGAGGCGCATCTGCAAAATGCCGCCCAGGTGCTGCTGATCTGGCAGGTTTGCATCGTCGACGGAAGCGAAGAGAATCTGCATACCTGGCACCGCCTGCTGCGTAAAGCCCGCCTGGCCGCGCCGATCACCGATGCGCAAATCCGCCTCGCGCTCGGCTTCATGCGCGAGATAGAACCCGATCCGCAGGAGCTTAACGCCTTCCAGCTGCGCTATAACCAGCTTTTCCTTCCGGAAGAGGGCGTGTTTTATCTGCACTGATATCACGAAACGTGATGAAGAGTATAAAGCATCGTCATTAGATTTATACCTCTCGCTGGCGCACCCTCTCCTCATCCACTAACACGATGAGGTGAACCATGAAACAATCCGCCATTATCTGGCCGAACGACTACCTGCCAGGCACCACCGATAACTTTGCATCCAACGAAATCATCGTCGCCGGGCTGAGCGCAAAAGAGATTTGGGCGCAGCTTAACGACACTACCCTGTGGCCGAACTACTACAGCAACGCTGAGGACATCCGTTTCCATGACGGCAGCGGTCCGGAACTGAGTGCCAACGCCCGCTTCCGCTTCACGACCTTTGGCTTTCCGGTTGAGGCGCAGGTCACGGAGTATGTTCCGCCCGCTGACGGAGAAGCCGCGCGTATCGCGTGGCACGGCTGGGTGGAGGGCGATGCCAGCTCGCGTCTGGATGTGATCCACGCCTGGCTGTTTGAAGACTTGCCGGGAAACCGCGTCCGTATTCTTACCCAGGAGTCGCAGAAAGGCATCCCTGCGCAGGATCTTGCTCGTACCGTGCCGAATCCGATGATTAACGGGCACCAGGAATGGATCGTCGGGCTGGCGAATGCGGCGATGCAAGAAAAGTTGTCAAATCGTTAAATCCGTCACACTTTTGATGATAAACTGCGCGACTTTTCCGCACGTTTTTATCTTCAGGTGACGCCATGACAGAACATATCCAGCCCACGACCAGACCGCAGACCAAAGAGGTTTCTCGCCCCAACTGGTCGGCGGTTTTCTCCGTGGCGTTCTGCGTCGCCTGCCTGATTACCGTTGAGTTTCTGCCGGTGAGCCTCCTGACGCCGATGGCGCAGGATCTGGGCATTTCCGAAGGCGTGGCGGGGCAGTCCGTTACCGTCACCGCCTTCGTGGCGATGTTCGCCAGCCTGTTTATTACCCAGGTGATTGGCACCATCGACCGCCGCAAGGTGGTCATCCTGTTCAGCGTACTGCTGACGCTCTCCTGCCTGCTGGTCTCCTTTGCTGAAAGCTTCACCCTGCTGCTGCTCGGTCGCGCCTGTCTTGGTCTGGGGCTCGGCGGCTTCTGGGCGATGTCGGCCTCGCTCACCATGCGCCTGGTGCCCGCGCGCACGGTGCCAAAAGCGCTGTCCGTTATCTTCGGGGCGGTCTCTATCGCGCTGGTGATTGCTGCGCCGCTCGGCAGCTTCCTCGGCGGGATTATCGGCTGGCGTAACGTCTTTAACGCCGCGGCGGTGATGGGCCTGCTCTGCATCATTTGGGTGTGGAAAGCGCTGCCGTCCCTGCCGGGTGAAGCGGCGCATCATAAGCAGAACATGTTCGCGCTGCTGAAGCGCCCCGGCGTGATGGCGGGGATGACTGCTATCTTTATGGCCTTTGCCGGGCAGTTTGCCTTCTTTACCTATATACGCCCGGTGTTTATGACCATGGCGGGCTTTGACGTGGACGGCCTGACGCTGGTGCTGCTGAGCTTCGGTATCGCCAGCTTTGTTGGCACCTCGCTGTCGTCGCAGTTTCTGAAACGCTCCCTGAAAGTGGCGCTGGCGGGTGCGCCGCTGGTGCTGGCGCTGAGCGCGGCGGTGCTGGTGCTGTGGGGCAGCGATAAGTGGGTGGCCTCTGCGATTGCGATTATCTGGGGCTTTGCCTTTGCGCTGGTGCCGGTGGGCTGGTCGACGTGGATCACCCGCACGCTGGCCGATCAGGCGGAAAAGGCCGGGTCGATTCAGGTGGCGGTGATCCAGTTGGCGAACACCTGCGGCGCGGCCATTGGCGGCGTGGCGCTCGACCATCTGGGGCTGACGTCACCGCTGGTGATTTCCGGAACCCTGATGCTGCTGACGGCGCTGCTGGTGGCAGGGAAGGTGAAGGCGAAGTAGTAAATTCTCCCCTCACCCTAACCCTCTCCCCGCAGGGGAGAGGGGACTGCTCGGTGCTGTCTTTTCACCCTCGCCCCTTTGGAGAGAGGGCCGGGGTGAGGGGACATCAGGCTACGCCGATGCCTTAACCCTTCTACGCGAATCCATCGAAATCAGCACCACCGACGACACAATCAGCAGCGTCCCCAGCCAGTCCGGCAGGGTGAACGCCACGCCCAGCAAAATCACCGACAGCAGCGCGCTGCTCAGCGGCTCGGCGCAGCTCAGAATGCTCGCCTTCGGCCCGCCGATCATCTGCGCGCCTTTCAGATACAGGCTGAACGTCAGCGCCGTGCCAATCACCACCAGATAGAAAAAGGCCAGCAGCAGGCTGCCGTCAATCACGAACGTGGTCCCGCGCCCGGCGTAGAACGGCGTCAGCATTAACCCGGCAATCAACATGCTCCAGCCGACAATCGGCAGCGTGCCGTAGCGGGCGATAAGCGTCGACGGGTACGTCGTATAAAACGCGGCGGCAAACGCCGAGGCGATACCGAAGAATAGCGCGGCAGGCGAGATGGAGAGCGAGGTTGGGTCGCCGTGGGTGACCAGCAGAAAGGTACCGACAAGCGACGTTAAAATGGCCGACAGCACAAACACGCCGGGACGCTTTTTCCGCGCCAGGGCGAACCACGCCACGATGATGGTCGGGGACAGAAACTGCAGCACGGTGGCGGTCGCAGCGTTGGATTTTTCAATCGTCAGCAGAAAGGTGAGCTGCACGGTGAGCGCGCCGACGAGCGAGAAAATCAGCAGGCTGAGGGCGTCTTTGCGATGCTTGATGACCGAGAAAATTTTGTCGCCGTGAACGAAGGAGAGCGTCAGCAGGATCACGCCGGTAAACAGCAGGCGAACCATGGTCAGGTAAGGCGAAGAAATGTGGCTTTTCTCCATGATGTACTGTGCGCAAACCCCCGAGCTGCCCCATAAAACGGCGGCGATCAGGACGTTTAGCATCCCTTTACGTGTGGAACCCATGTTCTCCCCTGCGATGTTGTCGTTAATTCGGCCAACAGCATAGCATGGTTGTGTGCGGCCTGATGCCCTCACCCCGGCCCTCTCCCACGGGGAGAGGGAGCAAACACTCAAAACGGCAACGTTGCGTTGCCGTTTTGCTTTTACCTTAGAACCACGCCTCCCACATCGCGCCGACGTTGAAGTCGTCGAGAGTTTCGTCTTTGGTGTTGTTCACGCGCGCGGTGCGCTCGTTATCCACTTTGCCGCCGGTCACGTAGAAGCGCAGCATCGGACGGAACTCCGGCCCCATGGCGATGGACATGTTCTGCGACAGGGTCAGCTTCCAGCCCTTGTTATCGCCGCCGTTGTCGTAATCAACGTGCTGCCAGCCCGCTTCCAGCCAGGTGGAGTGAACGTCGTTCCACCAGTGCATTGGGCGCACGATGGCATTGTAGTTCTTACGGTTGTCGGTCTTATCACGGCTGTTGTCGTAGTCGTGGAAGGCGAGGATGTACTCCACCTGCGTCGCCTGGGTGAATTTGTACAGCCCTTCGAAGCTGGCGTAAACCGTGGTCAGATCCTCGGTTTTGTTGAACACGCTGTTGTCCGCGTTATCGGAGTAGCGGGCAATCACCTTGTTCACACCGCTATCGTTGGTGTGGCTCAGCACCACGCCGCCCTGCCAGGCGTTCAGACGTTCATCGCTCTCCACCGCCTTGGAGTCAAAGCCGTAGTTGGCGTACAGCTCCATGTCGATCGGGCCGAGCTTCATGCCGTGGATTTTTGAGGTCGCGGCGTAGTTACCTTTATCGCCCGTGCCGGAACCGCCGGTACAGGTGATGCGCGACGGGTTGGCCTCATCTTCCATCACTTCCGGACTACAGGATTCCACCGCCGCCACGGCGGCCACGTCGAACTGCACGCCGCCGATGTCGAAGTTCTTCACCCCGGCGCCCTGGCCGTCGTGGTTCATCCAGAAGTAATCGTTGATGCCCTGCTGCGGACGCTGGTGGAAGTCACGACCGGCCCAGAAATAGGCATTCGGGTTGGAGGCCATAATGTTGGTTACGCCCGCGTAGGCTTTTTTCAGGTTAACTTCGTCGCCCCAGTGGTCGATCATCACGTTAACGTCCCAGATGGCGCCGTTTTCACCCTTGAAGGCCTTGGAGAGCTGGAATTCCCCGCCGTTGCCTTCGTTACCCAGACGACCAATGGCGGACGCGCCGTTGTAGGAGCCGTCCACTGCCACGTATTTCTGGTCGGCGGCCTGGAAGTGCGCGCCGTAGCGAGCGTAGCCGGTAAATTTAATGCCGAACGGAATCGCCATATCCGGGGACTGCGCCGCGCTTTGCGGCTCGGTCACCACGTCCGCTTTTTTCGCGACCGCCGCATCCATTTTGGCCTGACGTTCGGCCAGGGCTTTATCCACCGCTTTTGCCACAATGGCGTCGATTTGCTCCTGCGTGAATTCTTGTGCGAGCACGGAAATTGGGCAAAGCGCGGCGATAACCGCCATGGTTAATGGAAGTTTTTTAATCGTATTCATGGTTATCTCAATATAGTTTAATTTTATTCAGACAATAACCATCCCGCTCCGATCTGACAGAGTATGTCGCTATCATCAGAACAAGTGGAATTCTATTTAAGGTACAGAGGTATTACAGTAATTTATTTCGCCATAGGCTATCTCTGATATAAATGAATAATTTCTTCGGATAATTCACGCGCTAATAAGGAATTCATTAAATGATCCTGCGCGTGCACCATGATTAACGTCATCGGCTGGCGTCCTTCGCCCGCATCCTGCTCGATCAGTTTGGTCTGCATCTTGTGTGCCTGGCGCGAATAGCCGTCGGCTTCGCGCAGCAGGCTTTTGGCCTCGTCAATGTTGCCCTGACGCGCCGCGTGCAGTGCTTCAAAGCACAGGCTGCGGGACTGCCCGGCGTTGACGATAATTTCCATTACGGCTTCTTCTAGTGCGATCATCATCATTACTCTTTATCAAAGCTATTATTTAAGGCGGTGGCGGCAAACCACTCCCCGCTTTTCTTAATGGCGCGCTGCTGCGTCTTTAAATCGAGCTGGATAAATCCGTAGCGATTTTTATACGCGTTACACCACGACCAGTTATCAATAAACGTCCACATATGGTAACCAAGACAATTGCACCCTTCGCTAATACCCTTATGCAGCCAGGCTAAATGCTCAGAAATAAACTCGATGCGGTATTGATCGTTAATCTGGCCATTTTCAATAAAGCGCTGCTCATTTTCGACGCCCATGCCGTTTTCAGAAATAAAGCAGCGTGGGTTGCCGTAATTGTCGCGCAGGTTAACCAGAATATCGTAAATACCCGGCTCGTAGATTTCCCAGCCGCGGTACGGGTTCATCTTGCGGCCCGGCATCTCGTAGTTATCAAAGAACCACTCCGGCATAAACGGCGCCTGCGGGTTCACCGCGCTGTCGCGGCACTTCACGCGACGCGGCTGATAGTAGTTCACGCCGAGCAGGTCGATTTTCCCTTCCGCAATCAGGAAACCGTCTTCCGGTTTACAGGCGGGTAATTGATCGTAGGATTTCAGCAGCGCCACCAGGTCTGCCGGGTATTCACCGCGCAGAACCGGGTCAAGGAAGCTGCGGTTAAACATCAGGTCTGCGATGTGCGCCGCCTTCACGTCTGCCGGATTCTGCGAACGCGGGTATGACGGCGTCAGGTTCAGCACGATGCCAATCTCCCCCGCGTAATGCCCGGCGCGGTAGGCTTGCACCGCCTTCGCATGGGCCAGCACGGTGTGATACGCCACGGTGGCTGCCCGACGAAAATCCACCACGTTCGGATAGTGGAAGTCGTACAGATAACCGCCTTCTACCGGCACGATCGGCTCGTTGAAGGTAAACCAGTGCAGCACGCGATCGCCAAACAGCTCGAAGCACATCTGCGCATAGCGGGCGTATGCGTCCACCACGTCGCGGTTTTCCCAGCCGCCGATCTCCTGCATCGCCATCGGCATGTCGAAGTGGAACAGGGTGATAAACGGCGTGATGCCCTGCTCATTCAACTCATCAATGACCTGATTGTAAAAATTGACCGCTTCCGGGTTCACTTCACCGATACCGTCGGGGATCAGGCGCGCCCAGCTAATCGAGGTGCGAAAGCTGTTGTGGTTCAGCTGCTTTAACAGCTGAATGTCTGTTTTCCAGTGCTGATAAAACGTGGAGGTCTGCTGCGGCCCCACGCCGTTGTGAAAACGGTTCGGCTCGCGGGCAAACCAGTAATCCCATGTGGTTTCGCCCTCTCTTGCCCCTTCGGTCTGGAGAGCGGAGCTTGCGCTGCCCCACCAGAAGTTATCGGGAAATGCGTATTTCATGACTCTTCCTCTTTGACTTAATTGCTGGCGGCTTCAGCGTTACCGACGGTCGCCTGAGCTTTCTGCTCTTCGTTTTTGATGAGCGTACGCTCATAGGCGCGCAGGAATGGCAGGTACATCAGCGCGGACATCACCATACAGACCAGGCACATCACCACCGGACTGAGCGCCCAGTTCGCCGCCCATGACGCACCAATCGGTGCAGGGGTGGTCCACGGGGTTAACGAGACGACCTGTGCCAGCCAGCCGAGCTTGGTTGCGCCGTACGCCAGGCAGGCGTTGACCAGCGGAACGAACACGAACGGGATAAACAGCATCGGGTTCATGATGATCGGCGCGCCGAATAGAATCGGTTCGTTGATGTTAAAGAAGCTTGGCACCACGCCCATTTTGCCGATGGTGCGCAGATGGGTCACGCGGCTGCGCAGCAGCAGGAATGCCAGCGGTAGCGTGGAGCCTACGCCGCCAATCAGCAGGTAGTGATCCCAGAAGCCCTGCAGGTAAACGTGCGGCAGCGCCGCGCCAGCCGCCAGCGCCGCCTGGTTTGCGGAGAGGTTAGCCATCCAGAACGGGTTCATAATGCCGGTGACAATCAGCGAGCCGTGGATACCCGCAAACCAGAAGATCTGGCACAGCAGCACGGAGAGCAGAATGGCGGGCAGGGAGTCAGAGGCGGACACCAGTGGTTCCAGCAGGTGCATGATCGCCTGGGGAATGATCATTCCGGTCTGCGCTTCAATGAACAGGTTCAGCGGGTGCAGCGTGCCGATCACCACCATCACCGGGATCAGGATCTCAAACGAACGCGCCACGCCGGTCGGGACTTCTTTCGGCAGGCGAATGGTCACGTTGTTCTGCTTCAGCCACGCGTAAACGCGGGTGGCGTAAATTGCGGTGATCAGCGCGGTGAAGATGCCCTGACCGGAGAGATACTGGGTCGAGATTTTGCCGTCGGCATAGGGTGCGGCGACCAGCAGGAAGGCCATAAAGGCCAGCAGGCCGGACATCACCGGGTCGAGGTTGAACTGACGCCCCAGGCTTGCCCCAATCCCCACCGAGATGAAGAAGGTCATGACGCCCATGCTGAGGTTAAACGGCAGCATCAGCTGCTCGCGATAGGTCTGGGAGAAATCCAGCCAGCCGCGGGCAAAGCTGTTGGTGGTATCCGCCGAAAACGGCGGGAAGATGAACACCAGCATAAACGAGCCGATGATCATAAACGGCAGCGCGGCGGTAAATCCGTCGCGTATTGCAATCACATACTTTTGCTGACCCAGCTTCGCGGCCAGCGGGGTAATTGACTGCTCAATCACCGCGACCATGGATTGATATAACGAACTCATGTGAACACCTTTTAGTGTGCCGCTTCGATGAGCGACAGAGCATAGTCCAGTACTTTATCGCCACGCTGCATGCCGTAGTCCATCATGTCGATGGGCTGTACCGGAATGCCTTGCGTCGCCGCCTTGTCTGAGAGTGTCTTTAACATGTATTTCACTTGCGGTCCGAGAAGGACAACCTGGTATTGCGGAAACTGCGTATCAAATTCGGAAACACCGTACGCATCAATCTTCACCGGCAAACCACGTTCTTTCGCGACATCGACCATTTTGCTGACCAACAGGCTGGTGGACATCCCGGCAGAGCAGCACAGCATAATCTTGAACATCGACAACCATCCTCTAAATGTAAAAAGTTATTGCGGAGATGATTGGACATCATACGGAAACCGGTTTCCATTTATAAAAGACAGAAGTGTGACAACCATCAAGAAGCTGTGCTTATGGGGCTTATTACCACGATCTGCATCACGGAATTTGGCTGTTGTGACGTCATTTTGAGTGGAAACGGAAAATCGGTTTCCATGAAAAACGGAAACGGATATACTCCGTTCTGGCTATAATGTGAGCCGTAGCGGTAATGGAATTTGCAGGCGTGAAGTTGGCCTGCCAGGGGAGAGAGATGTCTACAATCAACGATGTATCACGTCTGGCCGGGGTGTCCAAAGCCACGGTATCACGGGTGTTGAGCGGGTCACGCGGCGTGAAGGAAGCCAGCCGTCAGGCCGTTCTGAAAGCGGTGGATGAGCTGAATTATCGTCCTAACGTGATTGCACAATCACTGCTAAGCCAGTCGACGGGCTGTATTGGCGTGATTTGCGCGCAGGAAAACATTAACCAGACCACCGGTTATCTCTACGCGCTGGAGAAACAGCTCAGCCAGCATCAAAAACATCTGCTGCTGCGCTTCGCGCATAGCAAAGCGGAAGTGATGCACGCCCTTGAAGAACTCTCCTGCGGGCTCTGTGATGATATCCTGGTGATTGGCGCCCGTTTTCCGCTGGACGTGGATATGGAAAACGTCATTCTGGTCGACTGTATGGAGTCTGATAACGCCAACAGCATCCAGTTCGATCATGCGTTTGCCGCCGAAACCGCCTGTAACTACCTCACCAGCCAGGGGCGTCGCCAGATTGCGCTGATCCACCCGCACGGCAGCGGTTTTGCCGACCAGGTGCTGCTCGGCTACAAGCATGCGCTGGAGAAAAATTTCCTGCCCTTTAATCGCAACCTGGTCTTTATGGATGCCACCTCCTCATCCGTTGCGCTGCAGGAGCTGCTGAACAACGCCAGCACCCTGAATTTCAACGCGCTGCTGGTGGCGGACGAGCAGGAAGCCCAGCGGGTGATCCCGCAGCTGCAGGCGTTTAACAAATCGGTGCCGGACGACATCATGGTCTTCAGCCTGGGCGGATCGCTGCATCTGCCGGGTATTCCGGTGATCCCGGCGATTGAATATTCCATGGACGCCATGGCGGCGCGGATTGTGAGCTGGCTGACGGAGAAAACGCAGATGCTGGGGTCGTACGTGCTGCGAGGGGATTTAATTATTCCGGACGTGCGGAAACGTTAAACGTGTGATGTAGGCCGGGTAAGCGCAGCGCCACCCGGCGAGCAGCATTCAATAGTCTTCCATGCAATCCACCTGACTGACGGCATCCCAGTAGGCGTCCAGATTGTCGCGCTTCACGGCGGTGATGGCGTTTTTGATCAGCAGCTGGTTGGCCTCCGACGACAAAATCATTGCCTGCCAGGCCTTATCGCTCTGCTTTTTCTGTGGCGTGCAGGTTTTCTTCACATCTTTCAGAACCTGCTGTTTTATCTGGGCATCTTTCGCCGGATCGTCCTTCTCCTGAGCGTGGACAAACGCGGCGAACAACAGGCAAACGAGCAGGCAAACCAGGTGCGCAGCTTTCATCGAAATCTCCAGTTAACGTCACATGCTTCCCATGAAATATATCGTTACATTCAGTGTAGCGATTCCAGCCGAAAGTATGATTTTCTCTTTTCTGCGCATGAGAATCGCCCACCGATGAGGTTACTGGATCCCGCCGCCCAGCGACTGCCACAGTGTGATGCGGTTTTCCAGGTCGGTTTGCTGCAGCGCAATCAGCGATTCCTGCGCCGACCACAGCGACCGCTGCGCGGTAAGCACCGTCAGATAATCCCCCGCGCCTGCCTTATAGCTGCGCGTTGCCACATCCAGCGTTTTTTGCTCCGCCGCCACGTATTCGCGCTGGGCATCCAGCTGCTCGCCCAGGGTTTCACGCCGCGCCAGCGCGTCGGCCACGTCCTTAAACGCGCTCTGGATGGCTTTCTCGTAGGTGGCAATCAGTCCCTTCTTCTCCGCTTCCGCGTAGCGCAGCTGGGCCAGGTTGTTCCCGCCGCTAAACAGCGGCAGGGTGATGGACGGTGCAAACGACCAGACCTTCATCCCGTGGCTGAACAGGGAGGAGAGCGAATCGCTGCCGACGCCCGCGCTGGCGGTGAGCGAGATGGTCGGGAAGAAGTTGGCGCGCGCCGCGCCGATGTTGGCGTTGGCGCTCAGCAGGTTATGCTCGGCCTCCTGAATATCCGGGCGACGCAGCAGCGCGCTGGAGCTGACGCCCGCCGGGATCAGCGTGATGGCATTATCGCTCAGGCTCTCCAGCGTGCCGGGCAGCAGGTTCTCCGGCACCGTATCGCCCGCCAGCAGATTAAGGGCGTTTTTGTCCTGCATCACCAGCGTCTGGTAGCTCGCCACGCTGGCGCGCGCCTGCTGGTAAACCGCCATCGCTTCACTGACGTCCGTTGCCGCCGCCACGCCCACCTCACGCTGGCGCTTCACAATCTTGAGCGAGTTCGCCGCGCTCTCCATTGTGGATTTCGCCAGCGCCAGGTTGCTGTTATCCGCCGCCAGCGTCACCCAGGCCGTGGTCAGCTCGCTAACCATCGTCAGGCGCGTATTCTGCGCGGTGAATTCGCTGGCAAGCCATGTTTCACGCGCGGCGCGGGAGAGGCTCTGGTTGCGGCCAAACAGATCCAGCTCGAAGCTGGAGACCGCGCCGTTGGCTTCGTCGCTGGTGGTCACGCCACTTGCCAGCGTGCGGCTGCGGGTGTGGCTCAGCTCGGCGTCTACCGTCGGGAACAGGGACGAGCGCGTTTCACCGTACTGGGCGCGGGCGGCGTCGATATCCGCAATCGCTTTTTGCACGTCACGGTTGCTGTTAAGCGCCATCGTCACCACGCTTTTCAGCCGCGCGTCGTTCATCACCTGCTGCCACTGGCTCACCACGGCGGTGGCTTCGCCGTGCGCGCCGGGTAAGGTTGCCGGGACGGGGGCGTCCGGGCGTTGATACGTTGGGTCTAACGACACACAGCCTGCGCTCAGCAGGGCTAACGCTAAAATAGATACACGAAACATTATGACCTCCGGTTTGCGTGCTTACCGGAGAACAGACGTTTCACCAGTACAAAGAATAAGGGGACGAAGAAGATCGCCAGCAGCGTTGCGGCCAGCGTCCCACCGATAATGCCGGTACCAATTGCCACGCGGCTGTTGGCACCTGCCCCGGTTGCCACGGCCAGCGGCGTAACCCCTGCGATAAACGCCAGCGAGGTCATGATGATCGGACGCAGACGCGTCTGAGCGGCACGCAGCGCGGCGCGCGTCAGGGAGTATCCTTCCGCGACTTTGGCTTCGGCAAATTCCACAATCAGGATGGCGTTCTTCGACGACAGGCCGATGGTGGTCAGCAGCGCCACCTGGAAGTAGACATCGTTGTTCAGGCCGCGCAGGGAGGCGGCGACGGCTGCGCCCAGCACGCCAAGCGGGATCACCATGATGACCGAAATCGGTACTGACCAGCTCTCATACAGCGCTGCCAGGCACAGGAACACCACGAGAATGGAAAGGGCATAAAGGCTCATCGCCTGACCGCTCGCCAGTTTTTCCTGCAACGACAAACCGCTCCACGCCCAGGTGCTGCCGGACGGCAGGCTGTTTGCCAACTGCTCCATTTTGCTCATCGCCGTGCCGGAGCTGGCGCCGCTGGCGTTTTCGCCCTGAATCTCATACGCCGCCGAGCCGTTGTAGCGTACCAGGCTTTCCGGGCCGTACTCCCAGCGGGTGGTGGCGAACGCGGAGAACGGGGTCATGGTGCTGTCGCTGCCGCGCACATACCATTTGTTGAGATCCGACGGCACGGCGCGATAGTCGCTGTCGCCCTGGATGTAGACCTTTTTCACTCGGCCGCGATCGATAAAGTCGTTCACGTAGGTCCCGCCCCAGGCGCTGGAGAGGGTGTCGGTGACGTCGCTCAGGGACAGCCCCAGCGACACGGCCTTGTTGTTGTCGATATCAACCTGAAGCTGCGGCATCTGCGGCAGATCGTTGGCGCGCACGGCGTGCAGCGAGCTGTCCTGGTTGGCTTGACCAATCAGCTGGTTACGCAGTTTCAACAGCGCGTCGCGGTCGGTGCCGCCGCTGGCCATCAGCTCAAAGGTAAAGCCGTTGCTCTGGCCCAGACCGTCCACCGCAGGCGGCGTCATGGCAAAGATGGTCGCATCGCGGATGGTGCTCAGCTCCTGCGTGGCGCGCAGGGCGATGGCCTGAGCGGTATTCTCATCGCCTTTACGCTCTGACCAGTTTTTCAGGGAGACAAACGCCATCCCGGCGTTCTGGCCGCTGCCGCTGAAGCTGAAGCCTTCAATGGTGAAGATCACGTTGGTGTTGGCTTTCTCTTTGGTGAGGAACCACTCGCGCACCTGGCGGCTGACGTCGGCGGTACGCACCGTCGTCGCGCCGGCTGGCAGGGTGTACTGCACCATGATTTCGCCCTGGTCTTCCGTTGGCAGGAAGCTGCCCGGCAGCTTAAGCATGGCGAAGCCCATCGCGCCACAGAGCAGGGCGTAGATGACCAGCATGCCGCCGGAGCGGCGCAGGGCCCGCAGCACCTTGTTCTGATAGCCATGCTCGGTCCTGCTGTAGAAGCGGTTAAACGCGCCGAAGAAACCTTTCTTGTGCGGAGCCGTGTGGCTCAGAATTGAGCCGCAGAGCGCGGGCGTCAGGGTCAACGCCACCACCACGGAGAGGAACATCGCCGAAATGATGGTGACCGAGAACTGACGGTAAATCACCCCGGTGGAGCCGCCGAAGAAGGCCATCGGCAGGAATACCGCAGAGAGCACCAGCGCAATGGCGATCAGCGCACCGGAGATTTCGCCCATCGATTTTTCGGTGGCTTCGCGGGCGGGAAGGCCTTCGTCGCGCATAATACGCTCGACGTTTTCCACCACCACGATGGCGTCATCCACCAAAAGCCCAATCGCCAGCACCATCGCAAACAGCGTCAGGGTATTGATGGAGTAGCCGAACAGCGCCAGCACGCCGAAGGTGCCCAGCAGAACAACAGGCACCGCCAGCGCCGGGATCAGCGTCGCGCGGATGTTTTGCAGGAACAGGTACATCACCACCACCACGAGGATAATGGCTTCGAACAGGGTCTGAATCACGTCCTCAACGGAGATCTTAATGAACTCTGTGCTGTCTTTCGGGTAGGCCACGTCGTAGCCTTCCGGCATCGACTTTTTGAACTCAGCAATCTTGTCTTTTACCGCCGTCGCAGTGTTGAGCGCGTTCGCACCCGGTGAAAGCATGACCGCCATACCCGCCGCCGGGTGGCCGTTGAGCTTCGCGGTGGCGGTATAATCTTCGCTGCCCATCTCCACGCGGGCGACGTCGCTGATGCGCACGACCGCGCCGTTGGACTGGCTCTTCACAATGATGTTTTTAAACTGATCCACCGTCTGCAGGCGCGACTGGGCGCGGACGGTGGCGGTCAACTGCTGGGCGTTTGACGAAGGCAGTGCGCCGATTTTACCGGCGGAAACCTGCACGTTCTGGGCTTCAATCGCGCTCTGCACGTCGGACGGCATCAGCGAGTAGGACGCCAGCTTCGCCGGGTCGAGCCAGATGCGCATGGCGTATTCCGCACCGAACACCTGCAGGCTGCCAACGCCCTCCACGCGCGCCAGCGGATCCTGCATATTGCTCACCAGCCAGTCGGCGATATCCGAGCTGCTGGCGGTGTCGGTTTTATCGTACACGCCCATGATCAGCAGGAAGTTGCTCTGCGATTTCTCGACGGTAATGCCGGATTGCTGCACCTCGGTCGGCAGGCGAGATTCCGCCTGCTGAACCTTGTTCTGCACCTGTACCTGCGCGGTGTCAGGGTCGGTTCCCTGCTCGAAGGTGACGTTGATGCTTACTGACCCGTCCGAGCTGCTGGTGGAGGTGAAGTAGAGCAAGTTATCCAGCCCGGTGAGCTGCTGCTCGATCACCTGCGTCACGCTGTTTTCCAGCGTCTGCGCGGAGGCACCGGTGTAGGTGGCGGAGATCTTGATCGACGGCGGGGCGACGTCCGGGTACTGCGCGACCGGCAGCGAGCGGATAGCGAGCATCCCGGCGAGCATGATAAGAATGGCGATAACCCAGGCAAAGACCGGGCGACGCACGAAGAAACGGGAAAACATCAGGCGTTTCCTCCACTGGCTTTCATCTCTTCGGCTTTCACTTCCTGCCCGGCGGTCACCTTGTCGGTGCCTTCCACAATCAGCTTATCGCCCGCCTTCAGGCCGCTCAGCACCAGCCATTTGTCGCCGTAGGTGTCGCCCGTCTCCAGCTGACGCTGCTCGACCTTGTTGCTGGCATTCACCACCAGCGCGGTAGCGGTGCCTTTGGCATCGCGGGTGATGCCCTGCTGCGGTGCCAGGATCGCGTCGTTCATGATGCCTTCATCCACTCTGGCGCGGACAAACATCCCCGGCAGGAGCTGATGCTGCGGGTTCGGGAAGACGGCGCGCAGCGTGACGGAGCCGGTTGATTCATCCACCGCCACTTCGGTTAACGCCAGGCGGCCTTTTTCACCGTAGGTGCTGCCGTCTTCGAGGATTAACGACACGCTTAGCGTATCGCTATTGGTGGCAAGGGTTTGCTTGCGTAAACGCAGCAGATCGGCGCTGGAACGTGTGAGATCGACGTACATGCTGTCGAGCCCGCGAATGGTGGCGAGGGCGGTATCCTGCTGAGCGGTCACCAGCGCGCCGGGGGTGACGGAGGAGATGCCGATACGTCCGGCAATCGGTGCGGTCACGGTGGTCCAGTTGAGGTTAATGCGCGCGCTTTCCTGCGCGGCCTTCTTTGACTCGACGCTGGCCTTGTCCTGTGCGCAGGTGGACTTCGCGTCCTCTGCATCCTGACGTGACACGCCGTCATCTTTCACCAGCTGCGCATAGCGCTGGGCCTTCTGGCAGTCGGCCTGCACCAGCGCCTGCGCCTGCTTTAGCGCCGCGGCGGCTTCATCGTAGGCGGCGCGGTAGCTGGAAGGGTCAATTTGATACAACGCCTGTCCGGCCTTGACCGTATCGCCTTCGGTGAACAGCCGCTTCTGGATAATGCCGCCTACCTGCGGGCGCACTTCGGCGCTCATGGCGGCGGTGGTACGGCCCGTCAGCTCGCTGACGACGGAAACAGGCTGGCTCATGAGCGTGACAATCCCCACATCCGGAAGAGGACGCTGGGGAGCAGATGTTTGCGCATTATCGCACCCTGTCAGGAGGAGTAATGCCGCGATGGAGGTTGTTATGGTTTTCATAATCTTTTTCCAGGGTGAACGATGCCTGCCCTGTTAATCGCTTAACAGGGAGGAGGGCTATTTAAAGGCACAGCGATACCGCATCTCTGGCTGAGCCAGAAATGTAAAAAAGGGGAATTACTTATTCCCGCTAATTATTCATATGCGATTACTTCGCAGAGAAAAGCATATTTAAAATATCCTGATAAAGAGGTTCTAATTGTTCTGACGGTACTTTTAACGGCGCGAGTCGACGGTAAATCGTTCCTTCGATCATCACGGCGGTAATCTCCACGCAGCAGCGAATATGCTCATCGCTCAGGTGGGGGAACTGCTTTTTCAGGTGCGCGCAGGCGTTGGTGAACATGCGCGATTCGGCTTCGATCAGCATGGCAGCAACCTGAGGATTACGCGTGGCCTCGGCGGACATTTCCAGCATCAGCGCATCGTCATCCTCGTTGAGCGTTTGCCGCCAGGCGAGAGCCTGCGGCATCCCTTCAACCAGCGTTTTGCCCTGCATCTCCTCGATGCGCGAGTCGATGATGCGGCGGATCATCTCTTCGATAATCGCGTCTTTGTTGCTGAAATAACGGTAAATTTGTCCGACGCTGAGCTTTGCCTCGCTGGCAATCTGCGACATGCTGGCGGCGTGAAACCCGCTGGCGCGAAAGCAGCGGCGCGCGGCGGTGATGATCTCGTCCTGGCGCAATTTTTGTCGTTCTTCCAGCTTTGTGCTCATCGTCGGCTACCGTGTAAAAGTGAGAATGATCGTTCTCATTATACGTTTTAGGTGCGTATTGGAAAGGCTTTTTTTATTTTCATATTGAATGAATATTTCCTGGATTAAACAATGGAGGAAATAAGGAGTTTTTATGAAGGTTAAGCTGTGAGATATTCAGATTGCGCTGAAAATAAGGAGAACAATATGCAGTTGAGCATTACTAAAAAAGTTACATCCGAAGAGAAAGAAGAGTTATTAACGGGGCTGAGAGCCTATAACGGGCAGTTTTTAGATCTGGCGAACTTCAGCGGGGATATTGGCGTTTACGTGCGGGACGAAAAAGGGATCATGCTCGGCGGGCTAATTGGGGTGCGTAAAGGCGACTGGTTAAATATTGATTTTCTGTGGGTCAGCGATAGCGTGCGCGGTTCCGGCGTCGGCAGCGAGCTCATCAAAACGGCAGAAGATGAAGCCCGACGCCAGGGCTGCAAGCACGCGCTGGTCGATACCGCCAGCTTCCAGGCACGCCCGTTCTATGAAAAGCAGGGCTACCGGCTGCAAATGTCTTTGCAGGATTACCCCTATGCAGGCATGCAGCGCCACTATCTGGCAAAGGCGCTTTAACCGCCGATCCCGGTGCCGATTACGGCAAGCGCATGACGGACAATGATTTCCGGCGAGAGGGATTTTAGCCTCTCGTCATTGCGCATGCGTGAGAACGGCACCAGCACCAGGCTCAGCAAGGTGGTAAACAGCAGCTCCGGTGCCAGCGCCTGATTCAGCTTCCCTTCCTGCTGCCAGCCTTTGAGGGTGGCAAGCGTCGCCTGATACTTCTTGTCACCAAACCGCGCCTGAAGATGGGTGCGCAGGACCGGCATTTCGCCAATCACCTCCTGCATCCACAGCGGTGCAAACCAGGGATACTGTTCCGCCAGTTCGGCCAGCACCTTAACCATTTCCGTCAGGGCGTTCACCGGCGAATCCCGGTTATCGGCGAAAATCGTCCCGATCCGCTCGCGTAACGGCAGGAAACGCTCCTCAATCATCGCATCCAGCAGTTGCTCTCGGGAGTTGAAGTAATAGTGCAGCATCGCGGGCGTGACGCCCGCCTCTTTGGCAATGGCGTTGAGTGAGGTATTGGCGATCCCCTGACGGGAAAAGAGGTTCAGGGCGATATCCAGCAGCTCTTCGCGGCTGGCGGTGACGCGTTTACCCCCGCGAGGGCGGCCGGGGCGACGCGGTTCAGAATTGTCTTTTAATGCTGGCATGACCACGGTGCCTCTTGATCTTATTCATCACTTCCACAAATATTAATTATGCGATTAATTAATTTCAAGCGATCTCTTATGGAATCCGACGTCATGAACCCACCCGCGCAAAAAGCGCCGTCGATTAAGCTGCTGTTCAGCGCGCTGCTGCTGGTGATGCTGCTTTCTGCGCTTGATCAAACCATCGTCTCTACGGCGCTGCCTACCATTGTCGGTGAGCTGGGCGGCCTGGATAAGCTCTCCTGGGTAGTGACGGCCTATATCCTCAGCTCCACCATCGTGGTGCCGCTGTACGGTAAATTCGGCGATCTGTTTGGTCGCAAAATTGTCCTGCAAATCGCCATTGTGCTGTTCCTCGTGGGCTCCGCGCTGTGCGGGCTGGCGCAAAACATGACCCAGCTGGTGCTGATGCGAGCCCTGCAGGGGCTGGGCGGCGGCGGCCTGATGGTGATTAGCATGGCCGCCGTGGCGGACGTGATCCCGCCAGCCGATCGCGGGCGCTATCAGGGGCTGTTTGGCGGTGTGTTTGGCCTGGCGACGGTCATCGGGCCGCTGATCGGCGGGTTTATCGTCCAGCACGCATCCTGGCGCTGGATTTTCTACATCAACCTGCCGCTGGGGCTGTTTGCGCTGCTGGTAATAGGCGCGGTATTTCACGGCAGCGCGCGGCGCAGCAAGCACGAGATTGACTATCTGGGGGCGATTTACCTCAGCATGGCGCTGCTGTGCATCATCCTGTTTACCACCGAAGGCGGCACCGTTCGCCCGTGGAGCGACCCGCAGCTGTGGTGCATTCTGGCCTTTGGCCTGACGGGCATTGCCGGGTTTATCTATGAGGAGCGGCTGGCGTGGGAGCCGATTATTCCGCTGTCGCTGTTCCGCGACCGCAGCTTCCTGCTCTGCAGCCTGATTGGCTTTATCATCGGCATGTCGCTGTTTGGCTCAGTGACCTTCCTGCCGCTGTACCTGCAGGTGGTGAAAGACGCCACGCCAACGCAGGCCGGTTTGCAGCTCATTCCGCTAATGGGCGGGCTGCTGCTGACCTCGATTATCAGCGGGCGGATCATCAGCCGTACCGGGAAATATCGCCTGTTCCCGATCCTCGGCACGCTGCTCGGCGTGGTGGGGATGTTTTTACTGACGCGCATTTCAATCACGTCGCCAACCTGGCAGCTTTATCTGTTCACCAGCGTGCTGGGCATGGGGCTGGGACTGGTGATGCAGGTGCTGGTGCTGGCGGTGCAAAACAGCGTGTCGGCGGATCAATACGGCGTAGCCACCTCTGGCGTCACGCTCTTCCGTTCCATTGGCGGGGCCATTGGCGTTGCGCTGTTTGGCGCGGTATTCACGAATATTCTGCAATCGGGGCTGATGGACAGCCTTCCGGAAGGCGCGGAACTGCCGCGCGAGCTGAACCCGACCGCCATCCACCATCTGCCTGACGCTCTGAGGCTGGACTACCTTGATGCCTTCGGCTCGGCCATTCATGCGGTATTCCTGCTGGCGGCAGGGATTATGGTGCTGGCGTTTGCGCTGTCGTGGTTTTTACAGGAAGCACCGCTGCGTCGGCAGGCGTGATGCCCATCGCCCGGTGGCGCTTTGCTTACCGGGCCTACAACACCTCCGCGCGTAGGCCGGGTAAGCGCAGCGCCACCCGGCAATAGGCCGCATATAACTTATCCTTCTTATTGATTCCTTTTCGTTTTTTAGCGCGCCGTCGCGTTGTCGATATAGTCTTCAAAACGTCTAACAAAAGGAACTGTCTCGTGAAACTTCGACTGGGTGCGCTTCTCCTGACTGGCCTGCTGCTCGCGGGCTGTGACCAAAGCAGCAATGATGCCAAACACATTAAGGTCGGCGTGATTAACGGTGCCGAGCAGGACGTGGCGGAGGTCGCTAAAAAGGTGGCAAAAGAGAAATACGGTCTGGACGTGGAGCTGGTGGGCTTTAGCGGATCGCTGCTGCCCAACGATGCCACTAACCAGGGGGAGCTGGATGCCAACGTCTTCCAGCACCGCCCGTTCCTCGCAGAAGATAACAAGGCGCACGGCTACAAGCTGGTTGCCGTTGCAAACACCTTCGTTTTCCCGATGGCTGGCTATTCCCGCAAGATTAAATCGGTGAATGAACTGAAAGACGGCGCAACGATTGCCATTCCTAACGACCCAACCAACCTCGGTCGCGCGCTGCTGCTGCTGCAAAAAGAGAAGCTGATTGCCCTGAAGCCGGACGTTGGCCTGCTGCCGACGGCGCTGGATATCACCGCAAACCCTAAAAATCTGAAGATTATGGAGCTGGAAGGCGCGCAGTTGCCGCGCGTGCTGGACGATCCGAAGGTGGATGTCGCCATTATTAGTACCACCTACCTCCAGCAAACCGGCCTGTCGCCGGTTCATGACAGCGTCTTCATTGAAGATAAAAACTCGCCGTATGTGAACATTGTCGTGACGCGTGAAGACAATAAAAATGCGGAAAACGTGAAGGAATTCATACAGTCGTATCAGTCGCCTGAGGTGGCAAAAGCGGCCGAAACGATCTTCAACGGCGGCGCGGTGCCAGGCTGGTAAGTTTGGCCCAATTCCATCGATCATCGCCCTTTAGCCCACATCGTAACGCGTGGTCACGGGCTATTCTCCTTATCACACCCACCGGAGGATAGCCCATGAACATTACTCAGATTCGCAATGCCACTCAGCTGATTACCTACGCGGGAAAACGTTTTTTAGTTGCCCCCATGCTCGCGCCGAAAGGGGCTTACCCCGGTTTCCCGGGCACGGCGCATGCAGATATTCGTAACCCGACCGTTGACCTGCCTGTTGAGGTTACTACGCTGCTCGATGCCGACGCGGTGATTGTCACCCACACGCATGACGATCATTGGGATCAAACCGCCATTGCACAGATCGCCAAAGACAAACCGATTTATGTACAAAACGACAGCGACGCCGCGCTACTGCGCAGCCAGATCCTGCTTGAAGCCGGAAATATGCCGATTGAGCGCGTGGCTGAGCTAGTGGGGTTTAATTCCGCCGTCACCTGGCGACAGCAGTTTAAGGCGCGTTTTGGGGTGAGTCCGGCGGAGTGGCGGAGGACCTTTCGGACTCATTCGTAGGCCGGGTAAGCGCAGCGCCACCCGGCGTTTACCCCAGCCTCTCCACCTTCGTTTCCCCTTCCACCATCGACAGCTGATACAGCGAAAACGATCGCTGTTTCTCAATTAAATTCGCCAGCTCCGGCGAGTGGCTGGTCAGCCAGATCTGCGAGTAGCGGCTGGCCTCTGCGATTAAGCTCGCCAGCGCGGGCAGCATCTGCGGATGCAGGCTGTTTTCCGGTTCGTTCAACGCGATAAAGGCCGGTGGACGCGGGCTTAATAGCGCCACCGCCAGGCACAGAAAACGCAGAGTGCCGTCGGAAAACTCCGCCGGTTCCAGCGGTCTGCTCAGCCCTTCACGCTGCATCATCATGCGAAAACGCCCACCGGTGTTGTCGCTGTAAAACACGCAGCCGGGGAAGGCCTGGTCGAGAATGCGCATCAGCAGCAGCTCGTCGCCAATTTCCACTATGGTCTGAAACGCCGCCGCCAGGTTTGCCCCGTCGCTGGCCAGCACCGGGGAGCGGAAACCGACCTGAGGCGCGCGCATGGCCGAGCCGGATGAGACGGAAAACTCATGGTAAAAGCGCCAGTTACGCAGGGACTCGCGCATCTGCGACACTTCCGGGTAGAGATGCGGCTCGCCAAGCTGGCCGAACACCGATTCGTTTTCGTAAAGCGTGCCGCTGTGGGTCACTTTCTCGTGATGCACGTTATTCAGAAACACTGCCTGATTCCTGCGCTTCATCAGCTGTGACGACGGGCGGCGGTATTGACCACTCAGCCAGATGGACTCTTCTTTGATCACCGGATCGAGTTGAAACTGCGAGGGGTAAGGCAGTTTTTCGACAAAGCCTACCTGCAGCTCGTATTCGTAGGTTTCGGTTTCAACGGCCAAATTCATCCGCCGCAGCTGGTCGCTGCGGGTTTTGCCTGCCCAGAAGACTTTTAAAATCCCACCCTCGTTCGCCAGTGCCTGCGAAAACTGCCCCTGCGCGGCGCTGTGCATCAGGTGGATCGCTTTGTAGATATTTGATTTTCCGGTGCCGTTTGGGCCAAAGACGATGTTGAGCTGTTCCAGCTCCAGTGACATTTCGCGAATCGAGCGGTAGTTTTGAATGTGCAGGGTGGTGATCACAGGCAGTCCCTTTTTTGCGTTACTGGCCTGTATATAATTACAGTATTTTGCGTGGAATGCAAAAAAGAGACGACAGTGAGGATGTCGTCTAAACGGGGTACTGCTTTGGGCCTCTATGGGTCAAACGGGCCTTCGCATTTTTATCGTCAGGTTACTGCCAGACGCAGACCCAAATCATCAGGATAGGGATCAAAGTAGTTTTGCGTCATCAGATACCGGTCAGGATATTCGGCCATATAGTGTTTCAGCAGCGTCAGCGGCGCGAGGATGGGCAGCAGCCCGTCGCGATAGTGCAGGATCACATCGCGCAGTTCGACGCGCTGGCGGCTGTTCAGCTGGTTACGGAAATAGCCCTGAATATGCATTAGCACGTTGGTATGGTTTTTCCGCGAAGCGGGCTTTTTCAGGATCGTCATCAGCTTTTCGCGGTACGCCACGAAGAAAGCGTCCAGATCTTCCCATTCATGCAGCGACGCAACGAACGGGCCAATCTCGCGGTAGCCCGCCTGGTGGTGCGCCAGCAGCTGCAATTTATAGCGGCTGTGGAAATCCAGCAGCGCGCGGCGCGTCAGGCCTTGAGCACGCAGCGTGTTCAGCTCGTGCAGGGCAAATACCCGCTCGATAAAGTTTTCCCGCAGCACTGGGTCGTGCAGCCGACCGTCTTCCTCCACGGGCAGCCACGGGTAGGTTTCAAGCAGGGCGGCGGTGAACAGCCCGACACCCTCCTTGCGGCCCCGGTTGCCGTTTTCATCATACAGCCGCACGCGTTCCATGCCGCAGCTTGGCGATTTCGCGCAGACGATAAATCCCGACAGATCGCCGATTTTTGGCAGATAGTCCGCCGTAAAGTCGGCCATTTTCTGCGTAATATCATCATGGGGCGGCTTGCTGAAGCGGAGCTGCGTTTCGCCGCTGTCCGTCAGCGTCAGGCGTATGGCCGGGCGAGGCGTTGGCAGGCCAATCGCCATTTCCGGGCAGACGGGCCTGAAACTCACCCACTGGGCCAGTTCATCCATGACAAAGCCCATACGCTTGTGTCCGCCGTCAAAGCGAACGGCAGACCCGGTCAAACATCCGCTAATACCGAGCACAGGTTTTGTTGTCATGGTGTGGTCCTCCCGTTCTTCTCTTTAAAACTTACACAACATGACTAATTTGTCCAAGTATTAGCGGAATTATTTTTTATTTTCCTTTAAAATCAACGTTGATTAACTGCCCTTATAAGTTGAATAACCGTACTGGCTCAGCAGGAGAGGGATGTGCAGCTTTTCGTTGGTGCGGGTTACGGTGAACAGCACCGGGATCTCCGGGAAGAAGGAGTCCAGCTTCTTCCCGTGGAAGTAATCTGCGGTTTTAAAGGTCACTTTATAGACGCCGGGCTGCATATCCTGATCCTGCGGATAAAGCGATTTGATGCGGCCGTCATGGTCAGTTTTGCCGCTGGCAATTGGGGTCCATTTGTCCTGCTGCTGTTTTTCCAGCGTGACGGTAACGTCCGATGGCGGCATCCCGGTTTGCTGGTCAAGAATGTGTACGCTCAGCGTGCCGGCAGGGGCGCTAAAGGCGGCAGGAGCAAAGGCCAGGGTAGTCAGCATCAGCAGAGAGGCAGTTTTTTTCATTGTGTTTTCCTGTGGGGTTGTCGGTCACAGGAAAACGTTAGCATTTGTGGCGCGGGAAAATATTCAACTTTTCGTGAAGATTCCCACAGGAGAAAATGATTAGAGGATAATCACTTCAAGCGATACCTGCTGCTGCCACTGCTCGATCTGCTTTTTGCGCGCGGCGGTGAGTTTACCGCGCGTGACCAGAAGCCAGTGGCGGTCCGGGAAAATCTCCGGGGCCAGCGTGGCGGGCGGCGTGGGTAAAATATCGATACGGTGGCCTTGCCCGGTGCGGGTTAAGGCTTCGAGCCAGACTTCGCACGGGTCATTCAGGTACCAACCGCTGAGCAGGATGTTGTCGCCCGGCGCTTTTTTGTCGCCTTCCAGGCAAAACGAGGTGTAGGCGATGATGATGCCGTCGAGGATCTCCCGCAGGGTCATGGCGGCGGCGACGTTTGCCGATACCTGACTGCGTAGCGGACGCAGCACGTTCGCGACCAGTTCTGGTCTTGGGTACTCGCGTCCTGCGTCGTAAATCATCTGGCGCAGGGACTCGATTTTGCCGTCCTGCAGGCGCTGTAACATGGTCTGCTGCAGCGTGAGCCAATTGTTGGTCAGGCGCGACGTAGGGCGCTCCAGCAGCGGTTTGACCTGGCCAATCGGGACGCCTTTTTTTACCCAGTCGAGGATTTTTAGCGCCTGCTGGACGTCCTCATCGCTGTACTGGCGGTGGCCGCCCTCCGTGCGCTGAGGCTTGAGTAAGCCGTAGCGCCGCTGCCAGGCCCGCAGCGTGGTGGCGGTGATCCCGCTGAGTCTGGCGAATTCGCCGATGGAGTAAGCCATGTCCGTGTCCAGAGTTGAGGAATACTCTCAATATACTACGAATTTTCGCGGACGGGATGAAGCGCCGCCGCGGTGCACTACACTTAATTTCCAACCGTGCAAATGAAAGGAATTCTCATGAAGCTATGGCCTGTTGTGACCGGTGTTGCCATTGCCCTGACGCTGGTAGCCTGTAAATCCCCCACCCCGCCGAAGGGCGTGCAACCCATTTCCGGTTTTGACGCCAGCCGCTATCTTGGCAAATGGTACGAAGTCGCTCGCCTGGAAAACCGCTTTGAACGCGGCCTGGAGCAGGTTACCGCCACCTACGGCAAGCGCAGCGACGGCGGCATCAGCGTGCTTAACCGCGGCTACGACCCGGTGAAGAACAAGTGGAATGAGAGCGAGGGTAAAGCCTACTTTACCGGCGAACCGACCACGGCCGCGCTGAAGGTGTCCTTCTTCGGCCCGTTCTACGGCGGGTATAACGTGATCAAACTGGACGATAAGTACCAGTACGCGCTGGTCAGCGGCCCGAACCGCGACTACCTGTGGATCCTGTCGCGCACGCCAACCATCCCGGATGCGGTGAAACAGGATTACCTGAACACCGCGCGCGGTCTGGGCTTCCAAACCGATCAATTGGTGTGGGTGAAGCAGTGAAGATCGTGCTTTCTTCGTAGGGTATTACTGGCTCGCCTGGATAGACTTCCGTTAAAAGCCTAACGGAGGAAAGACGACATGAACTGGCAGCCTTTTCGCGGCGATGCACCGGAAAATATGACGATTTTCAGTGCGTCCTTTCCCGACGTCAGCGATCGGTGGCCGATGAAAGACGATACCGTCCGGGAGATAAATGCCATCGATCGGGGACTGAAAGCCGATCCGGCGCTCCGCCCTCCTTTTGTTGAATGGGAAGAGGGCGGCCAGGCAGTGCTTGTCCCGCAGAACCGCTATTCCGAACAAGCCTTTCGCAACCGTCCGGCGCTCACCGCGTGGCGAACCCGGCTGGTTCCCTCTGCGCTGGCACTTTTTGTGGTGCAAAATCCGCTGGAAGAGCGTCTTCCCGAAGGGACGAAAATGGACAGCGACAGCCGCCAGTGGTTTATTCACGCCAATGATGCCATCGGCGTGCGCTCCCGCGCCCGCGTGCTGGCCGCGCTGGTGGAAAAATACATTCACAACGAAAGTGAAAATAACTGGGTCAGCCTGGCGAGCGGGGCCGCCATCCCGGTGCTGGAAGCGCTCCGCAATGCCGAACTTGATGGTCAGCACGTGTATCTCACGCTGGTCGATAAAGATGCCGTCGCCCTGAGTTGGGCCGAAACCATGGCGGCGCAGGAAGGGATTGTGGTGGGCGAACAGCTAACCCTCCTCAGACGCGACCTGCTCCATACGCTGGTGCGTAACGAGGACCTGCTGCTGGAGCTGGGCGAGCATCAGGCCGAACTGGTTGATGCGTTGGGGATTTTCGAATACTTCAACGATACCGATGCGGTGATTTTTCTACAGCGCGCGCTGCGGCTGGTCAAGCCCGGCGGCGCGGTGATTGTGTCGAACATGCTCACCAGCAGCCCGCAAATTGACTTTGTGCTGCGGGGGATCGGCTGGGAGGATATTTATCCGAGGTCGTTACAGCAGCTTCAGGATATCCACCTCGCGGCGGGCGTGCCGGTGGAAAACGTCACCGTGGTGGTTCCGAAGGACGGGGTGTATGCGGTGATGGAGGTGAGGGTTTAGCACAATCGGTTCCCTCTCCCTGAGGGAGAGGGTTAGGGTGAGGGGGGAACAGACCGCAAAGCGTGGCTTGAAATAGTTCGGTTTTCCAATCATGATCCCCCCATGAAAATAGAAACCGCACTCCCCTCACACTTCAAACGTCTGGTCGCGATCTGGGAATCCTCCGTTCGCGCCACCCATCACTTTTTACAGGAAAGCGATATTGCGGCGCTGCGTCCGCTATTGCTCAACGCGTATCTGCCAAACCTCACCGTCGTGATGGCCCGCGATGATGCAGGCGTTATTCACGGCTTTTTAGGCGTGGATGAAAACCGCATTGAAATGCTGTTTGTTGACGATGTGAGCCGCGGGAAGGGCGTCGGGAAATTGCTGCTGCAACACGCCATCACAGCGTTCGGCGCGAACGAGGTGGACGTGAATGAGCAAAATCCGCAGGGCGTCGCGTTTTATCGCCATATGGGGTTTGAGCAGGTCGGGCGCTTGGAACTGGACGGGCAGGGGAATCCGTTTCCGTTGTTGCATATGAAGCTGAGCAGGAATATCGGGATTAGCGCTTAGCCTTCTTATCCCATTTTAATAAGCCGATAATATCTTTCTCACCTTCGGCTTCTTTCAGCAGGCGCTGCTTTTTTTCAAACTCAATGTATTCTGAGCACGCCTTTTCATCAGCCGCTTTCTTGCTGATTTTGCCTGCTCCTTCTAAAACGTCCCGATCATTGAATTGCAGGAACTGATCGAGCTTGGTTTGCCAGTCTCGTAAAAATACCTGCTTGCGGCGTTTGGCCTGATCTTCGGCAAAATCGAGCCACATATTAACGACACGATTTAGTTCGCTCACCTCATCCTGAGACAGATAATTTTTTGCAGTGGTGACATCGCTTTTACGGACTTCTTCGCCTTTATAGCTGGTCAGCCCCATATGCGGTTGAGTGGCATCCGCACGTTGATGAATCAACTCAGCAGCGGTAAGACCCGTGCAGGCGTAATGCAGTTTATTCTGGATGGTCTGGAAGAATTGCGTGGTTTCTTTGAGCGACGGCTGATAATCAGCGGCTAATGCGAAAATCTCCCTCACGCGGAGATAGACCCGGCGTTCGCTGGCTCGTATATCGCGAATGCGTTCCAGCATTTCATCGAAATAGTCAGGTACGGCGGATGATCCGACAGGTGGGTTTTTCAGGCGCTCGTCGTCCATAACGAAGCCTTTAACCAGGTATTCTTGTAGCGTTTGGGTGGCCCACTGGCGGAACTGGGTACCTCGCGCGGAGCGGACGCGATAGCCGATAGCGAGAATCACGGGCAGGCTAAAATATTGAACGTTATATACTTTACCATCGCTGGCAGTTGTTCGGTAAAACCGAACAACTGAATTTTCGATCAGCTCACCCTCATCAAAAATGTTTTTGATATGCCCGCTGATCGTTGCTTTGGCTTTGCCGTATAACTCACAGATCGTAGCCTGTGAGAGCCACAACGTATCGCTTTCGAAGCGGCATTCAATGCGAACTTTTCCATCTTTGCTGGCAAACATGACGAATTCACCGGCTGGTGAGTTAATTAATTCTTCATATGTCATGCTGCCTCCGCGTCATAAGGTTGATACCTGTAAGCTCGTAGTATGCCAGAAACAGCCGCTAAGCCATGTGGTTTGTATTTGATTTTGCGAGGCGCTTTCCAGGACGTGGAGTTTGAATCGCCGCAAGCGCGTCCTCTATCTCAATGAGCTTTGCTTTCGTCCGTTTATAATCATCCTGCAACCTCTGCTCCTGCTCGTTATACGCCACCAGAACGATGCATCCTTTCATGACTTTTATCGTGACCTGCTGCCCGGTATCAAAACCTGCTGCGCGTAGCCACTTGCCGGAAAGGATGATTTTCGGCGTGGATTTGTCGAAAACATTCGGGCGGTATCCCACAATTAACGAACGCTCGGTTCCGGATTGGTCGGTGTCTGGGGTAGAATGCGAATCAGCCATAATCAACTCCTTGATAGTTGGTGAGGTTAGACGCTCCGGTTGTGTTCCCGCACATCGGGGCGTTGCAAATACAGGAGGTTTAGGTGGCCTCCTATGTATATCAGAGTAGATGGATAGGTGGCCTCATGTCAATCATATCGCGCGAAAAAAAACCAAAAGGCGGCGGACAATCTCCGCAGTTTAAGATGCGAATTGATCCGGCACTGAAGGAGCAATTAGACGCTGTGGCGGCTGAGGAAGGGGTCAGTCTCGCCAGCTGGTTGAAGGAATTGGCAAGAGTAGCACTCAGAAAAAAAGGCATTGAGCCGAAAGCGTGAATAATTGTAATTTACTATACACAATAAAATGAAATGAGGTTTCTATGAAGGTATTAAGCTTAGTAAATATGAAAGGTGGTGTTGCTAAAACAACATTAGCCGTGAATTTAGCCGATGTCCTTAATAGACGTGAGGAAAAGCGAGTACTTCTTATTGATATCGATCCTCAATTTAACGCGACGCAGTGTATAATGGACGGTAATGATTATAAAGAATATTTACAAAAGCAAGGCAATACAGTTCTTGATGTTTTTAATGATGCTCCTCTTAATTTAGTCAGTTCTGTAACTGGGACAACTACAATACCACCTAAAAAAGTAGAGGAATTGGTCCCTGTCAATATTAGAAAGGGCTTTGATCTATTACCCGGTGCTTTAGAATTACATCGATTAGAAATGGGGTCTGGCCAAGGTAAGGAAATGCGTCTAAGGAATTATATAAATTACTTGCGTGAAAATGAGCTTTATGACTGGGTAATAATTGACACACCTCCAACTCCATCTGCATGGATGTCTGCAGCTTTGATCGCATCAGATTTTTATTTAACTCCCGTTCGTCCTGAACCATTATCAGCGACAGGCATTGATTTGTTAAGAGTTGTTGTTAATGGTATAACATCAAATTATGGATTGAAACTTTCTTGTTTAGGTGTAGTTCTTACAATGGCCGAAGAAAATACTATTGTTTATTCAGATGCAGTTAATTTCATAGACACTAATACTTATTGGAAAGGGAAACGAATTTCTCGATCCTTACCTAAAAGGACCGCAATAGCTAGGGGGCAAGGAAACCAAAGATTCATTTTAGACCTTGATGATCATGAATTAAACGTGTCGATGTCAAGAATTACTAGCGAAGTGATTTCGAGAGCGGGGGTTTAATTATGTTAAAAAGAAATGAAATAACGAAAATTAAAAAACTCATTGAAGAGCTTTCTTGGATAATGACTGAGTATTCATCTGCCGATCTGAAGAAAATTTATAATGCCTTGGACTCTTCTAGTGTTATGGCAAATGATATCTCTGAAACTATTGGATATAAACCGGAGAATCCCAATAAACACTTTTTAACGGGTGCCCTGCCGTCTTTATTTTTAGATCAAAACTTGTTTAAAACAAATGATGAAATTGCTTTATTTTCTGAACAAATTATAGGGGTAAAGATTCCAAGATATCATAAAAAATCTAAATATGAGATAATCGGACATATCGTTTGTGAAGCGAATTCACTGGACGATCATGGATTGAAAAAAATTGTAAGAGCATTAGAGAAAATTGTATCTGATGAAACAAGTAAAAAATCTCTTTATAATAAAAAGAACAGCTCATCTTCTTTCAGTTGGAATGAAATAATTCAAGATCTGAATGAGGAGATTTAAGGTGAGAGAAATAAATAGAGATTTTATCGAATTAGAAAAGTTCATTAATGAATATAAAATACTGAATTTAGCGACTGGCTCTGACTTCAATGAAGTTTTGAAGAGAATGCATAAAAGATATTTTGCTTTCTTAGCATTACACCATGAATTGCTAGTAGATGATGGTTATATTGATAATCTTCCAAAGGAACAGAAGGAGATCTTTGAATTTAGAATTGGTGAGGTTTTGTCAGAATTAGGGACTATATTATTCCTTTCTGTGCATGGTTGCTATAAAGCAGCAAAACTAGTAATGAGAAGTTGTATAGAAAACTTTTCTAAGGCAGTAGGTTGTTTAGTTGATATTAATATTGTCAATGAAACAAGTGTTTATAAAGTTATTGAGACCGCATTATCACATAAAGTATTTTCGGAAACGGCAATAATTGAAAAAAATTATTTAAATGAGAAATACTCAAAACTCTGTGAAGATGTACATACTGCATCAGTGAATAACATGCAGGTTATTGAATGTATTGGTAATTTCCCAATATCTGACTTTGGGGTTTTTAATTTATTAGGAAATTCATTTATAAAGTTAATAAATGTGCTTACGGCTATTCTAATAAAAATTGAACCAAATCTTTTTCATAGGGCTCATCATTCACGAAAGGATCTTATAGCATTGATTCTTTCCAATGAAGACAAAAGAATCATTCATCAGCTTGAGTATTAAAAATGTGAGGCATTTTTGGCGGAAGATCACAGGAGTCGAACCTGCCCGGGAACGCTGGCGTCCCCAACTGGATTTGAAGTCCAGCCACCTCACCGGAGATGACGATCTTCCGCGCCTCGATTGCTACATGGAGGCGGGGCGCATTATAGCTACTTTCAGACATTTACCACATACCCCACACCACTTTTTTCACCTCTCTTTTGACCTGTACACCCCTGTTTCAGTTAATTCCTAAGAAAATCCTCATGTTAGCCCTTCGTGCTCTCAACATTTACCGCGATCACAAAAAACAAGAAACGTAATCTGCTAACCAGAAAACGCAATACCCGCTCCTGAAACAATGGTTTAAAACTCTGTAACCGGTCTCAGCGCACCCTACAGCGTGAAGGATAAAAGAAGATGAGCGAAGTATTGTCAGTAAAAGAGAAGATTGGCTACGGCATGGGAGATGCCGCCAGCCACATCATTTTTGATAACGTCATGTTGTACATGATGTTTTTTTACACCGATATTTTTGGCATTCCCGCCGGGTTTGTCGGCACCATGTTCCTGCTGGCGCGCGCGCTGGATGCGATCTCCGACCCGTGCATGGGGCTGATTGCCGACCGCACCCGCAGCCGCTGGGGCAAGTTTCGTCCGTGGATTTTGTTTGGTGCCATCCCGTTCGGGGTCGTCTGCGTGCTGGCCTACACCACGCCGGACCTAAGCCTCAACGGCAAAATGGTTTACGCCGCGATTACTTACACCCTGCTGACCCTGCTCTATACCGTGGTCAACATTCCGTACTGCGCGCTGGGCGGCGTGATCACCAACGACCCGACGCAGCGTATCTCCCTTCAGTCCTGGCGCTTCGTACTGGCGACGGCGGGCGGCATGCTCTCCACGGTGCTGATGATGCCGCTGGTGAACCTGATTGGCGGCGACGATAAGGCGTTCGGCTTCCAGGGCGGGATCGCCGTGCTGTCGGTGGTCGCGTTCCTGATGCTGGCGTTCTGCTTCTTTACCACCAAAGAGCGCATCCAGGTGCCGCCGAGCACCACGTCCATGCGGGAAGACCTGCGCGACATCTGGCACAACGATCAGTGGCGCATCGTCGGCGTGCTCACCATCCTCAACATCCTCGCCGTCTGCGTGCGCGGCGGCGCGATGATGTACTACTGCACCTGGATCATGGGCTCGCCGGAGGTGTTCGTCGCCTTCCTCACCACCTACTGCGTCGGCAACCTGATCGGCTCCGCGCTGGCGAAACCCCTCACCGACTGGAAGTGCAAGGTCAGCATCTTCTGGTGGACCAACGCCGCGCTGGCGGTGGTCAGCGTGGCGATGTTCTTCGTCCCGATGCACGCCACCGTGCTGATGTTTGCCTTTATCTTCGTCATCGGTGTGCTGCACCAGCTGGTGACGCCGATCCAGTGGGTGATGATGTCCGATACCGTCGACTACGGCGAATGGACTAACGGCAAGCGCCTGACCGGCATCAGCTTTGCGGGCACGCTGTTCGTGCTGAAGCTCGGCCTGGCGCTGGGCGGGGCGATGATCGGCTGGATGCTGGCCGGCGGCGGCTACGACGCGGCAGCCAAGACCCAGAACAGCGCGACCATCAGCATCATTATCGGCCTGTTTACCCTGGCCCCGGCGGTCTGCTACGTGCTGAGCGCCATCATCGCCAAACGCTATTACACGCTGAAAACCCCTTTTCTGACCAAAATCATGGGCGAGCTGGCGCAGGGCGCGCGTCGCAATCAGCAGGAGTTTGAAAACCTGCCGGTCAGCAAAGAATTACAGAACTAAGAGGACGAAAGTATGAAAATCAGTGATGGAAACTGGCTTATTCAACCGGGGCTGAACGTGACGTATCCGGTTCAGGTGTTCGACGTGGAGCGACAGGGTAACGACCTGGTGGTCTACGTGGCGCCACGCGACGTGCGCGAGCGCACCTGGCAGCTCGACACGTTGATGTTCACGGTTCGCCTGTTTGCCCCGCAGGAAGGGATTGTCGGGGTGCGCATCGAGCACTTCCAGGGCGCGTTGAATAACGGCCCGCACTACCCGCTCAACGTATTGAAAGATGCGAAGGTTGAGATTGAAAACAACGCGGAGTTTGCCGAGCTGAAAAGTGGCAACGTCAGCGTGCGCGTCACCAAAGGCGAGTACTGGGCGCTGGATTTCCTGCGCGACGGGCAGCGCATCACCGGCAGCCAGCTGAAAAACAACGGCTACGTGCAGGACAGCAATACCGACCGCAATTACGTATTTGAGCGCCTGGATCTGGGCGTGGGGGAGACGGTTTACGGTCTCGGCGAGCGCTTTACCGCCCTGGTGCGCAACGGCCAGAGGGTAGATACCTGGAACTGCGACGGCGGTACCAGTACTGAACAGTCCTACAAAAATATTCCGTTCTACCTGACCAACCGCGGCTACGGCGTGCTGGTCAATCACCCGGAAAACATCTCCTTCGAAATTGGCTCGGAGAAAGTCTCCAAAGTGCAGTTCAGCGTCGAAGGGGAATACCTGGAGTACTTCGTGATCGACGGCCCGACGCCGAAAGAGGTGCTGAACCGCTATACGCAGTTTACCGGGCGTCCGGCGCTGCCGCCTGCGTGGTCGTTCGGCCTGTGGCTGACCACCTCGTTCACCACCAACTACGACGAAGCCACGGTAAACAGCTTTATCGACGGCATGGCCGAGCGCGACCTGCCGCTGCACGTCTTCCACTTCGACTGCTTCTGGATGAAGGCCTTCCAGTGGTGTGATTTTGAGTGGGACCCGGTGACCTTCCCGGACCCGGAAGGGATGATCCGCCGCCTGAAAGAGAAAGGGCTGAAGGTCTGCGTGTGGATCAACCCGTACATCGGCCAGAAGTCACCGGTATTCCGGGAACTGAAAGAGAAGGGCTACCTGCTCAAGCGCCCGGACGGCAGCGTGTGGCAGTGGGACAAATGGCAGCCGGGGCTGGCGATTTACGACTTCACCAACCCGGAAGCGTGCCAGTGGTATGCCGACAAGCTGAAAGGCCTGGTGGACATCGGCGTCGACTGCTTCAAGACCGACTTCGGCGAGCGTATCCCGACGGACGTGCAGTGGTGCGACGGGTCCGATCCGCAGAAGATGCACAACCACTACGCCTACCTCTATAACGAGCTGGTGTGGAACGTGCTGAAAGAGACGGTGGGAGAAGAAGAGGCGGTGCTGTTTGCCCGTTCTGCCTCCGTCGGGGCGCAGCAGTTCCCGGTACACTGGGGCGGCGACTGCTACGCCAACTACGAATCGATGGCCGAAAGCCTGCGCGGGGGGCTGTCGATTGGCCTGTCCGGCTTCGGGTTCTGGAGCCACGATATCGGTGGGTTCGAAAACACCGCACCGGCGCACGTCTACAAGCGCTGGTGCGCGTTCGGGCTGTTCTCCAGCCACAGCCGCCTTCACGGTAGTAAATCCTACCGGGTGCCGTGGGCGTACGATGACGAGTCCTGCGACGTGGTTCGCCACTTTACGCAGCTGAAATGTCAGCTGATGCCGTATCTGTATCGTCAGGCGGCGCTGGCCCGCGAGTTCGGTACGCCGATGTTGCGGGCGATGATGCTGGAGTTCCCGGACGATCCGGCGTGTGATTACCTCGACCGCCAGTACATGCTGGGGGATGCGGTGATGGTTGCGCCGGTGTTCTCCGAGGTGGGCGACGTGCAGTTCTACCTGCCGGAAGGCCGATGGACGCACCTGTGGCACAATGACGAAATTCAGGGCAGCCGCTGGCATAAGCAGCAGCACGATTTCATGAGCCTGCCAGTCTACGTGCGCGACAACACGCTGCTGGCGCTGGGTAACAATAACCAGAAGCCGGACTACGCATGGAACGAGGGGACGGCCTTCCAGCTGTTCAACCTGGACGACGGCGCAACGGCGATGAGCGAAGTGCCTGTGGCGGACGGCTCCGTGGCGTTTACGCTGAAGGCGTCACGTCAGGGCGACATCGTGACCTTTACCGGCGTGGGAGACGCGAAAAACTGGTCGGTGTGCTTGCGCAACGTGCAGAAGGTGAGCGGCGTGAAGGGCGGTACACGCGCGGGCAGCGAGTGGGGTGTGGTGGTGAAAGCGGAGGGGAATGAGGTAGTGGTTCACCTTTAATTCCCCTCACCCTAACCCTCTCCCACAGGGAGAGGGAACCAAAACCTCGTAGGCCGGGTAAGGCGTAGCCGCCACCCGGCTTGTTTATTGCACCGGTGTTGAAACCACACCACCCGTCATAGTCTGCTGCACCTGCTGTTTATCCATATTCACTGCGTTCAGCTTGCCGTTCACCGTTGGCTTCAACGGGGCATTCGCCTGCACGCTGCCGCTGGCGGTGAGCTGAATATTGCCGTCGCCCGTGATCGGCAAAGCAGGCCAGCCCCACTGCTGCAGCACGTTGAGCGGCACGCCGCGCCCGTTCAGGCTCACCGTGGTCTGCCGCTGCGGAAGTTGTGAAACCGTCGCCGTGGCTTCCAGAATACCTTTCTCGGTAAACGCGCTCAGGTCGGTAATGTTCACCGTGGCAGCGTTCGCATTCAGCGCGAGCGACGGACGGCGTACGTCCACGCGATTAAAGGTCGCGGCCGCACCGTTCAATGTTGCGCTGCCGCCCCAGACGCCCCACTGGCGGTCTTTCGCCAGCTGCAGATTTGCACCATAGCCGTCCAGAGAGGTGATCTGCCATGGGAAAGCAGGATCGATGTCGATCACCAGATTGCGGCTCAGGCCAAATTTTTTTAGCGTCACGCTGTTCAGCCATTCCGGCAGTGGATCCATCCACAGCGTTTTCCAGTTTTCAGGCAGGGTGTATTCCAGCCCGGCGATGGCGGCATCATCCAGCACCAGCGCTTTGCCGTCGCGCAGCCAGTTGCCGGAGGTGCGTACCATCCCGCCTTCCCAGCGAGAGGTGAACTGGCGCAGCGCGATACCTTGCGGGGAGAATTCAGCGTTCAGGATCGGGTCGAACAGATGTAGCGAGCCGTAGATAAACTCGCTCGCGTTTATAGACAAACGCCCTTCCTGGCTCTGCCAGTCGCCTTTGCTGAGAGTCAGGTTACGCAAGCTCAAATCAAGGTCCGTCACCGCCCAGTCCGGCCCCTGCAGGCGCGCGTCGGTCACTTCCAGCCGACCAATCTGCAGGGAAGGGAGCGTGGTGATGGGAGCAAAGAAATCCATCAGCGATTTATCGCTTTGCAGGCGGATCTCATTCAGACGCATGCTGTCGATAATCCAGCTGCCGTCAGCGTTACGCAGGGCGGAGCCGGTGAGCGAGCCGCGCGCCATATCCGCGCCAATGGTGCTCAGCACCACCTCTTTACCGTTGAGCTGTCCCTGAATCAGGACATTGCTGGCCGGGACGCCGTTCAGGGTGAGCGAGCCTGCGCTCATCTGGATCTGAGCATTTTTGCCCAGGACGTTGCCCGCCTCTGGCTGCCACGGACTGACGCCGCCTGTGACTTTCTGCGCGCTCAGGTCCCATTCGGTATTCGGGCTGTTAAAGGCCATGTTGTTTAGCTGCAAACGGTCCGCCTGGAAAGGCAGCGGCGCAGTTTGCGGAGAGAGGTTCAGCGTGCCATCGAACAGGGTAATGGTGTCCATATGCAGCGGATCGGTTACCTGACGGCTGCTTAAACCGATATCGACTTTTTTGGCCACCAGGGTGGCGGGTTTGCCGTCACGACCAAAGGTGACATTTTCCAGAATGAGGTGAGAAGGGGATGAAAAGCGGTGATCCATCAGGTCAAAGTTGAGTTCGTAATCGGTATTTACCGTAACCCAATTGCTGACCTGCGACGCGCCCCAGCGGGTCTGGAGCAAAATATAGAATGCCAGCACTACCACAAGCAGAGCTAACAGAAGATAGATGATCAGCTTTCCAATAAATTTCATGGTCTTCCATCCCGCAAAACGCACATAAAGGAGTTATGCACGATTTATGCGCAATGCTCAAGGCGGGAATGGTGTAAAGAGATGTCACGGCAGGCCTTGACAGCCTGCCGTGAGAGAAATCAATTTTTCTCAGGCGGGAAAACGAGGTTCAGAACGATAGCGGTGATACCGCCCGCGGCAATGCCGGAAGAGAGCAGGTTTTTCACCCAGTCAGGCGCAAACTGCAGGATCAGAGGCTGCTGAGAAACGCCCAGACCGACCGCCAGCGACAGGGCGATAATCATGATCGCTCGGCGGTTCAGCGGCTCGCGGGAGACGATACGCACGCCGGAGGCCGCGATAGTGCCGAACATCACCAGCGTCGCGCCGCCCAGCACCGGCTCAGGGATGTGCTGCACAAAGCCGCTTACCGCCGGGAACAGGCCGAGGACGATCAGCATCAGCGCCACCACAAACCCGACGTAGCGGCTGGCCACGCCGGTCAGCTGGATCACGCCGTTGTTCTGACCGAAGCAGGAGTTCGGGAAGGTGTTGAATACGGCAGAGACAAACGAGTTCAGGCCGTTCGCCAGCACGCCACCTTTCAGACGCTTCATGTACAGCGGGCCGGACACCGGCTGCTCAGAGACGTCCGAGGTAGCGGTGATGTCGCCGATGGTCTCCAGAGAGGTGATCATAAAGACCAGCATCAGCGGCAGCAGCAGGCCCCAGTCAATGCCCAGTCCGTAATAGAGCGGCGTTGGGATAGTGATCAGCGCGGCATTCGTCGGTGCGGTATTTTGCGGCAGCATATCCAGCGCCCAGGCCATCAGGTAACCGGCCGCCATCGCGATAACCAGCGAGGCCACGCGCAGGTAAGGGTTACGCTGACGGTTAAGCAGAATGATGATTGCCAACACCACGCCTGCCAGCAGCAGGTTTTTCGGCGCGCCGAAGGTGTGGTCGCTCATTGCCGCATAACCGCCGCCGATGGACGTCAGGCCCACCTGAATCAGCGACAGGCCGATAATCATTACGACCACGCCGGAAACCAGCGGGGTGATGACGCGACGCGCCAGGTGCAGAACGCGGGAGATCACCATCTCCGTGCAGCTGGCCAGCATCAGCGTGCCGAACAGCGCCGCCATCATGGTTGGAACATCCGCCCCACCGGTTTTCAGCGCCGTACCGCCCATGATTAGCGGTGCCACGAAGTTAAAGCTGGTGCCCTGAATCGACAATAATCCCGACCCTACCGGACCCCAGGCTTTAATTTGAATAATAGAGGCGACGCCGGAGGCAAAAAGAGACATGCTGATAATGTGCTGCGTGTCCTGCGCCGGTAAACCGAGCGCCTGGCAGATCAGCAGCGCCGGGGTGATCACCGCAACAAACATCGCCAGAAGATGCTGGCAGGCGGCGAAAAGCGTTTGCGGCAGCGGCGGGCGGTCTTCAAGGCGGTAAATCAGTTCGCTATTTTGCTTCTGCGCAATCGGTTGCGCATCAGGCGACTCTATGGTGTTAACGGACATCGGCGGCAATCCCACGGTGGAAAAGCGGGCATTTTATCTGACCACCTGGTAAAAGCAAACGATTGCCAGCAAAAAAAGGGAAGAAATTCTGCCGCTGCGCGCAGGTTTTCTACTCTCCATCGGGAAAAAAAATTACACTTTTTTCGCCGGGAGCTCATGACGAGCGCAAACCGGCCCAGGATAACGCCGCGTGTGTATGGAACACGCGCAAAACAGGAGCCTTCTATGATTCATCTCGATACGTTGTCGACACTTGTTGCCGCAACGCTGGTCTTACTGCTTGGCCGTAAGCTGGTACATAGCGTTTCCCTTCTGAAGAAATACACCATTCCTGAACCTGTCGCCGGTGGCCTGCTGGTGGCGCTGGCCCTGCTGATACTGAAAAAAAGCATGGGCTGGGAAATCGATTTTGATATGTCCCTGAAAGACCCGCTGATGCTGGCCTTCTTTGCCACCATCGGCCTGAACGCCAACCTGGCGAGCTTGCGGGCGGGCGGTAAAGTGCTCGGCGTATTCCTGATTGTGGTGGTGGGGCTGCTGCTGATGCAAAACGCCATCGGCATCGGGATGGCGACGCTGCTGGGGCTGGATCCGCTGATGGGACTGCTGGCGGGGTCGATTACCCTTTCTGGCGGTCACGGTACCGGAGCCGCTTGGAGTAAGCTGTTCATCGAGCGCTATGGGTTTGAAAACGCGACGGAGGTGGCGATGGCCTGTGCGACCTTTGGTCTGGTGCTGGGTGGCCTGATTGGCGGCCCGGTGGCGCGTTATCTGGTTAAACACTCCACCACGCCGAACGGCAGGCCTGACGATGAGCTGGTGCCGACCGCGTTCGAAAAACCGGACGTCGGGCGCAGCATTACCTCGCTGGTGCTGATTGAAACCATCGCGATGATCGCCATCTGCCTGACCGTGGGCAAAGTGGTTGCGCAATGGCTGGCGGGCTCAGCGTTTGAACTCCCGACGTTTGTTTGCGTGCTGTTTATCGGGGTGATCCTGAGCAACGGTCTGGCGCTGATGGGCTTCTACCGCGTGTTTGAACGGGCGGTATCGGTGCTCGGCAACGTCTGCCTGTCGTTGTTCCTGGCGATGGCGCTGATGAGCCTCAAACTGTGGGAGCTGGCCTCGCTGGCGCTGCCGATGGTGGCGATACTGGCGGTGCAGGCGCTGTTTATGGCGTTGTACGCCATGTTCGTGACCTGGCGCATGATGGGCAAAAACTACGATGCGGCGGTGCTGGCGGCGGGTCACTGCGGATTTGGTCTGGGGGCTACCCCAACGGCTATCGCCAACATGCAGGCGATCACCGAACGGTTCGGGCCATCGCACATGGCGTTTCTGGTGGTCCCGATGGTCGGGGCGTTCTTTATTGATATCGTCAACGCGCTGGTGATTAAGCTGTACCTGATGCTGCCGATGTTTGCCTGAAATCAGGCGTTGGAGTAGCGTTCAGTTTCCGGCATCCAGCGCTCAATTAACGCTGCCGCCTGTTCGGGGTAGCGTTCATGAATATGGCGGGCGAGGCGCTGAACTTCGGGGATCATCGCCTGATCGCGTAGCAAATCCGCCACTTTGAATTCCGCGTTCCCCGTCTGACGCGTGCCCAGCAGTTCGCCCGGGCCGCGGATCTCCAGGTCTTTTTGCGCAATCACAAAACCGTCGTTGCTGTCGCGCAGCACCTGCAACCGCATCTGGGCGGTTTTTGAGAGCGGGGCTTTGTAGAGCAGTACGCAGTGGGACGCTACCGCGCCACGGCCGACGCGCCCGCGCAGCTGGTGGAGTTGGGCAAGGCCGAGACGCTCCGGGTTTTCGATGATCATCAGGCTGGAATTCGGGACGTCCACGCCGACTTCGATCACCGTGGTGGCGATCAGCAGATGCAAATCACCTTGTTTGAACGACTGCATCACCGCCTGTTTTTCGGCGGGCTTCATGCGTCCGTGCACCAGACCGACGTTCAGCTCCGGCAGCGCCAGCTTAAGCTCTTCCCACGTGGCTTCGGCAGCCTGCGCTTCCAGCAGTTCAGACTCTTCAATCAGCGTACAGACCCAGTAGGCCTGACGGCCTTCGTGGGTGCAGGCGTTGCGCACGCGGTCGATGATATCGCTGCGGCGCGTGTCAGGAATCGCGACCGTGGTGACCGGCGTACGGCCCGGCGGCAGTTCGTCGATGGTGGAGGTATCCAGATCGGCATAGGCGGTCATCGCCAGGGTGCGCGGGATCGGCGTAGCGGTCATGATCAGCTGATGCGGGTGGAAGCCCTGCTGCAGCCCTTTTTCCCACAGAGCCAGACGCTGATGCACGCCGAAGCGGTGCTGCTCGTCGATAATCACCAGCGCAAGACCGTTAAACTGCACCTGCTCCTGGAAGATGGCGTGCGTGCCGACAATCATCTGCACCTGCCCGCTGGCAATAGCCTCCTGTTGCGCAAGGCGCGCTTTGCCTTTTTGCTTCCCGGCAAGCCAGCCCACTTCAATTCCCAGCGGCGCAAACCAGGCGCGGAAATTGTTGGCGTGCTGTTCAGCCAGCAGCTCGGTCGGCGCCATCAGCGCCACCTGCTTGCCGTGGGCAATCGCGCGCAGGGCCGCCAGGGCGGCGACCAGCGTTTTACCGGAGCCTACGTCGCCCTGCACCAGGCGCATCATCGGCACGTCGAGCGCCATATCGCGTTCGATTTCGGCGGTGACGCGCGCCTGCGCGCCGGTGGGTTTAAACGGCAGCGAGGCCAGCAGCTTATCTTTGAGCTCATCACGCGGGCTTAAGGGCTGGGCGTGGAAACGCTGCGCGCCCGCGCGAAGCGCCAGCATGCTCAGGTTATGTGCCAGTAATTCCTCAAGGATAAGACGCCGTTGGGCGGGGTGTTTGCCGCTTTCTAAATCGCTGAGCTGCAGGGTTGGCGGCGGGCGGTGCAGGGTGCGCAGCGCCTCGGGCAGGCTCATCATGCCCTGCGCCAGCTCGGGCGGCAGCAGCTCGGTAATGGCGCAGGTATCCAGCAGCTCCAGCGCCTGATCGGTGAGCTTACGCAGCGTCGCCTGCTTGATGCCTTCCGTCGTTGGGTAAACCGGGGTGAGCGTCTCCTGCATTTCCGGCGTGCTGAGATCGCCCTGCACGCGATACTCCGGGTGGATCATCTCTGCGCCGTATTTCCCGCGTTTGGCTTCGCCATAGGCCAGCACCCTGCGGCCCGTCGCCAGGCTATTTTTCATCGCCGCGCTGAAGTTGAAAAAACGCATGGTGAGAATGCCGGTGCCGTCGCTGATCTGACAGGTCATCATCCGGCGTCCTCCGAAGGTGATGTTGCAGTTCAGAACCTCGCCTTCAACGGTGGCGTAAATGGCGGGAAGGAGATCGCCAATCTTATAGAGCTGGGTGCGGTCTTCGTAACGCAGGGGGAGGTGAAGCAGGAGATCCTGCACGGTGTGCAGGCCAATTTTTGCCAGCTTATTGCTTTGCGCCGCGCCCACGCCCGTCAGGCTGTTAAGCGGGATGGCATCCAGCAGGCGGCCTTTCATCGCTTACCCGGCGTACTGCATGGTGGCCCACCACTCGGCATCGGCTTCAATTTCGCCCTGCGCGTTGACGTGGGGGTAAGGCAATTTTTTCTGCTTCGCAACGCGAGCCAGCACCGGATAACCACCTTCAAACAGCAGGCGCTGCTGTTCCTCTTCCGGTAGCATGCTGTTGCTGCGCTCGTACATCCCGGCGTTCTGACGCTGGCGCTGCGCTTCATACAGAATGAGCGCGGACGCCACGGAGACGTTAAGAGACTGGACCATGCCGATCATCGGAATGATGATGTCCCGATCCGCCAGATCCAGCGCTTCCTGGGTGATCCCGGTTTTCTCCTGACCCATCAAAATGCAGGTCGGGCGGGTGTAGTCGATCTCGCGGAAATCTACGGCTTTAGCGGACAGGTTAGTGGCGAGGATCTGCATCCCGCGCCCTTTCAGGTGCGATACGGCTTCGCCAATGGTGTGATGATTTTTGACAGACACCCAGCTGTTGCTGCCTGCCGCGGCCGAGACCGTATTGCGCATACGGCCGTCCGGCCAGACGGCGTGCACTTCATGCACACCGACGGCATCTGCGGTACGAACGATAGCAGAGACGTTATGAGGTTTATGCACCTGCTCCATGCAGACCGTCAGGTCAGGCTGACGCCTGGCGAGCATTTCGCAGATACGTGCATAACGTTGTGAATTCATAAACCTAGTTTCGGTTTCGGGTGACTTTAATCACGTCCGGCATGACGCGGATCTTGCGCATGATATTCGCCAGATGCACGCGGTCACGCGCGGTCAGACGAATAAAGGCGCTGTACACGCGGCCATCTTTTTCTTCCGTATTCAGGCTCTGAATATTGGAAGAAGCCGTGTTGATCGCTGCCGTCAGGTTCGCCAGAGCACCCTGGTGGTTGAACATATCCACCTTAATTTCGGTGATAAATTCCTGCGCGGTCTCTTTATCCCACTCGACGGCCATAAACTTCTCGGCTTCTTTCTGGTAGCCGCGAATGTTACGACAGGACTCGTGATGGATAACCAGCCCTTTGCCCGGGCTGACGTGCGCAATAATCGGGTCGCCAGGAATTGGACGACAGCATTTTGCGAAGGTGATCAGCACCCCGTCCGCGCCTTTAATCGGCAGGTGTCCGTGGCTTTGCGTGGTTGCCGGCACCGCTGTCGTGTCGCCTTGCTGCAGGTTCTTCGCCACCACCACGCTCATGGCGTTGCCGAGGCCAATCTCTGCCAGCAGGTCATCAAGCGACGCAAGCTTCATGCGCTCCAGCTCACGCTGGATGTTCTCCTGCGGAATCTCAGCCAGCTTACGGCTGCCGCCCAACGCGTGGTTGAGCAGACGACGCCCCAGGCTGACGGAATCATCACGCTTGAGGTTTTTCAGCAGCTGGCGAATTTTGGCGCGCGCTTTGGAGCTCACGACAAAGTTCAGCCAGGCCGCGTTCGGACGTGCGCCCGGCGCGGTAATAATTTCTACCGTCTGGCCGCTGGAGAGCGGCTGAGAGAGCGGATAAGGCTGTCTGTCGACGCGCGCGCCGACGCAGGCATGCCCGATATCGGTATGCACGGCGTAAGCGAAGTCGACCGGCGTTGCGCCCGCAGGCAGTTCGACAATGCGGCCTTCTGGGGTGAAAACGTAAATCTCATCCGGGAAGAGATCGGATTTAACGCTCTCGATAAATTCAAACGAGCTACCCGCACTCTGCTGAAGCTCCAGCAGGCTCTGCATCCAACGCTGGGCGCGAATTTGTGCGGTCGTGCTGCTTTCGCCACCGTGCTCTTTATACGCCCAGTGAGCGGCAACACCCATCTCTGCCATCTGGTCCATGTCTTCGGTGCGAATTTGCACCTCAACAGGCACGCCGTGTGGTCCGATCATCGAGGTGTGCAAAGATTGATAGCCGTTCGCTTTTGGAATGGCGATGTAATCTTTCATACGCCCCGGACGCGGTTTATAGAGGCTGTGCATCTGCCCCAGCACGCGATAGCAGGTGTCGGAATCATGGACAATGACGCGGAAGGCGTAGATGTCCATGATCGAGTGAAAACGCTGCTCTTTGAGCACCATTTTGCAGTAGATGGAGTAAAGATGTTTCTCGCGACCGCTGACGCGGCACGGAATTCCCGCTTCCTGCAAGCGCCCTTCAATTTCAGAGAGGATTTTTTGAATCATCTCTTTACGGTTACCGCGTGCGGCTTTCACCACCTCTTTAATCACGCGGTAGCGGTTCGGGTACAACGCTTCAAAACCCAGCTCTTCCAGCTCGGTTTTAATGTGATGAATACCTAAACGGTGCGCCAGCGGGCTGTAGATTTCGAGGGTTTCACGGGCAATGCGGCGACGTTTATCCGGGCGAAGTGAGCCCAGCGTGCGCATGTTGTGGGTACGGTCAGCGAGTTTGATGAGAATGACGCGGATATCCTGCACCATCGCCATAATCATCTTGCGGAAGTTTTCGGCTTGCGCCTCTTTCTTGTCGCGGAAATTCAGCTTATCAAGCTTAGAGACCCCTTCCACCAGTTCGGCAACGCTTTTGCCAAACAGCTGTTCCATGTCCTGGTAAGTGGCAGGGGTATCTTCGATCACGTCGTGCAGCAGAGCGGCCATCAGCGTTTCATAGTCGAGTTTCATCTCGGCAAGAATGCAGGCCACCGCTACCGGGTGCGTGATATAGGGTTCACCGCTTGAACGTGTCTGGCCCTCGTGAGCGTCACGTGCAACGAGATACGCCTGCTGAAGACGCTTAATCTGGTCTTCAGGCAGGTAGGTTTGAATCA
>Ga0209281_1000385_pt1 | contig 69916 bp, 65 predicted proteins | sample MedtruBG_FD_187514 | JGI IMG/M metagenome (GOLD analysis project Ga0209281, IMG submission 187514) | Root nodule microbial communities of legume samples collected from California, USA - Medicago truncatula BG (SPAdes) (version 2) | ecosystem: Host-associated > Plants > Roots > Nodule | place... | reverse complement strand
GCGCCTTCAGCGGTCTGCAGCATGGCGGTTGCGTCAGAGATGTTACGCTGAGCCACGGCCATACCGTTGCTCTGGCCCTGCAGGCGGGAAGCGATCTGCATACCTGCGGCATCATCGGCAGCAGAGTTGATGCGTTTGCCGGTACCCAGGCGTTCCATCGCGGTGGACAGCATGCTGTTGGATTTATTCAGCGCGTTGATGGAGGACATGGAGGAACCGCTGGTGAAAATAGATAATGACATAATGAATCTCCTTGATTCGGTAACTGTTACATAAGCTTCGTTACTGAATCAAAGCGTCACGCCGCGAAGAGAAATTAAATGATGAAGTGAAAAAAATGCATTTTTTTAGCCTACAAACAAAAACACCGCCCGAAGGCGGTGTTTTTCGTTTCATTCCGTGAGGTCTTAGCCCAGCAGAGACATCACCATGCCGGACATGCTGTTGGACTGCTTCAGCATCGACATGCTGGTCTGCGCCAGCATCTGGTTGCGGGTCATGGAAGAGGCTTCGGTCGCGAAGTCAGCATCCTGAATGTTACCCAGCGCCAGCTCGGTGTTATCTTTCATGTTCGCAAGGTTCGCGGCGGTGTGGCCCAGACGGTTGATGTTCGCCCCCAGCCCGGAACGCATTTCACCCACCTTTTTCAGACCCTCTTCCAGAGAAGTCATCAATGCTTTTGCGCTAGTCGCGGTGGTACCGCCGCTCAGGTTGGTAATAGCAGCAGTAATACCGCCCATACCGCTGGCCCCGGTAACGCCGGTCAGCTGCGTACCCAGATTGACGGTCATGCCTTCCCCGGTGCTGGCACCAATCTGGAAGTTCATGTCGGCGCTCAGCTTACCGGTTGCACCAAAGAGCTTATCGCCACCGAAAGAGGTGTTGGTCATGATATTTTCCAGCTCTTTGTTCAGTTCGCCCAGCTCGGCTTTGATCGCATTACGATCGTCTGCACTATTAGTGTCGTTCGCAGACTGCGTGGCCAGGTCCTTCATGCGGTACATGATGTTGCTGACTTCATCGAACGCGCCTTCAGCGGTCTGCAGCATGGCGGTTGCGTCAGAGATGTTACGCTGAGCCACGGCCATACCGTTGCTCTGGCCCTGCAGGCGGGAAGCGATCTGCATGCCTGCGGCATCGTCAGCGGCAGAGTTGATGCGTTTGCCGGTGCCCAGACGCTCCATGGCGGTGGACAGCATGCTGTTGGATTTATTCAGCGCGTTGATGGACGACATGGAAGAGCCGCTGGTGAAAATAGATAATGCCATTTTTTATTCTCCTTGATGAACTTGATTTTCAGTCTCCTGACTGTTGTATGGAGATAAAACGACACCTGCACTATTAAAATTAAATCTATTTTTATTTTTTACCTGCCCACATCCTCTTTATACAACAGGCAATGTTAGTGCATTAATAGTCATTCTCATTGGCAATAACAAAATATTAAAAGGGCAAATATTAAAAACCATAGCGACAAAATTAAGATAAATCTTAAATGAAGAAACTAATAAAAAATCACCTTCTATCTCTTTAAAAAAAAGGCCAATAACGTTAATAACACGCTCGAGTGAAAACATCGTTTTCACATCTAAAATCATCCATATAACATTCACCTCCTGCACTCATATTTATTAACTTCCCCTCATGTTATTTAATAATTCAGGCCGAGAATTGTCTTAAAACACATTGCGAATCACACTTTTATAGCGTAAAAAAGGGACCAGGAAGTTTTTCTTCCTGGTTCCGGTCTTAAAAACCACACTTTTTCTTCCGCTTTTGGACCGTTGAATCCGTCACAGGGCATAAGAACAGGCCGTTCTTCCGTTCCCTCCGCAGCGAGCGGCTGTTCAGTGATGAATACTAAATGGACTTAATGATGACGAATGTATTCGTGGCGCTCACGCATAAGCCTCACGATATCCGTTAATTATTACAGGAATGGCTGCAGCCAAAAAAAATGAATAAACGCTACTGCGCTGTGAATAACTGGCTGATTGATATTAGCTCCGGCTCGATCCTTCATTTAACCAGTGGGGAACGAAAACGCCTCGGCGAATATCAATTAAAACTGCTGGATACGCTCATTCAACATGCCGGAGAAATTCTCACCAGAGAAGAGCTGACCACGCTTGTTTGGGAACGAAGAGTTATTGGCAATAATAGTTTGCCGAACGCCATTCATGCTTTACGCACGGCGCTTGAAGATGACGGAAAACAGCAAAAGATAATCAAAACCATACCTCGAAAAGGTTATTTGCTGGAAGCCGATTATTGCAATGTTATTGAAAAAGATGAAGAAGAAGTTCTTGATACTTCAGCCGATGCGCTGCTAAGCGAAGCCGTATTCTATGAAGACCCGGTCGTTCTGGAAGCCGACGTTGCGGAAGAAAAACTCGCGGGGCCGGAACCCGCTTTCGTTGTTGTTGAAAGCCCAAACGGCGTGCCGGTAAAAACTCGCGCTCGCTGGTGGCAGGGTTTTCCCTGGATGACCTCGCTGATGGTCGTCGTCGTACTTATCGCTGCCTTTTCGACGTGGCGCTATTTTGAGTTCAGCGATCATCGTCTGCAGTATGAAGAGCAGGAAAGCAACGTCTACAGCAATATTCGTCTCTACGAAATTGCCCCCTTAAGCCATGCAGTCAACAGTAAAGATCAGCTTTATAACAAGCTAAAAGGCACGCTTTACCAGATGAATTTGCTGCTTAAGAGTCAGTCTATCGTGATGGATGTGTATTACCAGAGCATCGATCAGACGCTCAATTACACCTTTTCGTTGAAAAGCAGCTGCGAAAATAAACAGTTGGCAATGGCAATCTACCACTGGCGCATCGATATCAGCCAGCTCAACAACTTAATCCTGCGTGAAACGCGAAGAAAACTGGGTGAAATGGAGGGCTGTAGCGTTGGCTAAATGGATCCTGAGTGCCTTAATGACGTGCCTGATATTGAGCACGCTCGGTTTTTACAGCTGGTCTCAGAGCAACACGCCGCCCGGACACCAGATAACCGTCGATGTCCAAATGGGCTTTTATGACCTGATGTCGCGGCGAAAAGAGGTTTATGACTCGCACATGGAGATGGTCAATAACACGATTTTAACGACCATCACCAGCCCGGACGATCCGCGTTTTATACTCAAAGGGAAGTTTACCCAAACCGACATGCGCCAGGGTCGGCAGTGGTTCTCATGGTCACCGATTTACTACAGCACCGCCAGCAAAGGGTTAATGATCGACGGCCTGGTAGACTTAATGATGAATATGGATGTCTGGATGCAGCCGCTAAAACTCAACGGGCAGCCGCTGGTGGTGGGCCAGAGCGGGATTATCTTCCTTTATCCATTGCAGTGATAATTTCCCTTTCAATTCGGCTATCTCTTAGTCACAAATACGCCCTCTGTATGATTGGCTAAGGTTCCGTTCACTTCCAGTCCTGTTTCATATGTCACTCCCGAACCGGTGAACGACTCGGGGAAGTCACCGTCACTTCCCCGAGACCCCGGACTCCCGGCCAAATAAATCGACCGCTAAAGCGGCAGACCTCCGTTTTATCTCCCAGTCCTGGGTCGGCTGAGACGCGTTCCCGACGTCCGGACCCTGGCCAGTCGGAGAGAAAACGGAGGCGATTTAAGCCGGAACCGAGCCTCGCTTCTTATTTTTACCCTCACCCTAACCCTCTCCCTGGAAGGGAGAGGGAATAAAAAATGTTCTACGTTGGCTATTTTCCCCCTCTCCCTCTGGGAGAGGGCTGGGGTGAGGGTGGAATTGCTCCCCGGCTCTCATCGCCCCCGGTTATGACCCAACTCAGGCGGGGTTGAGCTGCCGGGAGCAGCGAAAGAGAGCGATCGTCGGGAACGAATCGCGAACGACCCCGAATGTTTGGGTGATAGCCGGTGGGTTTACCGCTTCAGCGGCGATGAGCTCGCCGGGCGCCGGGGCTGTCCGGGGGATGGCGTTATCCCCCGGACACGTTCACCGTTTTCGGAACGTGCAGGGGAAACAAATGTACGGGTGAACGGAATAACTGCGGCTCGAAAAATATCTCCAGGAAGATTCGAAAGGAAAATGTGACTAAGAGACAACGCCTTTCCAAGGAGAGGGTCGGAGTGAGAGCCCCACCCTATCCGAGTAAATTCTTCACCGTTGCTAGCTGAACGTTCGCCTGCGCGCCCAGCGCACGGTTAAGCGTGGAAAAACTGTCACCGCTTTTTTCCAGCACGTTGCCCAGCGCCCGCGCCGTTTCCTGCGCCTGCTGTGGGCTATACGGCGTGGCCATCTCATCAATACGGGAGCGAACGCGATCCTGATGCGCTCGCAGCTTGCCGCGCTGCATCGTTATCTGCTCCAGCGCCTGCTGCAGGCGTAATTGCCCGTCGCGGCTGCTGTCCGGACGCGCCGCCAGCTGCAGCAAATCTTCCTGCTGAGCTGTCTCAGGCTGAGCCGACAGCATGGTAAACGAATCTGACGGGAAATTATGCCCTTCACCACGCACGCTAAGCTGCTGGCTGACCTGCTCCCAGCGGGACTCATCGACGCTGAAATTCACCTGCCCGCTTCTGTCGAGGCTGGCGTGAATGCCCATCCGGCCTAGCCCAATGTTAAGACGAGTCAAAACGGTACGCGGCGATCCTTCTGCGGGCAAGGCAACGGCGGCCAGCTCTCGCTTTGTGCCGCCTAGCATAAAGATCAGCGTTTCTCCGCCCGGCGCGCTCAGGACCTTCTCGCTGCCCGGCAAAGTGAAATTCACCTGCGACTGACTCTGCAGACGGACGTTGAACTGGCGGTCAACCGTCCCGCCGGAAAGCTGGGTTCGGCGCGCCAGCAGGCGTTCCAGTCCGGCAGCCTGCTCCTGGCCTTTTCCCTGGCTCGCCGCATGGCGCAGCTGCAGAAGCTGCGTTTCAGTGCTGGAAAGATAGCTGTCCGCCTGCTGAACCGCCGTCAGCTGCTGGTTAAGCTGAACGTTGTAGCGGAGTGGACGAGTAGACAACAGCGCCGCTTCAGGAAACGGGCTGCGGGATGACGTCTTCTCTTCCACCTGACGGCGCTGCACGGACTGCGGAGCATTGATATTGCCGCGGCTAAGCGCGGCGGCCTGGGAAGATGTTGTAGTGGCTAAACCAACCTGCATGGTTACATCACGCTAAACAGTGAGAGCTTACTGATCATGCTGTAAGCCTGGTTGGAAATCTGTACAGAATTCATATACAGCTGAAGGTTTACCGTCGCCGTAGCGGGGTCGCTGAAAGAGAGATCGCGTACCACCTGGTCGTTTGCCGCGCTGACGTCGGTATGCGCGTTGCTCAGCAGGGTTAAGCGGTTTTGTCGCCCCCCCACGTCGGTAAAGATCGCCGACACGTTATCCCGCGTGGCTTTGGCGGAATCCAGCATATCGGTGACCTCACTCTTATAATCCGCCGCCGGAATAGCCGGATCCTGCATTTTCTGCGACAGCGCTTTCAGCTTATTCAGCATGTCCAGATCGTCACTGCCGGAAGAGAAGGCGCTGGCAACGTTGGTGTTTTCCTTAATGTTTACGCCGTTCGCCACGGTCGTCTCGCGCGTGCCGTCGTTACCGGCAAACACAAAGGTCTTCGCCGCTGCATCCCACTGCACCGGTTTCGTGCCGGTTTTCGTACCGGAAAACAGATAGCTGCCGTTTTCATTTTGCGCATTCATCGACGCCACCAGCGAGTCCAGCATCGACTCAAGCTCCGCGCCGTAGCTCGCCATATCCTGCTGGCTGTTGGTGTCGTTGGCGGCGGCAAGCAGTTTGTCGTTCAGCGCCAGCAGCTGGTCGTTCATTGCCTGCAGGTGAGACTCCTGGCTTGCCAGCGTCCCGCTGATGCTGGTGATATTGCTCTGATATTGCTCAATTGCCGACTGCTCGCGGTTCAACTGCACCAGGCGGCTGGCGGCCACCGGGTCGTCCGACGGCACGTTAATTCGCTTCTGCGTAGAGAGCTGCTGCATCAGCTTGCTGATGCTCTCGCTGTTTTTGCCCAGCTGGCTGAGCATCTGCGAGGAGTTGTAAAGGCTACTGATTCGCATAGTGTTTATCTTAATCCTCGTTAGAACAGGTTAAGCAGATCGCTGAAGATCTGGTCGCCCGTGGCGATCACTTTCAGGTTGGCCTGGTAGGACTGCATGTAAATCTGCAGGTTGATCGCCTCTTCGTCCTCGTTGACCGCGCTGAGGTTGTCGCGCTGGTTCTGAGCCTGACTGGCCACTGCAATAGCGGCTTCCTGTTCGGTTTTGTTCTGGCGGCTGGCAATCCCGATGCGGGAAATAATCGCCGCAGCGCCCTCGTTGAGGCTCATGTTGCCCAGGCCGCCAATGTTCGTTTTGCTGTTTTTCAGGTCGATAAGAAGCTGCAGGTTATCGCCGTTGCCGGGCTCGCCCGCCGCGCCGGACAGCGCAATCTCATCGGGCTTCAGGTCGGTCACCTGCAGCATGCCCGCGCTGTTACTCGGGTCAAAAACAAACAGCGGCTTGCCCGGATTACCGTTGAGATCAAACCCCTGAGCCAGCTGATTGTTAAACAGATCTGCGACCGCTTCAGCCATGCCCTGAATCGCGCCCTGCATCTCTTTCAGCGTGGTCGTTTCATAGTCGTAGAGCGCGCCAAGCTGGCCGCCCGTCGAAGGATTGAGGCTGAATTCGCTGGTGGAAAACTTCAGGCTGAGGGTGCTGTTGCCGTTGGCATCCACGCCCGCTTTCATTTCACCTGCCGTTTTGCCGCTAACCAGCGGCTGCCCGCCCTTCAGGGCCACGGTGTAGCTCCCGCTGCCGTCTTCGGTAACCTTCACGTCCGCCAGCTCGCTGAGTTTTTTCACCAGCTCGTCACGCTGATCGCGAAGCACGCTGCTGTTGCCGCCGGTAGACTCCAGTTCGATGATTTTCTGGTTGTAGCTGGCAATACCGGAGCTTAGCGAGTTGATGCTTTCCACCGCCGCGTTACGCTGGGTGGAGAGTGAATTTTTCTGGCTAGTGATAAAGTCATTCATGCTGTTAAAACGCGTGGCCAGGGAGCTGGCCTGGTTTAACAGCTGCTGGCGCAGCGCCGGAGATTCTGGCTGCGTGGTCATCGCGCTCAGGGCGCCAAAAAACTCATCCAGCCCGTTACCCAGGCTTGTAGAATCGGTGCCAATCACCTCTTCCAGGGCACCAAGATACTGCTGTCCCGAAGTGAAATAGCTGGCCTTGGTGTTCGTCTGCCAGACCTGGTTCACCAGATACTGGTTGGAGATGCGGCGAATGCTGTCCACCTGCACGCCGTTTCCGGCGGACAGGCCAACCTGGCCCATCGGCCCAATAGCACTTTGCAGCATCCCCTGGCGGCTGTAGCCGGGCGTCAGCAGGTTAGCGATGTTCATCGAGGTGACGCTCATCCCCGTCTGGGCAGCCTGAATGCCGCTGTAGGCAATATTAATGATGCTCATGTTTTATGACTCCTGACCGCGACGCATCACGGGGATGACCGGGGTAGCTAATTCCGAGGGCTGCTGCGGTAAAGCGGCACTTTTTGCCTCGGCCTTAACTCCGGCGGGTACCAGCTGGGCAATAATCATCCCGGCAATGCCGGTGCTGCGCTGCGAAGCCAGCTCGGAGGCCAGCCGATCGTCGTAAAAATCTCGCATCATGCGCTGCTGCTTGCTGTTGAAAGGGCTGTCCTCGGCGGCCATCGCATCAGAGGCTTTGCGCATCTGCTGCATCATCGAGCGCAGAAACATCGCTTCAAACTGCTCGGCAGCCTGTTCAACATTTTGCGGTTTTACCTGCCCGGTCATATCGCCGGGCAGGACGGTTTGCTGCCGGTTAATCGGATTGATCATTTGGGTTCCTTAAATCACCACCAGCTCGGCATCCAGCGCACCTGCTTCATGCAGCGCCTGCAGAATCGCCATCGTGTCATCCGGCGCTGCGCCCAGGCTGTTAATGGTGCTCACGATGCTGCGCAGGCTGGTGCCCGCAGGAATGGTGACCATCTGGCCGCGCCCGCGATTCACGCTGACGTCACTTTCCGGCGTGACCACGGTACGCCCCTGGCTGAACGCGCCAGGCTGGCTGACGTTGCTGCTTTCACGGATGGTGACCGTCAGGTTGCCGTGAGAAACGGCGGCGGCCCGGACCACCACGCCATCACCGATAACCACGGTGCCGGTGCGAGCGTTAAATACTACGCGCGGAGGCTGTTTCCCGGCGTTTACCTGCACGTCTTCCAGCATCGACATAAACCTGACGCGCTCGCCCGGATCCATCGGCGCACGCACCGCCACGTTGGTCGCGCTTTGTGCGGTAGCCGTATTCGCCCCAAAGGTGCTGTTCAGCGCTACCGCCACGTTATTGGCAGTTTTAAAGCTTGGACGCTTGAGGTTAAGCATCACCTGGCTGTTGTCCTGAAAATCGGTTGGGATCTCGCGTTCGATAGAGCCGCCGTTCGGCACGCGCCCTACCGTAGGCGTATTCACGGTGACGCTGGAGCCGCTGTTTCCTTCCGCCTTCACGCCGCCAACGACCACGTTGCCCTGCGCCAGCGCATAGACTTCGCCGTCGGCCCCCCGGAGCTGAGTGAGCAGCAGCGTGCCGCCGCGCAGGCTCTTTGCGTCGCCAATCGAAGAAACGGTGACGTCAATCGACTGCCCGCGTGCATAGCCCGGCGGCAGCGTGGCGCTGATGGCAACCGCCGCAACGTTTTTCACCTTCGGGTCGATTTTAGTCGGCAGCTGCACGCCAAACTGGCGCAGCATGTTGGTCACCGACTGGCTGGTAAATTTCACCTGGTTTTTATCGCCGGAGCCATCAAGGCCGACCACCAGGCTATAGCCCACCAGCTGGTTGCCGCGCACACCCTGGATATCCACGATGTTGCCCAGCGTCTCAGCCAGCGAGCAGGTGCTCCACAGGAGCGTGAGGAAAAGCGCTACGTTACGCATCATCGGCTCCGGTTAGATAGGGAACAGCGGGTGGTTGAAGATACGCGTCAGCCAGCCCGCCGCGTTCGAGTCGCTCAGCGCCCCACGGCCCGCATACGAAATACGTGCATTGGCGATGCGCTGGGAAGAAACGGTGTTATCACGCTCGACGTCATCGGCACGGATCAGGCCCGTGACGCGCATGTACTCGTCGCCCTGGTTAAGGGTGAGCCATTTTTCGCCACGCACCGCCAGCACGCCGTTGGGCAGCACTTTAAACACCGCGACGGTAATCGAACCGCGGAGGCTATTTTGCTGCTGGGAGCTGGCGTTGCCGTTGAAGTTACGCTCGCCGTCGACCGATCCGCTAAGCTTGTCGACCGAGTGGCCGAACGCCTGCGGCACGCCGATCGTGACGTCGTTTTTCTTACCGAAGTTGGTTCGCGCTTGCTTACTGGCCTGGGTAGACTCATCGAGACGTACGGTCAGGATATCCCCCACGCGATAGGCGCGGCGGTCCTGGGTCAGCGACCAGTTATAGCCGCCGTTGTAGACGCCACCGCCCTGCACCGCCGTATCCGGCATAACAAAATCTTCCGGCGGCGCGAAGGCCGCATCGTCTTTATGCACCAGCAAAGCCGGGCTTTCGCACCCGGCCAACATCAAGGCCAGTAAACCGATAACACACTGCTTTTTCATGACTCTCTTCACTTCATTGACCCATCATCACATCGTCTGGGTGACAAACTTGAGCATATCGTCGGCGGCAGACACCATTTTGGCGTTCATTTCGTAGGCGCGCTGGACGGTAATCATGTCCACCATCTCCTCGACGACCTGCACGTTAGACCCTTCAAGCGATCCCTGCTCGAGCTGGCCAAACGCCTCTTCACCGGGGATGCCTTCCACCGCTTCACCGCTGGCGGTAGTTTCGCGATAGAGGTTGCCGCCCACCGCTTCCAGGCCGGCCGGATTGACGAAGTTCACCAGGGTAATCTGCCCCAGCTCAACCGGATCGGTTTCGCCACCAACCAGCGCCATCACCGTGCCGTCTTTGGCAATCTGAAGCTCTTTGGTATTGGCCGGCAGCTCAATTTGCGGCACCAGCGGCAGGCCAGCGGCGTTGGTGATCACCCCTTCCTGATTGCGCTGCAGGTTTCCAGCGCGGGTATAGGCGATTTCACCATCCGGCGTTTCCACCTGGAAGAATCCCTGGCCGGTGATAGCCACGTCCAGATCCTGCCCGGTGTTCTGGATGCTGCCGGTGGAGAACTCTTTCTGCGTACCGACGATTTTCACGCCGCTGCCGAACTGAATGCCGGTCGGCGCGGTGTTGTTCTGATCGAGCTGGCCGCCGGGTGCACGCTGGTTCTGATAAAACAGATCCGAGAACATCACGCGGTCGCGCTTAAACCCCGAGGTATTCACGTTGGCGAGGTTGTTGGAAATCGCGCCCATTTTGGCGTCCTGCGCCGCGAGCCCGGTTTTACTTATCCATAAAGCTGGATTCATCGTTCGTTATCCTTGTAATCAACTGCCGCGCAGCAGGCGATTGCCCGCCGTGGCCAGATCTTCCGCCGCTTTCATCATCTTGATCTGAGCTTCGAACTGACGGTTCAGCGCAATGCTCGACACCATCTCGCTGATGGCCGAAACGTTGGCGCTTTCCAGGTGCCCGGAGGCCACCATGACTTCTTCGTTGCGCGGATTGTTCAGCGCGTTCGTGACGAGGAACCCGGCGCTGTTTTTCTGCAGCTGTCCGGCAGGAATATCCACCAGCTTGAGGCGATCGATTTCCACCGGTATGGCAGGGCCGCCGTCGTCCGGCACAATGCTTATCACCCCGTCCTGGGCAATAGAGATTTGTGAAAATGGCGGCAGCACGATAGGTCCCCCGTCCCCTTCCACCGGCAGGCCGTTAATCGTCAGGTCGCCTTCCGGGCCAACGTCGATTTGCCCGTTGCGGGTATAGACTTCGCGATTACCGCTGCTGAGGGCTATCAGGCCGCTCCCGCGCAGGGCAACGTCGAGGTCACGGCCGGTCTGCTTCATCGCGCCCGGCGTCATATCAACGCCGCCGTTGGTCGGCTGCACCAGATAGCGCGAGTCATACCCCGCGCCTTCAATCTGCTGCGCCAGAGCGCTTTCCAGATCGCTGCGAAATCCCTGGGTATTCACGTTCGCCAGGTTGTTGGCGTGGATCTGCTGCTGGGACAGGCTGCGGTTTGCGCCGCTGACGGCGGTGTAAATTAAGTGATCCATTACACGGCCTGGAACAGCGCGTTCATCATGCTGTCGTTGGTGCTGATAACCTTAGTGTTGGCCTGGTAATTACGCTGGGCGCTCATCAGCCCAACCAGTTCCGAGGTCAAATCAACGTTTGAGGCTTCCAGCGCACCGGCTTTAATGGCACCCAACAGGCCGCTGCCTGGCGCTCCGGTCAGCGGGGTTCCGGAAGCTGCGGTCTGCATCCAGGTGGTGCCATCCTGCGCGGCCAGGCCGTTAGGGTTAGCAAAGTTGGCTAAAATCAGCTGTCCCTGAAGCATGCGCTCGCCGTTGGAGAACGTGGCATACACCGAGCCATCTTCATCGATCTGCTGGCCGGTTTTCGAGCCGGAGGCATAGCCGTTGCCCTTGTTTTTGCTGACCGAGAAATCAGAGCCATACTGCGTGGTGCCGGTGTAGTTCAGGTCAACGGACAACGGCTGCGCGCCAGGAATATCAATGGTCAGATCCACGGCTCCATTGGGCGAACTCAAAATGCCCTGATCGCTGAAGGTCAAGGTTTGGCTCGCCGGATTGGTCATCGGCTGGTCGTCCATGTAGTAATGCACTTCCCAGGTGTTTTCGTCAGTTTTTACGAAATACTGGTTGATGGTGTGCTCGCGACCCAGCGAGTCATAGACCTGCGTCGCGTAGGTGTTGTTGTAGGAAGTGTTGTCTTTAGGATCGAAATTAGCCGTAACGGGCTTCTCCGCGCGGGCATCAAGGTTAGCGGTAAAATCTAAACCATCGGTAGGCTTCGCGGCGATCGAGCCGTTGCTGATGGTTAAATTGCCAACGCTGCCCACCTGCAGCACGCCGTTCGCGTCAACCGGGTAACCCTGCAGGTTCATGCCGGAACTGTTGATCAGATTACCGTTGCTGTCGGTGCCGAAATAGCCCGCACGGGTATAGGCCGTGGTGCCGGCAGTGTCGCGCACCACGAAGAAACCATTGCCGGAGATAGCCAGATCCAGGCCATTACCGGTGGCATTGATAGCCCCGCCACGGCTGATGCTCTGGGTCATGCCGGTCACCCCCACGCCGAGCGGCTGGCTTTGGGCGTACAGGGCAGCAAACTCCGCCCGGCCGGACTTAAACCCTACGGTGCCGGAGTTCGCGATGTTGTTAGAGATCGCATTCAGCTGTTCGGTGATGGCGTTAAGGCCGGAGGTCGCAATACTAAAGCTCATATCATGTCTTCCTGATTATTTCTGCTGGTCCTGACTCATGCCTTGCCGGCAGGGGCAGATTGTCCAAATTGGGTGATGTAGTTGTAGGCAATTTCGCCCAGGCCCGAAATGTTGAGCATGGTCGGGCTGCCGTCCAGCGGGATGCGCACGTTATTGACGATGCCGCCAATTTCGACCGGAACTTTTTCTTCCCCGGTGTCGGTCACCACGCTAAGCGTGTATTTCCCTTCCGCCAGCCCCAGCGCTTCAGGGTCGATAGCAAAATCCACCTGCCCGGCTTCCTGTTTGCCCAGCTCAATTTTCTGCTCGGTGCCGGCGGAATCCTTGACGATAACGGTAACCACGCCGGCAGCATGTTCCAGCGTCAGGCGGCCATTCACGGTCGTGGCGCCGTCGGAGGTAAAGCTGTCGCTCTGCACCATCACCTTCTGCCCGACCAGATTGCCGGTGCTCAGCGTTTGCAGGTTGTCCATCAGTACCGAGTTGTTGGCCATCAGCCTGGACATGGTTTCCATCGACTGCACCTGGGTCAGCTGCGCCAGCTGGCCGACATATTCGGTGCCGTCCGTCGGGTTGAGCGGATCCTGGTTCTGGATTTGCGCGACCAGCAGCTGCATAAACAGGCCGTTCATGCCCGCCGCGCTGCCGTTATTTGCCACGCCGCCGTCGCCGTTGGCGCTCAAGTTACTGGTGTCGTTATTCACGTTCATTTTCACACTTCTCCAAGGCGCAGCAGGCTTTGCTGCATGCTTTTCACGCTGTTAAGTACGTCAACGCTGGTTTCAAAACTGCGTGAGGCCGACATCATGTCCGCCATCTCTTCCACCACGTTCACGTCCGGGTAATAGACGTAGCCGCGGTCGTCGGCCATCGGGTGATTAGGTTCATAACGCTGCACCGCGTTACCGGTTTCCACCACGTCCATGACCTGCACTCTTGCCCCGGTCAGCGCCCGGTTGCCCATCAGCTCATCGTTTTGATAAACCGAGGCGAATACCGGGCGGCGTGCCTTGTAGACGCCATTCTCAGTCGCCGAGGGTGAGTCGGCGTTCGCCATGTTGCTGGCGATGGTGTTCAGGCGAACGGTCTGCGCCGTCATAGCCGAGCCTGAAACACGATAGATATTGTTAAATGCCATTTTGCATGGTTACCTGAGTTCGTTATTTCCCTTCGATAGCCTTTTTCAGGCCAACAAACTTCATGTTCAGAAACGCCAGGCTTGCCTGGTAGTCCTGCACATTTTTCGAAAACTCAGCCTGCTCCACGTCTAAGGCGACGGTGTTGCCATCGGAAGAAGGCTGATACGGCACGCGATATTTTTCCTGCGGCGAAGGGTCAGTTGAAAAACTCCACGCTGAACGTTGCATCTCCGCGGCAAAATCAATATCTTTAGCCTGGAAGTTTGGGGTGTCGACGTTAGCCAGGTTGGCGGATAGCAGCTCTGCTCGGGAAAGTCGAAGTGCTACTGCCTGCGGATGAACACCCAATGCTTTGTCAAAAGAAATACTCACAGCCCACATCCTCGTGATGAAAAACAACGGCAAAAAAATCGCTAACACATCCTTGTTTAGCAATTACCATGCCAGAGTTATAACATCATGAATTCAAAGATTTTTACCAGATTCAACAGCGATAAAGGGAAACCCGGTTTCCGCTTCTCCTTCCGCCTTGCTGCCGTGTTGGGTTTGCTGATACTGCCTCCGACGCTGCTCGCCGCGGAACAAAACGTCGTGGTCGCCAAAAGCGCGCTTGATCGCGGCCATGTTCTGACCCAGGCGGATATTCAGCTCAAAGCTCTCCAGGCTTCGGGCACCCGTGGCGGCTACCTGACCAACCCCAAAGAAGCCATCGGCATGACGCTGAAGCGGCGCCTGCGCGCTGACCAGCCGATTACCCGCGCGCACCTTGACGCCCCGGTGCTGGTTGAACGCGGCCAGCGCGTGCTGATGGTTGCCCTGCAGGACGGCATTGAAGCGAGAACCGTAGGCGAAGCGATGAAAAAGGGCCGCAAAGGCGAAATGATTAAGGTGAAGAACGAAAGCAGCCAGCGGGTAGTCAGCGCCGTGGTTGCCGACGCGGGCGTGGTGCGCATGCTCAACGCCGCTACAAAATAATTTTAATTATGCGATTAAAGTTTCGCTGTTGTCGGGTCGCTTTACACCGGTAAGGGAATGGGAAAGAAGCTTTCCTCCCCCGTGGAATCACCTTGCACTCAATAAAAAACAGAACCACCGAGCAACCGGAGAACAGCGATGAAAGTGAATACAACCCAGTACAGCCCTGCCATAACTGCGCTTAGCACCCACACCGCCGGGCAAACTCGCCCACAGGCCGAAGAAAGTGCAGGCAGCGAAAAAACTCGTCCGGTAGACCCGGTTCTGGGTGAGGCACAGCAGAACATGGCCGCGATGCCGGACGTTGATATGGCCCGCGTTGAAGCGATGAAAGAAGCCATCAGCGCAGGAAAAATCAGCATCAATCTGGATGAGTTGACCGGCGCGATGCAAAAATACTATCAGAGGTAGGTTATGAGTAATGCAGCCCAGGACGTGAAGCAGTTAATCGAAGATATGATTGCCGATCGTAAATACTACACCGAGCTTAACGCCCTCCTGGAGCAGCAGCGTCAGCTTATTGTTGGCCGCCGGTCGGCAGAACTGGATCAGCTTAACGGTAAGCTGATTCAGATTTATGAGCGCCTCGCCGCAAGCAGCCAGCAGCGATACGCCACGCTTGCTGGTCTCGGCGTTCCCGCAGGCCCGCAGGGCATAAAAGCCTTATTCTCTCGCCTGCCAGTTTCACATCAGGGCCAGGTCAGCGCGCTCTGGGAAGACCTTGAAACACAGGCCACCCGCTGCAAAACGGCCAATGAGGGGAATGGTTTGCTGCTGGGCATGCAGCAGGAGATTCTGGAAAACCTGGTGAACAGCAGCGAGCCGGAAAACTGGCTTTATCAGCAGGTTTAATCTATGGCTACGCAAAACACGACAGGCCTGCCAGGAAAACCAGGTGAAATAATGAAATGGAAAAGATAAGTATTATTGTTTCAGCCTATAATGCGAAGAAACACCTTCATGCGTGCCTCAGCTCCGTGCTTAATCAAACTTATGATAACTATGAAGTTATTATTATTAACGATGGTTCTACGGATACGACGGAACAAATCGGCAACGAATTTGTTCATGCCAACGATAAATTTACCTTAATCAATATTGAAAATGGGGGACCAGGCAAGGCCAGAAATAAAGGTCTCGATATCGCTCAGGGCGATTATATTCTATTTCTGGATTCGGACGATCGTCTGGTTCCGGGCTGCCTGGAAACTACCGTTAAAGCCATTAAAAAAAACAACCTTGATATTATATTTTTCCATACACGCCTTGAATATACTTGTGCTTCACTACGCAATAATGATGTCGACAATTATTACCGCTATCCTGTTGAAACCATAAATTCACCTACAACAGCAGAGCGGTTTTACCGTCAGTGTATTATGTCACTATGTCAGTCAGGATTTGGTTATCCTGTCGTGGTTTGGGGCTATATTTTTGCTCGTCAAAAATATCAGCAGCAGCGTTTCACCCAGCACATTTATGAAGATGAATTTTTTACCACAATGCTACTTTTATCCGATCAGGATGCCAAAGTTAGCTGTCTGAAAAATAAATTGCATATTCATACTTTACACCTAGCGTCTTTAACTCAACAACCGCTAACGCAAGACAATATATATACGATGGCCTGCGTCGCAACTGAATTAATACCACTCATCAATGTAATTGAAAACAAAAAAACTCGCCACTGCCTTGCCATTAATATAACAATATTAATCTTAAGCGCCATTAATAAAAACGATCGCCTTCTTCGTGATGCAATCAATCCAATGGAGTTAATCTTCTCACTTGTTCAGCATACTTTGTCAGAACAGAATCAGACTTTTACCACACCATTAGCCGAACTGATTATTATTGTCATTACAACCATTGCCGATCATTATCAGATCAGAGAAACACCAGAAGTCATCAATATCATTAAAATGATTCATCAATATAAAAATTAAGTTTTGCACAAACAGACTTCTTCACATTTCAAGAAGTCTGTTTGTATTATCTAAGCCGGTCCTTTCGAAAATTAATTTCCCTGAGTGCTGCACGCGCCAGCGCCTCATTTGAATCAATAACCTTTACGTCTTGCCACAAAGAATGGGTTTTAATTAAACTCAATTCTGTACACGCCAATATAATTGTATCAACACTTTGATTGCGCAGTACATTAATAAAACATTCAAGTTCAGCATATAGCGAATCTGTAATAGTCTGAGATACTTTCAACGCCGAAATACATTCATTAATTACAACCTGATGTTGACAGTTCAATACATGAACGCTGTGGCCCGCCGCAGTTAGCGCATGTTGATATAATCCGCTAAGAAGTAAATCTTTTGAACCTAATATTGCCACTCTTTTTTTAGAAGCAGAGAGACAACTTACCGTTTCGTTAATAATACTTAATACAGGGATCGTCGCATTCTCTCCCCAACCAGAGAAGAGAATATGTGCAGTATTACAGGGAACAACTGCAACGGTAGCACCTGATTTAGCCAACTCATTAATAGACTCAAAAATAAAAGGTGAAGGGTCTCGCTCTCCCAACTGCAAGTGCCGTCCCCGGCTGGGAATTTTACTGTTACTATCAACAATTACTCGAGGGTAATCCCAGTCTTTCTTAGCATCAATAAGCGAATAAACCTGTTGGCAAAAATTAAGCGTCGCCCAGGGAGCAACGCCAACAACGCCAATTACACCTTCATTTCCGGGCCAGGTGACATCAGAATGCACAGGAACAATATTAACCATGACACTTACCAAAATAATACAAACGCAGCCGCGTTTCTGGATATTTATTCAAAACATGTCCTTCAGGAAACATATTTTCATCCTTGAGTGTTTCAAACCCTACCCTCTTGAAAACAGCCTTATACTCTTGAGCCGTACGGTAAAGTGCTGAGTATTCAGTTTGTAATAGTTCAGAGAACTGATTATTGATCTCATAGCGTTCAGCCAGGCCTGTACCATCTCGTAGCATAATGATAGTGTCGTCATGAACAACGTTTTTTAAATTACTGATTAACGTTTCTACCTGCCGATCGTTCAGGTAGACAAAAAGCCCAGAGATGAAGATAACATCGAACCGCTCATTACTGCGGAAGTCCTCAGCGCCAGAAACAATGAACTCAATGTTTTCAGCCTGCCGTGATTGCGCTTCAAACCTGCCGATCTCAACCAGCGGCTCAGAATATTCGACGGCAACGATACGCGAAGCACCCTGTGCATGAAACCTGAATGTCCACTGGCCTACGCCAGCGCCAAGGTCCAGAATAGACTTCCCTTTTAAGGATGGCAGCCATGAGAAGACTTTCGCCGTTTCATCCTGAACTTTTATTTTCAACAGTTCAGGATCATGTTCCATATTCACAATGCTTTCAAACGGCAGCTTATTGTATAAAGCAGAACGGCTATCCCAAAATTTTTTTACTTTACTTTCATTTAACATCACTTAATCCACACGTTAGTTTTTATATTTCCAGTTAGCAGCATGTTCGCAAAAATGCACATCTGTTTTATCAATATTTATGACGCGACTATTACAGAGAAAATCAAAGTTAAATTGCGTAAACTCATTAACTTCCTTTCCAGGGATCGGCAACAGGCGTACACCCAGAGGTTTCTTTAATCGTACGGCTAGCGCGGAAGTATCCAATATAATCGCGGAAATATCCTCGACCAGCGTAGAGCCTGGAATGGGTATCATGTCCAATCCACATCCACACACCGTTGACCACGCATTAAGCGTGTCGATGCTTAATCGGCGACGATTATTAGCACTCGCTAATTCGTCATCCTCAAGTACGGAGAACATGACACCATTAAAACCCGTAGCTAAGGCGTTGCTGCGCTTAACAGCAGTTTTAATGCAGTTTGTCAGAATACTGGTCAGGAATAATGTTCCCTGACTCCCACTCGGACGCGCGCCCAGATTTGACAACAGTTTTCCGATAGAAATATCGCCATCCGGGAAAGGGGCCAGTGAAGCATCGAGACCGGCATATTCAACACCCGTTTTAGTGGCCAGCTCTCGAGCAAAAACATTTATCGCCTCTAAGCGTGCCTGTAAGTCATCAATAAACCGCTCCGCAAATATCTCGAGGGATATTTTTTTCTTCAGTACATCTTTACTAAGCTTTAAAGCCAAATCCGTCGTTTCCAACGCGAGGCTGAATTTAAACGTTTCCCCCTCATGGCGTGAAAACGGAAAAAAAGGGGCGTTTGGAGGACAGGCGCAGGAAGCCCCGACGCGGAAATTATCAAAACCATTGTTGCTTTTACGAGACACATTCTGAATAAAGCGTGCCGCATGGCGGCCAGCCTGAAGGCTAATCTGCGTTTCATCCGCCACCATAAGATTAACAAACATTTTAGAATGGCTAAAAAGTGCGGCAAAAGCCAAATCTAAACGCTGCGAGAAATGGGGGCTGCCAACCATATCAATGGGCAGACAAAACCAGCGGATCCCCTGTTGCTCGGCCATTCGACTGATTGATGCCAGTTTTGCCGGCAGCGCAAAAATATCGTCTTCCTGCGCCTCACGCAGAGTTTGAAGCGACATTCGAGTTGTACGCAAAGGCCAGTTTCGTTCTAAGAGCAAGGCCTGCACGCCGGTTTGAAAGGTTTGAAGAACTGACCCGATATCAATGGCAGAAGCATTATTACTGGGAACGCCGAGGGTGATCGCTCGAATCATTTTGCTAAAGCTTCCTTCATCAGTCTCAAATAGTCGGCTGCGCTGTTAATTTCTTTAAAATAATTCCGACCAACATCATGAGCGTAAACTAAAGTCTCTTCGGTACAAGGTAAAGCCTGTGCAACAAATAGATTACTGTGACATAAACATCTATTTCTCCATTCGCCGAGCAGTTTTTCATCCGATAGTTTAAACAACCCCATCGCTTCGGGATGGCTGACGGAACGTATAGGCCCTTGATACGTTTCGATTATTTTTTCTTGCTGACCCATTGCACAGTGAATAGAACTTAGCATACGGTTATCACGATTCTGCGTTAGAACAATATTATTCTTTCCGTTATCCATCTCGCTAATTAGTTCACGGTTAAAAAACATATCACCTGACACCACATAAGTGGGATCCATATTCTCTAACAGAGCAAGGCCAAGACTCATGGCATTATTTGTTGTCGCCCAATTTTCATTCAATACATAATTCAACTGCGGGTAGCGCTCCATAATCTTCAGCGCACCATACCCCACGACAACCGTAACTCTCTTACCAGCAAATGCCTCTATCGCATAATCGAGGATGGTTTTTCTGGTCACCGGATGCTTAATTAAAACTTTGTTTTTTCCATCTAATTGCAGGCTTCTTCCCGCTGCAAGAATAATTGCATTTTCAACCATCATATCCCAACTCCTGCAAAGTAAAACGGCAGGCCGGCATCGGGCTAACAAAATCGTGCTTTACTGTTTTGTATGGATAAATATCATTACGTAATGCTTTTTCGGTAACATCCTGCCAGTCAAACTGATACTTTTCACGCAAAGAACGCAGGGGCACCTCAGGGTAATCAAATTTCACTACCGGTACTCTTTTTAACCCCAGGCGTAACGCAACCTCCATTCGATGCTGTCCGTCCAGCACTAAATGATGGTTCAGATCCAGAGCTAAAGGTTTGATCCATACCCCTTCAGTTAAAATTTTATTACACAACCATTCAACGCGGCTTGCGCTGAACCGTTCAATATGTCGTAATAAATTTGGATCGCAAAAATTAATTTCCATTTTTTTTACCATTAACATAATTTGATATTAATGCGAGATAATCATCGCGGGCAGATTGATACTGTTCAGCCGTGTTAAAAGAACGTGCGTATAGTTGAGAAATATCTACAGTCACGCAGGGTAATTCCTGGCGGTGATGGACCCATGGCACCATATAATATTGTTGCAGGCCTTTCTTGAGCCAATTTTTTCTGAGGGAACGATCGCAATCCACTTCCTGGGGTGAAACACTAAGGATTCCGACCATTTTATACCAATTATCATATTTCTTATTGTAATGAGGCTGATAGGAAACTTGGGTAATCATTCCATCCGGCTCCTTTACCTCAACAATTCCGCCAGTCAATTCGGGACTATAGCGACCATGTGTAAGCCAGAAACTATGATTTGCTTTCTCATATTTTTTTATTCTATCCCAAGCATGAGGATCAAGTAGAATATCTGTTTCTATAATGGTATAGCCACGCTGTGGATATTTTAATGCTTCCACACCAAGTTCTACTGAAAGAATATTAACATCAGTTTCATAAAACTCATTATGCACAAAAGTAATATTATTTTTTGGATAACGATTGCGGACCCACTCTTCAATCTTATGTGCCTGATATCCGGTAACCAGCACCAATTCACGCCCGGTATCTCTCATCAACGGTGCCAGAAGTGTATCAATAACAGCAGACTCGCCGACAGGTAGTAAACATTTCGGGTAATTGTCCGTTAACCCACCCATTCTTTTTCCCTGCCCTGCAACCAGCAAAATAGCAGCTCGCTTTATCGGCATATCAACTACTCCGATTCCAGACTAAATGATTTTTTGATTATCTCGATAATCGCATGCCCCGCACCTTGCGGAGCAAAATATAGCTCTCGTGACAAAGCGGCAAGGCGCTCTTTTTGTTTTACATCATTTCCCGAGATGACATTTGACACAAATGTGTAGAGATCTTTTTCGCTCCATGCCACATCATAGTCATGATAAATAAAGCTTGCGCTGTTATTAATACCTAATCGTTTTTCATGAGTAAGCAATAGTATCGGTTTGCGTGATGGTAAATACTCCAGCAGGAATGACCCAACGTCAGCCATCAGCGCATCTGACTGAGAATAGGCCATTTTATAGTCGGCACCAAAATCCCATATAACGTTTGACCGATTTTGTGTAAACGCTAATAGCTGTGCATATTGTTCTTTGACTTTGTCGCCAAAGTGATTTACCCATTGAATGAACAAGGGATGAGGGCGAATAATAACATTCACTTTCCCTTGATCTATAATATCCATTATCGCATGAGCATAGAGATCGAATGTTGACCAACGAGGGTCGTTTTCAATAATATATTGCGGTGCCCACAGAAGCGTTTTCAAATTATTCGTAAAGACTGTTTTCTCTGTAGAGCAGTAGCGTTCATGATAATGGTCAAATTTGGGATGACCAACCACATGAACATGATCCTTACCCGCTGCGCAATGCAGCGCGAATTCATTTTTATGCCGCTGTGAACGAACGAAAATCCAGCTGGCAGAATTATGGCAGGCCATGTTGTACTGGAAATTTGTATTTAACTCACTCGCCCCCATATCCAGCCCATAGGGGATATACGCAATTTTAATACCGTTACGGATTAAATTTGCACAGCTAAATATACTCGGTCGATTTACGTCATACGGATTCTGCAGAAATACAACATCTGGCTTTCTTTCGTACAGATTATAGTTTTCATAACCGTAATAAGGCACTTCGCATTCGTCCAGAAATGCTCTTGCTGCCATATTAGTAGGGTCCGTAGAACCTTCCGAGGTAAATGGAATAACAATAATTCTACAATCGAATTTATCATCATTGCGCAGAGCGTCGATCACCGTTTCAAAATTTGTCCAGCCAGGAGACCATTGAAAAAGGATATCAACTTTGATCTTCTGGTTGCCAATACGCTTTTTGACCTGCCGTTGCGTTATTTCATTTAGCGGCTTAGCAAACAGGCCACGATAGTCGACATACTGGCCCTCAATATCGCTTTTATCCGGCTGCTGATAGCCCACATTAGGGAAAATCCCCAACCAACAATCCCGCAACATAGACTCGTGCCAGTAGACATCGAGTGCGTATTCATGCTGTTGCCCCCCCTGCAATAAAGCATTTATGCTCTGGGTGTAAACATGCTGGAGCTGTTGATAATAGTTTTGGTTAACAATATAGGCGCATGCACACCACGCTTTATTAGCCTTAACGATATAATCAACGCTGCCCAATTGGGTCACATTTTGATAGTTCGCGGCCAAAAAGCCTACGTCCCAGTTAACATGGTTTAATGCATTGAAATATTTATTGATTCTCTGGTACGCATCATCATCATGGTGAAAAGCAATATCATCTTCAAGGATCAGAACATTTTTCCACCCTTCTTTATCCGCCATGTGCAGAGCATGAAGGTGTGACATAGCACACCCGATATAACCAGGCGAATACTCAATAGCTTCAAGGCGAAAAATTTTATCCTTTGGGATCCCTAGCTTTTTTAACTCTCTGGAAAGATAAAGTCTTCTGTCTTTTCTTCTGTTCAGATTGATATAGATGACTTTATCAATAAAGTCCCAATTGATTGTAATCATGGTCATTCTGCTCTTATCCGCAAACGACCTTAAGGCCGATCAATAAGTAACGACAGGCCAACCAACAGGCTAAAGTCTGACGAGACTGCAGCTGCCTCAGCCTGTGGGCAATTACCGTCCCAGCCAAACCAGGCACTGAATAAAGTAACGATCTCCCCGTCGCTAAGCATTTGACGATCGGCGACCCAGACAGCAAATAGCATTTTTAGCTGGAAGAACTGGCGGGTCAGAGCCTGAAATGCCAGACCGTAATTTTCGCACTTAATGCCAGGGAAAACGTTCTGGTATAGACGATAAATAAGGACATTACGCAAAATATGAGGCTGTTCAGTAAGCACCTGACACTTCGCCAGGTTCTGCTGTAGCTCCTGTAAACGCTCGCTCAAACGATTGGGCTGCATGATGTTCAGCTCACTGAGCTTCAGCATCATCGACATCTTGTCGGCCATCGGCAAATTCAAATTCAGGCGCATCGCGCCCATTTCTTTAAGCGCTGCTAGTCGGTGTTCTTTTATTACAGGCAACATCGTTAACTGCTCTTCCAGCACGCCGTGTTCGGCCAGTTGAGCAAGCTGCTCACCCATCGACATCAACAGCGCAGGATCGCGCTTGTCATCGACAAGATACTGCTGCGCTTTGCTCAGCAGCACGCCGATAGCGTACAGGCTCACCTCAAGGGAAAGCGCCGGGTGCACTGCCAGATTTATGCACTGCTGGTTGAGCATTTCATCCCATGCCGTCAGCTCAACGGTGCCCTGCACCTCGGCCTGTGAGATTTGCAGCTCAAACGCCTGCGGATTAAACAGCAGTTCACGGGCAACGCTTTCGCAGCCGGGATCCAGGCTTTCGCGTAGCTGAGTGGTGAGCTTAACGTTGGCCTGCGGCCAGCCTTCGCTCGCCCGGCTACAGGCCGGGCAGGAGCAGGCTTCGCTTCGGGCGGCATGGCGAAGAACAAATTCAGGTTGATAACGTTCGATGATTTCCATTTCTCTCTCCAGGGCGGCCACGGCCTTCCCTTTCTTTATCTGTGTTTACGGAAAAACCAGTGGGTGCAGTCGACCGGCTGGCCGCTCTGGCCGTCCAGCGTTTGCTGGATAAACGCGAAGCTCGGGTAGAAGCCGAGCCAGCAGCTTTGTTCAAACAGAGGCTGCCAGGCCTCATCGCGGGTTTGTGCCCCAGCGATGGCTTCACGATATGCATCGAGCAAGGTGGCATAAAAACTGGCATTCACGGCGTAGGCACAGCCATTTTCAGAGGCCTGCACGCGCACCACGCCCGGCAGCGATTTCATCAGCCGCAGTTCACCGTACTTCCCGCCAAGCATCAGCGCCTGCCAGTCGATATGGTCAAGCTTGGTCAGCAGAGCGTTCACCTGCTGGACCGAGTTCTCTTTCTTTACAAAATGCACCGCCGCATCCAGCAGCACCACGTTACGCCAGCCCTCACGCTGAGCCTGTTCCAGTACCGCGCAGTGGGTTTTCAGCTCGGCAAGCGCCGGATCTTCGTCCTGATGAAGCGTCACCGGCAGCAGCTGGTCGGCTGAAAAACCAAAGTCGAGAAGCCCCCGGCATTGCGCCTCCAGCTCCACTTCCTGCTGCGTGGGGTAGATAACCGCAACTTTGTCGAATACCGACCAGTGGACCTGCTGGTTAAGCGGCGCGCGGCTTAAGCGTCGGTAATGCGCCAGCAGATTTTCGTCCTTCACCAAATCCTCAAGGCACAGATCCACCGGCGTACTGCTGCCCATAATGAAGTCTTTGTCGTAGGTGTTGCTGCTGTGGGAGATACAGACAATCGCCTTCTCAGGCGCAATTTGCAGCACCGGCGTGGTGAAGTTCTTGAGAAACGCTTGCTCCTCCGCGAGCGTCTCTTCGTCCTTATAGCGATTTTTCTTCAGCAGGTTGCGGTGCAGCCCAAAGGTGCCATTGAGCGCATGCCGTGGGCCAAAGGGATGACTGAGGTACATTTTGTCGAGGTGGCTGTACCAGACGTAAATCTGGTCGCAGCCGGAAAACAGCGCGTTATGGCCCTGCATTTCCGCCACCTGGTGCGAGATTTTTTCCGGCGGGTAATAGTCATCATCGTCAAAGCTGATGATGTATTCCCCGGTTGCCAGTTCGTTGAGCATATTGCGTTTGCGCCCCAGCGCCAGACGTTCCGGGCTATGGATGTAGCGCACGTTATGCAGCGCCGGGTCGACCATCATGTCGATCAGATCCTGGTTACTCTCGGCGGAGTCATCCAGCACGATCAGCTCGCGCTTATCCGCCGGATAGTCCTGATACTGGTAGATGTAGAGCAGGTACGGCAGAAATTCACGTCGGTTCCAGGTCGGGCAAACGACGCTGACAAAGGGCGTTTTTTGCGGGGCGGCGGCGCGCTGACGCTTTAACAGGTTATCCAGCAGGGTGCTGCGGTTAGCGGTAGGTTTCATGGGTTAACTCTTAGCGGTGAGCGAGCCGCTGGCGCAGCCAGCACTGAGCGGAAACGGCATCCGTCGCCTTCCGCTCGCGTCGCTCTTGTTCTGCATGGCGCTCGCTGCGCTTCGCGTCGAGCACCACCTCAAGGCCTTTTTCACGCTTCGCCTCCTGCAGCAAAGCGCCCTGCAGCTGGCGGGCTTCCAGCTCGGCCAGCGCGTGCTCCTGCTTCTGCCAGTCGATCACTCGCTGAAGGGTGCGCTTGTAGCCCGAGTGGTTCACCATCTGCAGCGCGGAGTTGCCGCTCTCCGGGCTTATACCGGCGGCAAGCGACGTCAGCGTGCTGATGTTTTTTTCATAGCGCTGGCACAGCTGCTGCTGGGCGTTTAACCGCGCGCCGGTCTCTTTTACCGCCCGGTTGCGTAGCGTGTGCAGCTGTTCCAGCGTGGCAATCAGTTTGCTCATGGTCGATTATCCCGCCTGCGACAGCAGGCATAAGTCGCTGATGGTATTGGCAAGCGGTGCGGGTTCATGCACCTCCTGCTGAAGAAACTGCGTAATCGCCGGGGCCAGTTTTACCGCCCTGTCGGCCTGCGGGTCGGCCCCGGCAACGTAGCCGCCGAGCGGCAGCAGCGGCTTGATGCTTTGGTATTCGGCATAAAGCTGTTTCAGCGTCCTTGCCGCCAGCTGGTGCGGGCGTTCCGTCACCTGACTCATACAGCGGCTGATGGACTGCCCCACGTCGATGGCCGGATAATGCCCGGCTTCGGCAAGGTGGCGAGAAAGCACAATGTGGCCGTCGAGCACCGCTCGGGCGCAGTCCACGATCGGATCCTGCTGATCGTCTCCTTCCGCCAGCACGGTATAGATCGCGGTCATCGTGCCGCTGCCGGTGCTGTTGCCTGCGCTTTCCACAAGCCGTGGGATCATGCCAAAAGCCGAAGGCGGGTAGCCTTTAGTGGCGGGCGGTTCACCAAGCGAGAGCGCAATTTCGCGCTGGGCCATGGCGTAGCGGGTCAGGGAGTCCACCAGCAGCAGGACGTCTTTACCTTTGTCGCGGTAGTAGCTGGCGATGGTGTGGCACAGCTCGGTAGCCTTAATGCGCATCAGCGGCGATTCATCGGCCGGTGCGGCCACAATGACAGACTTCGCCAGCCCTTCGGCCTGCAGCGAGTTTTCAATAAATTCTTTTACTTCGCGCCCGCGCTCGCCAATCAGCCCGACCACCACCACTTCTGCCTGGGTATAGCGGGTTATCATGCCAAGCAGCACGCTTTTACCGACGCCGCTGCCCGCCATCAGCCCGACGCGCTGGCCTTTGCCAATCGTCAGCAGGCCGTTGATGGTCCGCACGCCAACGTCGAGCGGCTGCGCCACGCTCTGGCGGGTGAGCGGATGAACCTGGGGCAAATGCAGCGGCAGCGGCGTGTCGCCGACCAGCTTGCCTTTGTTGTCCAGCGGCTCTCCCAGCCCGTTAACCACCCGGCCCAGCCAGCGGTCGCCAATCATCACGCCTTCCTGCTTATCCGCCGGGAAAACGCGGGCGCCGGCAATTAATCCCGTCGGATGCTTGAAGGGCATCAGCCAGGTCAGGTCGCGGTCAAACCCTACGACCTGAGCATCAATAAGTTCGCTGTCCGCGCTTTCCACACGGCACATCTGCCCAACCGCCAGACGGCAGCCCACGCACTCGAGCAGGATGCCGTTCACGCGCACCAGTCTGCCCGCCACGCGAGCAAGATTAATGTTTTCAATGGAGCGCAGCGCCTGCGCGAAGTCCAGATCACTCATCGTGTGTTTCCGGCAGCAGGTTTTCTTTCAGTACGTCCATACACTGCTCAAGGCGATGCTGACAGCCGATATCCATTTCGCTGGTATCGGTGATGACCCGGCATTCACCGGCGTCCAGGTCCGGGTCGGCGGCCAGGCCCCACTGGCGGGCTTTCTCCGGTTCGGCTTCGCTAATACGCTGATATTCTTCATTGTTAAGCAGCACACGAATCTGCTCGGGGATCTGAGGCAGGCCGTTAAGCGCCTCTTCAATCAGCGTCAGCATCTGGGTTGGATGCAGCGCCAGTTCACAGCGAATCACCTGGCGGGTGACTTTTTCTACCAGCTGCAGCAGCTCTTCGCGGCGGCGTTGTTCATAAGCGCTGAGATACTGACGCAGCTCGTTTGCCACACCGTCCAGCGGCCCGGCCGCATCAAGAAAAAGCTGGCGAGCGTGCTGTTTCCCCTCTTCCAGCCCCTTGCGCATCCCCTCTTCAAAACCGAGGCGAGCGCCTTCCTGGTAGCCCTCTTCTTTTCCTTCTTCCATGCCCTGCGCAAAACCACGGTTCAGGCCATCCTGAAAGCCCTGCACCAGCTGCTGCTGGTAAGCTTCCGGGTCAAGCGCCTGGCCCGATTGTTCAAGGCTTGCCTGCTGCCAGCTTTTACGCAACGGCGGGAATTTGTGCAGTCGGGGTTTAATCACGCCCTGACGGCGGGCGGTCAGGCTGCCCAGAGTGGCGGTTTTCGCGTTTTTGAACATCATTATTCCATCGTCTGCTCAGCGAACAGCTGAACCTGAATTTCGCCGTCTTCCGCCAGCTGACGCACGGTGCCCATAATCTCTTTGCGCACCTGCTCAATTCGGCTGACCGGCACCGGCCCGAGGCGCGAAGTGGTACTTTGCAGTAACTGCACCTGACGCTTTGGCATCACGTTACAGATGGTCTGTCGCAGCACCGGCTCGGTGCCCTTCAGCGCCACCGCCCACTCTTCCATCGAGACCTCTTCCATCAGGCGCTGCAGCGTATTCTGGTTCTGGCGACTGAGGATGAAGAACTCATACATTTCGTCTTTCAGCTCGTCGACCACCTCTTCGTCACGCTCGCGAAGCTGGTCCAGCAGCAGTTGCTGGTTTTCCGGAATGCGGTTGACGATATTGGCGGCGTGCTTAATGCCGGTCACCTTCGAGCCGTGCTCGGAAAGTACCGCCACGCCACGGTCAACCAGCCTGTCCAGCTCGTCGATAACGTCCCGGTTAACGTCGTCCAGCTTGGCAATGCGGTAAACGATTTCGTCCTGGCGCTCCTGCGGCAGCACGCTGAGCACGCTGGCCGCCACGTCCGGCGGTAAGAAAGCGAGGAACACGGCCTGCAGCTGCAGGTGCTCGTGTTCAATAAGCGCCGCCAGCTGCGGCACGTCTACCCATTGCAGGCGAGCCATGCGGTAGCGAATCTCATCCCCGTAGATGCCGTTAATCACGCTGCGCGCAATTTCCCCGCCCAGCGCTTTTTCCAGAATGCTGCGCAGGTAGGTGCGCGAAGCGCCGTTAATCCCGCTCTGCTCCCGGTAGTCCTGAAAAAAGTTGTTCATCGCCTGGCGAGCATGAGTCACCTTCACGCCGTGCAGCCGCGCCATGGTTTCGCTCAGTAAAAGCACCTCTTCCCGGCTTAGCTTCTGCATGACCTGAGCGGCGGCGTCTTCACCCACGCTCAGCAGCAGGATCGCCGCCTGTTCGATGCGCGAGCGCCCGTTGCTGCCGCTGCTACTTTTACTGTTCTTGCTTACTGTTGGTTCGCTCATTGCTGTTGATCCACTGTTTCAGTACTTCCGCCACGCGCTCGGTTTCGCTCTGGGCGAGCATCTGTAAGTATTCGACTTTCGTTTCAAGGCCAGAACTTTGCGGCGGCAGGTTGTCATCGTTCTGGAACGACGATTTCGGCAGGCCAGCCGCCAGGGCGTCATCGCTGGTGATTAATTCATTTTCAAGCAGCGCGCCGCTTTCCAGAGCCGGTTCGTTCGCGGCCTCGGCAACCGCCAGTTCACGACGGCTGAAGCGCTGTACGACCGGACGCACGCCGAACAACAGGGTTAGCAGTGCCAGCAGGCCAATGCCGCCGGTCTGTCCCCAATACTGCATGTGCGGATCCTGCCACCATTTCAGCACCGGGAAGGCCGTCGCTTCTGGTTCGGTAAAGGCCATAACGTCCAGCGTCAGGGAGTCACCGCGGGCTTTATCTATCCCAGCCGCGTCTTCCACCAGCCGCGTCAGGCCGGCCAGTTTTTCCGGCGTAATCTTCGCCAGCGCGGGTGCACTTTGGTTCAGGGCGATGGCCACGCGCAGCTTCTCAAGCTGATAGCCTGGATGGCGGATATGGCGGATATCGCGGTCGTAGGCGTATTTACGCTGCTCGGAATTACGGCTGCTGAGGGACTGCGGGTTCCCAGCCGGAGCCGTGTTCGCGTTGGCATTAGCGTTAGCAGCCGCATTCGCCGCAGCAGGCGGCTGGTTGACCGGACGATTGCTGAGCGAGCCCGGCACGCCAAGGGCCAGCTCGTTGGTGACATTTTCCTGGCTGATGTTTTCATCGCTCACACGGGCGTCTTTCCCCAGACGTTCCTGGGTTTCTTCCACGCTGCTCATATCAACCTGCGGCGCCACGCTGATGCGGAAGTTGTTGCTCCCCACTAGCGAAGTCAGCAGGCCGGAAATGTTCTTTTCGGTGTCGACTTTCATGCGCTGCACAACGTCATTGGCCTGACGAATTCCGGCCAGGCTGCCGCCGCCGTTTTGCAGGCCTTCAGAAAGCAGGTTGCCGCTTTGATCGACCACCCTCACGCTGCTGGCCTTCATCCCCGGCACGCTGCCGGAAACCAGTTGGACGATGGCCGCGACCTGCGGTTCATCAAGGCTTTTGCCGTGGCGGAGCTGAACGATAACCGACGCACTGCTCTCCGGCTTGTTGCTCATGACAAAGGAGCTGGCTTCGCTTAGCCCAAGATGCACCCGCGCCATCTCCACCGGTTCCAGGCCCATGATGCTCTTCGACAGTTCCCCTTCGAGGCTGCGCTTGTAGCGAACGTTCTGCACAAACTGGCTGCTGCCGAGCATCTCTTCTTTGTCCATCAGCTCATAGCCTTCCGGCAACGCCGCGCTGATGCCCTTCGCCGCCAGCGCCATACGCGCCTTCGACAGTTTGTTTTCGGCCACCAAAATTTGCCCGTTGTCCGGGTTAATTCTGTAGGCAATGTTTTCTGCGCCCAGCACTTCAACCACCTGCGCGGTTGGCAGATTTTCCTGGGCGCCATATAGCGCGACATAGCCGCCGCCGCTGCGCCACAGAGAGGCAACAATGGCGCCGGTCAGCAACACGGCTGCGGCGCCTATAAGCCATTTTTTATGATTTCCCTGCGGCAACGGCATCGCCGCAAGCTGATTTTTGATTTTGTTTAACACGGTAAGGCCCTTAGAGCGCAATGTTCATCACTTCATCCAGCGCGGTGGTGAGCTTGTTGCGCACCTGCATCATTGCCGTAAACGCCACGCTGGCTTTCTGGCTTTCGATCATCGCGCCGGTTAAATCGTCGCTCTGGCCGGTGTCGATAGCGGCCTGGCGGGCGCTGGCGGCGTGCTGCATCTGGTCAACGTTGTTGATGGCCTGGTTAAGGACATTGCCGAACGAGACGGAGGGCGCGGTACCCATCCCCGACGGCGCGAGAGTCTGAGGCGCGGCGATAGCGCCGGCACCGGCGCTTGCCGCCGTGTGCTGTAGCCGCATCAGCATTTCCTGCTGCCCCATCGGCATACCTAATCCTGAAATCTTATCCATAGTGGTTTCCTTCCCCCTTTCAGGAGTAACACCCAATTTCAATACCCTCTTCGCGCATCGAAGCCAGTCGGTAACGCAGCGCCCGAGGGGTAATGCCTAAAAACTGGGCGGTTTTCGATTTGTTGCCCTGATGACGCTTTAGCAGGTCGATGATGTACTGGTACTCGGCCATACGACCGTGCATCTTGACGTTGCGAATCGCGGCCGGGGCATCGCCCTCAGAGCGGTGGCCGGTTTCATGCCATGCCGGCATGATGCCAATGGCGGCGCTTTGCGGCTGTACGACCGGCGTCAGGCCGAAATCTTTGGCGGTGATTTCGCTCCCGTTACAGAGGATCAGGCCACGCTGGATAACGTTCTCCAGCTCACGAACGTTACCCGGCCAGTTATAGCTCAGCAGCGCGTGACGGGCGTCTTCGGCAAGCATAATCTTGCCCTGGTGGAACGTGTGATATTTGCTAATGAAGCGCTGGGCCAGCGGGATGATGTCCTGCTGACGCTCACGCAGTGGCGTAATGTGGATAGGCACCACCGAAATGCGGTAGAACAAATCCTGACGAAAACGGCCTTCGGCAATTTCAAGCTGTAAATCTTTATTCGTGGAAGCAATCAGGCGAATATCAAGTGGGATTTTTTTATGGCTGCCTAAACGCTCAACTTCCTGCTCTTGCAGCACCCTTAATAATTTGGCCTGTAGCGCCAGCGGCATATCACCAATTTCATCCAGTAATAATGTGCCGCCGTTGGCTTGCTCAAATTTACCCGCAACGCTTGCCACCGCACCGGTAAATGCACCTTTCTCATAGCCAAATAAAATAGCTTCCAGCATGCTCTCAGGAATAGCGGCGCAGTTCACACCAACATAAGGCGAATCGCTTCCCGTGGCGTGTTCATGAATATATTTAGCTACGCATTCTTTACCGGTGCCTGTTTCGCCAGTTATCAACACTGACACATTAAAATTTGCCACACGGCGTGCCAGCGCAAATACGCTAACGCTGGAAGGTGCCCTGGCCACAAAGCCGTTAAGATTTCCTGCGCTATGATCCATAAACATATTCATGTTGCATCACCCACTTAGAGTAAATTCTACCTGGCGAGGACAGCAAAACCGACTTAATATTTCCTTTAATCATAATAATGAAAGAAAAGATTAAGACCATTTACATTCAGCGCCGTCAATCACCAGGTTATTCAACCACAAGTATTACAGCAGTGTGGTTATCAGTGGAGTCAGTATACGGAGGGCACGATAATTGTCTCATTTTTAATGAGTATTAAAACATTAATTCTTTAAATACAATGAGTTATCGATTACATTAATCTGGAAGCAGGTTTTTAAATAATAGATTAATAAGCCCACCGCTATTGCAACAGCAAGCATAAGCAGGTCTAATCACCTTCCTGAAAAAAAGTGATGAGATGTTTTCCAATTATCTACCCGCTGCTGCTAATAAAGAGCGCCACCTCATTCTCGTAACTTAAATGCCCAGGTAAATTTTTCTTTGGCGAGCGATGAATCAATACTGAAGCTCATCGCTGACATCGCCAGATATCATGGTTATGCGGAAGAACTATGCAGCCTGTATTACAACGACTCAGAGTTCATCACCGGGATCGGCTTCCCGAACTGGTGAAACTGGAAGTAAATAAGCTTGGCCGTCCGTGGCATAAGCTGCCAACAATAATGAATGATTGCTTCGACATTCTCGATGCAAGGCTAAGCATTTACTTTCTTAAAAAATTTAGAGTAAACGTTACGTTAAAAAATATGACGTTTGCGATCGATAAAAATTATAAAAACACGCAGATATTCTCTTCCACTTACGGCAATCTCGGCTTCGACATTGATCGTATTTTGCTGCTGAATATTCTTCATGATTTCTATGGCCTGAGTAAAGACAGCGCCCAGGTGGCGCCGGATTTATCTCAGCCGATTTCGAAAACGGAAGAACGGCTAAAAAATAAATTAGGCCAGGAACTGACTGCGCTTGTCGTCAATAAAGAAACCTTTGGCGAAGACCTGGATATAAAGAACGACTATTCCTCGGTGATTAGCCAGTGGTCATGGTGCATTACATTCAGCCTCGAAGGTTACGAGCAAGGCGGGTTCACTATCCTGCTCGACCAGCTGCATGTCGATCGCATGCTGGCGAAGCTGAGAGCGCCGGACGGCGGAGACGGCGAGAAAGAGTCGTCGATGAGCACCGGCCAAATAGAAAGGCTGTTCTACGATTTACCGCTGAAGCTGAATGGTCGCCTTGCCTCGCTGAACCTTACCGTCGCGCAAATTGCCGACATTGAGCCAGGGGACATTATTCCCATTTCACTGAATCAACCGATGCCGGTTTTTATCGGCAAAGAACAGATTTTCACCGCTGATATTGCGGAAGATCGCGGCAAACTGCTGCTGAGTGAATTTAACGATAAGACTGCCGAGAAGCATTATGAGCCAAATTGATCAAGACCTGAGCCAGACCCTGGATCTGGACGACCTGAACTTCGGTGATGCCCCGCAGGAAGAGACGGTGGAAGGCAACATCCGCATGGATCTGCAGGAAAACACGCCACGGGCAAACCCGATGGATCAGATTCGCAAAATGTCGCTGTTTAGCCGTATCCCCGTCACCCTCACGCTGGAAGTGGCTTCGGTAGAGATCTCTCTGGCTGATTTAATGTCGGTGAATAACGATTCGGTCGTTGAGCTGGACAAGCTCGCCGGTGAACCGCTGGACATTAAGGTCAACGGTATCCTGTTTGGTAAGGGTGAAGTCGTCGTCCTGAACGACAAGTACGGGCTGCGCATCATCGAGTTCAACAACAAGAACCTCGGCGAGCTGGCAGGATGAATAGCCTGCTACGCGGCCTGACGAGCAGAAAGAGCGGCCTTGCGGCGCTGCTGACGCTCGGCCTGTGCTTCTCGCCGCTGCTGTTTGCCGCCCACGGTGAAGTGACCTTATTCAGCGCGAATAATACCGACGCGGGCCAGGACTACAACGTCAAAATTGAAATCCTGATCCTGATGACCCTGCTCGGCCTGCTGCCGATCATGGTGCTGATGATGACCTGCTTTACGCGATTTATCATCGTGTTGGCGATTTTGCGCCAGGCGCTGGGGCTGCAGCAAAGCCCGCCGAACAAAATCCTGACCGGTATCGCGCTGGCCCTGACCTTGCTGGTGATGCGCCCGGTGTGGACCACCGTGTACAACGACGCCGTCGTGCCGTTCCAGAACGACAAAATCACGTTGAACCAGGCGCTGGCTACCGCCGAAGTGCCGCTGAAGAAGTTTATGCTGGCGCAGACCAACAATAAGGCGATGTCGCAGATGATGAGCATTGCCGGTGTCTCCGGCGACGCGCGCGAGCAGGACCTGACGGTCGTGACGCCCGCCTATTTGCTCAGCGAGCTGAAAACGGCCTTCCAGATTGGCTTTATGATTTACATTCCGTTCCTGGTCATCGACCTGATTGTCGCCAGTATTTTGATGGCGATGGGGATGATGATGCTGTCGCCGCTGATTGTCTCGCTGCCGTTTAAGCTGATGCTGTTCGTGCTGTGCGACGGCTGGACGCTGATCGTCGGCACCCTGACCTCAAGCGTGCAGGGGCTGTAGCTATGCTTAATATGGATAACGCCGGCGACATCATGGCCTCTGGCATTCAGCTGGTACTGCTGATTTCCGCCGTGGCCATTGTCCCTAGCCTGCTGGTGGGCCTGTGCGTCAGTATTTTCCAGGCGACTACGCAGATTAATGAACAAACCCTGAGCTTCCTGCCGCGCCTGGTGGTCACGCTGCTGGTGCTGATTTTTGGCGGGAAATGGATGCTGACCCGGCTGGTAGACTTCACGACCGAAATCTTTCACCAGGCCTCTTCGCTGGTCGGCTGACGCATGGGAATCAACATTCACGATCTGCTTAATCCGCTGATGGCGATGATCCTGCCGTTTGTGCGCATTCTGGCGTTCATCCACTTTTGCCCGGTGCTCGACAGCAAAGCCTTCTCCCGCCGGATTAAAATTGCCACCGCGCTGACCCTGACGGTGCTGATTACGCCGATGCTGCACAATAACGTGGTGCTGAACGAGCTGATGTCGATGCGGGTTATCCTGCTGATCGGCGAGCAGCTGCTTTGGGGGCTGCTGTTCGGCATGACGATGCAGCTGGTGTTTGTCGCGCTGCAGACCGCCGGTCATATTCTGTCGATGAATATGGGCCTGGGCATGGCGATGATGAACGATCCGGTTAACGGCGGCTCGACGGCGGTGATTTCGCAAATCATTTTTGTTTTCTGCGCCCTGCTGTTTTTTATCATGGACGGCCATCTGCTGGTGGTGACCATTCTGGTAAAGGGTTTCACCTACTGGCCTATCGGTCAGGCCATCAATGAACCGACGCTTAAACAACTGGCGCAAAGCCTCGGCTGGATTATGTCTGCCGCCACGCTGATTGCGTTGCCCACCACTTTTGTGATGCTGATTGTGCAGGGCGGGTTTGGCCTGCTGAACCGCGTTTCGCCGACGCTGAACCTGTTTTCACTCGGTTTTCCCATCAGCATGCTGTTTGGCCTGCTGTGCATCACGATGATCGTTTCCCATATTCCGGAGCACTACCTCAATTTGACCAATGAGATCCTCGCCCGGCTTGACGCCATAAGGGTGCAGTAATGTCGTCATCCTCAAGCGGAGATAAGAGCGAAAAACCTACGGCGGGCAAGCTGCGTAAAGCCCGGCAGAAAGGGGATATTCCACGCTCAAAAGACCTGACGATGGCCGTGGGGCTGGTGGCCTCTTTCGTGACCATCAGCAGCTTCTTCCCCTATTACAAGTCGCTGATAAGCGAGTCGTTTTTATCCGTGGGCCGCATGGCCGGACGGCTGGATGACAGCGGCGCGCTGAGCCAGTTCATGATGCTTAACGTGCTGGTTATCCTTAAGTTTATCGCCACGCTGGTGCCTATCCCCGTGGCCTGCATTATTTCCAGCCTGATCCCCGGCGGCTGGATATTTACCCCCAACAAGCTGCTGCCGGATTTTAAGAAAATTAACCCGATAAGCGGGCTTAAACGCATGGTGTCCGGCAGCCACTATGTTGAGGTTGGCAAGATGATGCTGAAATGCGGCGTGATCCTCGCCGTGCTTTACACCATGGTGAACGACTCGCTGGCCGGCCTGCTTTACCTGCAGCAGCTCTACCTGCGCCAGGCCATCAGCAGCGGTTTTGATATTTTTCACCATGTCATCAGCTACTTTGTCGCGGTTATCGTTATCTTCGCCCTGCTGGACGTGCCGCTCAGCAAATTTATGTTCACCAAAAAAATGCGCATGACCAAGCAGGAAGTGAAGGAAGAACATAAGAGCAACGACGGCAACCCGCAGATTAAAGGCCGTATTCGCCAGCTGCAGCGCCAAATGGCGATGGGCCAAATCAACAAAACGGTGCCTTCGGCAGACGTTATCGTCACCAACCCAACCCACTACGCCGTGGCCCTGAAGTACGATCCAAACAAAGCAGAAGCGCCCTACATTGTGGCGAAAGGCGTCGATGACGTGGCGATGTTTATTCGTGAAGTCGGTAAGAACCACGGCGTGGAGATAGTCGAGTTCCCGCCGCTCGCCCGTGCGGTGTACTACACCACTCGCGTTAACCAACAAATTCCGGCGCAGCTGTTTCGCGCCATTGCTCATGTCCTGACCTACGTGATGCAGGTGAAAGCCTGGCGTGCGGGCAATGTTGAGCAAAAACCCCGCCTTAACAGGCAGATAGATCTTCCAAAAGAGGTATTAAAAGCCGATGGCGAACAATAAGTTTACCCAGGCCGTGACCGTGCTAAAGCAGACGCACGTCGGCGTGCCTGTTCTGCTGCTTAGCGTGCTGGCGATGATTATTTTGCCGCTGTCACCGCTGGTGCTGGATATCCTGTTTACCTTCAATATCGTGCTGGCGGTCATCGTGCTGCTGGTGGCGGTCAACAGTAAACGTCCGCTGGATTTTGCCGTCTTCCCAACGCTGCTGCTGATCACGACGCTGATGCGCCTGACGCTGAACGTAGCCTCCACCCGCGTGGTGCTGCTGCACGGCCATGAAGGGGAAGGCGCCGCCGGTAAGGTGATTGAAGCCTTCGGCCAGGTGGTGATCGGCGGCAACTTCGTGGTCGGCTTCGTGGTGTTCGTCATTCTGATGATCATCAACTTCGTGGTCGTCACCAAAGGGGCTGAACGTATCTCTGAGGTCTCGGCTCGCTTTACCCTCGACGCCCTGCCCGGCAAACAGATGGCGATTGATGCCGATCTTAATGCCGGCTTAATTAATCAACAGCAGGCCAAAACGCGGCGTAAAGACGTTGCTAACGAAGCCGATTTCTACGGGGCGATGGACGGGGCCTCGAAGTTCGTGCGCGGCGATGCCATCGCCGGGATCATGGTGCTTATCATCAACGTGATCGGCGGGATCTGTATTGGTATTTTCAAATACGATCTCGACGCCAGCCACGCCTTCCAGCAGTACGTGCTGCTGACCATCGGTGACGGCCTGGTCGCACAGATCCCCTCCCTGCTGCTGGCAACCGCCGCCGCTATTATCGTGACCCGCGTCAGCGACGGCGGTGACGTTAGCGATGAGATTAAGGCTCAGCTGCTCGCCCGCCCGAACGTGCTGTATACCGCCGCGTTTGTGATGTTCATCCTGGCCGTTGTGCCCGGCATGCCGCACGTTGCCTTCCTGAGCTTCACCGCGCTGTTGCTGTTTGCTGCCTGGCGGCAAAGCAAAGTGGTGCAGCCCGCCGAGCAGCAGGCTGACGACATGGAGGCCATTCAGGAGGCGCTTGCCCCGGACACGGAGCCTACCGTCAGCTGGGACAGCATTCCGCTGGTCGAGCCGATTGGCCTGAACCTGGGTTACAAGCTGGTTTCACTGGTGGATACCGCCAAAGGCAGCCCGCTGTCGCAGCGTATTCGCGGCGCAAGGCAGGTTATCTCGGAAACCTGCGGCGTGCTGTTGCCGGAGATCCGCATTCGCGAAAACTTCCGCCTGAAACCCGCCCAGTACGCGATCCACATCAACGGCATTCGCGTGGCGCTGGGGGAAGTGAACTCGGAAAAATTAATGGCAATCCCCGGCACCGAGCTGTACGGCGAGATAGACGGCGTGCTGGACACCGATCCGGCGTACGGGATGGCCATCGTCTGGATTGATCCGGACCAAAAATCGCGCGCGTTAAACCTTGGCTATCAGGTAGTGGACTGCGCGAGCGTGGTAGCCACCCACGTTAACAAGGTGGCGCGTCAGCATCTGCCTGATTTGTTCAACTATGACGATATTACTCATCTGCATTCACGCCTTGCGCTGCAGGCACCGAAGCTTGCGGAAGATTTAAATAACGCGCTGAATTTCAGCCAGTTGCTGAAAGTTTATCGCCAGCTTTTGCTCGAACAGGTGTCGCTGAAGGATATCGTCACCATTGCCGCTACGCTGCTGGAAAGCTCGGCGGTAACCAAAGATCCGCAGCTGCTCTGCGCTGACGTGCGCTACGCCCTGCGCCGTGCCATTTTGCATAACATCAACGGCGACCGCAGGCAGCTTGCCGCCTACACCATTGATAACGAACTGGAGAATATGCTGCTAAACGCCCTGAACCAGGCCCAGCAGGCGGGGAAAGTGGCGCTCGACAGCTTCCCTGTCGACCCGAATATTCTGGCTCAATTGCAAAATACCATGCCGATGATTTACGAGCAGATGAAGGCGAATAGCCTGCCGCCGCTGCTGCTGGTGACGCCGCAGCTGCGCCCGATTCTGTCACGCTATGGCCGCCTGTTCAGCGCCGGGCTGCATGTGCTTTCGTATAACGAAGTGCCGGATGACAGCGATTTGAAGATTGTCGGGACATTAGCGTGATAGGGCTTCGCGCTGATCTAAGAGAGAACACCTTCTATGAAGAATCGGCTAAGGCTCCGTTCACTTCCTGCCCTGGGTCGGAGAGAAAACGGAGGCGACTTAAGCTGGAACAGAGCCTCGCTTCTTATTTTTACCCTCACCCTGCCCCTCTCCCTGGAAGGGAGAGGGAATAAAAAATGTTCCCCATCGTCTGTTTTCCCCCTCTCCCTCTGGGAGAGGGCCGGGGTGAGGGTTGAATTGCCTCCCGGCTCTCAGCGCCCCCGGTTATGACCCAACTCAGGCGGGGTTGAGCTGTCGGGAGCAGCGAAAGAGAGCGATCGTCGGGAACGAATCGCGAAGGACCCCGAATGTTTGGGTGATAGCCGGTGGGTTTACCGCTTTAGCGGCGATGAGCTTGCCGGGCGCCGGGGGTTGTCAGGGGGCATGGCGAAATGCCACCTGACACGTTCACCGGTTCGATGGCTACATGTAGATATAGATTTGTGGTGAACGGAACCTTAGCAGCACTCTCATAGTATTGATTTGAAACTAAGAGAGAATGACTACTACTTATCTAAAAACCGTAACTTCCAGCCCTGAAGCGTTCTCGGCAGCGGGCCTGTTTCGTTCCCTTTGGAGCGGTAAAACTTCGCTTCCTGAATGCCATTTTTCCCCGGAGAGGTGCGGGCCGCCCACATTTTTCCGTCAGATGTATACATCACAATTGCGGTATGGCGGTTTGCTTCGCCGCGGACCCACATCGAAATCACCTTCGCACCAATGTTGTCGATATCGTCCTGGTAGATGTACACATTCGCGGCATCAACGAAGTTTTGGTAGTCATCTCCCACCATCGCCCTGAAGCGAGTATCTGTCGCGGCATCCGGAAAGACGCCAATAGACAACAGCGTGGCTTTAGGCCGTGGATCCGTTTGGCTTTTGACATAGCGTCCGTCAATAAATACCCCCTTCGGCATCGACAGCTTACAGCCCCAGTCTGCGTTACTGTGTACCTGGATTGAGCCATCCTGGCGCGGGATAAAGAGCAGCTTGCAGTTGCTGGTGTCCTTCACTTTCTCCACAATCGCCATGCCGTAGATCTTTCTGGCTTCTGCGGTGAAATCATCATGATTTGCGCCCGCCCAGGCCCTGATGTCGACGGTCAACGACCATTCCGCGTTACGGCTAAGGGTTATATTTCCGCCGCTACGGTTAGCAGCCGTAGTATTCCACCAGTTCCCCTGCCAGTCGAAATCCTCTTGCACGCCAGAAATTCGGCTAATTCCTTCATAATAGGCGCGCTCAATGCAGCCGTCAGATGTGCAGCTTTCAAGCGATTTATCCCACTCCAGATAGTCTTTATGAACCTGAGCCGCATTGTTTTTCACCAGCATGGAGTGGTAAATCATGTCCATGGTACTGTCCAGCCAGTGCAAGGTGTCATTATTGCAGATGGTATTGTCTAATGGCGTAGCAGCGCGCTGGCAATCAACGGCCATCGCATTACCGGCATAGAAACCCGCCATAAATAATAAGGTAGAAAGGATGCGCTTGAGCATAGGTACAAGAAAATTCCCAATCCGAAGTCGCCATTCTGACCAGAACATATTCAACTTGCAATATCAAACTGTCTTCATGATTAATTGAAATTAAAATGAAAATAATGCGTTAATAAAATGCCACTAATTATGATGAAATGAAGGACATATTAACCAATAAGACACGATGAATATTGCCGTCAGGCGGATTCGCGCGGAACCAGCTCTCCAGAAATAATAATTCTCTGGGCGGGTAATTCTGGCTGTTTGATTTTGCTGACAATCAGAGAGGCGGCCTGTCGCCCGGTCTCTTCGCTGGACGCGGAGACATAGGTAAAGCTCGGCGAGGTAAGATTAATGTACATCATATCTTCGAAGCCGATCAGAGAGACCTGCTGCGTTAAGAAGACGTCTTTCCCGACCGTTCTACCGACCTGCTGAATACCGGTGATGGCGCCGATAATGGCCGCCGGGGAATGGCACAGCATGGCGGTGATTTGGTTGCTTTTTTCCAGCATCAGGCGTGTGGCAAACGCCGAAGCCGAGGTATCGTCCGCGCATTCTGGCGCCCACTCTTCCCTGAACGGCAGGCCATACTGCTGCAGGGCGCTGCGGTAACCTGACAAACGCTCGGCGCGGATCAGGCAGCTTTTCGTGCCGCCCAGCCAGGCGATATTACGGTGGCCGCGTTCAATGAGAAATCGAGTGGCCTGGTTACCGGCCTGGCGATTATCCCGCCCAATAACGTCGCGCGTGCTGGTAATGGTTGATTCAGAGATGACTACCGTGGGCAGCGGGCAGTCGGTAATCGCCTGAGGTAGCTCAGCGGAGTGACAGTCGGCGGCCAGATAAATCACCCCGGCGACACCCTGCTGGTTAAACGACGTCAGGCAGTTACGTAGCTGCTGTTCGTCATCACGCGGCTGGCCGAGAAACACCATATAACCTTGTTTCTCAAGCTGCTGAACGACGCTTGCGGTGACGTTGACCGAGAAGGAATCGTTAAAATCGCGGATGATCAGGCCAATCAGGTTGGACGTGCTGGAACGCAGGTTAGCGGCGGCAACGTTATGCACGTAACCTAATGTTTTGATGGCGGCGTTGACCTTATCAATGGTCGCCTCGGAGATCTTGCCCTTCTGACGCAGCACCAGCGAAACCGTCGAGACCGATACGCCTGCCAGCTCCGCGACATCAATGATGTTGACCTTTTTCATTCCACCCCTGCAACCGTACATCCATAAATTTCAGCCCCCTGAAACATACAGGAGGCCGAAAGGTATTACATTATTTACCGATCATCGTCGACATTGTCTGCGCAATAAATTGCGCTCTGGCACCAAATATCACCTGAATACCCGAATCGCCGACAAACACTACGCCGCGTGCGCCCAGACTGTTCAGGCCATCTTTATCGACCTTTGTACTGTCGTCCACTTCGAGGCGCAAACGGGTGATGCAGGAACCCACGGAGTTGATGTTTGGCGCCCCGCCCAGCAGGCCGATGATATCGCCAGCCAGTTCGGTATCGGTTTTATCCCCGGCGTTAGCGGTCACTTCGGTACGGCCCGGCGTTTTCACGTCGAAGCGGCGAATCACGAAGCGGAAGGTGAAGTAGTAGATAAGCGCCATAGGCACGCCGACCACAACCGCCATCAGGAAGTTAGTCTGATAGCCGTTAAAGGACGGCAGGATACCAAAGGAGATGTAGTCGATCATCCCGGCGGAGAACGATTTGGCAATATGAGCATGCAGCAGATACATACACATATACGACAGGCCGGCCATCACCGCGTTGAACACGTACAGGATCGGGGCGACGAAGATAAAGGTGAACTCTACCGGCTCCGTTATCCCTGTCAGGAAGCAGGTCAGCGCCGCGGAGAACAGAATACCGGAGGCAATTTTCTTATTCCTGGTGTTGGCTTCATGGTACATCGCCAGACAGGCTGCAGGCAGCGCAAACAGCATCAGCGGGAACTCGCCCTGCATGAATTTACCGGCATCGTGATAGCTGTCGCTGCTGAAGGACTTCACGCCCTCTTCCAGCATTTTGAACCAAATCGTCTGGTCGCCGTGAATAACCTGCCCCGTGTGGGAGGTGTATTCCCCGAAGGAGTACCAGAAAGAGGGATACCAGATATGGTGCAGGCCCAGCGGGATAAGCGCGCGTTCAACAAGGCCAAAGATGAAGGTCGACGCGGCCTGATTGTCACCGTTCACCACTACCGACAGGGCATCAATGCCGGACTGAATGTATGACCAGACCCACGGCAGCGCCATCCCCAGCAGAAAGGAGAGAAACGCCGTGGCGATAGCGACAAAGCGTTTGCCGGAGAAGAAGCCCAGAAACTCCGGCAGCTGCATGGTGTGGAACTTGTTGTAGCACCACGCCGCGAGGATCCCGGAGATTAGCCCACCGAAAACGCCCATTTGCAGCGTCGGAATGCCCACTACCATGGCATATTTACCGCCCGCAGAGGCCATTTCCGGCGTAATGTGCATCACGGTGCCAATGGTGATGTTAATGATAAACACCGACACCGCCGCAGACAGTGCGGCAATACCTGACTCAGCGGCCAGGCCAACGGCAGAACCGATGGCGAACAGCATGGGCAGGTTGTCAAAAATGACCCCGCCCGCGTTCATCATCAGCGGTAAGTGAAACTTATCGCCGAACGCCAGCAGTAAACCTGCGGCGGGCAGCAGAGAGATAGGCAGCATTAAGGCGCGGCCAATCATGGAAAGCTTTGATAACGATTTAACAACACTGGACAACAGACTCATGGACGTTTCCCCCGGTGCAGACGCAGTAACCGCGTTTTGTCTATTTACGCGTTTTTATGGTAGGTAGAACGTTCTAGTAGAACGTTCTACCTAGAGTGCCGAAACGGTTTTTACCCCGCAACTGAAATCTGCGCTGTTGCCATATTGTTATCGAATATTTGAAGTGACGCAGGTTTTTAAGCCTGGGATTGATGGGGTTTTGTGCCAGAGAAATGAAGGCTTTTTCAACGCTCCCGCCGGGGTGACAGGGAGAGTTGATTCCGGCCCTTTCCGCTCAGGGCAGGGCCGGTCGAGCTTAAGGCTGAACGGTAATGCTCAGGCTTTCGAAGGTTACGGTCTGGCCCGCAACGATTTTGCAGCGCTTGCGGGTTTCAACTTCACCGTCCACCTTCACGAGGCCTTCGGCAATCACCGCCTTTGCCTGGGCGCCGCTTTCGCACCAGCCTTCCAGCTTGAGCAAGTCGCACAGTTCAACGTGGGGGTGTTTACCTAATGAGAAGGTCGCCATTATTACTCTCCATCGACATCATGATATTCCTCGCAGGCCTGCAAGGTATTCTGAATTAGGGTGGCTACCGTCATTGGGCCAACGCCACCCGGAACCGGCGTAATATACGAGGCTTTAGCGGCGGCTTCATCATAAATTACGTCGCCGACCACTTTCCCGCTTTCCAGGCGGTTAATGCCGACGTCCACCACGATAGCGCCTTCTTTAATCCACTCGCCCGGAATAAAGCCCGGTTTGCCCACCGCCACAATCACCAGGTCGGCGTTCTCGACGTGCTGACGCAGGTTTTTAGTAAAGCGATGCGTTACGGTGGTGGTACACCCGGCCAGCAGCAGCTCCATACTCATCGGGCGGCCCACGATGTTGGACGCACCAATGATCACCGCGTTCAGGCCGTAGGTGTCGATGTTGTAACGTTCAAGCAGCGTAACGATGCCGCGTGGCGTGCATGGACGCAGGCGCGGCGCACGCTGGCACAGGCGGCCAATGTTATACGGATGGAAACCGTCTACGTCTTTATCCGGGTCGATACGTTCGAGAACTTTGACGTTATCAATCCCGGCAGGCAGAGGCAGCTGCACCAGAATACCGTCAATTTCAGCGTCGGCATTCAGGTCATCAATCAGCCCTAACAGCTCCGCTTCGCTGGTGGTTTCTGGCAAATCGTAAGAGCGGGAAACGAACCCAACCTCTTCGCAGGCTTTGCGTTTGTTCGCAACATAAATCTGGGATGCAGGGTTCGCTCCCACCAATACAACGGCCAGACCAGGGGCACGTTTTCCTGCGGCAGTTCGGGCTCTTACTTTTTCAGCAACTTCAAGCCGTACCTGCTGCGCAATCGTTTTACCGTCAATAATCTTTGCTGCCATCAGAGAGAGAATTCCATCTGTAAACTTAAAGGAAGGGGTTACTGCTATTTTGTCAGATGCGCGCCTCGCTGTCAGGCACTGATGTGGGTTTATGCTCAATTGTCGCGCAGGTGGTTGAAAAGCCATTGACTCAAGAGGTGCTGACCGTATAATCCACCCCGCATCAAGCCGTAATGCACATCGACATTACTCAGTGCGCCCTTAGCTCAGCTGGATAGAGCAACGGCCTTCTAAGCCGTAGGTCACAGGTTCGAACCCTGTAGGGCGTACCATTTCGAAGTGAACAGACATCAACCGATGTCTTTTTTTATGCCTGAAATTCAGATTTCAGCGCATCGAAACTCTCTCAGCGTCTATCTTCATCAAGCAATATCTGTTGGCATATCTGATGGTATATTCCCGTGGTACGGGCCCGATATATTAGCCAGAGACATCGCCTGCCATACTCCGGAATATGGCAGGCTAGCCTATAAAAAGAAGGAAAGTTGCCTTTGGCCTGAGATAATTGTTCTATCTCATAGAAATCAGGCAACTTTCAAATTTTACGTGCGATAGATTAAATACCTCGGTGACGAATATAATCTACCACTCTGAGTATTAATTTATACACAAGACGCTATCCTGTCGTTTAGCGCATCACTAATTCTTTCCACCATTGGCGCAATACTATCTTTGGTTCTCATAGCGCGCGCTATATCTATATTAAAGGTGTCAGTGATTGTGCTGGCTTTTCCGCCGAGCAGGCAGACCCTATCAGAAAGCAATACTGCTTCTTCAACGCTGTGTGTCACGAGTAACATCGAGCGAGTCTTGATAATACGATTCTCCCACAGTTCAATAAGATCCTGTCGTAGCTTGTTACCAGTAAAAATATCCAGGGCCGAGAATGGTTCATCCATCAGTAAAAGTTCTGGTTCTACAGCTAGCGCACGCGCGAATCCGACACGCTGCCGCATCCCTCCTGACAGTTCTCTTGGATAAGCTTTCTCGTACCCAGAAAGCCCTATCAGGTCAAGCATGTCCATTGTCCTTTTCCCCACTTCATCAGTCGATAATCCCTGAGCCTGAAGCCCAAATGCCACGCTATCGAAAACGTTTAGCCACGGGAAGAGCGCAAACGACTGAAACACCATGCTGGTATGTTTGCCGGGCCCATTAATGGGTAAATCGCAGCAAACAATAGAGCCTGCATCTGGCTCTACTAGTCCGGCAACCATTCTTAAGAGCGTTGACTTCCCTGAACCGGAACGCCCCAGTAAAGCTACGATTTCATTCTCTTTAATCTCCAGATTAATATTATCGAGCACGGTTGATTTTTGCTTACGACCTTTATTAAATGATTTTGAGACGTTCTTAATCTCTAATACTACTGATGATTGTTTCATAATAATCCCTTACATCTTTAATTTGTTAATAATTAATCGAATTTGAAACGCGTCTCTGCAAAACGGTACATAGGCTGCCAGACAAAAATAATGCACAGCAGAACCATGAAGCACATAGCCAGGCAGCCCAGGGCTTCCTGCGGGTTTTGGCCCGCATCACTGGCAAGAGAAATAAAGGCTCCGAGTCCGTGCGTCTGTAAGGTAATTTTTCCCCAGCTCAGCACTTCCGCAGCGATAGCGGTATTCCAGGCTCCCCCGGCCGCAGAAATGACGCCGGTCACGATGTAAGGAAACACTGCGGGGAGTGTGAATCGCGTCCACCAGAGTAAGCCACGGAGATGAAAGACCCGGCTTGCTTCCACGAGTTGACTTGGGATCATGGAGGTTCCGGCAATGACGTTAAACAGCACGTACCATTGCGTGCCCAACATAATCATTGGAATTGTCCAGGTGCCCAAATTCTGATGCCAGGCAACAATCATAAAGGCTATCAATGGATAAAAGACGTTAGCGGGCACCGCGGCCAGCACCTGAATAATCGGCTGGAAAAAGCGCACAAGGTTTGGCCGCAGGCCAATCCATACGCCCAGAGGCGTAAAGATAATAACGCTTAACACCATTGCGCCGATGACTCGAGCGGCGGTTAGCCCCATTAAGCCAGGAAGTGAAGCCAGGTACTCCTTAGGAATAAACAGCCACAGCTGATGCCCGTAATAAATGCAGCCGACCACGATAGCCAGATACCAAAGGCTGGACCATAGCCAATTCATTTGTGCAAGGAAACCAAAAAGCCGGTTTAGCTTTAGTCCATACCACGCTTTAGGCAGAACAAATAACCAGAATATGGACAATTGTTTACATGCGCGCCCTAAGCCCAGCCCGATATGTGATTGACTAAGGCATTGATAGAACCATGAGCCTGGTACTTTTCTGTCACTAACATCCTCGTATTTGAACTGATGCGCATAGCGAACCAGCGGGCGGAATAGCAGCTGATCGAAGATGATAATATTGATAATAAGGGCTAAAACTCCCAGGGTGACGCCGTGGAGGCTGCCATTCTGTAAAGCGATACCGATATACGACCCTACTCCGGGCAAATTAGTGCTACCATCCCCTACGGTAAGCATCTCTGAGGCAACCAGCGCAAACCAGGCCGCGGACTGAGAGACCATCGTATTCCACAGCAAACCCGGGAACGAATAGATGAATCCCAGGCGCCAGAATTTTTGCCACGGATTATAACCAAAAGCCTCAGTGGCTTCGGATAGCTCATCAGGTACGACTTTTAGCGTCTGGTATAACGTCAGCATCATATTCCAGGCTTGTGCAGTAAAGACGGCGAAAATCGCCAGCCCTTCAAGCCCCATCACGCTGTGAGGATAAAGTCCGAGGAAAAAACCCGTCGTAAATGTCAGAAAACCAACTAAAGGAACTGACTCCATAAAATTCACGAAAGGCAAAATAACTCGCCTCATAGGAGCATATTTTGCGGCTAATACAGCAAACACTATCGAAAAGAGCATTGAATAAAAAAGCCCTATAAGCAATCGCATAGTTGTACGCAATGTATAATAGGGGAGCAAATGATAATCCAGATTAACATCTGGTAAAGAGTACCCGTTAAAAGGGGTGTGCATTCCCTGCCAACCATAAATGAACAAAATAATGCAGGCTGCTATAATAAAGCCAACAATCAAATCGTTCACAACAGAAGTCTTCTTGCTTATGTGTTTTGTTAAAACATGCATAATAGGAAACTCCACTTATTAGCGCGCATGCATGAGGTTACCCTCGTTGAGTACGAGCCAATAAGATAATATTAGATTTAATAAATCCTAAAAAGCCTTAGCAACTAAAAATCAGTGGTCAGAAATACTCTCGCCGCTAAAGCTGATTACGAGTTATGGTAATAGTGTGTTGATGTTATCCTCAACGGCACTTTGTCTTTTTTGTTTCAGTTTCAGTTTGAGCTGGCTGAAAAATTCTTTCCATGCAGCAAGTTTTTTATAGAAGGGTCTTTGAAATGTGGGAGATATCGGCCGAGCAGTGTCTGCCAACATTGAAAAAATGATAGTGCTTTTAGCATCGATATAAAACATGTAGCGCTTTGTAAGTAGCGACATACTACACCTCAAACTGAGTGCATATAATGAATAACCAATCATCGGCAGTTTCATGGCAACTGCACTGACCGTCTCCATTGAATACACTGAGTTACAATGTAGATAGTCAGCCCATATGTTCCTCTCTCGATGGAGGTTCATCAGAAATATTACAAGTCATAGATCTTCTCCTGTTGATTTTTACTGAAAATGTGCGGGCTATTACTTGATTATTCACTAGCCGACTCTTTATCTCTTCCAGAGCATTACCCGGCTGGCAGCTCCTTTTTGAAGGACAGCTTATTATAGCCACAACCTCTCTGTGGGAAACCCAAAAACAAGTTTCAGTTAGGAACTGTTTAGCTATGTCAAGATAATAACGAATATGTCAAAACAATAAAAATAACCGCAAGTTGTGTAATAAAGAAATTTTTAAAGTAATGCACTTCAAATGGTAAAATAAATACCTCCACGGTTACATAATATTTACTAACGGCCGCTATCTCCGGGGTCAATATGAACCATGACATTAAGTACATCAAAAACGGCCATCACCCTATTTCTGGCTTCTGTAGCGATTTCATGGCCTTCGCGGATAGAAAGATCTCCGTTGACTTCAAGGTGAACATCAATCAGAGCGTAGTCGCCCATTTTGCGTGTTTTCAAATCATGGACCCCTGCCACACCTGCCGTAGACAACAGGCAAACTCTTATTTGATGTTCTAAATCAGCGTCAACAGAACGATCCATTAAATCCTGAAGAGCGTCTGAGGAAAAGTGGTAGCCCATCCGGGTAATAAAGAGGCCGACAATCAAAGCAGCAATCGAATCCATCATATGATATCCCAGCATATTCCCGATAATCCCAATCGCCACAATGACTGAAGAGGCCGCATCGGATCGAGCATGCCAGGCATTTGCAATCAGCAAAGAAGACTGGATACGTTTACCAACAAACAGCATATAGCGGAAAAGCGTCTCTTTAATCACCAGCGCGATGATAGCTACCCATATCGCTAAAGGTTTTATCTCCTGAGGCAAGCTGTTATGAAGAAGATTTCCCCCAGCTGACCAGGCCATCCCCAAACCAACTAAAAGAAGAATCGCCCCGATAATGAGCTTTCCGCCGTTTTCAAAGCGCAAATGCCCGTAGTGATGGTCGTCATCACACCCCTTCTGGCCTTTCTTATTAGCAATTAAAACGACAAAATCAGAAGAGAGATCTGAAAGAGAATGAATCCCATCTGCAATGAGCCCCTGCGAACCTGATAAAACACCAGCTATAATTTGAAATATAGATAAGAAAGAATTGAGGAAAATACTGACCAGCGTGCATTTTTTTGTTTCAGACGCACGAAAATGAGACCTATTGTTATTTCCATTCATAATCTTTAATCACCACAAGGTAGCAGCCCGAATGGGCTGCCTGTAACGATTACTTGCATTCAGCGGAAAGGGTAATCAGCAACGCGTCATTAACTTTCGCATCTTCGGAGGCGAAAACAGCGATACCTTTAACCATTTTACCTGCCCTTAACGAGCCTTTAGACAAAGCTTCATCTACGGTGTCCAATGCAAATTCTTTGTGGTCCGGAGCGGTTACTTTCAGACACACCTTCGAGAGATCAATGTCTTTATCAGAGACGTTTGCAACCATCACTTCAAAGGTGTTGGTATAAGCACTTTTCCCACCCACGGACATAGAACCGGTGGATTTATGCGTAGCATAAACGGCAATGTTTGCAGGTGTTTCAGCTACCGCGGAAAAACAAAAACCAGCCAACGCCAGAGATGAAACAAGAGTAAGTACCTTCATCGTAAAATCCTTTCTTTAGGGTTAACATCTCAGTCACTGCGGATACCGCAGCCCAGCCTCAAGAGTAGTTCCCCTAACCTAAACCTCCCGTAAATTACCGTCGATATGATACTGACCCTGGCCCAAAATCAATGCAGGGCTCAACCTGATTGAAGAAAAATGAATGGCATCAGTGCCAGAAATTATCCTGACGCACTAGCCAAGGGATAACAGACTGTATTTTCTAAAAAATTTACCTGTTGATACAAATTTTATCGCACAGGATTTTTTTATATAAAACAAATCAGTACTTGATGCATTCGAATCCTGTAGGGACCATTTCTAAGTCAACACAGTTATTCCCAAATCAAGTGGTATCTGGAGGCTTTTGAGGGGATTATTAATGCCATCAGAAAAGTTTCTGACGGCATTATCTATTATCTGCGAGAAAAATTAAGCGTGATTTTCGGCGATGATACGATACTCCCCTTCAATAAGAGCCCCTTCACGCTGCCACTCATCAAACGATTTCTTACGGCTGGTGGTCTCTTCGTTCGCCTGTAAAACAATGCCGAGGCTTTCTTGCAATTTTTTATATATAGGAAAAAGCTGATTAATAAAATCATCCTGATTTAAAGAGTCCAGTAAGCCTTTTCGTTGCTCTTCTAGTATTGAAACAATTTGTGCCACTACCTCACGGAATTCGGCTTCAGCCTTAGCTTTTTTATAACTATCAAAAGCCTCCATAATGAGACCTGCTGCTGCAAATATAGCATTAGCTTTAGCAGCAAAATTAACAGCTCCCCATGGCTTGAATTTCAAGTACTTGGCTAAATCTACGCCCACCATTTTGCCTGCAGAAACTATACCGTCGCGAGCAGCTAAAATATGGGTATTATTTAATTTAATATTTTTCAGACTGGAAATACCTTTAGCGGCTAAATCAGCGCCTACAGATGTTTCAAAGCGGGTAATTTCATTGTCAAAATCCAGGCTGATGCGATTTAAACTGCTGGAAACAGATTGGCACTGACGACTAAATTCCTTTTCAATTTCGGTATTCAATAAAATGCCGTCTGTACCAATTTCACTGTCATAAAAATCGTTAAAGGTTGTTAAGTCCGTACCTTTGACCTGGCGGATGAGTGAAGTGAAATAATCACTGACAAAATCCATTAATCCCACGCGAACATTGGCAATTTTAATTTCCATCGGCGCAAGTTCTTCGTTCAGATGTTTGGCTGTATCAGATAACTGGGTCAACTCACTGTCTAATAAATTTTGTCGTTGCCGTACTAAAGGCATTTGTTTACCCAATACATCCTGGATCATACTTTTCTGTGCTTCCAATACAATCGGCGTTACCCCGCCGTTTTGTGTGATGTTTTGGCGAGTGGCATCTTGTAAAGTGGCAATACGTGATATTTTCTTAAATTCATCTAAATGCTCCAGCCAGTAAGATGTGCCCTCACCAAATGGATTGGCTGATATAGCAACAATTTTTATATATTCTGCCTCTCGCTCGGTCAGATTGATTAAGATTTTCAACCGGCTAATAACGTTATCTTTTTTTATTTTCAGTTTTTCACGATAATCCCAGTCATCTTCTATATCAGCGACTTCATCAAATCGACTTAAAACAAAAACCGTTCTTGGCAATAAATTCAAATCACGGAAGAGCCAAGCTAAGTCATCCTGATGACTTTCCTTGACTGGATTAACCGAGTTCATGACATAGAGCACTAAATGTGCTTCACTGACATATTTTTTTGTGGTTTCTTTATATTTTTCAATTTCACCTTCGCTATTTACCTGCTCCTTAAAGCCAAATAGTCCAGGTGTATCAATTAACTCAATGTCATCATCCAAACGATATACCTGCACTTCGTTGGATGATTCTTGTTGGCTAATGTTCATACTGCCGTTTAACCGCTCCAGCCAGGCTGCGGCAATGGATGTTTTTCCTTCGGAAAAGCCGCCAATCAGGGCAACTTTTAAGATCCCATCTTCAGAAGTCTTCAGAGCCGTGGCCAGTTTTTCCATCTGAGTTGGATCCGGCTTCAAGCCGAAGATACGGCCTTTTTCAATAAATGCCGCTAGCTTTTGCAGTGCCTGGCGGGTTTTCTCCTGCTGATGTTTAAATTCAGCTACAGTATTACTCATAATAATTCCTTTTCCAGCCTAATATTTAATATCACGGGCTATGGCGGTTAATTCAACATCAACCTGGTTAAATAAAGCATTAATGGCAATACATTGTTTAACCGGTTCTTCTAGTTGATGTTTTATTTTTTTCATTTCTACGGAAATTTCATATTTAATTTTAGCGATGATTTTATTGATTTCTTTTTCAATGGTATTATCTGCCTCACGCAGGACTTTATCTGCTTCTTTTTTCTGTTGGGCCTTTTTGTAGTTAGAATCAAAAACACCCCAAACAGATTTAGCTATTCCGACCAAAGAACCCAACAGGGCCAGAACGCCGCCAACAAATGCAACTGTCCAGCCCACGGGATTACTCGCCAGGAAAACAACGCCAAGCGCGGCGCCGATACCGCCAGCAACCAACCCACCAACTTTAAGCCCGTTATCAACATTAATGTTTATTTTAAAGTTACTTTGCAAATCAAAGTTATTATTTTGAGCAGTGACAATATTTTTCAAATGTTGACTTGAACGAGTAATAATACCTCTAATTTTTTCACCAAGCGCGTCAGCTTCTTTATCAATTGATTTCTTCAAATTATTTTTAATGTTTTCAGCATTCAGCTCAAGCGTCTGATTGAAAGATCGTTTAAATTCATCATTGCTTATGTTACTTTCAATCTCATCATAAATTTCTTTTTGTACCCGATCGCGAAAAGCACGGCGAATTTTGCCACCTACAATATCAAGGCTGCCAATGAATTCTTCCAGGCTAATATTTATTTGTGATTGAGCATGGAGTACTTCGCTCTTTACATTTTTTTCCAGCTCGGAAAAATGGGTTTGCGGCGCCCTAAATTCATCCAAAGAATTTCTTAATGTTTCATAGGCTTTATTTTTATTTGATCGTTTTATTTTATCTCGATAGTTACTAATAATTGTTGTTTGCAGGCGAGTGATGAAATCTGTTAAACCACTTAACGATAAAATAGCCTCAGCGCCACCAAATTGATCTAAAAACTTTCGCTGATCGGCAGCATCTTTACTACCGGGTGCAACGCATTCCGTGAGCGCAAGGTAAGCGGGGTGCGCACTAATAGCCAAACTTCCGCAGTATTGTTCTTTCAATTCTGCTTTTAGTTTTTCATCCATCGCCGCCAAACCGTTAACGATGTCGTTATTCAATACAGGCAAAGTCAACTGGCGTGGGCTCCTGGCTGGATGATTGTATATCGACCACACTTCGCTTTGCGCCCCCAAATGCTTTTTGATTTTCTCCAAAGTTCCTTGTGCACTTCCTGGGCTATCATCGTTCGTCTGCGGTGGGCGGGCTGTACGAGTTACATAAAACACAGCGTGGGCCTTACGTACTGCTTCTTCAATCGGAGCACTGACAACAGCTTCATCGCCTTCGATGCCAGGAACATCGATTAAAGAAAATGAATGTCCATTCAAATCAAAATCAAAAGAGGTATTCACGCGGGTAAAATCAGAACGACCATCACCAATGATCTGCCCGTCGGCAAATTCGGTTAGTTTTAATACTTCATTATCTAAACGGCTTCTTTCATCCTCAGCTTTTCGCAGCGCTTCCTGTAATTCTTGTTCCCTTTCAGCAACTTGATTGTGTTCATGTTGTTTTTGTGTCTGAAGTTCAGCCAGGGCGGTAGATGCCTGCTGTATTAGTCCGTGATGATGATAAAAAAGTTCTTTCTTTTCAATTTCTTGCTGTTTTTCTGTTTTTGAAAAATGCTGCGTTATTTCTGCGAACTGTTTTTCTTCGGGGGATGGGGATGTTGAAAATCGTGCGATAATTTTTTGCCACCATTTTCGCTCGGCTTTAACTTTTTCCAGCAGCTCATTTAGCCTGGAAATGTCTAACATAAGATCGCTTATAGCCTTGTTATGCTGCAGGTCTAATGCTGCAGATTCCTGCACGGCATTTTCCTCTTCCTGGCTAACGGCCAACTCTGCCTGCATGATCGGTACAGCATATTTTTTCGACAACCCAGCAAGCTCTTGACGAACCACCTCAATAGCCCGTTCCGTATCCATAATCACACGTCGCACTTCGTCAAATGCTTCCTGGGTTAGACCGAACCGTTGCTGAATTTCTTTAAACCTGCGCTGGCTTTCCTGCTTGGTCTTTTCACCCAGTTGCAAGCGTAGTGCTTCAATCAAAGTGGATTTACCCGCATTGGTTTCGCCATAAAAAGCGATGGTAAAGCGTTTCCATTCACTGCTTGCTTTTAACTTTTCCAGTTCAGCCTGTATCTGATTATTGAGCTGTGCTAAGTTTTCCATCGCCCCAGAAATGTCTTTTGCTAAACGACCTTCGCGCTGCTGCTCCGATAATCTCTGGATAACACTTTGAATTTTATTTTGGATGAGCTCATAGGTTTCATTGGATAGTTCACTCATTTAAGACCTTTCGTTTGGTTATTTTTTAATTAACTGTGCAGTGTATAAGCTTACAATCTCTTTACAGGAGGTTGTTTATATGGAGATCAATTTTTTTCAAAAAAAAGAAGTAGGAGGCTCCAAAACCGGCGGCTGAGAATAAGTCGTTTTGTTATTCAGTTCGGAAAGTGTTGGAGCGTTCTGATTGAATACATCGGCAGTTAGGCCGATTACTTTACAGTAGTATTTTTGAATCAAGCAGGTGGTGTTTATTTCAAAATATCGCAGCTTTATGAGGGATACGGGGCACTAAATATACAATAGGTTGAGAAGGCAAAGCCTGGAATTCGCCTGATGGCGCTGTCACCATCAGGCTTTAACGCTAAGGTTTACGGAAAAACTCGTTATATAACATATATAAATGTGCCGCACTCCAGGAGAAGTTTGGTGCTCCCTGCTGGGCGCCAGTCAGCGGATTATAGTTTTCCTGAATTGGGCCATCGGAGGTTAAGCCTTTGGCGTGTTTAAAGAATGCATCCGCCAGTTTAAGCGCCTCTTCGCGATGGCCGTAACGCGCCATGCCTTTCAGGCCAAACCACAGCTGATCGACCCAGACACGCCCGCGCCAGTAAATATCCGGGCCAAACGCCGGGTTGGTTAACGCCGCCGTACCGAGTGGCACAAAGGTGTTGAACTCCTTTTTATCCAGCATCACTGAGATAACACCGTCAGCATGCTGCTGCGTTGCTGCACCGTTAAACAGCGGTGACCAGCCTTCCGGTCCTTTACCTCGTTCAACAATCGGCTTACCGGCACAGCCGTTCGCCAGTGGTTGAGCTTCAATACGGATGTCGTAATAGAATTTCGTCTGCGGGTCGAACATGCAGGTATTAATATAATCCGCGAGTTTCTGTGCCAGCGCCTGATAGCGCCTGGCGTCTTCCGGCTTGCCTAAAATACCCGCCATCTCCGCCAGATAATGGTTATCGCTGTACATGTAGCTGGCCTGGTCGACCGACTCCTGCAGCAGCGAGTAACCGAGCAAATTGCCCTGCCGATCGCGGTTTTCAGCAAATTTCACCGTCCAGTCGCCGCGCTTACCGCCGTTCGCGACGTAATTATCCAGCTGATCTTTATCGATAAAGCCAAATACCGCCGCATCATCGCGCCCGGACTCCCACGACGCCGCAGTTTGGGCCGGGATTTCAAGGCTGTCGTAATCGCCTTTCGCCGTCACGCTTTCATAAGCCTTCAGGCCGGAAAGCGTCTCCTGCTGCCTCCCCTTTTTCAGCGTAAACAGCATCGCACCGCTGGCAGTATTGTGCGCTTTATCGCGCGTGGCACCGTATTCCGGCACGCCATTGCCGTTATGGTCGCGGTTGCGCAACCACCAATCGTGATAGGCCACCAGCTTCGGATACATCTCCTGGAGCCAGGCTTTGTCCTGGGTGACATTGTACACCTCCATCACCGCCCAGGCGGCCAGGCTCGGCTTGGTGTTACGTTCGTTCCAGTTACTGCCGTCACCGCCGCGCTCCGGGCTGAGGTTCCAGGCAATCAAGTCTGGGACGAACCCGGCGTCCTGCGGGCGAACCTTATCACCAGGCTTAATTTGCCAGGAGAACACGGCGCGGATGTTCTCTTTGGCTATTTCCGGGTTGAAATGCGCCATCGCGTAAGCCTGTTTCCAGGTATCCCACGGCCAGGTCTGGTTACCGGAGAACCAGCGCCCGGTGACCGATGGCGTGACGGTGTTGTGCTGCACCGCCCCGCCCGGCGCACGCCAGTTACCGTTCAGCGTTTCAATGGCTTTTACCGCCACGCGAGTTTGTTCTGCGGTGGCATCCGGGTTAGTCAGCCCTTTTTGCAGATATCCTTCCCAGCGCTGTTCGGAAGCTTTCAGGTAAGAGGCCGGACGCGCCAGAATATCTCGAATCTGCGTTTTCTCATGCTGTACCTGTTCGGCGGTCAGCAGGTGTGAATAGGTGGTGTACAGCGTGGTGGAGCCGTTAATTTGCGCGGTGCTGGTAAAGCGGTGGCCATCAATTTCAGTGTTCGTCGCCAGCGAGCGATGAATCTGGTACTGCGATTCACCGGAGGTCATCAGCGCGGAGTCGGCGCGCACCTTGCCAAAAGTCACCGTCAGGCCGTCATGAGTCGCCTTCAGGCGGCGTTGATAATCAGGAAACGCCGCGTCGATGGTTTTATCCGACAGCGCTTTCCCCTCTTTGGCCTCAAGCTTTTCCAGCAGCTCTCCGTCCCACACCAGCTTCAGCGGCGTGCTGCTGGTGATTTTGGTTTCCAGCAGTGAGGTGTGCGGGCTGGCAAAACGTAGCGTCATCTCAACCTGCACGCCGGGCGCGGAGAGCTTCTGGATTAACGCGCCGGGAATGCTGTACGCCTGCATCGTGAAAGCCAGTTTTTTACCGTTCTGGTACACCGTCAGGCGGTCAAAATTGGTCGACATAAAGTTGATGTACTCTTCCGTCAGCAGCGCCGGGCCGGGGAAACCGCCCATCGTTGCCGGGCCGTCAGGCAGCAAATGCCCATGCCACGCGCCGAGATCAAAGAACGGGTTAAAACGCTGATGATCGTCGTAATCAAAATCCTGCATGTACTGCGGCGCGCCGGTGCGGTTAACCACATTTTTGAAGTCGTCGGCCGTGACGGCGTGGGCGGAAAAGCTCAGCAGCAGCGCACAGGCGAGCGGCGTCAGGGTGGAAGTCATATTCATGGTTGTTATATCCCTTCTTACCAGTAGAAATATTGCATCAGGAAAATTTTGTCGCTCGGGTCGCCAGAGGCATTCTGCGTGTAAAATCGGCTATCTGCGGCGGTAGCGAAGCGGCCATTGCCGTATTCATACCAAATGCCGAACTGCACAAAAGCGGTGGTTTCATCGGCGGCGCGGTCCGGGCGATGCCTGGCATAGCTGTAGGCAGTGGAGAGATAAAAGCCTTTGAAAGCTTCATACATGGCGCTAGCCATAAAGCCCGTTTCGGTTCCGGGCGTTCCCAGCCCCTTCGCCCGCCCGGTGTGGTGCCAGGCACGCGCGCCAAAATTCGGTGATAAAAAGCCGGTCAGGAACATTTCGCCCGTGCCGTCAGTCACTTCCATCCCATTCAGCCAGGTAATATCTTTGGCGATATCGTACTGAATGTAGCCGTTGACCATCGCCGGGTAGGTGTATTTGTCGTCATAACGGTCATATTTGCCGAAGTGCAGCCAGGACTTGCTTTCGTTGTGATGTCCCGCGGGCGTGGCGGTAACGCTGTAGCGGAAACTGCCGTGCAGATTCTGCACTTTTAGCGCGTACTGAATATCACGGGTATTGGGGATCACATAGCCCAGGTCCGGGGTAAAATCCGCCCACCACTGCAGGTCATCCAGCGAGGAATCCTGCCGTACGCTGAGCATAATTTCCGTGCTGTCAGCGGTTTTATAGCCGCCGTAGAAACGGTTAATACCGCCTTCAAAACCGCCCCAGCTGTGATCGGGCACCCAGGCGTTACCCTGATTATCCCCCTGCACCGTCCAGCCTTCGCCGTAAATTAAGCCAAACCATGGCCCATGCTTAATTTCCAGGCCACCTTCAATATAGGTGCCATCACTATATTTATGTTTATCCTCGTTTTCTAAATCCATATAGCCGCCAACGCCTGACTCGCCATAAAAACGGTATGAAGTGGTATTCAGCGTCGGTGTTTTCGTATCATCATGCTCCGCCGGGTGCAGCATCTCAGCGGCCCGAACGGGGGTGCAAAAAGCCAGAGCAACGAGCGCCCCGCAGAGGTATTTTTTATTTTTCATCATATTTAAAAAGACAATAATGGTTGTTTTAAAATTATTTCATGCAGAATGCACGACCGGTTTTGCTTCTGCCCTTTGCTCTTCCGGCGTTAGCCCTTTGATATATTTACTGTACTTCCACCATGCGAAGCCCAGGAAAAGCACTATTCCCCCCACGTTATAAAAAACGATCGTCAAGATGTTCCCACCCGTCGGGAATGTAGACGCGACAAACCCAATGGTAAAAATAACAATCAGCATAGAGACAATCGTAATACCCGTTTTCTGTGAACCCATTTTGAAATCACGCGGCAGATGATCGTATTTACGGCGAAGATTAAGGTATGCCAGCATAATGAATAACGGCGGCAACATCGAAGCAGCAGCGGTCATATTAATAATGGTATTCATTAAATCCTGAACGGTATTAGAGCCCAGCATCGGGATAATCATCAGCGGGATAACAATCAAAAATTGAATCCACGCCGCGCGGGCAGGCACACCATTTTTATTCAGCTCGACGGTTTTTTGACCAAAAATACCGCTGGGGATTTCCGAGAAGAATATTTTGACCGGCGTCGCCGTCCACATCAGCAATGACCCGAACATGGCGGTGAAGGAAACCAGGCCAACAAAGCGATTAATTAAGATTTCCGGCAGGCCGAAATAGACCGCCATGCCGTGGAACACCTGCACCGACCCGCCGGTGAATTTCAGCTCTTTACTGCTCACAAAGACGTTAATCAGCACCGACGAAATCGAATAAAGAACGCCGATAAAAATCCCCGCCAGGATTATCACTTTAACGAACGATTTCGCCCCGCCCTTCACGTCATTCACGTACACCGCAACGGATTCAGCGCCGCCAGCTGCCATGAAAATCCAGGTCGTAATACCGAGGAATGCCCAGTTAAAGTCAGGGATCATGGCCTCAACGGTAATCGGGTCTGCGGGCTGAATACCGCCCACCAGCGCGGTGCCTGAGAGCAAAATATACGACAACGTGAGCAGCAACATGAGAGATGAAGTGACGGAGGTAATCGGCCCCAGCATTTTTGCGCCATTGGTCGACACCCAGGTTGATAGCGCAAACAGCACCATGCTCAGCAGCGTGGTGGCTATCGGCGTCAGAATGTATTCATAGCCGAGGAACGCATATGAAGCATAGGCAATAACACGCGGCAATAAAGAAGTGAAAAAGAACAGGTTAACGAACCAATAGGTGTACGCGGTAATAAACGCCCAGCGGCCACCCAATGCACTTTTCACCCAGGCGTAGACCCCGGCCTCTGAATTTTTATTCAGTGACACAAACTCAGCGATAATCAAACAGAACGGAATAAAATAGAGCAACGTAGCCAGAAAAAACATCGGGGCCGACGCTAACCCAAGTTCGATATTGTTATTGATGACGTTATTAAAACTGTAAACAGCGGCAAAGGTCAGCGACAGCAGGCCAAACTTGCCGATGGTATTACGTTTAGTATCAGACATAACACATCTCCACGCAGTTTCCTTCCGTGGGTAACCCGAAGGGTCTGCGTTGTTTGTAGGATAGAGGGCGTTAACCACTAACGTATATTTTAGTAAAAAATTTAGTAAAACAAAGAGTAAAAGTCTGGTTGCTTTAACCCGATCACGAAAATAGTGTGAGGTATGCAGCGATGAAAAGGAGGAGATGCGCCAGCCGAGGGAGGGCTGGCGACGACGCGGATATTATTTCACTGCTTTTGGCACCGCCCGAGGCGAGGTTACCAGACGTTTCTTCTGTTTATTTTCAAAACGGGTGATCCACCACCAGGCAAGCCCGGAGAACACTGCGGTCATAAAAACGTTAATAAAGAAGGCGTTAACCAGATCCACACCCGGCGGGAACGCAGAGGCGGCCATGCTGACCACAAAAATAATCATCAGCATAGAAACGACGCTCATCCCAACCGCTTTTGACCCCATGCGGAAATCACGCGGGGTGTCATCGTGCTTCCAACGGAAGACAAAGTAGGCCGCCATAATAAATATTGGCGGCAACATCGCCGTCCCCGCCGTCAGGTTGATGGCGGTATTCATCATCTGTTGGACGCTGGCGGAGCCGAAGCCGTTAACAATAAGCATCAGCAGCACAAAAACAAACTGCCACCACGCCGCACGCACCGGCACGCCGTGTGCATTCAGTTCGGTGGTTTTCTTGCCATAAATCCCTTCCGGGATTTCCGAGAAGTGAATTTTGACCGGGGCCGCCGTCCACATCATCATGCTGCCGAAGATGGCGATAAACAGAATAATGCCGACAAAACGCCCCATTAGTGCTTCAGGAATATGGAAGTACGCGCCAAGACCGGTGAAGATTTCCACCATCCCCGCCGCGTAAGTGAGATCTTCTCGTGCGACAAAAACGTTCACTAATAGCGAGCCCAGGGCGTACATGCCGCCGATCAGCACCCCGGCGGTAATGATCACTTTGATGAAGGATTTCTGCCCGCCTTTTGTATCATTCAGGTAAGCCGCAACGGTTTCTGCCCCGCCCGCCGCCTGGAAAATCCAGCACATGATGCCAAGCGTTGCCCAGTTGATGGTCGGCGTCATTGCCGCCAGCGTAATCGGCTGCGCCGGTACGTGCCCGCTGCCCAAAGCCGTGAAAGCCCCGACCACGTAGATAGCAAACAGCGCAAAGACGCCGTAGGCCACGCATTCAGAAATTTTCCCCAGCCACGTCGCGCCCTTGGTCGAGATATGGGTTGCCATCGCAAACAGCACAATCGAAATCAGCGACGTCACCATCGGCGAGAACGGTATTGAGTACCCCATAATGGCGTAGGAAGCATAGGCCACGACGTTCGGCAGTAATGAGAGGAAGAAGAACAGATTCACAAACCAGTACAGGAATGAGCCCAGATAGGCCGCGCGAGTCCCCAGCGGCTGCTTCAGCCAGGCGTACATGCCTGATTCAGAATTTTTATTCGCCGAGACAAATTCGGCGATGATAAAGACAAAGGGAATGAAGTAAACCACCGTCGCGAATAAGAAAATCGGCGCTGAACTCAGCCCTAACTCGATATTGTTATTGACGATATTTCGTACGTTAAAGACCGCCGTAAATGCCATCGACAGCAGGGCGAACTTGCCTATTTTTGCCCGAATTGATGTGGACATACGTCCTCCGAAAATTCACATCCCCCGTTATGGGGAAGTACAGGGAAGACCAGCGGGGCGTGCCGCTGGCCTTGGTGCGCACCGTAACTAGCGTTATTTATTAAGAAAATAGCCGTCTTCAATAGTGACTCTGAGGATCACTTTTTTTACCCATTCATCGCTGATAAAGCGGTAAGCCTCTTCGGTGTCGCAGATAACCATCTGCCCCTCGTTTACCGTCACGATTTCACCGACGCCTTTCAGGTATTCCCGATCGGTTTCGTCCCGGTAGCAGGCCACCGTTCGCAGCTGCTCTTTCGGCGCGAACTCAATTTTTTGCCGCCCCTGAAGGTAGTAATGCACGTCGAAATAACGACGACTCCCCGCAAACAGCGCGTCAGTACAGCTCTCGGTGCTTACCCGATAAGAGAGCGAGTCACCGATCGAATGGGCCACGCCGGGGCGAATATTGTCGATGTTATTGATGGCTTCCACGCAGCGCTGCCACTTCCGGCCGCTGTGATAGACCTGCTTAAACTCTTCTAAATTATCGAGAACTCTCATTGTTCAGCCTCGCTATGTGAAACAGGAGAAAAGAAATCAGCGCCGAAGTTATGATGCGCGAGCGCCTGCGAGGTGCTGCGCCCGCCTTCCAGCGGCAGCAACGTAAAACCGTAATTGAAAGGTTTAAGCCACACGCGCCAGCTATCCAGCACTTCGCTCCCCCACGAGTTGGAGCCGAGTCCGAGCAGTTGAGCGTCAATGTTTAGCGTGATGTCGTCGCTGCGCTGCAGCTCATTGCAGTGCTGCGCGGCGTGCAGGTTTTCAGCGGTGTAGTGCCAGGCACTAATGTTGATGGGTTGGCTTGGCACCACCAGCAGGCCGCTACCGTGACGGTCGGTAAACGACGCCCAGCGCACATGCTGGCGGTTGCCGTTGTTCTGCGGGAAGGGATAGTTGACGAACATGTCATCAACGGTGGTGCGCCAAAGATCGATGATGTTGCTTTGTTGGCTGTCGGCGTAGTTCTCGCCGGGGCCACGGCCGTAATAATCAACCTGCTCAAACTCGCCGTTGATCTCCATCATAAAGCCGATGCACGGCACGATATGTGGATAGTCGCCGTAGCGCTCGCCCTGCAGCTCAACGTTGATATTCCCCTGGGGGGTAATCTGCCAGCGATAGGTGCAGCGCATACCAAAGTCGAATACCGGCGGTGCAACAATCGTTCGGGTAGAGATAACCGCCGTGTCGCCGTGCATTTCAGCGTTAAACTCGCGTAAATGCTCCTGCATAATCGGCAGGTGCGCGGGTTCCCACAGCCCTTCAAACTCCTGCTTATGGTTATCAATCATCGGCTTGAAGAAGTTGATTTTCGGCTCACGGGTGACCTGATTAACCCCATTCACCTGCCACTCGGTCAGCTTGCCGCTCACCTTCGAGAACACGACGTGGAAGTTGTGCCCAATAATGCGGTAGCTCAAGCGTTCGTCGGCAACCTGCAGCGGCGTGGCGCTGGCATTTATCCACGGCGTTTTTGCCGCCGTCTGCGCTTTTAACGGGAACTGATATACCGCAATGGCGTGATTAGCCTCGCTGTACAGGGTGCGGGAGTCTTTGGTCACGCTGATATTGATAAAGGTTTCACGCTCATCAAGCTTCGGTAGCGCAATGCTGACCTCGCGGGCGCTGTTGGCGGCCAGCTCTTCCACTTTCAAACGCTGGCTGGAGAGTGTTTCGCCCTCGGCACGGATCTCCACGTTCAGGGTGTAATCGTCCAGACTGGAGAACCACAGTTTGTTCTCAATACGCAGAATGCCGCGCTGAAGATCTTCGACCCGGACTTTTACCGGCGCAATGACCTGTTTGTATTCCTGTAGCCCTGGCCCCGGCGTTTGGTCGGAGAAGATCAGCCCATCGAGGCAGAAATTGTAGTTGTTCGGGTAGTCGCCGTAGTCGCCGCCGTACTTGTAGAATACCGCGCCGTTTTCATCGCTGGCCTGAATACCGTGATCGCACCACTCCCAGACGTAGTGGCCCTGAATGCTGTCGTGTTGATAAAAGACATTTTGATATTCGGTCAGGCCGCCTGGGCCGTTACCCATTGCATGGGCGTATTCACAAATAATGCGCGGCTTAGCATGCGGATATTCCCCAAACTCGTTCATCAGCGGCACACGGGTATACATGGTCGAAATAATATCCACGACCTCTGCATCACGATCCTCTTCATAATGAACAAGGCGCGTATCGTCCAACGCTTTGCAGGCGCGGTACATCGCACGAATATTGCAGCCGTAGCCGGATTCATTCCCCAGCGACCAGATGATGATTGACGGGTGGTTTTTCTGCGCATGAACGTGACGCACGATGCGCTCGACGTAGATGTGTTCCCACTCCGGGTCGTCGGTGATACGGCTCAGGTTTCCGACGTTGGCGAAACCGTGCGATTCCACGTCCGTTTCTGCCATCACGAACAGGCCATAAATATCACACAGTTCGTAAAAACGCGGATCGTTCGGGTAGTGGGCGGTACGCACTGAGTTGATGTTGTACTGCTTCATCAGCTGCAGGTCTTTTTCGACGCGATCCATCCCCACGGCGCGGCCTTTCAGGTGGTCGTTGTCGTGGCGGTTGACGCCGTGCAGCATCACATAGTGGTTGTTGACGTAAAACAGGCCGTCGCGCACTTTAATATCGCGGAAGCCAACGCGCTGCGGGATGATTTCAAGAATCTCACCTGCGGCGTTTTTCAGCGCCAGCACCAGGTGATACAGATATGGATTTTCTGCCGACCACTGCCGAGGCGCTTTAACCTCAATCGAAAAATCGGTATTGAGCTGCCGATCAACCGTTAAATGCTCTTTCACCCCGTGATAAAGCGCAGTGTCGCCATCGAACAGGGTGTATTCCAGCGTGGTCCCGGCGGCTGGGGTCGCGAGGTTCTCCAGCATCAACTGGCAGGCAAGTGTCGCATCGCGATAGTCATCGCTAAAATCAGTCCGCAGCGTGAAGTCCTGCACATGCAGCGGATGTTTCCCTAACAGGTACACGTCACGGAAAATCCCCGCCGTCCACCACATATCCTGATCTTCAATGTAGGTCGAGTCCGCCCATTGCATGACGCGAACGGCCAACAGATTGTCGCCGGTTTTCACCGCCGCACTGATATCAAATTCGGCCGTCAGGCGGCTCCCTTTACTGAACCCGATATACTGGCCGTTAACGTAGACTTCAAAATAGGTTTCTACGCCATCAAATTTGATAATCGTCTGTTTACCCTGCCAATTATCACCGAGGGTAAACACACGCTGGTACGCGCCAGTCGGGTTGTCGGTTGGCACAAACGGCACGTCAATCGGGAACGGAAAACCTTCATCGGTGTACTGCAACTGGCCGTGGCCTTCCATCTGCCACATTCCCGGCACGGTAATTGAGCCCCAGCCTTCAATCATCTCAGCGGTAAACGCTTCAGGAACCAACAATGGATTGGTAAAGAACCGGAAGTTCCACTGCCCGCTGAGGGATAAGAAATGATTACTGTTTTCACGCACAAACGAACGCGCTTTCGCCAGCGAATCATAAGCGAAGAAATAGGCGCGCGGCGGCAGCCTGTTTTCATGAGTAAGTTGAAGATTTTCCCAGCGATTCATCTCGCCTCCCTGTACGCACTAAATAATTGTGTTTTATTTTAGTAAAACTTTTACTGAATAAAATAAGCAGAGACGATTTGCTTTAACTCGATCACAAAATGAGCATTCGGGACAGGGGTGTATCAGCAGGTCAGGGATACCGCCGGAAAACGGTTGTTCTCCGGCGCCAGGGGAAGCTAGCGCGTGGTACCGCGCAGTTTGAGGACGCTGGGAACAAACACATTGAGCGGCAGAGCACGGCCATCACGGGCTTTTTCAACCAACAGATTAACGCCCTGGCTGCCCATCATTTCGGAATGGATACGCACCGTGGAAAGCGGTGGGAAGGTAAAACGTGCGGTTGGGATATCGTTCACGCTGATCAGCGAAATGTCGCCCGGTATCTTCAGCCCACGTTCATGGATGGCTCGTAAAACGCCAATCGCGATGGAGTCTGACGCCACAAACAGCGCAGAAGGATAATCGCCCTGGGCCAGCATCGTCTTTGCCAGTTCGTAACCCGATGAGCTTGAGAAACCGCCGCGCCAGATGTCGTCCTCGGACACTACGCCCTTCAGGCGGCCATATTCGGCGAAGGCTATCTCACGAATATCCGCTTTTCCTGGCCGATCCTGACCACCAATGAACCCAATACGCGACACGCCCTGGGCAATAAAGAAATCGATAACCTCTTTGGCAATCCTGACCAGATCAATGTCTACGGCATCGTACTGGCCGCCTGGCTCGTGAAAATCGATGAAACAGAGGTTATCTGTCATCGCGCGAAGGGTTTCACGGGTCCCATCAGAGGGCTGCCCAATCACCAACACGCCGGTCACCTTTTTTAGCTCCGGCAGGGCATGGCCGAGATAACAGTTCGTTAATTCGATCCCTAATTTTTCACATTGCGTTTCAATCCCATGGCGAATAGCCAGGTAGTAAGGATCGTTAATTTCCAGATCTTGCTGATAGCTGTAGAGCGCCAAAAAATGATGCTGGCCTACGGGATTGGCCAACATTCTGCGCGAACTGCTGTTTTTATATTCCAGCTTTTCCGCTATTTCGAGTATCCGCCGCTTGGTTTCTTCTTTCACGTTCAGGCCTGGGTCGTCATTCAACACCCGCGACACCGTCGCCAGTGAAACGCCCGCCTCAACCGCAATGTCTTTCAATGTCGCCATCTTTTTCCCTACCGGACAAAGCTCTTTGTTTGCCCATAGTGTAAAGCAAGCCTGGGGACATGCATCTGTTTTTAGTAAAAATTAGCGATTTTTTAGCCACTACGATGAGTGAACAAGATGAATAAATACGGGCGTCAGCCTTTTATCTATGCCATATAAAATTTTCGTCAACGGGATAAATAAAATTTATATACCACGGCAATAATGACAATGACGTTTACGAGCACCGTAATAAAAAACCATTTTCTGAACGGCTGTTTTTGCGTTTTATGGCGAAAACTTTTTTGGGCCAGAATCGCCCCGGGCCAGCCACCTACCAGACCAAAGATAAGCAATGTTGCCTCCGGCACGCGCCGCCAGGCCTTTACCGCAGCCAGTTTGTCACCGCCGTAAACCAGCAGCGTGAGCACATTCACCAGCCCAAACCACATAACCAAAGAGTGAGGCATCAAAGCGCTGCCCACCGCGGCGAACACCAGAAGAAAATAGCAGAAATGGTTAAGGATCATAGGATATCGCAGCAATAGGTCATTGAAAATAAAACATAATTATACCTAAAATTTCACATGACTCTGCCAGTTAATTTGGATGTCCGGATAACAGCGGCTCAATCACGCCCGGAAGTTGCGAAAGCAAATACAATACAAGGCCAACCGAGCCGCCCACCAGCGTGCCGTTAATGCGGATAAACTGCAGGTCTTTGCCGATGTTCAGCTCAATCTGCCGCGACATATCTTTTGCGTCCCAGCTTTTCACCGTGTCGCTAATGTGCCGGGTAAGAAACGCAGAGAAGTCCGGCGCTACGTGCCGTGCCGCCTGCTCAAGATGCTCATTCAGCGAAGCCCGGAGCGAGGCATCGGCCATCAGCGTTTCGCCCAGCCACTGCCCCGCTTCGGCAATGCGCTTTTGCAGCCGGGAATCTTCGCTGGCGATGTCAGTTTTCAGCCAGCCGCGCAGGTCGTTCCAAAGCTCGCCGAGGTAAAGGTTAAACTTCTCATCCTCCTTCAGGTAACTTTTGATCGTTTCCGCTTTCGCGGCCATTTCCGGATCATTTTTTAGATTGTCGATAAGCCGTTGAACCGCGCTATCAAAGGCGCGGCGAATCTGGTGCGTTTTGTCCTGGCTGACGTCATCCAGCAGGGAGTTAACGGCGTCGGATACCAGCTCAGCACTTTGCTCCCCCAGCCATTCGGTGGGCAACACCTTCGCCTTAACCGGGTGCTCGGTTTCCAGCCAGTGGACGATTTGGCGGGCAATAAATTCCCGGCTGGCCGGTTTCTCCAGCAGCGCCAGCAACTGAGCAATCACCGAGTCGAGCAAGGCCTGATGCCGGTTGTTTTTGGTCAGGCTTTCCAGCAGCAGCGCGCTGGAGTAGCTGAGGTCGACTTTATCTATCGCCTTATGCACCGCGCGGCGAATCAGCCCCTGAATGCGTGCGTCGTCCGTCAGCGATAAAAACGCCTCCATGACCTTGAGCAAATGCTGCCCTACCCGCTGCGCATTGTCCGGCTGGCGAAACCAGTTGCCCATCATCTGCGCCGGTTCGTGGCGGCGAATAAGGTCAATCAGCGACTGGGTATCGAGAAACTTCTCCTGCACGAACTTGCCGAGGTTCTCGCCGATTCGGTCTTTATTACGCGGAATAATGGCCGTATGCCGGGAGATAAACGGGATCGGGACGCGGCGAAACAGCGCCACAACCGCAAACCAGTCCGCCAGCGCGCCAACCATCGCCGCTTCAGAAATAGCTTTCAGGCCGCTAACCCAGAAGCTTGGCGGCAGGAATAAGGTGGCGACAAACGTCGCGGCGGCAATCAGCAACAGCGAGAGCGCCAGCCGTTTTGCACGCTTTAATTCGGTGAGTTTTTCCATCATTTAAGCGTAGCGCCCGTCTCTGCCACCAGCCAGTCATGGAACAGCGTGACCTCCGGGCGGCGGCTGGACCGCTCAGAGCGAACGATAAAGTAGGCCCAGGTCAGCGGCCATTTGTGCTGCGGGAAAAGCTGGCGCAGCTGGCCCAGATCGATCGACTGCTGCACCAGCGCTTTGCGCACCACCGCCACGCCACGGCCGCTTAACGCCGCGAGGATCACCGCCGACGTGGAGTTAATATGCAGCCCGTTTTGCTCGCACAACGTTACGCCAACGTGCTGAGAAATTGTTTCCCAGTCCGGGAAGTTCGCGCCAGGGTGCGGCGTATCGTCGTAGATAAGCTTCTGCTTCGACAGCCAGTCGGCCTCGGTCACGCCGTTGAGCAGTTGCGGGCTGCAGACGATTACCGCCTCTTCATCCATCAGCCAGGTCGACTGCAAACCAGGCCAGTTGCCGGGGCCACAGCGAATGCCTAAATCGGCTTCACCGTGCAGCACGTCGGTGAGTTTTTCGGTGACGTTCAGACGCAGGTCGATGCTGTCGTGCTGCTCGGAAAAGCGATTCAGGCGCTCCATCAGCCAGTTCATCATCAACACCTGCGAAGCCGTGATCACCACCACGGCTCTCGCCCTGGCGCCACGCAGCTTATTCAGACCCTGCTCGAGGCCGTCCAGGCCGGCGGTGATATCCTGCAGCGCGTCTCTCGCCTCATCAACCAAAGTCAGCCTTTCTTTCCCGCTCCTCGTGCGGTGCAGCAGCGGATGGCCGACCCACTCTTCCAGCGAACGAACAAGCTGCCCGACGGCGGCGGGGGTTACGCCCAGCTCTTGCGCTGCCCCGGTAAAACTGCCGTGACGTGCGGAGGCTTCAAAGGCGTGGAGCCATTTCAGGCGATTTAGCGATCTCATGTTTTCTCTTCGCAAAAGACGACATACCGACAAGATAGTTTTTCTTTCTCGATATGCAAGTTCTTATGCTTCGTCAGGCCCAAATGGGTTTGGCATTCTGTCGCCATTCCGGAGGCCCACAGCAGGCTGCTTCCTCTTATTAAGCCAAAAGAAACGAGGTCATCATGTCTACATCATTCGCAGGTAAGAAACTTTTAGTTGTTGGCGGCACCAGCGGTATGGGCCTGGAAAGCGCCCGTCAGGTGCTGGAAAACGGCGGGAAAGTTGTGCTGGTCGGCAACCGCGTCGAGAAAGCCGAGCAGGCACGTCAGGCGCTATCTGCCCTGGGCGAAGTGTCCGTCATCGTCGCGGACCTGATGAGCCGCGAAGGGATGCGCAAAGTGATGGAGGTGATTAACGCCGGGCACCGCGACATCAGCCTGCTGGTGAACGCCGCCGGGGTTTTCTTCCCGAAAGCCTTTACCGAACACGAAGAGGCGGATTACGACATGTACATGAGCATTAACCGCGCAACCTTCTTTATCACCCGCGAAGTGGTGAAAAACATGGTCGCAGCAGGGATTAAAGGCTCTATCGTCAACATCGGTTCCATGTGGGCACAGCAGGCTATCGGCGCCACGCCTTCTTCCGCCTACTCCATGGCGAAAGCCGGTTTGCATGCGCTGACGAAAAACCTTGCTATTGAACTGGGTTCACACGGCATCCGCGTGAACGCGATTTCCCCGGCCGTAGTGCATACGCCAATTTATGAAGGCTTTATTCCTAAAGAGGATGTGGCGGACGTGATGGGCAGCTTCGACAGCTTCCACCCAATAGGTCGCGTCGGCACCCCGCGCGACGTTGCAGAAGTGGTCAGCTTCCTGCTATCTGACAGCACCACCTGGGTCACCGGCGCGCTGTGGGACGTGGACGGCGGCGTGATGGCGGGCCGCAACTAGGCGCAACTGTCCTTCTCCAGAATGGGCTGCCTCTTAGTAACAAATATGCTCTATGAAGGGTCGGCTAAAGTTCCGTTCACTTCCAGCCCTGTTTTATCTGTCATCACCGAAGCGGTGAACGACTCGGGGAAGTCACCGTCACTTCCCCGAGACCCCGGACTCCCGGCCAAATAAATCGCCGCAAGCGGTAAACCTCCGTTTTATCTCCCAGTCCTGGGT
>Ga0209281_1000382_pt1 | contig 70064 bp, 55 predicted proteins | sample MedtruBG_FD_187514 | JGI IMG/M metagenome (GOLD analysis project Ga0209281, IMG submission 187514) | Root nodule microbial communities of legume samples collected from California, USA - Medicago truncatula BG (SPAdes) (version 2) | ecosystem: Host-associated > Plants > Roots > Nodule | place... | reverse complement strand
TAAGTCGGGAAGGGATAAACGCTGAAAGCATCTAAGTGTGAAGCCCACCTCAAGATGAGATTTCCCATAGCATAAGCTAGTAAGACCCCTTGAAGACTACAAGGTTGATAGGTCAGAGGTGTAAGTATGGTAACATATTTAGCTGACTGATACTAATAGGTCGAGGGCTTGACCAATAAAAATCAAGTTGTGATACATTATGGACTATGTGCAATTTTGAAAGAATAAATTCTTTCAAAATACTTGACATATTATATTTTAGTAAGTATAATATTTTTGTAATATCTGGTGATGATGGCATAGAGGTAACACTCCTTCCCATTCCGAACAGGAAAGTTAAGGTCTATAACGCTGATGGTACTGCACGGGAGACTGTGTGGAAGAGTAGGAAGTTGCCAGGTAAATACAAAAGGGATCTTTAGCTCAGTTGGTTAGAGCAACCGGCTCATAACCGGTAGGTCTAGGGTTCGAGTCCCTGAAGGTCCACCATGGGGGTATAGCTCAGTTGGGAGAGCACCTGCCTTGCACGCAGGGGGTCAAGAGTTCGAATCTCTTTATCTCCACCAAAAAAAGTTATGAAGAAATTCATAACTTTTTTTTTGTAGTAAAATAAATTACTTTATATTTTATAGGCATATTTTTAACTGAAATTATGATAAATATCTAGATTTTATATTATAATATATAATAATAGTCAAGAATTAGAAAGTAAAAGAATACAGCATAAATTCATATAAGAAAGAAAGCATATAATAAACTATGCATATTAATCAAATTTAAATATTAATAAGGGGTAATGATATGCAATGATTTATAGAATTAAGCAATTCTATTGGGCAATACAATCTTTATTTCGAAATCACGATTTTGAGATGCCCAATAAGTATCTAAATGAATCTGAACTAAGTTTATTTATGAAAATTACTAGATCAGAGAGAAATCATTCAATAAGGGTATGCAAAGCAGCTTTGGAGTATATCAGGAATGAAAAGATATTGGATATAGATGAAGTTATAATGTGTAAATGTGCATTATTGCATGATATAGGAAAATATAGAGCAAGATTAAATATATTTTATAAAAGTATTGTTATCATTGTAAATAGAATTACATGTGGCAAATTTCTAAAATACACTCAAAGTAAGAGAATTATTAATTATTATAATCACCCTCAGATTGGAGCAGATTTACTAAAAAACATAGAGGAAGATAATATAGATATAATAAATTGTATTAGATATCATCACGATAATAAGAATACAAAGGATAATATATATTTAGAAATATTAAGGATGTGTGATAATTTGAATTAGAATATAGGAGGAAGTTATGAATTCTATAGAGAGAAGAGAATGTATAGTTAAGTTATTGTCAGAGAGTAATGAACCACTAAAAGGTAGCGTTATAGCCCAAAGGTATTGCATTACAAGGCAAGTTATTGTAAGGGATATAGCTATTCTTAGGGCAAAAGGAAAGAATATAATAGCTACTCCAGATGGATACATAATTAATGCTAATGAACATAAAATTAAAGCTATTATTGCTGTAATTCATACTGAGGAGGAAATGTTTAATGAATTAAGCATAGTGATTAAATACGGAGGAACAATTGAGGATGTTATAGTAGAACATCCATTGTATGGAGAAATAAAAGGTATGCTTATGATTAAAAATTATAATGAATTAAATAAATTTATTATAAAATATCAGGAGCAACGGGCAAAATTATTATCTGCACTAACTAATGGGGTTCATCTACATACTATATCAGCAGAAAATCAGGAAGATATTAATTTAATTATAGATGAATTGAAAAAAAATAATTTTATAGTTTCAGATTTGGAGGATTAATAATGGATTATGATGTATTGATTTTAGGTGGTGGAATCATTGGATGTGCAGTTGCGTATGAACTATCAAAATATAATATAAATATAGCTCTAATTGAAAAAGATTATGATGTAGCTAATGATACATCGTTTACCAACGCAGCTATTACTTACGATGGATCAGAAACAAAAGATGAATATATGGCTAATCTAGAAAGCATAGGAACTAGGTTAATTAAGGAACACTGCCAAAAATTTAATATAAAGTATGACAAGATTGGTTCATTAAGAATTTCACAAAATGATGCTAATTATAGTAAAATCGATGAGATGTATGAAAGTGCTAGAAAGCGAGGAATAGATGGCATACGTATATTAAATACCGATGAAATACATGATATAGAACCTAATTTAAAAATGAAAGTGACTAAAGCGTTATATTCTGAGAATACGGCAGTAATTTCTCCTTATAATTTAGTAGTATCTTACGCAGAAGTAGCATCTGATAATGGTGTTAACTTTAGACTAGAAGAGGAAGTTATCGATATTAAAACTATCTCAAAAGGCTTTAAAGTAACCACAAATAAAAATAAATTTACTTGCAAATTTGTAATAAATACAATACCAAATGAAACATTTAATGATAAAAGTTGTGAAGCGATAGTTAATGGAAAAAATAATAAGATGAAATATATATTATTAAATGACAAGTTAGAAAATATTAAAAACACTATTATTATAAATGATGTAAATAAAGAGATATTTATTATGAGTATTCCAACATCATCGAGAAGAAATTTAGTTGGAATAAAAAGTGACGATTATTTAGGGCTAGAAAGCGAATTAGAGCTATCAAGAAGCATTTTGGGGAATATAAAGAAGGAACTGATAACTAATATATTTACAGAAACATATAATGAAGATAGTATTACTATAGATGATAGTAATCTCAATGATGGGTATATAAAGATTATAGGGAACCATTACGCTAAAGCGACAATTGCACCTGCTATTGCAAAAGATATTGAGGAAAAGCTTAAAGTAAATATGAACATAACTAAGAAAAGAGATTATATAGATAAAAAAAGAGAAATATATGTATTCAGAAATATGTCAGATGAACAAAGAAACAAGATAATTACATTAGATAAACGATATGGTAACATTATTTGTGGTTGCAACAATGTTTCCGAGGGAGAGATTGTTGATTGTATAAGAAGACCTTTGGGTGCAAGAACTGTTGAAGGGGTAAAAAGACGTACAGGAATAGGTCTTGGTAATTGTAATGGGGCATCCTGTAATATGAAGATTATAAAAATATTAGCACGAGAAATGAATAGAAGTATTTTAAGTATAGTGGATGATTCTATGGATTCTAGAATTTTAGTAGGAAGAATTAAAGAATTTAATGAAATTTAGACAGGAGGAATTTAAGATGGATGATAGAGATATATTTACAAGTCTAGTTAGAATAAAAGGAAATCAAAATTATAAGGTCGTTTCGGTTAAAAGTACAAAACCTATTGAAAAAAGATTGTGGAGGGAATTTTCTAAAGTTCTTAGTAGAATTTATGCAAGTGCACCTATTAAGATCGGAGATATTATATGTAGGAATATAATGAATACAGGTGTAGATATAATATGCACAAAAAAAATAGATTAAGGATTTATAAAATTAATACAAGTGTTGTAGGCGACCCCAAATATAATATGCAGAACTGAGGATAAAACATCAAATAGCTGAAATAAAATGAATATTATAGTGTATATATTAGAAATGTAAGTTAACTATTAAAGTAAGAGCGTTACATTTTCACAAAAATGATATTGAATTAAAAGAATATAAATATAGTATGAAGTTAAAACGCAAATAAATTAAAAATAAAAAATATGGAAAGTTGTTGACATAATTATAATTCACTGATATAATCATATTTGTTGTTAGACGTGGAAAGATGGTCGAGTTGGTTTAAGGCACCGGTCTTGAAAACCGGCGTGCGTGTGAGCGTACCTAGGGTTCGAATCCCTATCTTTCCGCCATTTTTTTGTCTAAAAAAGTATTTTAGAGGGCACATGGAGGATTACTCAAGTGGCTGAAGAGGCGCCCCTGCTAAGGGCGTAGGTCGGGTAACTGGCGCCCGGGTTCAAATCCCGGATCCTCCGCCAAAACATCTAATATTTTATTAGGTGTTTTTTTATTTAAAGATATTTTTATAATAAGTTATATGCGATTTTAATTTATATTGAATTGGATTTTATAATAAATCATAAAGTGTTAAAAATTACATATGCTAAAATTAAAATTATTATAATAAAAATGTTGACAGTTATAATATTGCTTGGTATAATAATTTTTGTGAGTTACGGAAAGATGGTCGAGTTGGTTTAAGGCACCGGTCTTGAAAACCGGCGTGCGTGTGAGCGTACCTAGGGTTCGAATCCCTATCTTTCCGCCATATATTTTTAAATTTAAATATAGAGGGCACATGGAGGATTACTCAAGTGGCTGAAGAGGCGCCCCTGCTAAGGGCGTAGGTCGGGTAACTGGCGCCCGGGTTCAAATCCCGGATCCTCCGCCAAAAACATCTAACGTTTTGTTAGATGTTTTTTTTATTTAGTTTTAAGTAAATTTATTTAATAGAATTATGTGCTTACAATTTGTTGAGATAAATATTGATTTAAGATTTAAAATTAAAATATTATAATTAATAATGAGGATGAATATATAAATAGTTAATTTACTTAAGAAGGTGAATTATGATAAAGGGGAAGAAAATATATTTAAGAGATGTAGAAAGAAAGGATATTATTATATTATATAGGTTATTCAATGAAGATATTGTAAAGAGATATAGTACTATTCCTAATGATATTCAGAGTAATGATGAAGGCGTTAACTTAAGAAAAGCATTAAGTATATTAAACGAGAAAGATATTTTAATTGGTTTTATAACTCACAAGGAAAGTAATTGCTATAGAGGGGTGTACTCTATTGGAATAACAATTGGAAGTAGTTATTGGGGGCAAAAATATGGTGAAGATGCTATAAAAACTTTACTAACATATCTATTTACAAAATTAAATGCCCTACGGGTTGAATTAGAAGTTATAAGCACCAACTTAAGAGCTATAAATTGTTATAAAAAGTGTGGGTTTATTGAAGAAGGCATAAAACGAAATAAGGTTTATATGGATAGAAGATATTTAGACACCATAATTATGGGTATACTTAGAGAAGAAATGATTTATATTTAAGATGTAAGGGTGTGAAAATACAATGAGTATAAGATTTATTTATGGAAGAGCTGGAACGGGAAAAAGTAAATTTTGCATTGATGAAATAAAACATGACATAAACAATAATGCTGTGGGGAATAAATTAATTTTATTAGTTCCAGAACAATACACATTTGCTACTGAAAATAAAATATTAAGGTCGATTGGAGAACATGCTTTTTTGAGAGCAGAAGTGCTTAGTTTTAAAAAGATGGCTCATGAAGTTTTTGAAGAATATGGTGGTCGTGTTAAAGAAATAATTAAAGAATCTGGTAGAAATATGCTTATTCATAAAGTATTAAATGAGAATTTAGATTCTTTAGAGTATTTTAAAAAAATATCTAGAGAACAGGGGTTCAATGAAATTGTATCCGAGATAATTTCAGAATTTAAAAAATATAATGTTGATATTGATAACTTGAAAAAAATTGAGGAAAAAACGGATGATTCTGAACTAATTAAAAAAATTAGAGAGTTAACAATAATTTACGAAGCATTTAATTCTAAGATGCATGAGGGGTATATTGATGGAGATGATGAGCTAACTTTATTAAGTAAAAAAATATTAGAAACTGATGCTTATGAAGGATCAGAAATATGGATAGATGAGTTTACTAGCTTCACGCCTCAACAAATGGAAATAATAAGATTATTGGCTAAGAGATGTAATAGATTAAATATAACTCTTTGTATGGATAGTAAATCTGCGGAAAATGAGCATGAGGATGTAACTGATGTTTTTAATATAATAAAGAATACGGAAAACAAATTATTAAAATTAATGAAAGACAATAATATAGCATATGATAAACCAGTTTATCTAAATAACAATGTACCATATAGATTTAAAGATAATGAAGAACTTAGGCATATAGAAAAGTATTTTTTTACTTATCCATTTAATGAATATAAGAAGGATTGTAGAAGAGTATCATTATATAAAGCAAATAATATTTATGATGAAATTGAGAGCGTTGCTAAAAGTATAATAAGACTTGTAAGGGATAATGGTTACAGATATAGAGATATATCTGTAGTTTGTAGAAATATTGATGACTATGAGAAAATAACATCAGTAATATTTAAGGATTATGATATTCCTTATTTTCTTGACAAGAAGATTCAACTACTAAGTAATCCACTAGTTATACTTATAAGTTCTGCATTTGAAATATTGTCCAAGAATTGGTCATACGAAAGTGTATTTAAATATTTAAAAAGTGGATTAACGGGAGTAATTAATCCATATATTGATATCTTAGAAAACTTTGTTTTAGAGCATGGGATAAGGGGATATAAGTGGACAGTAAAAGAAATCATCAGAGAAAGTTGGTTTAATGATAATGATGAATTAACTGAAGAAAAAATATTAATTTCTGAAATCATGGAAGAAATCAGAAGGCCATTAATAAGCTTTCATAATAAAATAAATGGAAAATATAAAGTTAGAGATATATGTACAGCTATTTATGAATTTCTAATTGATATTAAAGCTTTTGAAAGAATAGATGAGTGGATTGATAATTTTGAAAAAGCAGGGTTAGAAGATAAGGTAAAAGAGTATAGTCAAGTTGAGAGTATAGTTATGGATATATTGGATCAAGCAGTTGATGTAATTGGAGAAGAAACTCTAGACTATTTTGAGTTTTTTAAAATATTAAATTCTGGATTTACAAATGAGGAAATAGGAGTAATACCTGTAGCGTTAGATCAAGTTAATATAGGTGATATTGCAAGAATTAAAGGTCGAGATGTAAAGATTCTTTATATAGTAGGTATTAATGATGGAGTGCTACCTGCATCTAAAAAGGATGAAGGAATTATATCTGATAGAGATAGGGATATATTAAATGATATAGGAATAACTTTAGCCACAACAACTAGAAATAAAGTATTCGAGGAGCAATACCTCTTATACATAGCTTTAACAATAAGTAGCGAATATTTAATGTTATCATATCCAATGTCTGATTTTGAAGGAAAATCATTAAGACCATCAATAGTAATACCTAGAATAAAAAAAATACTGCCTAAATTAGTAGAAGAAAGTTCAATTTATAATTTAGAGGATGAAAGAAGTGATTTTAGCAAAGTTATTGCACCAATAGCAACGTTTAATGAACTTATACTTGCTGTAAGAAGAGATTTTGACAAAGAGGACATAGAGCCATACTGGCCACAAGTATATAACTGGTTTAAAGAAAATGAGGAATTTAAGAAAAAGGTTCAAAATATATTTAAAGGACTTACATATTCAAATATAGGAGATAAAGTTGCAAAAAATAAACTTAGAAAACTATATCAAAATGATATGGGAAATTTAGTATTTAGCGTTTCAAGATTAGAGAATTATGCTGAATGTCCATTTTCATATTTTATACAGTATGGTTTAAAAGCAAAAAATAGAAAAGTATATGAGTTTACTCCACCAGACTTAGGCTCATTTGTACACGAAATGTTAGATTCATTCACGAAGAGAGTTAAAGAAGAGGGAATACTATGGTCTGAACTAGATAATGAAAGATGTAAAGAAATGATATCTAATCTTATTGATAAAAAGTTAAATGAACAAAGTAATTCGATTTTAAATAGTTCTAAGAAGTTTAAATATTTAGCGCAGAGATTTAAGAGAGTGATTTCTAAATCTGTTTCAGTTATTGCAAATCAAATAGGAAAAGGTGAATTTGAGGTTTTTAAAACAGAATTTAATTTTGGAAACTATAGTTCAGGAGAAGCTATAACATTAGATTTAGAAAACAATGAAAAAGTTTATCTTCAAGGAAGAATTGATAGAATAGATACACTGGATTTAGATGGAGAAACATATATCAGAATTATAGATTATAAGACTGGTACTAATAAGTTTGACTTGAATGAACTTTACCATGGATTACAGATGCAATTACTAGTATATTTAGATGCACTAATTAAGAATTCTAAATATATATTGGAGCGTCAAGCAAAGCCTGGGGCTATACTATATTTTAAAATAGATGATCCAATAATTAAGGGTAAGAAGGAAATGACTACAGAAGAGGTTCAGGAAGAAGTTCTAGATGCTTTAAAGATGAAAGGGTTAATTTTAAAGGATGCTAGGGTTGTTAAGGCTATGGATAGGGATATTGAAGGCTATTCATTAATTATACCAGCTGCATTTAAGAATGATGGGGATTTTAAGTCTAATAGTGATGTAGTTACGGAAGAAGAATTTATATTGCTTAGAGAATATGTTAATAAGAAGATGGTGGAAATTTGTGAAGAGATGCTAAGCGGTGAAATTAAAATACAACCAACTAAAAATGCAAACAGAACTCGTTGTGACTATTGTGATTTTTCAGCAATTTGTCAATTTGATACATCTATACAGGATAATAAGTATAAAGTTATTGCTAAGAAATCTCAGAATGATATTTGGAATAGTATAAGAAAAGAAATTGATAATGCAGATGATACAAACGATTCTAATAAACTAATTAAAAAAACTGATGAGGAGAACTTATAAGATTCTTGATAAAAATCAAAAGAGACTTTAATTAGTGATAGGAGAGATTTATTTATGGGAAAAACACAATGGACTGATGAACAATTAAAAGCAATAGAAACAAGGAATTGCAATTTATTGGTTGCAGCAGCAGCCGGTTCAGGTAAAACTGCAGTGCTTGTAGAACGAATTATTAAAATAATTACAAATGAAGAGAATCCAGTTGATATAGATAGATTATTAGTTGTTACTTTTACTAATGCAGCTGCCGCTGAGATGAGAGAGAGAATAGCGGCAGCAATATCGAAGGAATTAGATAAAAAGCCAAATTCCAGAAATCTTCAAAAGCAATTAACACTATTAAATAGAGCTAATATTACAACAATGCATTCATTTTGTTTAGATGTAATTAAAAATAACTTTCATAGGATTGATCTTGATCCATCATTTAGAATTGGAGATCAAACAGAAGGCATACTTATTAAATCAGAAGTTATAGATGAATTGTTTGAAGACAAATATAATGACGATGATTTGGAGTTTACGGATTTAGTTGAGGCATTTAGTAGTTATAAGAATGATGATAATCTAAAGGAGTTAGTCCTAGATTTATTTAATTTCACTATGTCAGGTCCATGGCCTGAAAAATGGCTTAATGATAGTACTGAAATTTTCAATATTAAATCTATAGAAGAACTAAATCGAACTAAATGGGTTAAGGTGTTAGCTGAGAATGTTAGCATTGAGATTGAAGGTTATATAAAGATGATGGAGAAAGCCATTGAAATAATTAATGAGACAGATGGATTAGAACCATACATAGACAATTATACTAGTGAATTAATGTGCATAAAAAGGGTATATGAATCAACTAGCAATGGATTAGAAGAAATTTATGAAGCATTGTTGGCTGTAGAATTTAATAGGCTTAAATCTATTAAAAAGGATAAAGTTTCAGATGAAAGTTCTCAAAATGTGGTTAAAAAGATTAGAGATGATATAAAAAAGAAAATATCTGATCTAGTAAATAATACATTTTCAGTAACACCAGAGCAAATGTTAATCAATATACAGAGATCATACCCACATATGAAAAAATTAACAAAGCTTGTTTTAGAATTTGGGGAAAGATTCAGTAAAAAGAAAAGAGATAGAAATATCCTTGATTTTAACGATTTAGAACATTTGTGTTTAAAAATCTTAATTGATTATGATGAAAATCAAAATATTATACCTTCTAGCATTGCTAAAAACTTTAGAGAATATTTTGACGAAGTTTTAGTAGATGAGTATCAAGATTCTAATAACGTTCAAGAAACAATAATAAATTTAGTATCTAGAAAAGAAAGTGACACTCCTAATGTATTTATGGTTGGAGATGTAAAGCAAAGTATATATAGATTTAGACAAGCAAAACCAGAATTGTTTATTGACAAATATAACACATATAAATTGGGTGAAGCTGACAATAGAAAGATTCAGTTATATAAGAATTTTAGAAGTAGAAAAGAAGTTATTGATGGCGTAAATTATATATTCAAAGAGTTAATGTCAAAGACAGTTGGTGAATTAGAATATTCTGATGATGAGGCTTTAAATTTGGGAGCGAATTATAGGGAATCAGAAGATGAAGATATAATACTTGGTGGCGCTATTGAGCTCAACATAATAAATAAAAACTATGAAGAATCACCTGAAGAATTAGTTGAAGAACAAGAAGAAATAAACAATGTTATTATGGAAGGAAGAATTGTTGCTAGAAAAATTAAAGAATTAATGTCATCAAAGGATGGAAAAACATTTAAGGTTTTAGATAAGGAAACAGGCGAATATAGACCAGTGATGTACAAAGATATTGTAATTCTCCTTAGGGCAACGAAAAATTGGGCTGAAAGCATATTAGATGAATTAGGTGAAGAAGGAATTCCAGTATATTCGGATACAGGAACAGGATATTTTGAATCTATTGAAATTAGAACAATAATTTCTCTTTTAAAAGTTATAGATAACCCTATGCAAGATGTTCCAATGTTAGCCTTAATGAGATCGCCAATTGCAGGTTTTTCAGCAGAAGAAATAAGTGATGTCAGACTTATTAATAAAGAAAAATATTTTTATGAGAATATTAAATATATAGGTGAAGAAGCTTATGATAATAGAGAAGCAATTTATGCTAAGGAATTAATTGATAAATGCAAGTATTTAATTGAGCGTATTGAAATTTGGAGAAACAAGTCAATTTATATGGCAATTGATGAGTTTATATGGAACTTGTATATGGATACTGCTTATTATGGATATGTTGGGGCAATGCCTAATGGGGTATTTAGACAGGCAAATTTAAAGATACTTTTCCAAAGGGCTAAACAATTTGAAAAAACAAGTTTTAAAGGATTATTTAATTTTATAAACTTCATAAACAAGCTTACAAAGTCATCTGGTGATATGGGAAGTGCCCAAATGTTAGGAGAGAATGAAGATGTAGTAAGGATTATGAGTATCCATAAAAGTAAGGGCTTAGAATTTCCGGTTGTATTCTTATGTGGAATGGGAAAAAGTTTTAATCTAATGGATTTAAATAAAAATATGGTATATCATGATGAATTAGGACTTGGACCAGATTTTGTAGATATAGAAAAACGATTTAGTATTGGAACTTTGGCTAAAGAATCAATAAAAAAGAAAATGAAACTTGAAACACTATCAGAAGAAATGAGAATACTTTATGTTGCATGCACTCGAGCGAAAGAAAAGCTGATTATGACAGGAACAGTTACTAATATAGAAAAATCGGCGGAAAGATGGTTAAGCTCAGCATCATTGGAGAAAGAGTATATACTACCTTCAGAAGTATTAAAATGTAGATCGTATTTAGATTGGGTTGGAATGGCATTATGCCATCATAATGATGGAACGGCGATTAGAGATATTGCTGGAGGTTCTAATGAAATATCAAAGAATGATGAATCAAAGTGGAAAATTGATTTATGGAATAAAAGTCATTTAATTAACAAGTTAGAGCTGGAAAATATTGAAGAAGAAAAGTATGAGACTATAATAACTGATACTAACTCATTAAATAGTTGGGTTTCAGATGAGATAAATAGAAGGCTATCATATAAATATCCTTTAAAGGCTTCAACTACTCTTAAAAGTAACATTTCTGTTTCAGATTTAAAACGAAGACATTCTGAAGAAAATTATAATACTGAAGAAATTTATAGAGAAAAAGTATTAACAACCCCTAAATTTCTTCAAGAAAAACGAGGATTGACACCATCAGAGAAAGGTACGGCAGTTCACTTTGTAATGAAGAAGATAGATCTTAATAGAGTATCATCTATAAATGATATAAAAGAACAATTACAGGAATTATATGAGGGTGAATATATACTTAATGAAGAGCTAAAAGCAATTAATCCATATAAGATATTAAACTTTTTTCAATCTGATCTAGGAAGAAAAATTCTCGAATTAAATAAGAATGGCGAAAAAATCTATAGAGAAGTTCCATTTTATACTGAAATAAGTAGTTTAGAAATAGATAAAACATTAGAAGAAGATAAGTATAAGAATGAGAAAGTTAGATTACAAGGGATAATTGATTGTTTCTTTGAATATGATGGAGATATTATATTATTAGATTACAAAACTGATTATGTAAAAGATGGCGATGAGAATAATTTAAAAGAAAAATATGAAAAACAATTAGAATATTATAGTCATGCTGTATTTAAAATAACAGGTAAAAATGTTAAGTATAAATACTTATATTCATTTTCTCTAGAGAAAGAATTACTATTATAATTAATGTAAAAATGACAAATTAAAAAGTTAAGAGCAAGATAGTAATAATGAGTTTACAATCTTGCTCGTTTAGTTTATAAAATATAATACATTACTTTATTATTACTTTACTTCCCTTAGGAATATTAGTATAGATCCATTTAGCATCTTCCAAGGAAAGTCTAATACATCCATGAGAGGATGGTTTATTCATAGTATAGTCCAAGACAGTTGTTTTATCCTTAGCAAAAGGAACAGAATGAAATAAAATATCTCCTGTAATTTGGGACCAGTATTTTCCACCTTGTTCATATTTGTCTGAAAAGAACCAATCACCTTTTTCCTTTATAGAAAAAGAGCCAGAAGGAGTATCCTCACCATTTACACCAGTGGAGCAAGGGAATGTTTTTATTAATTGCCATTTATCTGATTTTCCTTTGTAAATGTAGGTTTTCTGTTCTTTTAGATTGACATTAACAAAATATGATGTGATACTTTCAATATTTAATGTATTAATATTTTTAGGTGATATTGAATCTGTTAATGCACGAGATGAGGCTTCGGCAATAGCAGAATTTTTATCTAGATAATCTTGTTGTTTTTCTTTTATATCTATTATTTTTTCTTTTACATCCGCATCATCACCCCAAATATTGTCGTTATCTGAAATCTTAGATAGAGCTTCACTGTAATAATCACTGCCAACTAAATTATCACAATCGGCAAATAAGGATTCTTTAAATTTACTCTTAGCATCATTTAAGTATATTAATGAATCAGTATAATTTAAATCTAGAGCAGAAACTTTATTAAAGTAAGGGATAGATTCTGCGTATTGCCTACCATTAAAATAGTCTATAGCAGTATTATAATTTTTAGTTGATTCTTTAATTAAATCTATTGAATCGGAAATGCTATGTAATTTATTATCATCTATAATATTGTATCGTTGAATTTCTTTTATCTGTATTAATGCATTTTCAGAAGATATTTTTTGATTATCAATATCTTCTGCTAGACTATTTATTTTATAGGTAAAGTATTTAGAAATATCATTATCCATCATAAATACTTTAAATGGATTAAACTTTTGTTGAGATAATAGGATTTTATTTGCTTGAGAAAATTTATAATTATCAAAGCTTGTTTTAAAAGCATCAATAAACTTATTATACATATAGAAACTATAAAGGGTACTCAAGCATATAAAAATAAATAATAATATTCGTACGATTATTTTAGCTTTCCTTTTCTTGTTTACTTTATTATAAGGAATTCTATTTATATTCAAAAAAATGCCTCCTAATTTAATACTTATTAATCGAAATACGGTTAAAAAATGTGGATATAATTATTTTGCTTTTTATACACATTAAATAATATTAATCCTTTTTATCTATAATATTGACAAGAAACACAAATAATAAACCTTGAGGTTTTAACTAAATTTAATATGTGTTAATATAGTGAATAGAGTTTATAAAACTAAAGAGTATTAAATTGGAGGGTAAGATGGACGATAAAACTAATTTTTTTAAGAAAGTTATAACTTCTATATATGACATAAAAGTTTTTTCTAAATATGCGAAAGAAGGATTTTTTAGATCAGTTTCTTATGCAATGCTGCTTACACTAATTTTGGTAGTAATTAGAAGCTCTTTTGCAGTATATAAAAATAATAATTTTGAATTTAAATTTTTTACATCTAATATTATTACAAATTTTAGTATGAGTTTTCTCAACTTGTTGTTTAATTGCTTAATTGTATCTGTTGTAGCCTCTCTTTTTACAATATTCATGAGGATGGTAGTTAAGCATATAGCTTTATATTCGTTGACCTTATATGCAGCCACATTACCACTAATGGTTCAAATTGTACTAGAATTATTTAATCCTAATATAAGTTTTGATACCATGTTTATAGTTGGGACGCTAACTTATGTTATATTAATATTAAAGTATATAAAAGATGAAATAATAAAGAAATTAACTTAAAAGCTACTATAAATTAATAGAGGAGTGGCTGAATGATACTGTATATATGTTGGAATAAATAGAATATATATTCATTAAAAGAAAAATGCTTTTATTGAATATATATTCTATTTATTTTTTAGTATTTGATTAATCAAGTTTCATTTTTAATCTAAAGTTATTATGTAACAATTGGATATACTAGATAACAAGGAGTTGTTATCTGGAAAATAATGTGATATTATATATTAAGGGTATATGGTAAAAAAAGTAAAAAATACAAAAGGGGATTAAGAAATGGTTGAGGTCGATATTTTAAAAGATAGTGGAATAAGTGAAGAGGATACATTAAATAGAGATGAGCTTATTAAATTATCAAAAGAAGATTTGATTAATATACTTATTAATCTATCAGAGTGTAAAAAGATTCAAGAAGATTTTATTTTAAATATTTCTCATGATTTAAGATCACCACTAAATATAATTTTAAGTATATTGCAGTGTTATAAAGATGAATATAAAGATATTAAAAAAGGGGATCAGCGCCAAGATCATATAGATATTATAAAAAGAAATTCTTATAAGATATTAAAACTTATAAATAATCTTATTGATACTACAAAATTAGAAAAAAAGTATTATAACATAAAGAAAGAAAATTTAGATATAATCAATTTAATTGAGTGGAATATATCATCTATAGATAAATATGCCAAACAAAAGGATATATCTTTAGTTTTTGATACAAATGTTGAAGAATGTATTATGGCAATTGATCCTGAAGCAATAGACAGGATAATTATGAACTTAATATCTAATGCTATAAAGTTCTCCCCTGAAGGCAGCAGTATATATATAAATACATGGAAGAGTATTAATCATTTAATAATTTCAGTTAAGGATGAAGGTATTGGAATACCTAAAGAAGAACAAAGCACTATTTTCAATAGATTTGTTCAGTCGTCTAGAAATAAAAAGAGTGAACATTCTGGTAGTGGAATAGGTTTAGATTTGGTTAGATACCTGACACAGGCTCATAATGGAAGCATAGAACTTAAAAGTGAGCTGAACAATGGTTGTGAGTTCATTATTAAGTTACCAATAGAGAGGTTAGAAGAAAATGAAGTTGTGAAAAATAAATATTTAAATGCTAAGAGTAAAGTAGAAATACTTGAAGTAGAATTTTCAGATATTTATTTATAAACTATTATAAAAAATTAAGAAGGTATAGTAAGTTATCTAATAATATAGTTTATTTTTAGATGACTTATTATATTATTTCTTTAAATCATAATTAGGAAATTAAATAAATTTATTATAATAAGTTATTATAAACTTGATTATTGTGGTAGCTTGTGATAATATAGTTCTGTTATTAAAAATAAGTATGGAGCGTTAGTTAAACGGATATAACTTACCGCTACGGACGGTACATTAAGGGTTCGATTCCTTTACGCTCTGCCATTCATAAATAAAAAATGTCTTAACTACATTAAGTTAAGACATTTTTTTTATATAATTTTAGTACCTATGTTTTCACCTAATAAAACTTTACATTCAAATCCTAATTTAGATTGTTCTAAAATATCGCTATCAATTTTAATATTATTTTTCTCAAAAAATAATATTGTAGTTGAACCTCCAAATTTGAAATATCCTTTCTCATCACCTTTATTTACTTTAACATTAGGCGAATAAGATTGAATTATTGAACCAACGCAAGTAGCACCAACTTCTATATGCAGTACATCTTTAAAATTATCTGACTTAAACAATGACCATTCTCGTTTATTCTCACAAAAAAGCTTAGGGACAGCCTTAAGTGCTATTGGATTTACAGAGTAGTAATGTCCTTTAATATGGTGACTTTCATATGGAATACCAGAATCTATAAAGTGAAATCTGTGATAATCTGTAGGACACAGTCTTAAAATAATACATACACCATTATTATACTTATTAGCAATAGATTCATCATCAATTAATTCTTTTAGACTATACGTTAATCCTTTGATTTGGACTATATTATCAAGATCAATATCTTCATAAGCAGTAAGTCTTCCATCCCCAGGTGAAATCAATATATCCTTATTTTCATTTATTGGTCTAGCTTCAGAATGCAGTTCTCGAGTAAAAAAATCATTAAAGGAATTAAATTCATTAATCTTTTTCTTTGATAAAGTCATATCAATATTAAAGTTTTCTACAAATGATGGGATTTTACTTGAACTTAGTTTTGTATCACAGTATGTTCCATATAATTTAGAAAATAGCTTCTTTTTTGCGATAAGTTCAGTAACGTTTTTACCAATTGGAGATTCATATGTCCATTCAATATACTTTTTCCCTGCTATAAGCTCTTCTTCATAAGATTTTGTTTTTCTATTATAAACTTGAATCATAAATACAATTGTCAAAACTTTATAAGATATTGTAGGCAAAAGCCTAGATAAATTTATAATGTTACAGTTATGACAAGTATCCTCCATTTCTTATTTTAATTTTTATAGATCTTATTTATATTATTAGCCATAATAGGAATTAATATAAACTCAGATTAATATAAAAGATGCATTAATAAATAATGTGTAACATACATAATTTATTTTAACTCTTAATACTAATTTTATCACATATAATAAGAAATTCAAAAAGGATATAGATAAATAAGATTTTCAGTCTTGTTAAGTAGAGAGAGGGTTATGGTTTACGATTGAACTTGATGTTATAATATTAGTTATATGTTATTGTAAAAATATATAGCGGAAACGAGGAAAAGTATTATGAACAAGACAAAAAAATTGATATTTCAATCAGCAATAAAAATATTTTCAGAATTAGGATATAGAGGAGCTACAATGGATGAAATAGCTCTAAATGCAGGCCTTGCTAAGGGAACATTGTATTATCATTTCAAAAGTAAAGAAGAAATATTCAATTTTATTGTTGAGGAAGGACTTCAGATATTGCAAAATCAAGTTGTTGAAGTTCAAAGTACGAATAAAGATCCAATTGAAAAATTGATAAAGATATGTAGAATACAATTAACTTTTCTTTATGGATATACAGATTTCTTTAAGGTTGTAATGAGTCAGTTATGGGGAACTGAAAGAAGGCAAAATGAATTAAGGCAAAAGATAAGAAAATATATTTATGAAATTGAAATTAACATAAAAGTTGCCATGGAAAGTGGGTTGATTGAAAAAGGAGATATTGAACTTATGGCATTTGAGTTTTTTGGTTCACTATGCTCGTCTGCAATATATGAATCTATTCGTATTGAAAAAGTAGACTTAGAAAATATTATAGAAAGCACAATAAAATTTACATTAAATGGTTTAGGAATAAACTATAAAGAAGTAAATTATAAACATAAATAATAGCTAGAAAAATTAAGAATTAAAAACTATATAATTTAGTTAAATCTTTAACTTTTAAACAATGAAAATCATATATATTTGATTATAAAATTTGGTTAAATAAATAATATTATCAATAAAAGCTATTAATTAATATTTAATTCTGCATTGAGATTGTGTTAAAATAGTATTCGGTGGCCTGAGAATAGGCTATTTATTAAATAATATAGAATACTAAAATGGAGGATTCTTTTTATGATAAATATAGTAATCGATGATAAGATTATAAAAATAGAAGATGAAAGTACAACTGTCTTAAAGGCAGCATTAGATAATGGAATAGATATACCAACGTTATGTTATTTAAATGATTGCGGCAATGTAGGAAAATGTGGTGTATGTGCTGTAGAAATTGAAGGGAAAAGCAATTTATCACTAGCTTGCATAACTAAAGTTGAAAATGGAATGGTTGTAAAAACAAATTCAGAGAAAGTTCAAGAAAGAGTTAAATCAAGGGTTAGTACGTTACTAGATAAACATGAATTTAAATGTGGTCCTTGTAATAGAAGAGAAAACTGTGAGTTTCTAAAACTGGTTATTAAAACGAAAGCAAAGGCTAATACGCCTTTTATTGTTGCAGATAAACCAGAATATATTGATGAAAGAAGTAAATCAATTGTTATTGATAGAAGCAAGTGCGTATTATGCGGAAGATGTGTTGCTGCTTGCAAAGAAAAGACAGGAACTGAGATGATAAAAATTGTTGGTAAAGGTGCTGAAAGAAAAGTCTCGTCTATAGGAAATGAATGTTTTGATGATACTAACTGTTTATTATGTGGTCAATGCGTTATTGCATGTCCGGTTGCAGCTTTATCAGAAAAATCTCATATGGATAGAGTAAAGGAAGCACTAGAAGATCCTAATAAGCATGTAATAGTTGCAATGGCTCCTTCAATTAGAACATCTATGGGTGAGTTATTTAAATTAGGCTACGGGGTGGATGTAACAGGAAAACTATATACATCACTAAGAATGTTAGGTTTTGATAAGGTTTTTGATATTAACTTTGGAGCTGATATGACAATAATGGAAGAGGCCACTGAATTTATTGAAAGAGTAAAGAATAATGGACCATTTCCTATGTTTACATCATGTTGTCCATCATGGGTAAGACTTGTTGAAAATTACTACCCAGAATTTATAGAGAATCTGTCATCAGCAAAATCACCTCAACAGATATTTGGTACAGCAAGTAAAACATACTATCCAGAAATAGAAGGATTAAATCCTAAGGATGTGTTTACTGTAACTGTAATGCCTTGTACTTCAAAGAAATTTGAGGCAGATAGAAAAGAAATGGTTAATGACGGAATAAAGAATATAGATGCTGTTATTACAACAAGAGAATTGGCAAAGATGATTAAGGATGCAAAGATTAATTTTGCAAGTTTAGAAGATGGTGAAGCAGATTTAGCTATGGGAGAATATACTGGAGCTGGTGTCATATTTGGAACTACGGGTGGAGTAATGGAGGCAGCTCTTAGAACTTCTAAGGATTTCATAGAGGATAAAGATTTAACAAGTGTAGAATATTCACAAGTTAGAGGATTTGAAGGAATTAAAGAATCTATAGTAGAAATTGGCGGAGAACAGTATAATGTAGCTGTAATTAACGGTTCTTCTAATTTATTTGAATTTATGAAGAGTAGAAAAATAATAGAGAAACAATATCATTTTATTGAAGTAATGTCTTGTCCGGGAGGGTGTATTAATGGTGGAGGACAGCCCCATGTAAATGCAAAGGACAGGGAAAATATAGATGTAAGAGCTTTAAGAGCATCTGTACTATATAATCAAGATAAAAATTTAGAAAAGAGAAAGTCACACAAGAATTCAGCATTATTGAAAATGTATCATGAATATATGGGAGCACCAGGACAAGGTAAAGCTCATAAGTTACTACACATAAAGTATGATAAGTAAGGGAGTTAATGGGGGAGTATATTAAAATGAGATTTTTAGCAAGTGATTTAGATGGAACATTATTTAGGGATAATAAGATTAGTAAAAAAGATTTGAGAGCGTTAAGAAGACTGAAAGAATTAGGTAATAAAGTTATAGTTTCAACTGGAAGAAGTTTAAAAGGAGTTAACGATATTTTAAGAGAATATCCTTTTGAATATGATTACTTAGTGATGTGTAATGGTGCAGTAATAGTTGACAGCAATAATAAAATAATACATGAAAAAGTAATTCCTAATAAAATTCAAAATAAGATAATTGAAAGCTTTTACAATTGGGATGATTCTCTTATTTACTATGACGATGGAAGTGCTACATATATGATTAAAAATGATAATGTAGATACGTCTAAGGTTGATGCTGATTTCTTCAATCATTTTTCTGACAGAGTAAATTTAGATATGGCATTAAGTAATACATCAGACTCACAAATTATGAGTATTTTTAATGTATCTCAATCAGTAGCAAAATCCGAATTAGTGAAAGAAAAACTATTAGAAGATTACAGTGAATATATAGAAGCATTTAGGAATCAATTTTTTGTAGATATAGTACCTAAAAACTGTTCAAAAGGAATTGCAATAGAGATGATATTAAAAGATGAGGATGCAACAACTGATAACCTATATACCGTAGGTGATTCTTTAAATGATATATCAATGTTCAAAATTACAAAGAATAGTTATACATTTAATCACGCAGAAGATATAGTTAAGCCTCATGCAAATAATATTGTTGATCATGTGCACGAAGTTATAGAGGACATGCTAAAGTAGCATATACAAATAGTTATTTTGGCATGTTTATATAGTAGAGTAGAAGAAATGCAATAAATTTAAATAGCTTAAGTAAGTATAATAAAATGCCCAAATAAAAGATTACTAAATCTTTATTTGGGCATTTTGAACAATAAAACAAATAATTAATTTATTATTTATTAGAATTAGAAAACTCTAAGTATTCATCAAATGTCATAGTTCTATCAACTATAGAACCATCATCCTTTATATCTATAATTCTATTTGCTATAGTTTGAACAAATTGATGGTCGTGAGAAGCAAATAGTATGTTACTATTATAATCTTTTAAACCATTATTTACAGCGGTAATTGATTCAAGATCAAGGTGGTTAGTTGGTTGATCTAACATTAATACATTAGCATTAGAAAGCATCATTTTAGATAACATACATCTAACCTTTTCTCCTCCTGATAATACGTTAGCTTCTTTTAGTGCTTCTTCACCAGAGAATAGCATTCTTCCTAAGAAACCTCTAATATAACTTTCTGACTTTTCTTCAGAATATTGTCTAAGCCAATCTACTAAAGAAAGTTTACAATCATCGAAGTATTTTGAGTTATCAGCAGGGAAGTATGCATTAGTTATAGTTATTCCCCATTTATATTCGTCACTATCTGGTTCCATTTCCCCAGATAAGATTTTGAATAGTGTAGTTACAGCTATTTCATTACCAATAAGAGCAATTTTATCGCCTTTATTAACAATGAAATTTACATTATCTAATAATTTAACGCCATCTACTGTCTTAGATAGATCTTTAACCATTAAGATATCATTACCAACTTCTCTTTCAGGTTTAAATCCTACAAATGGATATTTTCTACTTGATGGTTGAATATCATCTAAAGTTATTTTATCTAATAATTTTTTACGAGAAGTAGCTTGTTTAGACTTAGATGCGTTAGCGCTAAATCTTGCGATAAAGTCTTGTAATTCTTTAATTTTTTCTTCCTTTTTCTTGTTTTGGTCTTTTGACATTTGAAGAGCTAATTGACTTGATTCATACCAGAAGTCATAGTTACCAACGTAAATTTTAATTTTTCCAAAATCAACATCAGCCATTTGTGTACAAACTGCGTTTAAGAAGTGTCTATCATGTGATACTACTATAACAGTTCCATCAAAGTTTCCTAAGAAATCTTCTAACCAGTTTACAGCCTTTAAATCAAGACCGTTAGTAGGTTCGTCTAGAATTAATATTCCAGGATTACCGAATAAGGCTTGAGCTAAAAGAACTTTAATTTTCTCTCCACCAGTTAATTCAGATACGTTTTTAAAGTGAAGATCAGTTCCTATTCCTAGTCCTTGTAAAACTGAAGAAGCCTCAGATTCTGCTTCCCAACCATTAAGTTCAGCAAATTCCCCTTCTAGTTCAGATGCTTTAATTCCATCTTCATCAGAAAAATCAGGTTTAGCATATATCTCATCTTTTTCCTTCATTATTTGATATAATCTTTCATTACCCATTATTACGGTTTCTAAAACTTGAAAATCATCATATTTATAATGATCTTGTTTTAAAACAGACATTCTTAGATTAGGAGCAATTGTAACTTCTCCAGTATTAGGTTCTACTTCACCCGATAATATCTTTAAGAATGTACTCTTTCCAGCTCCATTAGCACCAATAACTCCATAACAGTTTCCAGGAGTAAATTTAAGGTTGACATCCTCAAAAAGTTTACGTCCACCAAATCTCAGACTAACATTTGATACGTTTATCAATATATTTCGACCTCATTTCTTATTATTGTAATTACTATAAAAATTTACAATATATGTTTTAAGAAGAAAATTCTTAGTTGTAATAAATACATCTGTTAGAAATTATGTTGAATTCAATTCTTAATTATATATTGTTCAAGTAGTTTCACTTCATGTTGCTTATTATACCACATAATCAACAAATTTTGCATTTTTAAGTATTGCTATAATTTAAAAAATTTGTATTAGTATAAAGTTTAAACAATACTCGTATTATTTACAATTCTTTGGGATATTAAAACATTCATCTAATATTTTTTCACTCATACGTCTATATAGATTACTCATACTAACATAGGCACATATAAGTAAGAAATTTTCTTCATAATTTCCTAAAGTATTTTCTTTTAAATCTACTAGATCTTTTATGTTTTGATAAATTTTATTAGAAGAGAATTTTAAGTCCTCCAAATTTGAATCATATATATCTAAAAAAGATTGATATATATCATGTAGTGGATAGTCTTGTTCCTTTTCAAAAGAGTTTATTATAGGGGTTAAAAGTGTTTTGATATCTGTTAAAGATAAAGCTCCTTTTAGATTATAAATTAAGCCCATTAAGATAAGATGATTTTTAGTGTATTTTTTATTTTTAATTTTCATCAAAAGATTACCTTTTGCATAATTGTTGATCATGGTTTTAGTAAGTACTTTATCGTCATCATTTCTTTTTGTATAACTTAATTTGCTTTCAAATAGCTGCATAACTTGATCCATATAAAGATCAATTTCAGGAAAGTCATTTAAATTAATATTATTAGATGATTTTTGTGAATTTATATAGTTATCAATATTAAAGTCACTCATAAGATTTCACTCCTCACATAGTAATAAAAACTATGTTCATTATTATAATTTCAATATTAATGGAAAGAGGTAGATAATTCAAGCATTTATGGGTAAAATACTAATAGATAATGAAATATAAGCAAAAATAACTTTTGCAATACGAATAAATATATGAAATAATTATAAATATAACAACATGTAGTTATAAAAACTACGTGGGAATAAATGGGAGGGTAAAAGAATGGAGAAATATTTAAGAGAACCTATAAATGGATTAACTCACTTTATCGGAGCAGTACTATCATTAGTTGCTTTAATTGCAATGCTATTTAGGGCATATGAAAGAGGAAGTTCTGCAATAACAATATTTTCAGTTTTATTTTTTGGAGTAAGTATGATTTTATTATATAGTGCATCGGCAACATATCATTCAGTTATAGCTAATGATAAAGTTATAAAAGCTCTAAAAAGATTAGATCATTCAATGATATTCATTTTAATTGCTGGGTCATATGCTCCATTTTGTTTGGTAGCATTGAATGGGAAAGTAGGATTTAACTTATTTTCAGCAGTAACAATATGTGCGGTTGTAGGAATTGCATTTAAATTATGTTGGGTAACTTGCCCGAGATGGCTTAGCAGCACAATGTATATTGGAATTGGCTGGTTTGCAATATTTGCAATATATCCTATGTCTCAGGTTTTACCACTAGTGGGTTTAATATGGTTAGTTTTAGGTGGTGTAATGTATACAGTTGGTGGTGTGATATACGCACTGAAATCAGATAAAATAAGGATATGGTTATTCGGAAGACATGAGATATTTCATGTATTTATAATGCTCGGAACGTTATGCCATTTTATTTGTGTATTTGTATATATAATTTAGATTACAGTATTATGTTAATATATAATCAGACTATTTAGAGGACTTCTTAAAATTTATTTTTGAGAGGTTCTTTTATTTATATACAAATGACAGTATATTTTATGTAATTATATTGATATGAAATTTATATTTAGGGAATTTTTATAACTTGATAAGATATATTAGGTATAGTAAGATAAAAGATAAATAGAAAATAATAAATATGACTTTTAAGGGGATGTAAAAATGGGCTTTCGTCAAAGATTAAAGGATGCAAATAGAGTAGTTGTAAAAGTAGGATCATCCACACTAACTTATGAAAATGGAAACATTAATTTAGGTAGAATAGAAAAGTTAACAAGAACTTTATCAGATATAGTTAATTCTGGGAAACAAGTTGTCTTGGTAACATCAGGTGCAGTTGCTGTTGGTGTGAATAAATTGAAGTTGAAAGAAAAGCCCGAAAGCATAAGAGAAAAACAAGCTGTTGCATCAGTAGGACAATGTGAATTAATGCATGTTTACAGTAAGTTTTTTGGAGAATATAGTCATATAGTAGGTCAAGTGTTGCTTACGAGAGATGTAGTAGAGGATGACCATATTAGAGAGAATGTATGTAATACTTTTGAGACATTATTAGAAAAAAAGATAATTCCAATAGTAAATGAAAATGATACTGTTTCTATAGATGAGATTGAGAATATAGTTAGATTTGGAGATAATGATAATTTATCGGCAATAGTCGCATGTTTGGTTAATGCAGACTTATTAATAATATTATCAGATATAGATGGATTCTACGATTCAGACCCTAGAAACAATGATAATGCAACTTTATTAAATGAGGTTAAAGAGATAACTCCGGAGTTAGAAGAATGCGCTGGTGGAGCTGGTTCAAATTTAGGTACTGGTGGTATGATTACAAAACTAACAGCTGCGAAGACAGCTACAAAAGCAGGAGTGGATATGGTTTTATCTAATGGTAATGAACCAAGTATATTATTAGATATATTAAATGCTAAAGAAATAGGAACGTTATTTGTATCAGAAAAAAAGTAGAAAAGGGGGCTATAAATATGAATGAATTAATAATTATTGGCCAGAAGGCGAAAGAAGCGTCTTATGAATTAAGTATTGCGTCAACTCAAGAAAAAGATAATGCGCTAGTGCTTATGGCTGAAGAATTAATTAATGCGAAAAATGATATTATTAAAGCAAATGAATTGGACTTAGAAATTGCTAAATCAAAAGGTACATCAAAAGCTATGTTAGATAGATTAGCTTTAAATGATGATAGAATTAATGGAATGGCTGATGGCCTTAAGGATGTAGTAAAATTACAAGATCCTATTGGGGAAGTAATTTCAATGTGGCAAAGGCCAAATGGATTGCAAATAGGGCAAAAAAGAGTGCCATTAGGGGTCATAGGAATAATTTATGAAGCTAGACCTAATGTAACATGTGATGCGGCTGGATTGTGTTTAAAGACAGGAAATGCTGTTATTTTAAGGGGTGGAAGTGAAGCTATAAATTCTAATAAGGCTATTGTAAAGGCACTGGTTAAAGGAATTGAAAAAGCAGGACTTCCTAAAGAATCTGTTCAGTTAATTGAAGATACAAGCAGAGAAGTTGCTACTGAAATGATGAGATTAAATGAGTTTATAGATGTTCTTATTCCAAGGGGAGGAGCTGGACTTATTCAAGCTGTTCTTAAAAATGCAACTGTACCTGTTATAGAAACAGGAACAGGTAATTGTCATATATATGTAGACGAAAATTGTGATTTTGAAATCGCAAAAAATATTGCGGTTAATGCGAAAGCATCAAGACCTTCAGTTTGTAACTCAGCTGAAAAATTACTAGTACATGAAAAGATAGCAGGTGAATTTTTACCAATAGCTGTTAGGGCATTAAGAGAAAATGGAGTCGCAGTTAAAGGAGACGATGCATCACAGGTCATAATTAACGATATTGAAAAAGCTAATGAAGAGGACTGGGGAAAAGAGTACTTAGATTATATAATGGCAGTTAAAATAGTTAAAGACGTTGATGAAGCAATTGCTCATATTAATAAATATGGAACAGGTCATTCAGAAGCAATAGTTACAGAAAGCTATAAAAACTCTCAAAAATTCTTACAAAGAGTAGATGCTGCTGCTGTTTATGTAAATGCATCTACAAGATTTACAGATGGAGCTGAGTTTGGTTTTGGTGCTGAGATAGGTATAAGTACCCAAAAGCTACATGCAAGGGGACCAATGGGACTTAAGGAACTAACGACAATAAAATATATCATATATGGAAATGGGCAAATAAGATAGAATTCTATAATTTATTAAGCATTAAATACTAGATATTAAGGAATGTTTCTTTAAGAAATGTTCCTTATTTTCTTATTGAGGCTTGAAGTTACAATTATAAATATAACAGCGATTGTTAATAAGATAATTTATCTGAAAAGAAAACAAAAAATAAAAAACTTTCATGAAAATATATTACCTGGGAAATACTTAGAAGCGTGAATATTTATTGATAGTAATTATTCGAGATATAAAATTATTATAGAAATTCAGCTACAAAGAAAGCTGTAACTATAGTTTAAGAAAATAATATAAATTATATAATTAAATTAAGAAATAAAACTAGAGCGTAAATAAATGTTAAAAAGGTATAAATAATCTTTTTAATCATAAAAAGTTGTAGTATAATTTCAAGTGAAAACGTATTAGAAATAAAGGGGATGAAATTATGAAAATTGCTTTAATAGCACATGATAAAAAGAAAGAAGAAATCATTGAATTTTCAAAGAAATATAAGGATGTATTAGCAAAGTACGAGTTAGTTGCAACAGGAACAACAGGAAAGCTAATATCAGAAGCAACTGGGCTAAAAGTTAAAAGATATCTTTCGGGACCATATGGAGGAGATCAACAACTAGGTGGAAGAATTGCAGAAGGAAAAATTGATTTAGTAGTATTCCTTACAGATCCATTAACTTCACAACCTCATGAACCAGATGTATCAGCATTACTTAGAGTATGTAATGTACATAATGTAGCGGTAGTTACGAACATAAAGACTGCAGAAATTATAATTAAAGAATTTTAATTATAAGACATGCTATAGAAAAGGATTAAATATTATTAAAAAATAAGATTGGTAATTAGTATATAAAAATTTAATATAGAATAAAAAACACTTATCAGATTTATGATAAGTGTTTTTTTTGAAAAAGTAGTGTTGAATTGAGATTCAGATTTGGAGAAGGTCAGTTCAGAATTAACTGTAACTGCCTAAATATTCTGAATATTTATTTAATTATATAATAACACAAATTCACTTAAATTACAATAAAGAAAGTTATAGAAAAAATAAAAGTTAATACTTGATTTTCAACATATGAATTTGTATCTACGTTATTGAGTATAATACTGGCATGGAAATAATTTAAGTATTACAAATTGCAGGATTGTATACCAATAAGATTGTGAATAAAAATTCAAAATAAATGTATTTTTATGCTTTATATTATTACGTATATGTGATAAGATTGATATGTAAGATGAATATTTAAAAAAGAATTATAAATATAATTAATAAAACAATATGATAAAAAAGAAAAAATTATATAAAAAATTAAACTATCCTTAATTTATCTTGACATAGAATGATCTATCAATTAAAATATTGAAAAAGAGAAAATTTAAAAGTTAAGATGCACTTTAACTTGGTCCTGTGAGGCCAAAAAGGGAACACGACTATGATATTTGGAAGCGTAATGAAAAATTTCATAGCTTATTTTTTGAATTCAAATATTTGTAAGGTATATCACAGGATAGTGAAGAGCTCAGTTTTACTGCAGTCTCTTTATTATCCTTTTGTTTTATATAAACAAAAATTTATAAGGTGTAGTTTTAGCAAAAATATATTTGTAGGAGGCTTGAGCATGAAGGCAAAGCTTATATTAGAAAATGGCATGGTTTTTGAGGGGAAGGCTTTTGGATACCTAAAGGAAAGTGTTGGAGAAGTAGTATTTACAACTGGTATGACAGGGTATCAAGAAGTACTTACAGATCCATCTTATTACGGACAAATAGTAACTATGACTTACCCCTTAATAGGTAATTACGGAATAAATCTTGAAGATATGGAATCAGATTCGATAAAAGTAAGAGGTTTTATTGTAAGAGAAAAGTGTAATATGCCAAGTAACTTTAGATGTGAATTAGAACTTGAAGATTTTTTAAAGCAAGGAAAGGTTATTGGTTTAGAAGGAATAGATACAAGAGCTTTAACTAAGGTTTTGAGAAATAGCGGTACTATGAGAGGAATTATCACACTTGAAGACGTTGATGATGAATATGTTAAAGAAAAAGTTGCAGGGTTTTCTACTAAGGATGCTGTAAGAACTGTTACAACAGAAAAATCTTATACAGTTGAAGGTACAGGAAAGCATATTGCAGTTATAGATTTTGGTATAAAGACTAACATAATAAGAAACTTTAAGAAGAGAGGCTGTAAGTTAACTGTTTTTCCCGCAACGGCAACGGCAGAAGAAATATTAAATGTTAACCCAGACTTGGTATTCTTATCTAACGGACCTGGAGATCCTGAAGATTTAGATTTTGCTATAGAAAATATAAAGATGTTAGTTGGAAAGAAACCATTAACAGGTATTTGCTTAGGACATCAATTATTAGGTTTAGCTCTAGGCGGTAAAACTACTAAATTAAAATTTGGGCATAGAGGATGTAATCATCCTGTTAAAGATTTAGAAGCTAACATTGTGCATATAACTTCTCAAAACCACGGTTATGTAGTAGAAAAGCTACCAGATGATATGGAAATTACTCATGTTAATATAAATGATGGAACTGTAGAAGGAATGAAGCATAAGAATTTACCAATATATTCAGTTCAATTCCATCCAGAAGCATCAGCAGGTCCAAAAGACAGTGAATACATATTTGATAAATTCTTAGAATATGCACTATAGGAGGGGAAAGTAAAATGCCATTAAATAAAGATATAAAAAAAGTTTTAGTTATAGGATCAGGTCCTATAGTCATAGGTCAAGCGGCAGAGTTTGATTACTCAGGAACTCAAGCTTGTGAAGCGTTAAAGTCAGAAGGAATAGAAGTTGTACTTGTGAATTCAAATCCAGCAACAATAATGACAGATAAAGAAGTAGCGGATAAAGTTTATTTAGAGCCGTTAACATTAGAATTTGTTGAAAAAGTTATTGCTAAAGAAAGACCAGACAGCTTACTTGCGGGAATGGGTGGTCAAACAGGACTTAACCTTGCTGTAGAATTACATGACTCTGGTATTTTAGAAAAATATAATGTAAAAGTAATTGGAACATCTATTGCATCTATTAAAGAAGGTGAAGATAGAGAATTATTCAGAAATATGATGAATAAAATTGGGGAACCAGTTATAAAAAGTGAAATTGTAACTAGTTTAGAAGACGGGATGGATTTTGCAAGTAAAATTGGATATCCAGTTATAGTTAGACCAGCGTATACTTTAGGTGGATCTGGTGGTGGTATTGCTAATGATGAGGAAGAGCTTGAAACTATCTTAAGATTAGGACTTCAATTAAGTACTATCGGTCAAGTTTTACTTGAAAAGAGCGTTAAAGGATGGAAAGAAGTAGAATACGAAGTGATGAGAGATTCCTATGGAAATTGCATTACAGTATGTAACATGGAAAATATAGATCCTGTAGGTATACATACTGGTGATAGTATAGTAGTTGCGCCATCACAAACTCTTTCAGATAAAGAATATCAAATGCTTAGAACTGCATCAATAAATATAATCAATGCGGTCGGAATCGAAGGTGGATGTAATGTGCAATTTTCATTAAATCCAAATACCTTTGAATATGCGGTTATAGAAATCAATCCTAGAGTTTCAAGAAGCTCAGCTTTAGCATCAAAAGCAACAGGATATCCTATTGCTAAACTTGCTGCAAAAATTGCACTAGGATATGGATTAGATGAAATAAAAAATGCAGTAACACAAAAGACTTATGCCTGCTTTGAACCAACGCTTGATTATGTCGTAGTTAAAATACCAAAATGGCCTTTTGATAAGTTCTTCGGCGCAGATAGACAATTGGGAACAAAAATGATGGCTACTGGAGAAATCATGGCTATAGGAGCTAACTTTGAGCAAGCATTCTTAAAGGGAATTAGAAGCTTAGAAATAGGAAAATACTCTTTGGATCATAAAAAGTTTAAAGAATATAGTATTTCAGATTTAAAAGATATAGTAATGAAACCAGATGACGAAAGAATCTTTGCACTAGCTGAAATGATAAGAAGAGACTATATGATAGACAGAATAAATAAAATTACTGGAATCGACATGTTCTTCTTAGAAAAAATAAAATGGATAGTTGAAGAAGAACAAAGATTAAAATTAAGTAAAATAGAAGATTTAGATAAGGAATGGTTACATCATTTAAAGAAAAAAGGATTTTCAGATAAAGCTATAGCGGATATGTTAAAGGTTAGTCCAGATGATGTATATAGATTAAGAGATATATGGAGTATAAAACCTTCATATAAAATGGTTGATACTTGTGGTGGAGAATTTGAAGCATTATCTCCTTATTATTATTCAACTTATGAGCAATATGATGAGGTTGAAGTATCAAACAATAAAAAAGTTATAGTTATAGGTTCTGGTCCTATAAGAATAGGTCAAGGAATTGAGTTTGATTATGCATCAGTACATTGCGTAAAAGCATTAAAGAAACTTGGAATTGAAACTATTATAGTTAATAATAACCCAGAAACAGTAAGTACTGACTTTGATGTATCGGATAAATTGTACTTTGAACCATTAACTGAAGAAGATGTTCTAAATATAATAGAAAAAGAAAAGCCAGATGGTGTAATACTTCAATTTGGTGGTCAAACAGCTATTAAGCTTGCAAATTTCTTAAAAGAGCAAAACATTGTAACACTTGGAACAACAGCGGATCAAATAGATATGGCTGAAGATAGAGAAAAGTTTGATGCACTATTAGAGAGATTAGGAATATCAAGACCGAAAGGTAAAGGAATATGGTCATTAGAAGAAGGATTAGAAGAAGCTAGGAGATTAAAATTCCCAGTACTTGTTAGACCGTCATATGTAATTGGTGGTCAAGGAATGGAAATAACTCATGATGAAGATGAATTGACATACTACTTAGAAAATGCTTTCGCTAAAGACAGTAAAAATCCGATACTTATAGATAAATATCTAATGGGTAGGGAAATAGAAGTAGATGCTATATCAGATGGAGAAGATATTTTAATACCAGGTATCATGGAGCATTTAGAAAGAGCAGGAGTTCATTCAGGGGATAGTGTAACTATGTACCCAAGCCAAAATATTTCTGACAAAATTAAAGCTGATGTATTAGAATATACTAAAAAGTTAGCTCTAGAAATTGGAATAAAGGGTATGATAAATATTCAGTTCATAGAATTTGAAGCACAATTATATGTAATTGAAGTTAATCCAAGAGCATCAAGAACAGTGCCATATATAAGTAAAGTAAGTGGAGTCCCAATAGTAGATTTAGCAACACGAGTAATGCTTGGTGCTAAATTAAAGGATTTAGGATATGGAGTAGATGTATATAAAGAGCCTAAATTAGTTTCTGTTAAGGTACCTGTATTCTCAACTCAAAAATTACCTAATGTCGAAGTAAGTTTAGGACCTGAAATGAGATCGACAGGAGAAGTTTTAGGTGTGGGTAGAAATATAAAAGAAGCACTTTATAAAGGATTTGTTGGAGCTTATATGTATCCTTCAAAAGAAAAAGGAAAAATACTTGCTACAATAAATAAACATGATAAGGCAGAATTCCTACCAATAGCAAAAGATTTAGCATCAGTAGGATACAAATTTATAGCAACATCAGGAACTTGTGCTTTACTAAAGGAAGCAGGTATAGAAGCAGAAGAGATAAGAAAAATAGATGAAAAAGAACCAAATATTTTAGATATAGTTAAAAATAGAGAAGTAGACTTAGTTGTAAATACTCCAACTAAAGGAAATGATTCAAAGAGAGATGGATTCTTAATAAGAAGAGCAGCAGTTGAGAGAAACTTAGGAGTAATTACCGCATTAGATACACTAAGAGCTATTGCAGATGTGGAACTTGAAAAGTTTGATGAAAATAAAGATTTGGAAGTATTCAACATAGCAGAATAAAAAACATAAATAGACCTCTAAGGATTTAAGATTAATATATCTGGTTCTTAGAGGTTTTTTGTAAAAAAATGTTGCTTAGAGAGAAATGTTGACAAATGAACATATGTTCTATATAATATAATTAATGAACATATGTTTGGTAAGGAGATGTATATTATGAATGAAGTAGGAAATTTTTTTGTTAAAGTTAATTGTAAGAATGTTGATAATATTAGAAGTTTAATAATAGATAGACAGGTAAATTACAAAAGTGAGCAAGATAAGTACATAATGTGCGCAGGGAAGTATGATAAAAATGGTTGGACACTAGTTTTTAGAGCTAGAACTTATAAGGAAGCAGAGGAATTGGCTAATTTGAATCCGTTTGAACATAAAACACAAAGAATTAATTAAATAATATTTGATAAACAATAATTATAAGTTTTATAATTGCATAATATTGAATTCAATTTATATAATATTATTTACAACCAATATTACTAAATAAAAAATAAGCTACGAATATAATAAATTGGCAGCTCATTTTATACTTCATATTTTATATCAGATATAACCACTGAAAGGTTGTCAACTAAATTAATCTTAGAGCCAATTTTATTTGGCAAATCGCTTTTAAGTATTTTCACCACGGGTCTTAGTGGGAAATTTGGAAGAGTTTCTTCAACTACTCCTACATCTCCAGTACTTAGACTTACAATTGTTCCTTGTGGAAAAGGAATTACAATTTTGCAAAATACGTTAATCATATCATAATCAAATAAGGTTCCAGCATTAGACATTAAATATTCTAGTGCATCACTTGGGCACATAGCTCTTTTATATGGCCTATCAGATGTTAATGCATCGTACACATCCGCAATACTAACAATTCTAGCCAAGTAGCTAATTTCCTTACCATTGATACCATTAGGATAACCTAATCCATCAAATCGTTCGTGATGTTGTAAAACTATTAGTTTAATATGAGCACTTAAAGTAAAAAATCTATTTAAAAAGTTATATCCATATCTTGAATGATTTTTTATTATGTCGAATTCTTCGGGTGTTAATTTGCCAGGTTTTTGAAGAACCTCTCGTGGAATGAATGACTTTCCAATATCATGAATTAGTGCACCAATACAAAGGTAAGTTAAGTTTCGCTTTGAAAGATTTAAACTAATTCCAAGTATAAGTGATATGACAGCAACATTAACACAATGTGAATAGGTGTAATTATCCATACTTTTTATATCAACTAATGAAAGAAGAACATTTTTGTTTGACAAAACATTTTCTAATAATTCATCTGCTATTTTATTGATTGAGTTAAAGTATTTTTTTTCTTGCTTTGAATACTCTTTTATACTACGTTTCTCAAATTTATGGACTGAAGCTATCCTTTCTATATCAGAAAAAGTTTCTTTAATCACAGATATAGACTTTTGTCTTAACTCTGGTTTTATTACATCCTCAATTTCAGCAGTACTATAGTCATCAACTATATAAAGTGAAAATATCTTATATTCTTTAACTTTTTTTAATATAACATCAGTTAATACAAGTCCGGCCTTAAGTAAGCATCGCCCATCAGAAGTATATATATTTTTACCCAATAAAGAATTTTCTCTAACACATTCAATAGGAATTAAACGCATAATTATATACCTCGCTGCATTAATAATAACAATTATACCATAAAAATTGTGTAAAATTATAGTATAATAATGAAAAAAATGCTAAAACATTGGATTCTGAAGTGATTAATAAAAGAATTAAACTTAATATATGAATGAATACTACAATCGCTAGACATCAGGTAAATAAAGTAATAAAATATTTACTATGATGAGTTTTTAAACTTAATTAATCAAGTTGTTGATTAGATTGATAATATCTAAAGGTGTAAAACCAAACTATAATGTTATTCGGTTTTTGCCTATATTTTTGTAAATATTTATAATTAAAATGAGAATGTTTTAATTATAATTATATTATTTTATATGCCCAATTTTAGAGAAAAATGGAGTGAGGACGCTTTGGATATTAAAAATAATCCAATAGGATTTTTTGATTCAGGGGTTGGCGGATTAAGTGTAATGAGAGAAGCTATTTCCGTTATGCCTAATGAAAATTATATATATTTTGGCGATTCAAAAAATGCTCCTTATGGAACGAAGGAGTTAGCTGAAGTTAAAGATCTTACGTTGGAAGCGGTAGATTTTTTGTTAAGTAAAGAAGTTAAGGCAATTGTAGTCGCATGTAATACTGCAACTAGTGCTGCAATTGAATTAGTTAGAAATAAATATAATAGTATTCCAATAATAGGAATAGAACCAGCATTAAAGCCTGCAGTAAAGCTTAATAGAAAAGGTAATATTATAATAATGGCAACTCCTATGACATTAAGAGAAAAGAAATTTAAATCACTGATGGAGAAATATAAAAGTGAGGCAAGTATAATATCTTTGCCTTGTGCTGGACTTGTAGAGTTTATAGAACAAGGGATACTTGAAGGCAAAGAATTAGAAAATTATTTAAAAGGAAAGTTTGAACTATATTTGAAAGAAAATATAAGTGCAATAGTTTTAGGATGCACACATTATCCTTTTATAAAAAAAGCGTTAGCTAACGTTGTTGGAGAAAGTGTACCGTTTATTGATGGTGGAAATGGTACGGCTCAAGAATTAAAAAGAAAACTTTTAGAAAAGAATCTATTAAATGATTCAAGTACAAAAGGAGATATAACAATCTATAATTCTATAAATGATAATAATATTACAGATTTCTGTTATAATTTAATTAATATATAAATATAATTTAGATTTATAAAATACATATGAATTATGAATTTAAATTTATATTTTAGATAATAATACTATTTAAGATTGATTTCGAGAGGAGAAATTATTAATATGAAGAATCCAATTATTACAATGACAATGGAAAATGGTGGAGTTATTAAAGCAGAATTATATCCTGAGATAGCACCGAATACAGTAAACAATTTTATAGATTTAATTAATAGAGGATTTTATGATGGATTAATTTTTCATAGAGTTATTCCAAACTTTATGATTCAAGGGGGATGCCCAGAAGGTAGCGGTATGAGTGGCCCAGGATATTCTATAAAAGGAGAATTCACAGGTAACGGATTTAAGAATACTCTAAAACATTCAAGAGGTGTATTATCAATGGCTAGAGCAATGAATCCAGATTCAGCAGGCAGCCAATTCTTTATAATGGTAGCAGATGCTCCACATTTAGATGGACAATACGCATCATTTGGTAAGGTTATTGAAGGAATGGAAGTAGCAGATAAAATTGTTGCTCAAAAGACTGATATGTCAGATAGACCATATGAAGATCAAGTTATTAAAAGTGTTACAGTTGATATGCAAGGCGAAGAGATGAAAGCACCTGAAATAATAGAAGACTAAGAGACATATTAATTTAAGTTATAAAAACGAAAAGAGGTGTCATAAATGGCTATAAATAATAAGTGCATATTAGCATATGGGTTAGATCAAGAACAAATTGATAAAATTAAAGGACAGAATATTAAAGTCATAGAAGTAAATAATAATATGGCTTTAATGAAAATAGAAGATATAATTAATGGAAATGCCAATGATAATTCTTATGATGAATTGCCATTAAATGAGAAGGCACTTATTTTTAATGGATTTAAAGACGAACAATTAAAAGTTACTATTCGATACATTAGAGGGTTTGTTCAAGGTGGGGTATTAGCTATATCTACACCACAAAACTATAAGTGGACATTTAGCTATTTATTAGAACATTTGATTGAAGAAAGAGAATGGTTTAAAGAACAACAAAAGGGGAGAAAGTAAAAGTGAGTCGTGTAGGAGAAAATATTAAGCAGGCTAGAGAAAAAAGTGGTATGACAGTTAAAGCTTTAGCAAAGAAGCTAGGTGTAGCTGAAAAATATTTAAATGAAGTTGAAATGGGAAGAAAAGTTGCACCAGAATCATTCATTGATAAAGCAGCTAAGGTTTTAAAAGCTGATCTAAATGATATCAGCATGGTGGTTACAGATGAAGCTTTAATGGAAGAAAAAAAGACTTTAAAGGAACTTCCAAAAAGAAATGTAGAAAGTTCAGAAGTTTGGACGGATGCCTTTTCATCAGTACTTAGAAGTGTTCCTATATATGATTACTCTTTATCTAATAAAAAGGGATCAAAAGAAATGCCTGTTCATTCAAATAAGATAGAAAATTACCCACAAGACAAAGTCTTTTATTTAGAAATAGAAGATGATGAAATGAACGGGTTTAGAATGTTAAAGGGAGATATTGCTTTTGCTCATAGTGTAAAGGAAGTAAGCAACAATGGTTTTTTCTTAATTGACTATAAAGGTAAGAGAAAAATACGACAAGTAAAAGTTCTAGGAAATGCCAAGTTGCTTTTAGTAAGTAATGCAGGCAGTTTAATTACTGAAACTATGGAATTAAAAGAAATAGGCGTAGTTGCAAAATTAGAAAGAGTTGAAATCAAACTATAACTAAATAATAAAAAGAGTATAAGTGGATATCCCAGTTATACTCTTTTTTATTACATAAGAATATTTTATGAGTAATATAATTTAAAGATAGAATTATTTGGGAGGTGATTATGATAGCGGCATTAGAAAGGCAAGTGTCTTCAAAGGTAGATGCATCAATAGGATTATTAACTAATGTACCAAAAGCAATATTAGATGAGTTAGGCTATAAATATCAAAGTCAAGGTAACAACATAGAACTTACAATTCTGTATAGAGGTAATGAAGCGGAAACAAGAGCATTTATTGAAGGAATAGGTGGGAGCTTCCAAGACTTAGGGTTTAACTTTGCAGTAGTTATTATACCTGCTAATATGCTAGATCAACTGGCGGCTAGTACTACAATTCAATATATAGAATTACCTAAAAGTCTATACGAGCAAGATCAAGAGAGTAATAGAGTATCGTGTATACCTCAATTATCTCCTGATTTTAATGTTTCAGGTGAAGGTGTATTAGTTGGATTTGTTGATTCAGGAATAGATTATACTCATCCAGCATTTATGAATACACAAGGAACTACTCGAATAGAGTATATTTATGATTTGAGCACTGGAGGTCAGGTTTATAACAAACAAACCATTAATGAGGCAATAAAATCTTCTAATCCATTTTCAATAGTTCCATCGCTTGATAATACAGGGCATGGAACACATGTAGCAGGCATAGCATGTGGTGGAGGAAATATAAACCCGATGTACAAAGGTGTAGCACCTAGCGCATCAATAGCAATGGTTAAGGCTGCAAGAGGAACTTCAATTTTAAGTTCACAAATAATGCAAGGTATTAAATTTTTACTAGATAAGAGTAAGGAACTAAATATGCCTTTAGTAATTAGCATTAGCTTGAGTACAAATGATGGAGCCCACGATGGAAGTAGCTTACTTGAACAATATATTAGAACAGTTTCAAATTTAGAGAGGGTATCTATAACTATTGCAGCTGGGAATGAGGGAGATGCCGGACATCATGTTGGAGGAGAATTACTAAAAACACAAAGGAAAATTTTTAATATAGCGAGTGAAGAAAAGTCAATAGTTATGAATTTATATAAACCAATTCTGTCAAATATGTCATTGATAATAACAAATCCAACAAGTCAAGGTAGTGGAAATATTACGATACAAGAAGGATATATACAAGGAGCAATAGGAAGTGATAGGTATGATATATATGTATCAGGTCCAAAACCTTTTGAGTTAAATAGTGAAATAAAAATAATACTTTCAGCGAGAACTAATTTTTTAGCTCAGGGAGTATGGGCGCTGGAATTAAATGTTACAAATGAATATTTAGGAATATATTCAATATGGCTTCCAGTATTAGAAGGTCTTAATCCGGCAACAAAATTTTTAGAACCAAATCAATTTAATACCCTAGGGATACCTGCTACAGTAGATAATATAATTGCAGTAGGAAGTTATAACTATCGAACTAATAACTTATCATCGTTTAGTGGAAGAGGTGCACAAAATCAGGGAAATTTAGTGAGGCCGGATTTGGCGGCTCCGGGAGAGGAGATAGTTGGGCCAGTGCCAAATGGAGGATATGATAATAAAACGGGTACATCTATGGCGACCCCTCAAGTTGCAGGAATATGTGCACTAATGATGCAGTGGGGAATTATCAAAGGAAATGATCCTTATTTATTTGGACAAAGATTAAAGTACTATTTGATAAAGGGAGCACAAAGAAGGCGTATAGATGTAACATATCCTAATCCTTTGTGGGGGTACGGAGAAGTATGTGCATTTAATAGTTTAAAATTACTTCAAACTGATTTGAGTTCTATTTTAACTAGGAGAGATACATTGAACAAAGATATATCAGTAATAAATAATAATGTAGATAAATATAATATTCTGAGAAAAAATAAAAAGAGGAAGTTTATGGAGAGTACAAGTAATGGAAATTCTACACAAAATATTGGTAGATTAAAAATTCAATGTTTCAGAGGGGAAGATTATATTCCAATTGATGGTGCTAGAATAACTGTAAGAGGAGGAGAAGGTTCTGATAATGTAAATAGTGTTCAGTTAGTTACAGATACCGTTGGATTGACACAAATAATAGAATTAAATGCGCCACCTTTAGAATATTCTCTAAACCCAGGGAGTAATCAGATACCTTATAGCTTATATGATATGACTGTTGAAAGAGATGGATTCAATCCGATTATAATACGCGGATGTCAAGTATTTCCTACACAAGTTGCTTATCAGGTATGTAATTTAACAAGTAACGCAGGAAGGGGAAGTATGAGGCAAGAGGTTATAAATATACAGCCAAATAGGTTAAATGGTAATTTCCCGCCTAAGATACCAGAGGATCCAGAGAAACCATTACCAGCACCGACTTCAGGGGTTGTATTACCTCAGCCTATAGTTCCAGAATATATTATCGTACACCAAGGAGGTCCTGATGATCCATCAGCACCAAATTACAAAGTTCCGTTCAAGGATTATATAAAAAATGTTGCTTCTAGTGAAATATATTCAACATGGAATGAATCTGCTATAAGAGCAAATATTTTTTGTATTGTATCATTTACATTAAATAGAATTTATACTGAATGGTATAGGGGAAAAGGAAAGAATTTTGATATTACTAGTTCAACAGCATATGATCATGCATTTAATTATGGGAGAAATATTTATGACAGTATAAGTGGAATCGTAGATGAGATATTTTCTACTTATATAAAACGAGTTGGAGCTAAGCAGCCACTTTTAACACAATATTGTGATGGTAATAGTGTTACTTGCCCACAATGGTTAAGCCAATGGGGAAGCCAGCAATTAGCACAACAAGGTATGGTACCGTTTGATATATTGAGAAATTATTATGGAAGTGATATTGAATTAACTACAGCTGAAAAAGTTTCTGGAAGTCCTCAATCATATCCAGGAAAACCACTTACTATAGGATCTTCAGGCCCACCTGTAAGAACAATACAAAATCAATTGAATAGAATAGCTAGAAATTACCCATTAATACCTAAGGTTGCTGAAGATGGGCAGTTTAACCAAAAGACTGCAGATGCAGTAAAAACTTTTCAACAGATATTTACATTACCGCAAACAGGTATAGTTGATTATGCAACATGGTACAGAATTTCAGATGTTTATGTTGGAGTAAGTAGAATAGCAGAGCTTAGGGGAACACTAGGAATGCGCGAGTTTATTCCGCCAGTTATACCAGGATTGGATAATAAAAGAGGAATACCAAAATTTTATTATTAAGCTGATTTTATTTAAATTTGAATATAGTATACTTTTGGAGTATGAAGAAAATAAGATGAATGGGTATGTTTTTGTAAGAAATAAAAGTTATCACTACCACAAATGCATACCCGTAAACTAAATGTATTTAAAATTTTATTTATTTTTGTACGCCATCTAAATTAAATTCAGGAATAAAATCAGATGTATTAGTACCTTCTTCTTGAATAAAACCATTTTTAATTCCAAGTTCTAGAGCGTAGTTAATTAAGCTATCATAATGATTGGGATTAAGAGGTTTATTTATTTCTGGAAAATCGTTGGCTTTAAACATAGGAATGTATTGGTTCATTAAACTTACATAAATATCATCCTTATACTTATTATATAAAATATCGATAATCTTTTTTGAATCAAAAAGAAGTCCTGGTAGCATTAAGTGCCTTACAATAACTCCTTTGATCATATTTCCTTTTGAATCAAATTTAGGTGTCCCAACTTGACTGACCATTTCACTTATTATTTTTACTGTATTGTCAGCATAGTTATGAGCATTAGAATATTTTTTTGCATACTTATCATTAAAGTACTTAAAATCTGGTAAATAAACATCAATATATCCATCTAATAATTTTATAGTCTCAATGGAATCATAGCTATTAGTATTATATAAGATTGGTATATTTAGTCCATTTTTCTTTGAAATCTTTAATGCCTCAATTATTTGAGGAGTAAAGTGGGTTGGAGTAACTAAATTAATATTATTAGCACCTTTTTCTTGTAGTTCTAAGAATATTTCTGAAAGACGTTCTATAGATACCTCAACTCCAGTAACTAGTGAGTTGCAATCTGGAGATTGAATCGTAACATCACTAGATAGATAAGAATCCAAATTTAATTCTATACCTTGACTTATGTTGTAGTTTTGGCAAAATACACACTCAAGGTTACAATGAGAAAAGAAGACAGTACCAGACCCTTTTCCTTGTGAGATAGGAGGTTCTTCCCAAAGGTGCAGAGAGGCTCTGGCAATTTTTACTTTATTTGATGCTCTGCAAAATCCGATTTTATTATCATTTCTATTAACTTTGCAACTTCTAGAACATAAAGTACACTCGTCTAATAAACTTAAATAATTCATTTGTATCAATCCTTCTGGTGGTAATTAAACTTTATAATAATAAAGTATATCATATTTATTTTTCTTCAGGCATATTAGAAAGTTCTTTTTTATGTTTGAAAAAGAAAACTATACATTGAGATATAAATATTAAGCTTAACAACCCGAACATAGGATATAATTTAGTTATTAGATTTCCAAATCCGAACTGGGAAATTAAAAGGGCAATACCAATTACTATGAATATAGCTTTCTTAAATTTGATATTAAATGAGCGTTCTATAGTTTTACTAATTGAATATATATCTGAGACTTCAGTTGAAAACATCTCTAGCCAAATAATTACAAGTAGTAGAGCTTGAATTATATTACCAAATCTATTTGCCACAAAAAGCAATGGAATTTCATATTTATATATATAAGGCTGATTAACTGTTAGTAACAAATTAATCATTAAGCAAAGTATAGTAAGACCAATTGCACCAACTACAATACCCACAATCATGGTTCTAGTCTTTTTCATTTGTGTACTAAGTGGAACTAAGACACCGGATGCCGAAAGTGTATTATATCCTGCATATAATATTGTTGAAAAGAGGATTCCAGATTTTCTAGGTGGAAAGCTAGATATATTGTTAAGTGAAACTGAATCCTTACAAAATGTAAAATATAAAACTGTAATTAAAGAAAGTGTGCAAACTAATCCAGGTACAATGAATGAGTTAACTTCAATCAGGCCTTCTGTATCCCTAAGTAAAAAAAAGATACCAACTGAAATCATTATTAATGAACCAATTATTTTGGGAATTCCAAAGAATTGATGAATTAAAGCCCCACTTCCAGCAAGTATTATTGAGGCACTAGAAATTAAGAATAATGTAGTTATGACTCCAGTAAACTTACCAAATATATTTGGACTTATTATATTCATAACGTCACTATATGAACTAAGGTTGTAATGAATACTTATTTTCGAGATTATTGAACTCATTAAAATATAAAATATGCCACAACCTATGATACCTAAAAAGCTAGATAGTCCATATTGAGTGAAAAATTCTGTGATTTCTTTTCCAGAGGCAAGTCCAGCACCAACAATCGTTCCAATAAATACAGTGGCAACTTGAAATACCTTCAATAATTCCTTTTTCAAATTTATCCCCCTTGAAGAATGTTTCTTTTACTAATTATATAAGCTTTACTTTTGATTTATTCTTTAAATGTTACAATATTTAAAGAAAGTATATTAGAAAGACATATGTACTTTCTTAGATTGCTATTTTAAGTAACATTCGTAATGTACATTTATTAATTTAAAATGTAGAATTAAGAAAGAATATAAATTTGGTTACATAAATTAACAAAGATAAACTTAATATATTAAAAGTATTTTACTAAATGAAATGAGTTCAGATAATATTAGGAGGAAACATGAATAATTTTTGGTCTGGAAAGAGATATCATAGTTTAAACTATTTTTTACGAAACAAATTTGGAGAAAAAGTATTCAAAATATCATTAGACGGAGGTTTTTCTTGCCCTAATAGAGACGGAAAAATTAGTATGGGTGGTTGCCTTTTCTGTAGTGAAAGAGGTTCTGGAGATTATGCGGGAGATAGAGAAGTATCAATAACAAAGCAATTTGATGATATAAAAAAAATGATGGCACAGAAGTGGAAAGGTGGAAAGTATATAGCTTACTTTCAAGCTTACACTAATACATACGCACCGGTTAGTGAATTAAAAAGAAAATATGAAGAGTCGCTGAATCAAGAGGGTGTTGTAGCAATTGCAATAGCTACAAGGCCAGATTGTCTAGATGACGATGTATTAAATTTATTAGAAGAGATAAACAGTAAAGTTTATCTTTGGATAGAACTTGGCCTTCAAACATGCAATGATGAAACTGCGAAGAGAATAAATAGAGGATATAAATTAGAAATTTTTGAAAATGCAATGAAGAAACTAAAAGAAAGAAATATAGATGTAGTTGTACATGATATTTTAGGATTACCAGGTGAAACTAAAGAGGATATGATAGAAACCATAAATTATATTGCTCATTCAGGTGCTAAAGGGATCAAATTTCATTTATTACATTTAATGAAGCAAACACCTATGGTAAAGTTATATGATGCTGGTGAACTTGAATTTTTGTCCCAAGAGGATTATATTGAACTAATAACAAAGGGAATAACTCTATTACCAAAAGAAATGGTTGTTCATAGACTGACAGGAGATGCACCGAGAGAACTTCTAATTGGTCCAATGTGGAGTTTAAAAAAGTGGGAAATCTTAAATGCAATAGATAAAGCTTTAGAAGATAATGATATGTGGCAGGGAAAGAACTTTAAATAAGAAATTTATAATAAATTTTAGAGAGCAGATACTGTCACTAAATATTTAAAAATAAAGAAGGGATTCAAAAATGAAGATAGATGTTATAATATCTGCTGAGGACATACATGATAGTAAAATTAAAGATAAAATAGTTGTTGTAATAGATATATTTAGGGCAACTTCTGTAATAATTACAGCACTGAACAATGGATGTAAGGAAGTTATTCCTTATTTAACTATTGAAGAGACATTAGAATCTGCTAAGAAGTTAAATAGAGAAGATTATGTGCTAGGAGGAGAAAGAAAAGCAGTTAAAATCAAAGGTTTTGATTTATCTAACTCTCCACTAGAATATACTGACGAATTAATAAGAAATAAAATAGTATTATTTACCACAACAAATGGAACTAGGACTCTTACAAAATCAGTTTCAGCAAAAAGGGTGTTTATAGCGGCTATGATAAACTCAGAATCTGTAGCAAGAAAACTGCTTAAAATTAATGAGGATGTAGTAATCATAAATGCAGGGACAAATGGAAATTTTTCAATGGATGATTTTATTTGCAGTGGATATATAATTAATGAAATGTTAAAATATAACGAAGATATGGAACTTACAGATATAGCAAAAACAGCAAATATGATATATGAAGAAAATTTTGATATTATAAGTTATGTGAGAAAAGCAACACATTACTCTGTTATGAAGTCCTTAAAGTTAGATGCTGATATTGAATATTGTATTAGAAAGAGTATTGTAGAGATAGTGCCAGAATATGATGGGAAAAGAATTACTTAGACAAAATAAGAGGACGGTAAAATAAATTATTAATTAAAGATAGCAATTGAGAGTGTGTATAAATGGTCTGAAAATGAGAAGAACACATACAAATTATAAATGAAATGTATGTGTTCTTTTTGAGTTGATTTTTATAAATAATTAAGTTAATTTATTAGTTACTTTCTTTATGTTTTTTTAACAGTTCGTATATTCGAGGAGAGCAATTTTTCCCTTTACATGCACCACTCCCTGCTCCAGTGGCAGCCTGAACTTCTTTTACTGTTGAAGCACCATTTCTAATCGCTTCTTTAATTTTAGATCTAGGAATTGCCTTACAAGTACAAGTTTTTGTTAATTTATCTAAAATAGCTTCATTCAAATTATTATCCATATTATTTCTCCTAAAACGCATTTTTAAAATTTAAAGAAAATATTCTTTAAATCAATTATACAATTTACATAAAAAATTTAAAGAAAATTCTTTAAGAAAGTAATATAATTGTTTTTATTTTAAATATATCAATTATTTAATTATATGTAATAGAAATTTTTCTATGCTGATTTAAAATGAAGATTTAAGATTTGGTTATTTAGAATTTCGAAAACTGTATAAAATATAAGAAGATTAAGCTATTATTAAGAAAATTATTATATAATTTAAATAAGATTAGAGGATATAGAGAAGTTAGTGGATTTACTAAGTGATATCTAATTATTAAACTAGGGGTGATGATAATGGTAAAGGTGTTACTCGTTGAAGATAACATGGAAATAAGTAAAAATATAGAGGAATATTTTAAAGGAGAAGTAGAAATTCAGGCTGTTTATAATGGTTCAGATGCAATTGAATATTTAGGAGCATATGATTATGATATTGTAATTTTAGATCTTATGTTGCCAGAAGTGAGTGGAATGGGGGTTTTGAAATATATATCCAAAAATTGTTTGAATACGGGAGTAATCATATTAACAGCCAAGGAAGAGCTTGGAGATAAGCTTAAGGCTTTTAATTTAGGTGCTAATGATTATTTAACTAAGCCGTTTTTTATGGAAGAATTAAAAGCTCGTATTAATTCAATTTTAAAAAGTATGGGAAAAGTTAAAAAGCCTAACATACTTGAATTCAAAAACATGGAAATAGATATGAAGGTAAAAAAAGTATTTATAGACAATAAGGAGTTAGAGTTAAATGAGAAATTATATAAACTTCTTGAGTATATGGTGATAAATAAAGGTGTACTATTATTTAAAGAACAAATATTTGATAATGTATGTGGATACAATAGTGATGCAGCAACTGAAATAATCGAGGTTTATATAAGTAGATTAAGAAAACAACTATCCACATTTGGGTATGGTAAGTATCTTGTAACCAAGAGAGGAATGGGATATTTACTAGATGAAAGTATAGAGGATTAAAATATGAGAAAAGATATATTTTTATCAACAAAGAAAAAAATTATAGCTACAAGTACAATTGTTGTATTTACATGCTTAATTGTATTTGCAATAATAACTCAAATATTATACTCATCAAGGGTTTTAGATAATATAGATCGCCAACTTATAGAACAAAAAAAATTCTTTCTTCAGCAGGAATCGGATTTTAATTATGAACAGGGTTTAAACAAGAATGATGTTATTCCAAGAGAAGATGGATTGGACGAAAAATTTAAAGATAAATCATCACAACAACAAAATAAAACTGAAGGTTTTAATGGGAGATTAGAGGGGAAACCAGTACATATTCCTCCAAATTTAATTGTTATTATATATAAAAATGATACTTTTGAAGCTATGAGTAAAAATTTATATTTTAGTGAAGATAGTTTACCGGTGATTCCATCAAGTGCAGAGGATGAAATAGTTACAATTACAAGTGGTGGCTATAGTTTCAGGGAGATAGTAGTTAATAATGGACAATATAAAATACAAGTTCTTGCTAATATTGATGCTGAAGAGCGTTCATTAAGCAGATTAAGAAATTCTATTATAGCAAGTTTAGTTATACTTATTATACTAGCAACATTGCTTTCCGCATATCTAGCTTCTAAAGTAATAAAGCCAATTAGGGAAGCTTATGAAAAACAGGTTTATTTTGTTCAAGATGCATCTCATGAAATGAGAACTCCATTGGCTGTAATTAAAGGGAAGCTGGAACTATTAGCTCATTCATGGGGAGATACAATAGATAATCACTTTGAACATATTTCTAAGATGATGAGTGAAGTAAGAGGATTAGAAAAACTAAACAGTGATTTATTACTATTGTCAAAAGAAGATTTAGATTTAGCTGTTAATATCACTAGTTTTAAACTAAATGATTTTATTGATGATTTAAGTGAATTTTATTTAGACTTAGCAGAGATTAAGGAAAAGACTTTTAAAGTAAGTGGATTAGAAGAAAATATATCTGTTCAATGGGATTATGATAAGGTAAAAAGAGCAATAGTAATATTAATTGAAAATGCCTTTAAATATACTAATGAAAATGGTGAGATAATCTTAAGTGTAGAGGATATGAACAAATATGTTAAGATGTCAGTAAAAGATAACGGCATAGGAATTAAGGAAGAAGAACAAGCTCGTATATTTGATAGATTTTATAGAAGTGAAGCTGTTAGAGGACAAAATATTAGTGGTACTGGAATTGGGTTAAGCTTATTAAAATCAATTTCAAAAAACTTTGGAATAAAACTAAAAGTTAGCTCAGAATATGGTGTTGGATCGGAGTTTATACTAATGATACCTAAGGTAATAAAGTAAAAGTAATAAGACAAGAACAAGTTAGAGTATGGATTCAAACTTGTTCTTATTTTGAGCAAGAATACTTATCTGAGTCCAAATAATCTGCCCATAAAACTTACTTTTTCTTTTGTAGTTTCCATTTCCTGTTGGACGTAATAAGCATGCTCTATTACGTTTTTAAATCTCCTAATTTCATCGATTAAATTTATGTCTCTGGAATTAGAGATTTCATTAAATCTGTCAAATTGTAATTTTATATTGTCTTCTAAGGAAAGTTTTTCAGAAATTAAATTATCTATTTTTAATGAAAGCTCATTGTATAAATTACTATTTGCTTCATAAGCTTGATCAAATTTATAGTCAATGTATTGTTTAATTTCTTTTAATATATCTTCCTTAAAGAGTTTCAATTGATTGTTTTGTTCAGATACTAGGTCATCAATTTTTTGGATATGTAATTCATTATCTTCTTTAATTTTATTAGATAGGTTTTCTTTTAAGCTGTTAAGTTCTTTATTTTCTAGACCTACAATAGTTGTTATTATTTCTTTAACAGATAATGAATTATTTTCTTTGACTTCAACTAATTCTTCAAGATTTAATGGTAATGCTTCACAATACTTTTGAATTTCCTTAATAGTCATTCCTTTGTTTTTTAGATTAATCAAAAACTCAAGTTTGTCTATATCATTATTTGTATATCTAAATTCTTTGTTTGATATTTCAATTTTTAAAATATTATCAAAGACATTGGTATAATATCTTATACTGCTATCCTCTTCCCCTAATAGATTAGCTACTTGGCTAATTGAATAATATAATATATCCCCCCTTTCTTTATTTTTTACAGTTAACTCATCTTGAATATGCATATATTTATCCTCATAATCCATAATATTTTAAACCCCCTCTTTAGGTTAATGTAAAATACCTATTAATATAGTAAAGTTATTTTACTATATTAATTAACATATATTGACATATAAAGTAAAAATTTATAAATAAATATTTGAATTCAAACTAGCTTTAAAAATTATAACTTTGAAAATCTCATACAAAACTAATAATAAAGTTAGTAGGATGGATTAATTTTTAAAAAATTAAAGGTGACTATGATTACATAGTCACCTAAATATAATAAAAGTAAAAAATAACAATTTATTATAATTATATTTTGGTAACCTGACAATCATAGAAAATGAAATTTTCCTTAGACTCATGGCTTTGCGACCTTACTTTTCAGTAAGTGTGCTAGTATCATTTATACTTATAAATATATATTTTCTAAGAACTTGTTTGTGCTTTAATTATAGAATAATTAAAGCATTTTAGCTATAATTATTTTTTATTTCGATAAAATTTTAGTAATCCAATTAAGTTGTTACAAAATTTGATAAATAATCCTTAAAAGTAAAGAGCATTCTATATATAAAGTTAATTTTGTAATAAAATGAGTATTATTATGATGTGCTAGTAAATTTGAAATAGCAGTATATCGATTATTTATGAATTATTTATACTTAATTAGAGTTATATTAATGTGTTTAACTTTAAATTACTTATTTATAATAAATATTCTTTAAATATTGATAAATATAGTATAAAATTATATTGTTATAAAATATTTCTAATAATTATTATATAATAAATACAGTCATTGAAAAATCAAAAATTAAAAAATCTTTCAAAATAATAAAAGAAATTCGATATATATTAATTACATAGGGGGATTATTATGGAAAAGAGCAAAATATTATTAGTTGCATTAGGACAAGGTGCAGGTAACATTGTAGATGGACTGTTAAGTAAAAATAAGAACTATAATGGATTATTTTTTAATAGTAGTTTATTTGATATTAAACCATTAAAGAATGCCAATATAGATAAAAACGTTTATCTATACCCAGGAACTGATGGGTCTGGAAGAGATAGAAATAAATCAAAAGAGATGATAAGAGATAATGCAAACGCAATAGGAACTTTATTAAGAAAATATCCTCAAACAGAAGTTATGGTTGTTTTCACAAGTATGGCAGGCGGGACTGGATCTGGTGCAATCAAAACATTCATACAGATAGCTTCAGCTGCTATTCCTACTACAAAAATAAATGTGGTAGCAATTCTTCCAAGCTTGACAGAAGATCAGTTATCATTCAAGAATACTATAGAATGTTGGAATGATATTAATAGCGTAATTAATCTGATTAGCGATATTAAGTTTGTAGATAATAATAAAAGAAATACTTATAAGGAAATAAACAATGAAGTAGTTGAAAGTTTAAATTTATCATATAATTTAATGGGTATCCATGCTGACGGAAATATTGATAAAAAGGATTCTTTCAGAATCAATACTTCCGAAGGTTCTGGTATTGTTTTAAAGCTTTATGATGGCTTAAAAGATGAAAAGACTGCAATAGATTTGGCTATAAAAAATAGTGTATTTGCTCAGCCTGATACATATGATTGTGATTATTTAGGGATAAATTTAAAAACAGACGGATACGATCCAAATGAAGTCGCAAATTGTTTTGAAGTTTATAAAAGCACATATATTACATATAACAATGATTTTAATATAGTTGTTCTAGGTGGATGTGACACACCTACTGAGTCAATTAAGCTAGTTAAAATGGCATTAGATGATAAATCCAAAAGAAAATTATCAAGGAGCAGGGACAGGGGAATTATTATAAATCTTGATGAGAATGTTGGTAAGGAAAATATCTCTAAAGGAGAAGAATCAAGTAAGTATAATAATGATGAATTAGAATTCTCTTTTGATTAAATATATAATAATACAAAAAGGCTATCTCAAAGTAGGAATTACACCTACGTAGAGATAGCTTTTTTGCAGATTATATTAAAAGTATGTATTAACACCTTATAATAAATTTACTTATCAATATATATGATTATAAAAACCTTGTCCTGATTTTAAACCTATTAAAACTGTTAAGCTATTGATATTCCAGCGAGCATATCAGAAGTAAAGCTCCTAATATTTGTACTATTAAAGTAGTCAATACATTGTCCTAGCTAATTAATTATATACGCTTATAAGTATTCCAAGCCCAAAACTTATTATGTATAATATAAGCCAAAATATTGCTCCTGCAATAGTCCATTTTAATACTAGGCTAGTGCTTTTGGGTCTAGCATCTTTCCACATGAAATATAAAACTATCCCGACTAAAGGAAAACAACATGCTGAAAGTCCTACTAAGTTAGAAGTAATGTCTTTAGTATACTCTATATTGTTTGGAATCTTATTACAATGTATGCATATGCCAATATCATCATCTATTATCTGTCCACAATTATTACAAAACATCATGGTTATCCTTTCTCTGTTATATTTGATATTAATAAATACAGTATAACATTGAGAAAAACTATAGGTAAATAAATAAGTGTATTAATATTAATACAACTTTATCTTACAAGATACTATTAATTGACATTTAAAATTCATTCATATATAATAATTACAATAAAAGACTATGATTAGGAAAAGTATCTTAGATAATATTTTCAGAGAATAGCTGTTTGGTGCGAAGCTATAATAAATCTTAGAGAAAATCACCTAGGAGTTGGAGACTGAAAGGCATGCAGATGTTGAATAAGTTATCACGTAACAGCCTGCGTTAAAGGATAGAGTATGTATGTACTTGAAATGAAACATTTAATTTTGTGTTTAAATGTTTAACCTTAGGTGGTTTGCGAATTTAACTTCGTCCTGTGGGATGGAGTTTTTTTATGTTGCAGCAGTAAAATCATAGAATTTTTGGGCTCTAAAGAGCTAATAAAATATAAAAATTAGAAAACATGGAATGTTACCTATGTAACTTAAAACAGAAAGGGGAATTTTTAATGTACAATAAAGTTGACTCAACCAAAGGTACCGTCAACATGGAAAAGGATATAGCAAAGCTTTGGAAAGAAAGAGATATTATCAAAAAAAGCTTTGACTCAAATCAGGATGGAGAGTATTTTACTTTCTATGATGGACCTCCAACAGCAAATGGAAGACCTCACGTTGGTCATATTTTAACTAGAGTTATGAAAGATATTATCCCAAGATACAAAGTTATGAAGGGTCATAGAGTTCTAAGAAAAGCAGGATGGGATACTCATGGTCTCCCTGTAGAATTAGAAATAGAAAAGAAGCTTGGAATTTCAGGGAAAGAACAAATCGAAGATTTCGGTGTAGAAAAGTTTATTAAAGAATGTAAAGACAGTGTATTTTCATATGTTAGTTTATGGGAGGATATGTCACATCAAATAGGATATTGGGTTGATATGGAAGACCCATATGTAACTTATCATGATGATTATATTGAATCAGAGTGGTGGGCATTAAAGAAATTATGGGATAAAGGTTTATTATACAAAGGTCATAAGGTAATGCCTTATTGTCCAAGATGCGGAACTGCTCTTTCATCTCATGAAGTTGCTCAAGGATATAAGGATGTTAAAGATTTAACTGCAGTAGCTAAGTTTAAAGTAAAAGGAGAAGATAATAAGTATATTCTTGCTTGGACAACAACTCCTTGGACATTACCATCAAATTTAGCATTATGTATAAATAAAGCTTACACATATGTTGATGTTAAAGTTGGTGAGGAAGTTTATGTATTAGCTAAGGACTTAATAGGAACAGTTCTTGGAGATAGAGAATATGAATTAATTAGAGAATATAAAGGTGAAGAATTACTAGGTACTGAATATGAGCAATTAATGCCTTTTGGTAAGGTAGAAGGAAAAGCCTTTATTGTAATTCATGGAGATTATGTAACATTAACAGATGGTACTGGTATAGTACACATTGCACCAGCTTATGGTGAAGATGATAGTTTTGTTGCAAAACAAAATGGAATTACTTTTATAAACTTAGTAGATGCAAGTGGTAACTTCGTAGAAGAAGTAACTCCATGGGCAGGAAAGTTTGTTAAAAAGTGTGATGAAAGTATCTGTAATTACTTAGAAGAAAATAATAAATTATTTAATAAGCACAAACATCTTCACTCGTATCCTCATTGCTGGAGATGCGATACACCACTTTTATACTATCCAAAAGACAGCTGGTTTGTTGCAATGACTCAAATGAGAGATAAATTACTTGAAAATAATGATAAAGTGAATTGGTATCCTGATAACATTAGAACAGGAAGATTCGGTAAATTCCTTGAAAATGTCATTGACTGGGGTATCTCAAGAGATAGATACTGGGGGACACCACTTCCAATATGGCAATGTGAATGTGGTCATAGAGATTGTATTGGAAGCAGAGCTGAATTAGAAGAAAAGGCAACTACAGATTGCAAGGGAATAGAGTTACACAAACCTTATGTAGATGCAATTAAGTTAAAATGTCCTGAATGCGGAAAAGAAATGACTAGAACTAATGAAGTAATTGACTGTTGGTTCGACTCAGGATCAATGCCTTTTGCACAATGGCACTATCCATTTGAAAACAAAGAAAAATTTGAAAAGAATTTTCCAGCTCAATTTATATCAGAAGCTGTTGATCAAACAAGAGGATGGTTCTATACATTAATGGCGTTATCAACATGTTTATTTGATACAAATCCATTTGAAAACTGTATAGTATTAGGTCACGTATTGGATAAAAAGGGACTTAAGATGTCTAAGTCTAAAGGAAATGTTGTTGATCCATTTGAAGTCTTAAACAGTCAAGGTGCAGATGCTACAAGATGGCATTTCTACACTGCAAGTGCTCCATGGCTTCCAACAAGATTCTCAACAGATGATGTTGCAGAAACTCAAAGAAAGTTCTTAGGAACTTTATGGAATGTATATTCATTCTATGTGTTATATGCTGAAATAGATAACTTTGATCCAACTAAGTATGAAGATTTTGTTTCAGACAACGTAATGGATAAATGGATTATATCTAAATTAAACACATTAATTGAAACAGTTGATGATGGATTAAACACTTATAAGATTACTCAAGCAGCTTTAGCTATTGAAGATTTTACAGATGAATTATCAAACTGGTATGTAAGAAGAAACAGATCTAGATACTGGACACAAGAATTAACAGATGATAAGATTGGTGCTTATGTAACATTGTATAAAGTGTTAGTTAATTTAGTTAAAGTAGCATCACCATTTGTACCATTTATGACAGAAGAAATTTATCAAAACTTAGTTGTAAATCTTGATAAGAATGCTCCAGAAAGTATTCACTTATGCTCTTGGCCAGAAGTAAATAAGGGAGCTATAAATACTGAATTAGAAAAGGAAATGGATTTAGCTTATACATTAGTTAAGCTTGGAAGAAGTGCTAGAAATGCTGCTAATATTAAAAATAGACAGCCGCTTTCAGAGCTGCTTATTTCAACAAAATCACTTCCAGAATATTATGGAGATATAGTAAAAGAAGAATTAAATATCAAGATGGTTGAATTAGGAGCTGACCTTTCTAAATATGTTAACTTCGAAATTAAGCCTAACTTACCGATTATAGGTAAAATGTATGGTAAATTAATTCCTCAAATCAGAAAAGCAATTTCAGAAAGAAATCAAATGGAATTAGCTCAAAAGATTCAAAATGGTGATAGTGAAGCTATTGATGTTAATGGAACAGAAATAATTCTTACAAATGAAAATCTTTTAGTTACGATGCAAGGATTAGAAGGATATGCATTTGCGGGAGAAGGTGAGCTTGGAGTTGTATTAGATACAACAATTACACCAGAACTTCAAGAAGAAGGGCATGTAAGAGAAATTATATCAAAGATTCAAAATATGAGAAAAGATAAAGGTTTTGAAGTTGCAGATAGAATTAATCTTCACGTAGCAGGCAATGACATGTTATTAGATGTTATTAGAAAATTTGAAGAAACAATTAAGAAAGAGACTTTAACTTCTGAAGTTATTTATAATAAAGAAACTGATTATTCAGAAACAGTTATAAATGGTGAAGTATTAAATATGAATGTCGAAGTAATAAGATAATAAAATCGACTAGGAATAAAAAGATTCTCTTAAGGTTCCTAGTCGTTTTGTTTTATATTAATTTTAGTTAAAATAATATTAGATTAGTATAATACTTTAGATTTTTCAATAAAATTATAAATTTAAGTTTAAAAACTATGATTTCTGACAAAACTTAGAATAAAATAATAAATTATTGTAAGTTCTGTTGATTTATAATGTAATATATTAGTATAATAAAATTATCTAGAAAAATTCAAAGGAGGAATAATAATGGCTACTTCTATTAAGGATGTTGCAAAAGAGGCTGGAGTATCAATTGCAACTGTTTCTAGAGTTTTAAATGATATCGATGTAGTAAACGAAGATACTAAGAAAAAAGTATTAGATGCAATTAAGAAACTTGGATATAGACCTAACATAGTCGCAAGAAGTTTAAAAACTCAAAGAACAAAAACAATCGGAATTTTACTTCCGGATATATCAAATCAATTCTATCCAGAGATTGTAAGAGGTGCTGAGGACGTTTCAAATATATACGATTACAATATAATATTGTGTAATTCAGACCTTGATATAGAAAAGGAAAAGGAATACTTAAGAGTACTTAAAGAAAAAATGGTTGATGGTGTAATTTATATGAGTAGTTCTTTAAGCGAAGAAATACTAGAATTAATCAATGAATTAGATTTAAAAACCGTGTTAGTTGAAACTAGAGATAAAGAAGGACTATTACCAAGTGTAACGATTGATAACGTTAAGGCTAGTTATGATAGCACAAAGTTATTAATTGAAAAGGGAATAAAAGAAATTGCTTTTATAGGACCTGAAAAGGAAAGCAGAAATGCATGGGGAGATAGGTATATAGGGTATGAAAATGCCATGAAAGAAGCAGGTATTGAAATAGATTCAGAGTTAGTATACCTAAGCTCAATGAAAGTAAAAAGCGGATACGAAGGAATACAAAAATTCTTAAAACAAAATAAGAAATTTAAGGGTGTTATATGTGCATCAGATGATATAGCAATGGGTGCAATAAATGCTTTAAGAGACAATAAGATAAAGGTTCCTAAAGATGTTAGCGTGGTTGGATTTAATGATAATTTTGCAGCATCAATATTCTATCCAAAGATTACAACAATTTCTCAACCAACTTATGATATGGGATCAGTTGCAATGAGAATGCTTATTAAACTTTTAAACAAAAAAGAATTAGATGAACCACATTATGTTTTAGAGCATCAGTTAGTTGAAAGAGAAAGTACAATTTAGTGAAAATAAGAGTAATTTTTAAAATCTATATTTGGTTTTGACGGTTACTAAATAATTAAGCTATAAGTTTTAAGAAGACTGTTTCAAGATAATTTAATATTATTTTGAAACAGTCATTTATTGTCCCCAAATTAGATAGTTGCATTCACAACTATCTAATGTTAATATAATTAGTGCAACCATTAATTTGAATATGTGATAAATATGGGCAGTGAGTGTAATTATATTTATTTAATAATATGATAGGAGAGAAGAGAGATGGAAGGTTACCAACATATAGGCAAATATATTGGTGAGATTCATAGATCTAGTTGTATGTATTTTAGCAAAAGGTTTAGTAAGTTTGAAATAGGTTCAGGTCAATACCTATTCTTGTTGAATCTTTATAAAAATCCAGGAATAACACAGGAAGAATTAACTGAAAAGGTCAAGCTAGATAAAGCTACTACGGCAAGAGCTATAAAAAAACTTGAAGATAAAGGATATGTAAGAAGAATTAAAAAGGAAAATGATAGACGGGCTTATATGCTGGAACTCACAGAAAAAGCAGAGCAAATAAGGGAAGAAGTATTTTTAATAATGGAAGAATGGGAAGCTAAAATTAGAAATTGTTTTACGAATGAGGAGTCTGAAGAATTAATGAAATTATTAAATAAACTGTCTAAAAGTTCCTTGATAAGTAAGGAGGAATTATATGAATAATCAAAAGAGATTAGAAGAAATGAGTGTAGGAAAATTATTATTGGAGTTTTCTATTCCAGCAATTATAGGTATGCTGGTAAATACTTTATATAATATTATTGATAGAATATTTATTGGGCATATAGAAGGAATAGGAAATCTTGCTATGGCCGGTGTTGGAGTAACTATGCCACTTATGACTATAATATTAGCATTTGGTATGTTAATTGGAATTGGTACAGCTACAAAGATATCAATAAAGCTAGGAGAGCATGATAAAGAAAGTGCAGAAAAGCTATTAGGGAATGCATTCACATTAATAATAATAATAAGTATTTTTTTAACAGTATTTGGACTAGTATTTTCAAATCCATTATTAAAAATGTTTGGAGCAAGCGAAAATATTATAGGCTACGGAGAAGATTTTATTCAAGTAATTTTTATTGGATGCATATTTAATATGATTAGCTTTGGTCTTAACCATTCAATTAGAAGCGATGGAAGCCCTAAAATAGCAATGGCATCAATGCTTATGAGTGCTATTATAAATATTATATTAGACCCTATATTTATATTTGGTTTAAATTTAGGAGTTAGAGGAGGAGCACTTGGAACTGTTGTTGCACAATTAATAAGCAGTATTTGGATTTTATATTATTTTACTAAAGGATCTAGTACTCTTAAAATTAGGAAGAAGAATTTAAGACTCGATAAAAAATCTGTAATGGGTATTATCGCTATAGGAGTAAGTCCGTTTAGCATGCAAATTGCCCAAAGTGCCGTGCAAATAATTGCAAATAATTCTTTGCAATTATATGGTGGAGATATTGCAGTTAGTGCAATGACAATAATAGGTAGTCTAGCTATGGTGTTTTTAATGCCGATTTTTGGATTAAATCAAGGACTTCAGCCTATAATAGGATATAACTTTGGAGCTAAAAAATATGATAGAGTAAAGCAAGCTGTAAAATATGGAGTTATTGCGGCAACTATAATTGTTACAGTAGGATTTATAGTTATAGAAGCAGCGTCAGAGCTATTAGTTAAAGTGTTTAACAATGATCCTTCGCTTATTGAAGTTACATCCCACGGAATGAGAATATTTTTACTTATGCTTCCATTTGTAGGGGGTCAAGTTATAGTAACTAATTATTTCCAATCCATTGGGAAAGTCAAAATATCAATGTTATTAAGTTTGTTAAGGCAGGTTATAATATTAATTCCATGTCTCTTAATAATCCCTATGTTTAAGGGATTAGATGGCGTATGGATCGCAGGAGCAACTTCTGACTTTTTATCAGTCATAATAACATATGTGGTATTTGTAAGAAAATCAAAGGAATTAGTAGAAAATAAAAAATCGCAAAAGGTTATACTTGAAAGTTAAATTATTGGACTTTAAATAGTTATCTTAAATTTTATCTTTTTGCTCACAAAAAAATAACAACTTATATCTAAGGAATGAGTATATAAAAGTAATATATAAAGCACAGGAATACAGTAGTATTACCTGTGCTTTTAATTATATTATATGTAGTTTAAAGGATTCCTTCGGTTTTTAAAATATTCTCTAATTTCTGAACTCTAGATGATAGATTAATAAATTTTTCTTTTAGTAGTTCCTTTGAAGGTTCACTATCAGTTATAAATTTTTCTATATCTTCTACAGTTTTTAAAGCTTCCTCTACATCTTGTTGAGCTATTTTTAAATTTAAATCGTCCATAAAAGTTCTCCTCTTAAATATAATTATGTTTAGTAACTATATCCTATCACTACTAAAAAATAAGTGCAAGGAATATAAATGTAAAGAACAATTATACTATGGGGGAGAATATGATAAATTATATTTGGTTCATTTTAATATTTTTTGGTGTTTTAGTTGGATTACTAAGTGGAAATGGAGAAGTAATTTCTAAGGCTATAGTAAATTCTAGTAGTAGTACCGTAACTTTTATTATAGAACTTACAGGAATAATGTGTTTCTGGTGCGGAGTTATGAAAGTAGCGGAGAATAGCGGTCTTACAGAAAAAATATCTAAATTATTAAAGCCTATTCTTAAACGTATATTTAAAGAAGTAGCTAAGGATGAAAAGGCTTTAGGTGCTATAGTTATGAATCTTACTGCCAATATGATGGGATTATCAAACGCTGCAACGCCTTTTGGAATTAAAGCAATGGAAGAAATGGATAGGCTTAATAGGGATAAGGGAACTGCATCTAATGACATGGCACTTTTTCTGGTCTTAAATGCGACATGCATTCAATTAATACCATCTACCATAATTTCAATAAGGGCTGCTTGTAATTCAGCAAATGCAGGAGTAATAATACTACCTACGCTAGTATCTACCGCAACTGCAGCAATAGTTGGAGTAATATGTTGTAAAATTTTGCAGAGATATTTTTAGGAAATGAAATAGTATCATCATAATTAATTTTACAGGAGGAATAATAAATAGTATGTTCAATTATTTGAGTAAAAGCATAATACCAATAATATTTTTACTTATTATAACATATGGAATGTTTAAGGGGCGAAAGGTCTATGAGTGGTTTATTGAAGGCGCTAAAGATGGCCTAATGGTAACGTTAAGAATATTTCCGTACCTTTTAGCTATGATAATTGCTGTACAAATATTTAAGGAAGCTAACTTAATGAATTTGTTAAATAACTTAATAGCGCCAGTGGGAAATTTAATAGGATTGCCTAAAGAGCTCATCCCGCTTTTAATAATAAAGCCATTATCAGGAAGTGGAGCTATTGGTGTATTTACAGATGTAATAAAAAGTTTTGGACCAGATACAAGAACTGGGCTTATAGCATCGGTTGTAATGGGAAGTACAGAGACTATATTTTATACAATTACAGTTTACTTTGGTGCAGTTAAGGTAAAGAAAATACGACATACTTTATGGGCAGCAGTTTTCGCTGATCTTACAGCAATAATTATGGCTGTATTTATGGTTAATTTATTTTTTGTTTAGGTATCCTAGTGGCAAAAATTTTGGTAAATTAATTTTTTATTGTAGTTAAGTACCTTTATTTGTATAAATTTTTGCAGTATCATAGTTAGAGAAAGAACATATTTGTAGAAAGAAAGAGGCTAGATTTATGGATAAGAGTACTTATATAGAGAATAGAAAAAAGTTTATAGAAACGATAGAAAATAATTCAATAGTAATATTATTTGCAGGAAAGCCATGTAAAAAAACAGGTGATGAATTATATCAATTTACTCCAAGTAGAAATTTTTACTATTTAACTGGAATACAAGAACAAGAACATATTCTTGTTCTATCTAAATCTAAAGATGTTATAAATGAAAAGTTATTTTTAAAAGATATAGATTCAGATAAAGAAATGTGGAATGGAAAGACATTAAGAGATAGCGAAGGAAGAGAAATATCAGGGATACAAGATGTAGTATATATAAAGGAATTTAATTCTTATATAAATAGATTGGTTAAAGGAGCTGAAGAAATTAATCTATATTTGGATTTAGATAGAGAAGACATTGATGAAGCTGATTCAATAGCTAATATTTTTGCAAGAGAAATCAAAGATAAATATCCTCAGCTTATAATAAAGAACCTTTCAAGCAAGATTGCACCTCTAAGAATGATTAAATCTGAGCAAGAAATAGCAGAAATGAAAAAGGCAATAGAGATTACAATTGATGGTGTAAAGTCTCTAATGAGAAATGCAAAAGCTGGAATGAAGGAATATGAACTTGAGGCATATTTTGATTTTGAATGTAAAACTAAAGGTGTTAAGGATTTTGCCTTTAGAACAATAGCAGCAGCAGGTAAGAATGCGACTATACTTCATTATGTAGAAAATAATAGTGAGCTGAAAGATGGCGATTTAATACTATTCGATTTAGGAGCTCAATGGAACTTATATAATGCAGATATAACAAGGGTATTCCCTGTAAGTGGAAAGTTCACAGCTAGGCAAAAAGAAGTTTATGAAGCAGTTCTTAGAGTTAATAAGGCAGTTATTGAAAAGATAAAACCAGGAGTTGATTCCAAAGAACTTAATATATGGGCTAGGGATTTAATTGCTGAAGAATGTATTAAGTTAGGACTTATAAAAGAAAAAAGTGAAGTTACAAAGTATTACTGGCATAGTATTGGGCATAGCTTAGGATTAGATACTCATGATTTGGGGATTCAAGGAAGAGAATTTATATTTACTGAAGGAATGGTATTTACTGTAGAACCAGGAATATATATAGGCGAGGAAAGTATAGGTATAAGAATAGAAGATGATATTTTAGTTACTAAAGATGGATGTGAAGTTCTAACAAGGAATATGATAAAAGAAATTAGTGAGATTGAAGAATTTATGAAGTAAGATAGAATGAAGAAAATAACAGGTATATTAACTGGTTATTTTCTTTTGCATATTAAAATAAGAAATAATTTGTGGTGGGGATGAATATGAAGGTATCAGAGAAAATACAAAAATTAAGAGAACTAATGAAGAAAGAAAAGATAGATTATTATATAGTGCCAAGTGGAGATTTTCATCAAAGTGAATATGTAGCTGAATGCTTTAAATCAAGAGCATATATAACTGGGTTTACAGGTTCAGCTGGAACAGCCCTAATAGGAAAGGATAAAGCAATTTTATGGACAGATGGAAGATACTTTATACAAGCTAATGAGCAATTAAAGGATTCTGGGGTAGAACTGTTTAAGATTGGAATTCCAGGATGGCCAACTTTAGAAGAATGGTTAATGGATAATATGGCGGAGGGGCAAACTTTAAGCTTTGATGGTAGAGTAGTATCAGTTAGTCAGTATAAAGAAATTCTAAAGATAAAAGAAAATAAAAATATAAACATAGTTATGGATAAAGATTTGATAGAACAAATTTGGATAGATAAGCCTGAAATGCCTAAGGAAATGATTTTCCTACATGATATAAAATATTGTGGAAAGTCTGCTAATGAAAAAATACAAGAAGTAAGAAATGAAATGAAGAAATTAGGTGGAAAATCATATATTATAGCATCTTTGGACGATATAGCTTGGCTTTATAATATTAGAGGTAATGATGTAAAGCATACGCCAGTAGCATTAGCGTATGCACTAATAGATGAAAAAGAAGCAGTGTTATATATTAATGAAGAAAAAGTATCAGGTATAGATAAAGAAGAATTATCTAGCGAAGGAATAAAAATAAAAAGCTATGAAGATATATTTGAGGATATAAAGGAAATAAAGGATAGCGTTATATTAGATGCTGATAAGGTAAGTGCTTACATATATGAGCAAATACATGATAATGCAAAGAAGATAGAAGAATTGAATATATCTACAAAATTGAAGTCTATAAAAAATAATACAGAAATAAAAAGTATTAAAAATTGTCAACTTAGAGATGGAGTTGCAATGGTAAAGTTTATTAAGTGGATTAAGGAAAATGTTGATAAAGAGACAATTACAGAGCTTACTTTAGCAGATAAATTATGCGAAATTAGAAGTCAAGGTGATTTATTTATTGAAGAAAGCTTTGGAACAATTGCAGGATACAAAGAACATGCTGCTATGATGCACTATTCAGCAACAGAAGAAAGCGCATATAAATTGGAGAAAGAAGGAATACTGTTAGTTGACAGTGGAGGTCAATATTTTGATGGAACTACTGATATAACACGTAGTATCATATTAGGCAAAATAAGTGAAGAAGAAAAAAGAGATTTTACATTAGTGTTAAAGGCACATATTAATCTCATGAAAGCTAAGTTTTTAAAGGGAACTACAGGATCTAATATAGATATATTAAGTAGAAGAGTTTTGTGGGAAGAAGGTATAGACTATAAATGCGGGACAGGGCATGGGGTAGGTTTTTGCCTAAGTGTTCACGAAGGACCACAAACAATAAGACCAATTCCAAATAAAATTGCTTTAGAACCAGGAATGATATTAACTAATGAACCAGGAATATATAGAGAAGGTAAACATGGAATAAGAACAGAAAATATCATGTTAGTTATCGAAGCTGAAAAGAATGATGAATTTGGGGAGTTTTATAAATTTGAAACTGTGTCACATTGCCCTATAGATATAGAAGGAATAGATGTAGAATTATTAACTAGGCATGAAAAGGATTGGTTAAATAATTATCATAAAGAGACTTATGAAAAATTAAGCCCCTTATTAAATGACGATGAAAAGCAATTCCTTAAGGAATTTACTAGAGCAATATAAAATATATTTAACAGAAAATTATCCTATTGCTTCTAACTGAAACAAATAGTATAATGTAAATAATTTGAGAATTATCATAAATAGTAGATTAATATTATAAAAATGCGATGAAAAGAAGAGTAGTAAAAGAACCATTCTATAAGAGAGCTAATATATGCTGAAAGTTAGCGTTTGTAAATTTTATGAAGATGGTCTTAGAGCATATTTTTTGAGCCAAAGTTATTTGGTTAGGGAGATACGGGAGCAACCGTTATATTGCGGGGTGATGATGGTCACCTGCTGAGTTATTTATTGTGAGATAAATAAAAATTAGAGTGGTAACGCGTATAATACGTCTCTATGTGGTTTTTTATAGAAACTACATAGGGATTTTTTATTATAAAAGTTATTAAAGAAAAATATAATTTTCAATGCATTATTTATACGTGTAATTATAGGAAAAATTATAATTGAAGTTAAAAATAATAATCTGAGAACTTCAGTGAAATTTAATATAAATTGCAGCGTGTAAAAAGTATTGATTGAAAATAAGGAGGAACAGAAGAAATGTGTAAAAAAACATATTATATTACTACACCAATCTATTACCCATCAACAAAACTTCATATAGGAAATACTTATACTACAGTTGCAGCTGATGCACTTGCTAGATTTAAGAGATTGACAGGATTCGATGTAATGTTATTAACAGGAACTGATGAGCATGGTCAAAAAATACAAAGAATAGCTGAAGAAAAGGGAATTACTCCAAAGGAGCATGTAGATGAAGTAGTTGCAGGGATTAAAGATCTTTGGAGCATGATGAATATAAGCTATGATAAATTTATTAGAACTACTGATGATTATCATATTAAAGCAGTTCAGGATATATTTAAAAAGTTATATGATCAAGGAGATATATATAAGAGCTCTTATGAAGGGTGGTATTGTACCCCTTGTGAATCATTTTGGACTGATACGCAGTTAGAAAAGGGTAATTGTCCAGACTGTGGAAGACCAGTTGAAAAATCAAAGGAAGAAGCTTATTTCTTTAAGATGAGCAAATATGCTGATAGATTAATAAAATATATTGAAGATCATCCAGAATTCATTCAACCAGAATCAAGAAAGAATGAAATGCTAAACAACTTCTTAAGACCAGGTCTTCAAGATCTTTGTGTTTCAAGAACTAGCTTTAACTGGGGAGTGCCTGTAACTTTTGATGAGGGTCACGTTGTATATGTTTGGATTGATGCACTATCAAACTATATAACTGCTCTTGGATATGGCCAAGATAATAAGGAATTATATGATAAATATTGGCCAGCAGATGTACATTTAATAGGAAAAGATATTTTAAGATTCCATACTATTTATTGGCCTATAATGCTAATGGCTTTAGATTTACCACTTCCAAAGCAAGTTTTTGGTCATGGATGGCTACTTGTTGATGGTGGAAAAATGTCAAAATCTAAAGGGAATGTAGTAGATCCAGTTGTACTTGTAAATGAGTTTGGAGTAGATCCGGTAAGATATTATCTATTAAAGGAAATTCCTTTTGGAGCAGATGGTTTATTTAATAATGAAATATTTATAAAAAAGGTTAATTCTGATCTTTGTAACGACTTAGGTAATCTTTTGTCAAGAACTGTTGCAATGGTTGAAAAGTATTTTGGTGGGGAAATGCCTGCTCAATCTGAAAAAGAGGCTATTGATGATGAATTGATAGGATTAGCATTGGCTGCACCAGCTAAAATTGAAGCAGCAATAAATGAATTGAATATACCTCAAGCGTTAGAATATGTTTTTGAATTAATAAGAAGAGCTAATAAGTATATAGACGAAACAACTCCATGGATATTAGCCAAAGATGAAAGTAAAAAAGCTAGACTTGGAGCAGTACTTTATAATTTAGCTGAGAGTCTTAGATTTGTATCAGTAATGATTTCAGCATTTCTTCCAGATACAGCTAAGAAAATTAATAATCAAATTAATACAGAAGAGATTTCATGGGATTCGTTAAAGTCATTTGATGGAACAAAGGCTGGAACAAAGATGATTAAAGCAGAAAATTTATTCCCAAGAATAGATGTTGATAAAAAATTAGAAGAACTTGAAGCTCTAAGAGCGGCTTCGCAACCTGCAAAGAGAGAAATTACGCCGATAAAAGAAGAAATTACAATAGAAGATTTCGAGAAGATTGATTTAAGAGTAGTTAAAGTATTAGCTTGTGAGCCAATAAAAGGTGCTAAAAAGTTATTGAAATTAAAAGTTGATTTGGGCGGAGAAGAAAGACAGGTAGTATCAGGAATAGCAAGTTATTATAAACCTGAAGAATTAGTAGGAAAGAACGTTGTATTAGTTGCCAATTTAAAACCTGCAAAACTTAGAGGAGAATTATCTCAAGGAATGATTTTATGTGCTGCAAGTGATGATGATAGCATATTAAAAGCGGTAAATCCAGGAGAACTAGAAACTGGCAGCATAGTAAGATAATCAGATAAGTGAAAGTCTAAATCTATGATTTAGTGTGAATCAGTTAAGCAGTCATCTCGAATCTATGATTTGATGATGATCGCTTACTCTGCGAGCACTCATCTGACCTTAGGAAGAGGCGTTTCATATGTAAGAAAATAACTAATTAATATATTATGTACATTGTTTTTTTACTTTATTATAGGAATAAAAAGAACGTCTCACTTAGGGGGGTGAGACGTTCTTTAACCATATAAAACTAATGGTTAAAGGGGTAAATAATAATGCTTTAACTACTTTACAATTTAATTTTACGTCAGGAATATGTCAGTTACGTGTCAAAATAAAAATTGGGAGTATTAGTTTAACAAGTGCAAGGTATTGGATATAATAGAAAATATATAGTTACAAAACAGAGGAAAGGTATATAAGATTATGGAAGAAAAATTTAAAATAATAGATAGTCATGCTCATTACGATGATGATGCGTTTAATGAGGATAGAGAACAGGTATTAGAAGAAATTAAGAAAAATGGAGTTGTTGGAGTATTAAACTGCTCATCATCATATAATAGTTTAAGTGCTACAGATAAGTTGACAAGAGAATATGATTTTATATTTGGTGCATTAGGAATACATCCAGAAAATGCATACGAACTTAAAGAGAATGCAATAGATGAAATTAGAAATTATATAGACAGCAATGATAAGATAGTAGCAATTGGGGAGATTGGTCTAGATTATTATTGGGATGAAAATCCACCTAAGGATGTACAAAAAGACGCGTTTAGAAAACAAATGAACATAGCAAAAGAATTAGGGCTTCCAGTGGTAATTCATGATAGAGATGCACACAGTGATACTCTGGAAATAATGAAAGAATTTCCGGAAGTTACAGGAGTAGTACATTGTTTTTCCGGAAGTGTGGAGTTTGCTAAAGAATGTATAAAACTTGGGTATTATATAGGATTTACTGGAGTTATAACATTTAAAAATGCAAAAAAAATTATTGAAGTAGCAAAAGAAATACCATTAGAAAGAATCCTTGTTGAAACTGATTGTCCATATATGGCACCTGAGCCTAATAGAGGAAAACGTAATAAATCAGATTATATTGAATATATAATTACAAGAATTGCTGAAATCAAAGAAATTGACCCTTACAAGGCAAATTTGAGCTTTAATGAGAATTTTTTAAGATTGATTAAAAAGGAAAAATAAGGTAAAATATGTTTTGTACACTCATTTAATAATTCCAGCATTTAATTTATAATGAATTTATACTTACAAATAAAAAAGTAAAGGGTTTCCATAAATTTAATATCATTTAATTTGAAATTTATAATGAAGTAATATTAAAACTGCTATCATTTTTATATTATTATACATTATGCACAAGGTGCATTATTACTATGCTTCATTATAATGCAAGAGGTTACAAATTTGACAAGTCTAGAATATTAATATATAATTCAAAAGACACTCTTGCCAAAGGAGGGAAATTAATGATAGAAAAATTGAAACAATTTACAATGAAAAGTTTTTCTAACGGTCCGAAGGCAAAAATTTTAATAGGAACAATTACAATGTTAATTGTAGTTGTTGTAGCAGTGACAATAATGAGCATGAGAAAGACGCTCACAATTAGTATAGACGGTAAAGAAGAGACTTTTGTCACGTACAATGGGACTGTTAAAGATGTGTTGCAAGAAAAGGGAATACAATTATCTGAAAAAGATAAAGTGCAACCATCCTTGGAATCCAAAGTATCTGAGAAAGAAACTATTAAATTAAAGACAGCTATTCCCGTAGAAATAAAAGCAAACGGGGTAAAAGTACAAGTGCAGACAGCAGAAGATACTATTGAAGATATGCTAGATGCAGAGAAAAATACATTAAAAGAGCAAGGGATAGAATTTGACAAAGATGTAGATGAGGTATTACCTTCACTAGATTCTAAAGTAGGTGGAGACGTAAGTGTACAACTTGTTAAAGTAGAGACAAAGGACCTTGTTGAAAAAGAAACAATTAACTTCGATACAATAGTTGAAAAAGATGAAAATCTAGACAGTAGTGTTCAAAAGGTTAAGAGTGATGGAGTTAATGGTGAGAAGGAAATTACTTATCAAATAATATATAAAGATGGAGTAGAGATTTCTCGCAATATAAAGAGCACTAAAACTATTTTAGAACCCAAAAATGAAATAGTGGTAAAAGGAACTGGTCAAGTATACGCTAGTAGAGGCGGAGAAAGTATACCGTATAAGAAAAGACTTGACTGTGAGGCAACGGCTTATAGTAACCATTCAATTACGGCTACAGGGAGAACGCCTGTTAGAAATGAAGGTGGTTTGAGTACCATTGCAGTTGATCCACGTGTAATACCATTAGGAAGTAAAGTTTACGTAGAGGGCTATGGATATGCAATAGCATCTGATACGGGCGGTGCTATAAAAGGCAACAGAATTGACATATACCTTAATTCGTCAAGTGAATGTAATAGTTGGGGTAGAAGATCAGTTAACGTATTAATAGTTGCTTATCCAGGACAATGGTAACTTATTTTAAGAGATAACATTTGTTATCTCTATTTTTTTCTTTAAATTATAAAGGTTTTATCATATCATTAGAAATAGGATAAAATAAATTATAATTATTTTAATTTACATAAAAATACATATAATCATGCTCTTATCAGGGCAAGTTGTAATGAATGAAAGGAAGTAGAATATTGATAAAGGAAGTAATCGTTGTTGAAGGAAGAGACGATGTTGATGCTGTAAAGAAGGCAATAGATGCAGAAATAATAGCTGTTGGTGGGTTTGGAATAAATGCAAAAGTAATTGAAAGGATACAGGAAGCTCAAAAAAGAAAAGGGGTAATTGTTTTAACTGATCCAGATTTTGCAGGGGAAAAGATAAGAAGAATAATATCTAAAAGAGTTAAGGGGATAAAACATGCGTATATTGCCAAAGAAGATGGACTTAAAAATGGCGATATTGGAGTTGAAAATGCATGTCCGGAAGTTATTCTAAAAGCTCTTGAGATGGCTAAAGTAACACAAGTAGAAAAGCAAGAATTTTTTAATATGCAAGATATGTTTTATTTTAAATTCACAGGAGATTCTACATCTAAAATTAGAAGAGGTATACTTGGTAAAATATTAGGTATAGGTTATGGAAATGCTGCTCAAATGGTTTCTAGATTAAATAATTATGGAATAACAAAAGAAGAATTTACTAATGCTATTAAAGAGGTAGAAAAACAATTGGAAGTAGGTAAGAAATAAATGGATTTAAAAGATATAAAAACTCAAGAGTTAGTTAAAAAATATAATTTCAAGTTTTCGAAGAGTCTGGGGCAGAATTTTTTAGTTGATGATTCAGTACTTAATGACATAGTTAGCGGAGCAGAAGTAAATGATGAGGATTTTATTATAGAAATCGGCCCAGGAGTAGGAACTTTAACAGCTCAATTATTAATGAAAGCTAAAAAAGTAACTTCAATTGAATTAGATAATGGTCTGATACCAATACTTCAACAAGAATTAGGTGAAAATAAGAATTTTGAGTTGATACATAAAGATGCGCTTAAAGTTGATTTTAATGAACTTATTGGTGAAGAGAAGAGTGTTAAGCTTGTAGCTAATTTGCCTTATTACGTAACTACACCTATAATAGTTAAACTTTTGAAAGACGGATATAACTTTAAATCTCTAACTATTATGATACAAAAGGAAGTTGCAGAAAGAATTAATGCTGAACCAGATTGCAAGGATTATGGATCATTATCTGTTTTAGTTCAATATTATTGCAATACAAGCATAATAAGAAGAGTACCGCCAACTTGCTTTATACCAAGACCAAAGGTGGAATCAATTGTAATAAGATTAGACAGATTAGATGAGCCTAGAGTAAAAACTAAAGATATAAACTTTATGTTTGAGCTAGTGAGAGCCGGATTTAATATGAGAAGAAAGACTTTGTGGAATGCGGCAAAGACACTTAAGGTAAATAAAGAAAAATTAGAAGATGCATTTAAAGAAGCAGGAATTGATCCAAAGAGAAGAGCTGAGACTTTGACACTAGAGGAATTTGGATTGTTGTCAGATTCTTTATATGATATAAAATTTTAATTCAAAAAGATTGTGTTAGTATCTTTAGACTCGAATTGAATCATAATAATAAATATTCCGCATATACTATATGGAATAAATATATGCGGAGGGAATATAGGGTTTGGCACATAATAAATTGTATAGAAATTTCATAATATTACAAGAAGATGAAAGAGGATATGCTAATTCTAATGATAAAACCTTATCTGGGTATGCTAAGGTTGAAGCAAAGGGAGATAAATGTAAAGTATCTTTTTATGCTCAAAATCTTAAACCAGAAGAGAACTATTCCATGGTACTTATCTGTTGCAAAAGAGACTCAAAGCAATTGATTGATTTAGGACCTTTAGCAATAAATGAAGTTGGAAAAGGAGATACCATCAAGGAGTATTATGTAAATAACATAGCTGGGCTTGGAATATCTTATGATAAAATATCCGGTGCTGCCATTTGTAGGGTAAAGGATAATGAAACAGATTTTGTAATGCATGGATTCATGAATGGAGAGGAATCAGCTGATAACTGGAGAAAATTTAAATTTATCAGGACAGATTCTAAAAAGTATATTAATAAATCAGATTCAGAATTAAAAAAGAAAGACATTTCTAGTTCTAATATAGCTAGTGTTGCAGAAGTAGTTAGAGTTGAGTCTGATTCTGAGGCAGTTAAATTACAAGATGAATTAGTGGAACACAAAAATAAAGAGAATATAGGGTTAGAAGATGAAACTAAAATAATAGAAAATAGGAATCCTGAAATCAATGAAAATATAGGTGAAATAATAGATACTTCTGATGAAGACAGGCATAAAAATAAAGAATATAAGAAGTATGATAAATGTGATAAGCACAGTAAGTGTGATGAACATGATAAGCATGATAAATGTGATAATCATGACAAGCATGAAAAATACGATAAGTGTGATGAGTATGATAAAAAACATAAATGTGATAAATATGATATGTATGATAAATGTGAAGATATAGAAGAGGTTATTAACAAATTATCTAAAAAATTAGATACTTATGACGGTATAATTGATGCAAAAATAAATTACAGTCATGATGATATTGTAGTCTATGGTTTTATAAAGGACAAGAAAGATTATAATTGTGAGTGGAAGAAATTTAAGTTAGAAAAGAAGTGTAGAAGCGAGAGTCAGGACTTTATTGATACTCCAAGTAATTCTAAGAGATTACAAGAAAACTTTGTCTTAGATAAGTTAACCGGAATAGATGATTTAGGAAGAAAGGATATAATAGATTTTGATGAATATGAAAATGAAATTAAAAAAATAGAGCCAATTGGACCAACAGGAGAGAAGGGACCAATGGGACCAACAGGAGAAAAGGGACCAATGGGACCAACAGGAGAAAAGGGACCAATGGGACCAACAGGAGAGAAGGGACCAATGGGACCAACAGGAGAGAA
>Ga0209281_1000381_pt1 | contig 70244 bp, 79 predicted proteins | sample MedtruBG_FD_187514 | JGI IMG/M metagenome (GOLD analysis project Ga0209281, IMG submission 187514) | Root nodule microbial communities of legume samples collected from California, USA - Medicago truncatula BG (SPAdes) (version 2) | ecosystem: Host-associated > Plants > Roots > Nodule | place... | reverse complement strand
GTTTGAGAGGAGATCTCAGCATCGCTCATCAAGATACGAAAATCCGCTCAGAGAGCGGTTTTCTCACATCTAAGTGGTTAAAAAACAACCTTAACGTACAATAATTTTCGATATCCAAACTGACCCCAGGAACGACTGCCACTCATGGCTTGTGTACTGACTGCCCTGATCCGAATGAACCAGCACCCTTTTTTGGGGATTACGCCGCCATACAGCCATCAGCAGTGCGTTCAGGACAATGTCCTTTGTCATCCGGGATTGCATGGACCAGCCGATAATTTTGCGTGAGAACAGATCAACAACCACAGCAAGATACAGCCAGCCTTCGTGGGTCCTGATATAGGTTATGTCGGTTACCCAACGCTCATCCGGAGCATCCGGATTGAACTGTCGCTGGAGCCTGTTGGGCGACACAATACTGGCCTCGCCTTTACGTGCCCGCGGGCTCCGGTATCCGACCTGAGCCTTTATCCCGACACGTTTCATCAGTCGCCAGACTCTGTTGACTCCGCACTGTTGCCCGCTGTCCCGCAGATCCAGATGGATCTTGCGATAACCATAGACGCATCCCGATTCCAGCCAGAACTGTTTAATCTGTCCTGTCAGTCTCAGGTCTGCCCGATGGCGTTGTGAATGCGGCTGCTGAAGCCATGCGTAAAAGCCACTGGGATGAACATCCAGCACCCGACAGAGCAGGCGAACAGGCCAGCAACGGGCGTTGTCACGGATAAAGGCGTACCTCAGTCGGACAGTTTTGCGAAGTACGCCGCGGCTTTTTTTAATATGTCCCGTTCGTCAGTAACCCGCTTCAGCTCTTTCTGGAGACGGCGGATCTCGGCCTGAGCATCTGACTGTTCTTTATGAGTGGAGGAATCCGGACCGTACTTCTTTATCCAGGCGTAAAGGCTGTGGGTGGTGATATCGAGACGTGTTGCAACGCTGGAAACAGAATAACCACGATCAACAACCTGTTTGACTGCTTCAATTTTAAACTCTTCGGGATAACGCTTACCGCTCATGGGCACCTCTCTTTAAGCCATCTTAAATGACTCTGAGGTGTCTGTTAAACCCGTGGCGATTCAGGTCGGCAGGCAGATAAGGCTAAACATGAGCTAATACGAACGTTACGCCTGCAAAACGGAAAATCGATAAATGAGACAGCTCGATTGGCTGGAGTTTCCAGAATGACTGTTATTCGCGTCTGTAAAAACAGTCAGATTGGACAGACTACAATTTACGGTAATAAATAATGAAATTTACAGAAAGTGATATCAAAAATATAAATCAGCTTTTTGAAGACCAAATAATGCAGGCTATGTACTGAATTTCACAAATAAATCGATGCGGGAGTTTTTCGAATCTGAGCTGTCAATTGATATAGACAACGACATCTATCGGAAAGATGGCGACTCAAAAATGAAGCGATTGCGTTGCCTTTTGAAGCAAGATGACAGGGAAACAGTTCTTAGAGTCGTCACTCGACTCTGGGAATACAGGAAAACAATACCTGATAACGTGATCACTGCTCAGGATGATGCTGTCTACGGTAGATTGATATCCAAAATTCAGGGGGCAGACAGTCTTGCAGCAGCCGGCAAAACGCCTGCATTGATCGTCCCCACCGGCATCGATAATAATTATTTTCTTAAAGGTCTGGAAACCCTCCATAACCAACCGCCTCACCAACGGGGACATAGCTTTGAATTATGGCTTAACGAACTATTTACCGCCTTCTATCTATCCCCTAAAGGCGCATTCAGGTTGAAGGGCGAACAGATTGACGGCAGTTTTCTGTTAAATAATGAAACCTATCTTGTGGAAGCAAAGTGGCATAGTACTAAAACAGGAAACGCTGATCTCCATGCATTTCATGGCAAGCTGGATCAGAAAATTTCATGGGCTCGCGGCGTATTTATCAGTTGGGCTGGATTTACAAAAAGTGGTCTAGATGCATGGGGGAGGGGAAAGAAGGTCATCTGTGTCAGCGGTTATGATCTTGTTCTCATGTTAAAAAATAACATCAGTTTCAGAATGTTGATGGAAGAAAAAATCAGACGAGCAGCCGAAACGGGCAACTTATATATCAAGATTGACGAAATTTATCCTGATATTGTTAAATGAACATGCGCTTTTGTGTCACAGGATCAAAAAAGGCCTCCATCAGGAAGCCTTTTTTGAAAAATTTATTCGCGTTCCGACCATCGTTGAGTAGGGGCGGGCGCTTACATATATAGAGTTGCCTCTGGGGAAAGATTATGATTGTCTAGGTGCAGCATGTCAACCTCAATCTGTCACAAACATAGACACGCGCTAACCACAAATTTGGCATTTTTGTCTAAGTTCATGGAAGGTATACTGAATCTATGAAACCTAATGGATCAGAACAATGACAATTCAAGCGATTACAGAGTCCCTTTCTACAGCCAGGTTCTCAACATACCAACTACCTATCCTTGGCGGGGCCTCGCCAGAACAATGCCTTGGCATCTATCTTTGGAATAAGCAACTTGCCAGTGCTTTTCTACCAGCGCTTCAAATTATTGAAATTTCGCTTCGCAACGCTATCTATCAGTCCTGGATAGCACACGAAGAAGAGCAGGTTGAGTTGAATTTCCAGCCGCATGATTGGGTGACAGAAAAAGCTAAAATTGACAAGCTTTGGTTTGTTAATACATTTACAAGACAGAATAACTTTATCGCATGGAGTAATATCCAAACAGCGGTAAAACAGCTTAATTATGAAAATAAACCTTTAACCGCAGAAAATTTCATTTCAAAGTTAACTCTGGGCTTTTGGGTATCTCTGGTACAAAAAGATTTCGACGTACAAAAAAACTCCTATCTCACATTATGGCCACATTTAAGGCATCGTGTATTCCCGAACGCTGTCGATTCGACCTCCGGCTCTCCATTGTCAATAAACAGCATAGGTAACGAACTCAAAGATATCAATAAGATAAGAAACCGGCTCTCTCATCACGAGCCTTTATGGCGTAATAAGAAAGCATATCAGGTTGAGGATATAATAAACAAAGTAATTGAACATTATGACAGATGTTTGAAAGTAATATATTGGATAAATCCCTCTAATCTCAAATTACTTGACATAATTGAGAGTAATACAAGAATGTCTGAACTTTGTTCATTACATGCTCTCTGGAAGAATAAACAACTCCCTGCAGGAATTCCCACTTTGCAAGTGAGAAAAGACTGGTCTAAAGGAGTTAAAATCAATCCTGAACACACGGGCGAAATAATAAACATTACTGCAGCGAATGTGTTGATCAAAAGTGACAAAAATCAGGCCATTTTTTATGGAGCGGATAGGGCTATGCAGGGCGGAATCAATACCTTTGCCCTTAATGATAAGGTTCGATTCACGCCAGAAGCAAGCTCCGCAAAATATCCTAATGCAAAGAATATAATGAAGCTTTAATACCTCAGTAATGTCATAAAAATGACCGGTCTGACTGAAGACGATCTGGCACAGATCAGCCACTAATCACCTTTTCTGGCACTCCCTGTCCGGCTATAAGCGTATACTGGTGGGGCAGGGAGGCACCAGACTCAGGCTCTGCCTGCCAGCCACAGCGATGAAACAGCTTCATCACCCCCGCTACGTTTCCCGTCAGACGCGCTGTCAGCGGATTTATCTGTTGGCCGCTGTCGTCAAAAGCGACATCGAGGTTGGCCCGTGAGAGATAAATGCCGTTCACGCCCGCACTGAGCGCCACAGCATTCCGGCCGGACCATTCCCGATCGCTAAGCAGACGGTAGTTCCAGTGCATATCTTTCGCTGTTTCCAGCGCATAGGTCAGCCGGAACAGATCGTTCTGTTCAGTCAGCTCGCCAGTGCAGGAGCGCCAGAGGTAATTCAGCTTGCTGGCCAGCTTCGCGCTGACGCCCAGCTGGCGTCCCTGTTTCAGAAGCCACTCGATATCGGGGGCAACATCACGCGGAAAACGCCGTTGCTTCAGTGCGGTAGCCAGCCAGCGTGTGAGAAAAATGTTTTCCTGCGCCGGTGATAACACATCACCTTTTTGTCTGGCCAGCGCAAGCGCCACCAGGGCACACCAAGCCAGGTGGCCCGATTTTTCTGTCAGCATCACTGCGTGTCCTTCTCCTTTCTGTTCCTGGTTGTTCATGCATCACTCTGGCATATTTTAACCGTAAAGGAGGCAGCCAGTCATATGTAACTAAGCGATTACTATAAATTTATTCAATGCCTTCCATAGTTAATCAGCTAAAGAAATGAATATACGTTCACTGTCATATATATTTATTATCCTTTTAGTTTTATCTTTATTCCAGTGACAACGACCTGCAAAAATAATTGCAGCCCCTTCGAGACTTTCAGAATCTGAAATATTAAATTTTTCGATTATTGCATCACGCAGATCGCCTAAGGGTATTCCAACATCCCTGCATTCAGCAGGATTAAGCCATTCAATATCATTGTTCGAGTTATATAGCGTCCCCCAGTAAAACCTGAGTGCATTTTTAGTCATGGGTTCAGCATCAGGAAATTTCACAAATAAATTTTTGGCTTTATACTTGAAGTCGCCGAACGGGATGATCGTATCAGACGTCGCCAGTCCTGTCCCCCGGATTAAGCTGTGCAGTATTTTTTGAAGTGAAACTGTCGGAACTCGCTTTTGTTCTGACTTTATGGTGTGGACTTTATTGTGCCCCGTCCCGGTTATCTCCGTTTTCCCGCTTAAACCAGACGGTTCGCTGCCTGCTGAAGAAGCACTGTCAAAATTGAAGCTTATTTTAATTGTATCTGACTCTGCGATTATCTGCTGAACTTCAGAAGCATTTCTGACTTCCCTTTGTCGTTGCGGTGAGAGTGTACTTTCCCTGCAGGTGCAGTACCGGGACCCAAAACAAGCCTGTTTACCATCAACACTTTTTTTTCTGTAGAATGCCTGTTCACGGCAACCAGGGCATACCAGTGAATGCCTTAATTTCTCTATTTCTTTCTCAGGTAATTTTTGGAAATCGATAACTGAGTAGCACTTATCGACACCACCAAAAGTACAAATACTATTAAACATAGTAAAGTCACCTCCTGTTATTTTGTTATTTAAAAGATAATTAAAATCCCCTCAATATAACACATTACTTTTTCTCTCTTACCTGTTGTGCCCTTCTCAGCGCATAGCCCAGGCGTAATGTTTTTCCGCATAGTTGTACAGCCGGTAAGAGTTCTGTTCGTCGCCACCAATAAAAATACCGTTATCCATAATCCCCTCGACCAGCCGCTGCGTATACCGGTGCGCAGCCTCATCCAGCTCAGCCCGGCTCCCCCACGCGCCCTGCTGCTTACGCCAGTTCAGCCGCACGGCTTTCAGCAGGCGGCACATCTGCTGGCAGATGAAGTAGCAAGCGACGACGTTGCGCGCATCCCCCACAAAGACCACATCGCTGTCCGGATGCATCATTTCGTTCCACAGGTAGATATCGTAGCAGCCCAGCATCATGGCCACGCGTTTTGCCACGAAACCGCCGTACCAGTAATACGCGGTGCGGGGGATGTTCAGGCGGCGGCTCTCGGCAATATTACCGGTATGGAATGACAGCAGGCCAGATTCCGTCAGTTCCCGGACCAGCACCTCCAGCGCCCTGTGCCAGGCCCCGGTTTCACTGCGCTCAGACAGCGCTGAAAAGTTCCGGCTGACAATGCCGGCAATCTGCTGTTCCGGCACGGCGTCACCATTCTCCGTCTGAAGGGACAGTTTCCGGCACAGCTCCTCGCGCTCCACCAGGGCATTCAGCATGGCATCAGTTGTCACGTTCTGTGCGGTGGCCAGTGTCGTGACACGTTCACGCAGGCCGTCAGAGAGAAAGACGCCAGCTCCGGCAGCCACCGCCGACGGTATCCTGACACGCCGTGATACGGGCTTGTAGATTTCACCGGTCTCTGTCCTGATTTTCAGGCCTGCCTTAAGCCAGCGGCTCAGCTCCTGGGGAAGGATATCCGGGTTGTCTTTCAGAAAGCGCGCCCGGTTTCCGCGCGCCGTTCCGTACACGCTGTCAATGTAGTCGGTCAGCAGCATAACGATATCCACAGAAGTGTTTATAAACACAATCGTTTATATCACATGCATACCGGACTGGCGAGCAGTGCGCAGCCGGTCCACTGAATGGCGCGAAGCGACATGGAGGCGCCAGAGGGTGTTGAATATAGCACTATCGCTGAATGGCGCCGTAGCCCGGCGCAGCCGGTTACTGAGTTAATAGGTTCCACCGATCAATCCCTTCGCCCTGCTAAGCCATAACCCGCTTATAACCATGATGTGGTTTCATTAAGCCCTTTTAACTCCGGTGAGCGGGCTGTACGGCGCTTGCGACGTACAGGGCGTGATTTCCGGAGCCGTGGTGCCGGCGTAGCCGGTGCCCGGGGGCTGTACAGAAGGACCTGACGCGATGTAACTGGCAGCCACTCAAATGTTTAGTTACATCATCCAGCATTAAAAGCGATGTTGTTCCGGCCCTTCGGGCCGGGGCGGCCTCGCTTTTCAGTGGTGGGGAGAAGCTGTGATGGTTCAGGTATGCACGGTTCACGTCTTTGCGTAAATATTTTGGATGTTGTAACTATTGACTTCTTACTGATGCCCGCCGCGTAGTGGCGGGAGGTACATTTGTTGTTTCCGAACCGGCGCGGACGCAGTCCGCTGCAAGGGCGGACATTATCCCCGTTTTCCACAGGAAAGCGGGACTGAATAAGATCCGTTTTTTAATTGAATATTTAAAAAGGGCAAAGGCGCGTAAGCGTTCGTTGGTAAGAAAGAGCTAAGGGCTTCCAGAAGATTAAGAAAAACTTGCGGGTAATACTTCCAGTCATTGCGGGTAAAAACTCCTCTATGTTTGCGGATATTTGTGCATAACTACTGGGACATGAGCAGTTTGCTTCATCAGGGGGTTTTTCGCCGGTAATGCGTGTCGTAACGCCAGGTTTTGTTGATGGTTTTTCAGCCAGTTTTTAAACGCGGGGAAGCACAAAAACCGCCAGCGGCGGTAGAGGAAAAACGTGGAGTGAAAGTTAAGTTAGCCTGGTGGCTCAGTGTCAAAATTGAGCTTGATCTGACGCAGGTAATGGTAGACCAGCAACTCGAAATCATCCGGAGTCATGCCTGAGACTTCCGGCCGCGTGTTGATCAGCCAGGCTGCAATCTGGAACTGCCGGTCATCGAGCCGGGTAGAACGCGCAATTCTGGAAAGGCGCTTCTGTTCTATCGCTCGCTCGCGGCGAACCTTCAGTGCCTGCGCCACTTTCTCGTCAAAGAAGCGCTGTCGGGCCGCTTTTACGGACATCACTTCGCCAGGGGCAAGAATCCCCTCAGCCAGCGCGCGCAGACGTTCTTCTCGCTCTTTGTACAGCAGATCGAGATTGACCTGGAGCAGCCTGAAGAACTGCTCTGTTAAAGTGACATGACGCGGGAGGTATGTTTTTGTGTACGGGTCCAGACGACGCATGTACGGCTCGATAAGACCGTAATTTTCTAACAGATCGAGTGCGCGGCAAATGCGGGAAGGCGTGACCTCTTCACCAGGTATTACCTCACCCCGGGAATCTTTGGGACTTAACGCCTTGCATATCTGTGAACTGTTGAGAGCGACGTTAAACGTGGCAATGTCGCAACCGCTGACCAGCAGAACGGCCAGTGCATCGAGGAGATGCTGGCGTTCCTGTCGGAAATCGCGCGCACGGCCAGCATTTGTGCGCATATGCACGAAATACGGATGCCGCGAGAAACGGCGTTTCTGGGCACGATGATACCCGTCCCGAAGTACTTTCGGGAGCTCGCTAAAGTTCGCAGGTCGAAGATATTTAGGATCAGCACACTTACAAGCCGTCGAGTGTGTTCCGCGACGACGGCGAGTACGCTTCGGAGAAACAACAGCAGAATCGCGTGCTTCACGCAGATTCGCTAAGTCGTATTCCGACCAGTCGAAATAGGTAGAATCGGAAAATGTTCCGCTATTCAAACCCGCCCGCACTTATGTTGCACGGAAGGAGCAAATGGCGCAGAAACAGGTGTTGAACTTTTCTGAGCATAAAACTATACTCCCTGCATAGAGCAACAGCTTCTATACAGTTTAGGTAAGCCCCGGTAATCTTCTTCGTCGCCAAACATTGAAAGATTATCGGGGTTTTGTCTTTTCTGGTCCCGGGTAGACACCTCATCAGAACCAGTTCCCTGCCACCTTACGGCGTGGCCAGCCATCAAAATTCTTTAAACGATCAGTAATCTAGCACTACGTGCCCACTCAAGCAAGAATGTCAGCCCATAACGCCAGTTTAACTGGCTTTGTCGATTAAACGGCTAAACAGTTCTGCCTGACTCAGACCGCTTTCTGCACACATTTCCTGAAATTTGCTCTTGAGTTCTTTAGGCACAAGGATCTTAATTTCTTTGTGCGTTTCACGTTTCCGCGCAACAAAACTTTGTTGTCGCTCAGAAGCACTCAGCGGATGGCCTTTGCGGTACGCACGTTTTTCTTTCGATGAGGAAACTGCATTTCCAGGCTGCGACATCTCTGCCTCCTCAAGGATCAAATCTGGATCTTTGCAGAGAATACTACAGATTCCTGAAATCAGCGACTTACTTTATGAACGTAACCTGTGTTGGCGCACGGTTTACGTTTCAGGATCGTTTTTTGGGATGTCAGTACGTCTGTTTCCAGTCCGTTCCCTGCGCCCAGCGGGATGTCCAGCGGTTCAGGTAGCTGCGGGCTAAGACTGGGTCATCCCAGACGACAAGCACGTTCTCCGAATTCGAACGGTCTGCAGCCCGGCTGAAGTTAAATGAGCCGACCTGGGTGTTGCGGCCATCAACGACAATCACTTTGTCATGGAGAATTTTGTAGGCACTGACTGTACGAACCGGTATACCAGCACCAACCAGAAGGTTCATGGCTGCTTTACTGGCGTTGTTGTTCCTTCCGGTATTAGCTTTCCAGTCCAGAACCACGCCCACATCGACACCCCGACGTTTTGCCCTGACAAGTGCCCTGGCCACCTCCGGAGAGGTGAAGGAATAGCCCATCAGACGGATTTCCTGTTGCGCGGTCTCAATTGTCTTAAGAACCAGCTGGAGAGCTGTACCTTCTGGAGAAAATCCTGCCTCAACGGTGGCAGCGTAAGTATTCGGTACTTGCGCGCACAGAACCAGACCGAGCAGGCCGGGCAGAAGCCATCGGCACATATGTTTTTTAGAAATTGTTTGCATGGTATTTCCTTCGCTGGATGTATTCAGAAACGCCGGAATCGGGGGAAACTCGTTTTTCCCCGATTGCCGGGGTTGGACAACGACGCCCTGCGGAGGCGTCAGGCCGTTTAGTTGAACAAACCAGGTTCAGACAGAAGTATTTTCGCTCTCAAGCTTTGTCCCCCTCGATCCATTGCGGGTAATCCCTGGCAATATCACAACGCAGCGTTTTATTGCCAACGCTGATGATGTAGCCCGGAGAATAGTTCTTTTCACCATCGCTACAGCGTTTATCTTCCTTCAGGCTATTTGTCTTTATCACCTCCGCCAGAATCTGTCGCAGAAGCACGTTAGTCGTGACCTGCTCCGGCACCGCGGGAGGCTCAGCCAGAATCTGTTCAGGTAGTTCTGAATGGATAAGTACAGGCCCTTTTGACGAAGCAAACGTCGGCCCGCTTAATAACAGGCAACCGGAGATAACCGCATATAAAGCGATTTGCTTATTTTTCATGTGAATTCCTTTTGTTTGATTAAAGCAACAGTAAAGACAGGTCAGAGAACACTGACCAGAAAACCAATACACAGCAGATGAAGGGCATACGCTGGTGCAAACCACCGTCCGGCCTGCAGGCGTCGTCCGGGAGCCGGTACCAGCCCGTGCACGCAAAACAGCACAGCCAGCGTCAGCAGTACGCCGGAGAGCGTCATCACATCACCGTGCCGGGCATTAAGCAAGGCGACCAGCAACAGCCAGACAGCAAACAGGGTCGGCCGCAGTGAGTCCCGGACCTGCCAGATAAGCAGCGCGCCGGCGAGCATCAGCAGACCGGGTATACCGTAACTGGCAGAGCTAAGCGGCAGATACCCCACCAGGGCCGTGAAAGCCGCAACGCCATTAAGCACGGTCGCCGCCTGCAGGAAGCGGGTCACCTGCATGACAACGGCGAAGGCAAACAGGATATTCAGTTGCCACCACATGAGTCCGGCTTCCCTGAAGGCCAGCCAGTAACCCGGTTGGGCCAGGAGTGCCATCAGCCACAGGCGGTTGAGGCTGTGCTGACGCAGGGCTTTGTCTGCCATGTTACAGCCGCTGACCAGCGCAAACAGGGGGAATGCACAACGCCCGGCCATGTTCAGTAAGGGCATATCCAGCTGAAAGGCAGTGGCGATGTGGTCCCCCACCATTGCCATAAATGCGGCCATCCGGATGACATCGCGCTGCAGCGCGGAGAAATTCAGGATCGGCCTGAAAGGATGCACGGCAACAGATTTCCCCGGATTCATGCTGCAGCCTCCGGTCGTTGTGCGCAAAGATGTGCCCTGACACGCTCAGACAGTTGCTGCTCATCATCGCCACGCAGCAGCGGGATACCCGCCTGTTTCAGCACCTCTTCCAGCAGCAGGTCACGCCGCTGACGTTTCGGCGCCTGATGGGAACGATCGTCCAGCTCCACTGCCACAATGATTCGCCCGGCGCGGTCCGTGATAACCACATCGCAATGCCACTGCGATACCAGGCGGAACAGTTGCCACCATTCACGGCTCCCGGACTTACGATCGGGCGCCACTCTGACGATATCGGCCACACGAACCTGCGGGCACAACCGCCACTGGCGGGTATCGGCCACCCTGTCGAGCCGACGCAGAAAACGCTGCTCCCGCTCCGTCATCAACTGACCGGCACTGACGAATGACGGTCGGCGGCACAACAACTGTTCAGTTCTGCCTGGCCGAATCCCTTTTTCACGCAGTCTTTGCAAAAGTGGATGCCGGGCTGAACCGGCCTGCCTGAGCAATACCACAAATCCGGCGAGCAAAATGGCAATGATGATTATTCCGGCAACCATATACATATCCTCCCTGAATCAGTCCCCACCGAGCGTTTTTTCCAGCTCAATGTCTTTTTCCGGTACATTCACCACCCACTCACGCTCGGTACGCAGCATCTGTTCGCGCACCTGCTGGCGGATACCCCGACCTTCCGCCACCGCTTCCTGAATGGCCTCATCCAGCTCACGTTCTCCCCGGGCTGTACCGTCACGCAGGCGACGTTCTTCATCGGCAGACAACAGGGGTTCGGGTCTGGTGCTCTCCTCACCCGGCACTGCCGGCAGCAGTTCCTGCCGGGCCTGCTCCGCCAGCGCCCGGGCCGCTTTTTCCTGCGCCTCTGCCAGCTTCTGCTGCTCATCCGGCGGCAGCGCAATGGGGTCTTCCGCTTTCGCCGCCGATTCAGCCTCCGCCACACTGCGCACTGTCCGTGCCACCTCATCAGGCTCCGTGATTCGTCCTCCGGTCAGGCGGGCTGCATTGAGCAACCGTTCTTCACCGTGCAGGCGTATCACCACCCCGCTCTCAGGGTTCTCCTGTGCCAGGCGCAGCGCCGTCTGTGCATCATCAGCAATGAGTGTCTGCCCGTTACGGCTGGCCTGCAGGCCGGCGAACTGTGCATCCTCCCCACCACGCAGCCGGGACTCATCACTGAGCACCACGTGCATCCCGTCATCCTCAATGCGGATTTCGGTCAGCAGTGCTCCGGCTTCTTTTCCGTGACGGGTCCACGCCGGCAGGGCCACATACGGTGTCGGGTATTTCCTGCCGGCAGCAATGAAGCGCGCCATTGTTTCGCCCTCCAGGCCGTTTTCCGCCAGAACCCTGCGTCCCAGCGCGGTTTTATCCAGTCGTGAGGCGGTGGCCAGCAGTCGGTTGCCGGTGTCGGATTCGTGGTCACTTTTCTGGTGCAGCAGGTCGTGGGCGGTCTGTCCGGCATTTGAATGCCGGGCATCGGCACTCCAGCCAGCCAGATCGTCGGTATAGACCTGCACATGCTCTTTTGCTCGTGACAGCGTCACATAAGTGGACTCCAGAGACGCCATTCTTTTCCTGCCACCTTCGGTACCGGTCAGGGCAATGGCAAAGCGCTCACTGGCCCCCTGTACGCCATACACCGTCAGGGCATAGGCGAGGTCAATATGACGGTCCTCCGTCATGGCCTGCGGGTCGACAATTTTCTCCTGCTCTCCCTGGCGGAAGCGGATGGCCCCGTCGTCAGTGAACCCGGCCACCTCCCATAGGCTGTTGGCCACATAGCCGCGGTCGGTGTCCGAGCGGGTAAAGCGCACCCTGTCCCCCTGACTGATCGTCAGATCGCGGGGTGTGAATAGGGAAATATCCTGTGCAGTGTTCTGCTGAGGAGAGATCAGCACCGACTCCCCGTCAGCATTACGTAACGTGACCACGGCGTCCTGCGTATCCACCTCCGCTACAGTCCAGTAGCGCTCGTTCATCATGGCCACGGCGCCGGTATACTCCGCAAAGGTTTCAGCCGCACGCAGGGCGTTGTCAGGCACCCGGAGCGGCTCCAGGACGGTGAACGTGCGTTCTTCAGCACCTGTATCGCCTTTCTCATGCCGGGCGGCATGAATGGCATCATTGATGGCGTGACGGTCAGCGTTAAGTTCTGCCACAACCAGCGTCTGCTGCTGCGCCTCCGGGGTGCGCCCCATCCAGTCATCCCGGATGGCTTCAATGATGTCAGTCCGGACCAGTGACAATTGCTCTGGAGTCAGTGTCTGCTCGCCGACGGCGGGAGAGTTCTGCTCCTGGTCCTTTTTCGGCGCACGGATTTCCATGACAGAATTCCCGGGCACCCAGGCCCCTTCCTGACGGGGTACCTGTTGCGGGCTGACGTCATCCACCTGGCGCAGTGATGTATCAACCTGACCTGCGATGATGCTTTCAATCGCCGGGCGCAGCGCCGGGGTCTGGCGGACAATCTCCTGCATCACCACCGTATCGATGGCACTGCGCTGTTGCACCAGGCGGAACGGCAGGCCGGTTGAGATGGCCTGCAGCTGCGCGGTGTCCCCGCTGGAGACCATTCGTCCGCCGCCTGCGGCAACCAGCTGACAGAGCTCGGCCATATCACGGTTACCCACCATCGAGCTCTCATCGGTCAGGAACAGGACATTGCGGAAGTCCGGTGTTTCCCCGGCCTGTATGGCCAGCCGGGTTTCACTCAGAAAACTGGCCAGCGTTCGTGCATCCACCCCGGCCTCACGCATCTCATGCACGGCCCGGTGCGTGGGCCCCAGGCCGATGACCTGCGGGCGCACGGATTCAGACAGGGTGTTCAGGGCACCCATCACCGCCCGGAACTGGGTGGTTTTCCCCACCCCGGCATACCCCTGAATGGCCATAAAGCGGTCGGTGTTCTCCAGTACCGTCCGTGTGGCCGCCCGCTGGCCTGCCGTCAGACCGGCCAGCACTGAGGCAGGCGTCAGCGCCATCAGTGGCTGTACAGCATCCTTACCCTCAGCAATATGGCGGATGATGGTCTTTTCCATCTCATACGCCACACGCGGAACAAGCACCCTGTTTCCCGCCCCGGAAACCGAATCCAGCTGAATCAGCTCCCCGCTGTTCACCTGCCGGGCGATTTCAGTCCGGACATCAGCCAGCGGCTGGCCGGATTTTACCGCTTCTGAAAGCAGGACAATTTCACTGAGGTGTACCTGTCCCTGCTGCGCGCGCGGGATGGCCAGACTGACGGCCTGCTCTGCATCCGACATCAGACGCTCACGGCTGGCCTGTATGGCGGTATCCAGATTTGCCTCGCCGGTCGACTGACGGACCTGGTCACTGGCCAGTCGCACGGCGGACACGCTCTCCACTTTGCGCGCAGCCTGCTCAGGCGCAAGCGGCGTATAAATCCGGATGTCGCTGCCACTCTGCGCCAGCGCATTCAGGGTCTGTTTATTCAGGCCTCGCGGACCGACTGCGGCCAGTACCGTGCGCGACGCGCTGGTACCCGCCCCGGTCCCTTCCACATAGTCATGAGCCAGCTTCACGGCCCGGTCAGTGGGCAGGCGCAACTCCCGATCGCCGCTGCGCAGCCGTACCACGCCATTTTCCAGCCCCGCCACGGTGAACTGCTCTTTCGCCTGGATGGCTCCCTTCAGCTCTCGCCCCAGCGCCCTGACGCGGTCCCCTTCAGAAACTTCCAGTGTCCGGCTGCGGTACAGGCTCCAGCTGCCATCCAGCCGGGTCACCTTCAGGGTCAGGCGACTGCCGTCTTCCCCCTGCAACACCAGGCTGTTAGTTGCCTCAGCCACCCGGTCAATGGTGTGGCGCGTCATCGTTTTCTTCTCAGCGTCCCACTGCTCCATCACCATCCCGGGCCGGTAGTTATCGCGCTGATGACGGGTTTTGCTGTCCAGCCACACCGGCTCCAGTACCCTGAGTGTCACCTGCTCCCGGCCCAGCTCACCCGCATCACGCCGTATATCCCTGATAACCTCCGTCAGTTGCTGCTGTTCCCGGGCACCGGTCACCTGGGCCACAACATCCAGCCCTTCAGCTGACAGGCGCACATAGTCCTGCGCCAGCTGGCCATAACGGCTCCGTTTGTCCGCCTCGCTGACCAGTCGTACTTCCGGCAGTTGCGTGCTGTAAAACCGATACTGTGGAATATCCGCCTCTTTCAGCACGGACAGGGCATTCCCCGTTCCCTGCCGGTTCTCCGTATCCATAAAAATCAGCTGCGCACCGGCGCTGAGCGCCTTTTCCTGCAGCAGTACGGTTTCTTTCAGTGACAGCCTTTCCGCCCGGTCAACGATAACCGTGCCCTGCACCGGCAATACGGTGTCAGCATTCATCTGAGAGCGCAGCATGACATGCCCTGCCAGATGCGGGCTTTCTGACAGAAACTGGCCACTGCGACCGTCTGCTGCAATCACCATCACCTCACGCCCCTGTGAACGGGCCATCATGGCCACGTCCTCCGTGCGCTCACGCAGGGTTTGTGCACCTCCACGACCACTGAGAATGGCTACCGGGCTTTTATCCTGCGTCAGGACAGAGACAGCATCACCTGCCGGCATCTCGCGCTCCTGTGCCCGTTCAGGAAAGACCAGTACGGTTTGCTCCTGAATGGCCGTGCGTGCCAGTTGATGAACGCTGAGTTCGTTCAGCAGATGAATATCGGAAGTAAAAATGCCCTTCTCGCGATCCAGGGGGATAAGCCGCTGCTCTTCAATCGCGGCATCGATGCCAGCACGGGCCTGCTCAAACAGACCTGACACTGAGGGCAGACGACCGACCGTGCCGGCCAGCATTTCGGACCAGGTAAACTGGACCTTCTTCTCCGACAACGCCGAAATCGTATCGCTGACGGCTTTCTGCACGTCTGACTCAGAAATCTGAACGGAAGACACACCACCGGGCTGGCCTGTTGAGCGAATACCCTCTGTGCCACCAACAACAGGGCCAGGTGGCTCCGCCCGCGTCTGCGCCTGGCCGATGTAGTTATCGATATCAAATTTTTCATCGGTCAGCCGCCGGCGCCATTCAGCTTTCAGCAGATCCGGGTCGGCCCAGGCTTTTGCCTGGCGGGTATCGAGTGCGGCAACGTCGCGGGATTTTTTGGACGCATCCGGCCCTGCCGCTTCGCTGATAGCCTGGCTTCGGGTCGAAAACGGCGCAACGGGAACATCTTTCAGCTCCCAGAGACCATTTTTACCGGCTGCAACCGTTTCATAACCAAGTTTTTCCGCCTCCTGTCTGAATGGTTGCAGTACGAGGTTTCCGATCGCCACCTGCAGCGCATACAGATTTTCACCGAATCCGGTTTTCATACGTGTATCGCTGGCCAGCGCCCGCCATTTGTCTTCCGCAAACGTGGTATTGAACACTAACGCATGCGTATGGATCTGCGGATCTAAAGCACGGGAGGTATCATGGTTGTACAATGCGGCCACCATGTTTCCCGTCAGAACAGTGTCGGTTTTTCCACCGTCCGTGATGCGCGCACTGATAAGCTTCTCAACCTCTTTCATGCCGTTTTCGACACTGCGGTTCCACGCATCAAGCAGGCGGGTATCACCACCAATGAGGATCATCATCGACACACTTTTGGGGGCTGAAAAGGTCAGGTCGTAGCCACTGCGGTGTTTATTCACGCCATTGACCATTCTGGAGAGATCGGTGCCGTCAGGAAGTTTGCCCTGACGTATCGCATCCATATCGGCGTTGGCGACTTCGCCCTTCAGGCCCAGTTTCTCCGCGCCATCTCCCAGCCAGCGAGACTCCAGCGAACCGCTGGCATAGTAGTTGTCTTCATGACTGTAATAGGCCGAATCACCCTTTATAGAAGAAATGGAAAGCATCAGAACACCTCCCTGTCGTCATCAAAGTCATGCGTTTTATCTGTCGCATGGTTGATGTTGACCTCTTCCCTGCGGGTCATATCGCGAGTCTGGTGTGAGGTCTGAGCCCATGCCTCATACGCTGCGAAATCCACCACCTCACCGTCGCTGTTCAGGCCCGGGGGAACATCCTGTGGTAAATCCTGTTCGATATCACGCTCAGTCCCTCCGGTCGAGGCTGAGCCACCTTCAGCGGCAACTGCAGTGGAAGCCGTGTTTTCGGTATCTGCATCGCCGGAAGTACCCTTTGTCTGCAATGGCCACGTCGCAGGAGGCGTGTTCGCTTCTGCAAGAACAGCAGCCACCAGGTCGGCAGAAGGGGGAGGGGTATTCGAAAGATTACCCTCCGGTATAAACGCACCGCCCGGAACAGCCTGAATTAACGATTCTCCCTCGAACAATCCGGCAAACTTGTGCCGTTCTTCTTCACCGCGGCGCCGAATTTCATCCTCAAGCGTCTGATCGAGACTCGTCTGTACGTCACGCAGCAACAGGGCATCTGCCACTTTAGGCATTGCCTCATAGCTCATGGAGAGTTTTACAACGGGATAGTCACCGGGCAGGGTGACATAACACTGCAGATCGTTAAGTTTCTGGATGTCTGAATAGGTCACCACCGTGACACGCTCTTCCTCCTTGCCGAAAGAAATCCCGTCACGGACCTGCTCATGGCCGAAGCTGGTCTGTTCGTTGAATTTTTTACGCCGGGTTTCACCCAGATCTTTTTCTACAAACTGCGCAATTTCCGCACTCGGGGAACGAAAGAAGAATTTGGTGTTCAGCAGGTCAAACAGTCCCGCTGCGGCTTTAGGACCATAGATTTCTTCCATCTGGGCGATGTTCTGAAAACCCAGCACAAAACAACCGCCAAATTTACGGGCTTCTGAAATAATCCGCGGTAATGAGGACAATTTATGCAGCGACGCCAGTTCGTCATAGAAGAACCAGACACGCCGCTGCCGGTTCGGCCCCATAGCGAGAAGACTGGTGGCGGCAATGCTGAGCCACAGTGAAATAAGCGGCTTGAGGGACTCATGGTTTTGTTCATCGGAGGTAATGAAAAGCCAGCCATTCTTCGATTTATCGGTCTGGCCCTTCATCCATTCCCGGATGGTAAACTTCTCCCGCCCCGGACGGTCAATGCCCTGCAGGTAGCGCAGAGCTTTAACGTAGTTTGTCAGTACGCTCCGGATAGAGATGGCTGTCTTCTCAATCTTGCCGTCAACCAGTGTGGAGGCTGGCGTACCGGCCAGGAAAGCTCGCAGCTGGTCCAGCTTTATGGCCAGAAGTGTACGCAGGAATTTGTTGTAGCTGCGATCTTCGTCCTTACGCATTCGCTCAGCACCTTCCGCGAAGATGGTGCGCGCACTGCCCTGCCAGAAAGGATCTTCACCGCTACTGGCCGGGATCAGGGTCGTACTGGCATTCTCCAGTTCGGCGATAGAGCGACATTCCTCCCACAAGTCCCAGTTCGGGCAACGGGAATCCAGCGCATTCAGTACTTTATCCCGGGATTCGTCGTAGAAGTCCTCAACGAACGTACAGCCTTTGTCATAGATAATGACCAGATCGCCCCTGTCACGCAGCTGTTTTAAAATCTTGCGCATCAGGGTGGATTTACCGGTTGATACCGTGCCATGCATAGCCATATTCTGAATTTCAGAATCCAGCTTCAGCGGCAGGTCATCAATACGAATATCAGAGGCTTCCCCGCGTTTTTTCATCATCCGGGCAACTTCTTTTGGCGATTCGCAGAGTACCCGGCCCCCGATAATTTCATCCTCACTCTGTTTACGGCCAGCACGTCCGAGATACCAGTACACGGCCAGCGTGGCCAGAAAGGCAATCAGCAGCGCGGCACATCCGGCAATAACCAGTTCCTGTTTCAGCAGTTGACCGCAGTACAGGGTGTAACTGTCGCTCAGTACCTGTCTGGCGCTGTACTGCAGGTTATGTTCGTAATAACGGATGGTATAGACGGGCTGACTGACCATTTTTTCAGTAAAGGGCGACATTACCCGAACAAACCAGTAAATAATGCCGTTGGTCAGATTCTGAATACTCATTCGCATAAGCAGGACGGCGATGCCAAATAAAACCGTCCCCATAATAACGTAATAAGAAATCAGGTTATTTATTTGCAGGAACATTTTCAGGCGCATGAATGCGACCTGACCGCCCTGCGTTAAGTCGCGAGGATTCAGGCTCATTATATTTTCCAGAGACAGGCTAATCACAAAGCACAAAAAAAATGCTTTCGCCAATTGATTTATGAAGTCAGACAACGCCAGGAGATATCACTAACTAAAGGCAAGCAGGAAATAAAAGTAATTAAACAACCACCCTTTGCCTCATAGAATATTAGCTACAGATTTTGCAAGTTGATCTTCAAGCACCGGCTTCGCTTCTTCGAACTTCAGGTTTACTTTATTAGCAGAAGACACCACACGAGTCTGGTATTTATGCTGATTATCGGTTTGTGTACTGGTCTGTACTTTATAACCAGAAGTGCCCTGTTTCAGAGCAGCGACATTATCGGTCTGCACGCTGGCGTTTGTTTTTTCAGAAATCTGAATATCCGTCACCATCGTATAGTTGATATCTTCCACCATCGCGTCAGCGGCCATTCCCACCAGACCAGCCGGCAGGCCAACACCTAATGTTGCGCCGGCAGAACTGGAGTTATAACCGGTAATCCCCGCACCTAATGCGGCACCCGCTATCGCCCCTTCGTAGCCCTGGTTCAGGAACCCCTGGGCGGTACGCAGGTCCATTTTATCCGCTTTAAGGACATTCGCCTGAATCCAGTAATGTGCGTTTTCCGGTGATGAGGTTACTGTGTAGCCTTTCTCCTGAACAGCTTTAGCGACTTTGGCTTGCAGGCCAGACATGTCTTTATCAGAGGTATTCTTGATCTGCAGGAACACTGTTTTCTGTGAAGAAGGCTCAAGCCAGATTGTTTCACTCATCTGAGTCTTCACTTCGAGATTACGTTTCTTTATCGCTGTGCTTATCGCTCCACAACCAGACAAAAACAGGGTGGAGGATAATACGGCAGTCATTGCCATCAACTTAATGTTTTGTTTCATATTTTTCTCATTTCCATATAAGTTGCATGATATCTATCATGCCCAGAAGAACCACTATCATCACCACACTCTCAGAGTGTGGTATGAATAATGTACAGGCAGAAGCATAACCATATAAATCATAAGGTTATGCTGGGTTTTAAACGCAAGGTCATTTACTCATTAGCAAAGCCCTGAAGATATGGCTTATTTGGGGGTTGCGGAGAGCAGTTCTTTCACTTTCGACAAACTACTCACCACCGCAGGTGTCATATATCGGGATAATGAACCCTGTAAAAAGAGAGCACTCATGAGGAAAGTCACAAACCATGAGATACCTAACCCAGCGATAAAGGGCTCACCGGCCCACAGTAAAATGAAACCAATCAAGGAATTAACAATGAGTAACAAACGACTGTAAAAGCCTATTTTTTTCTTGATAATCCTCAGCAGGATTGATTCATTTTTAATTTCCTCCCCTAAAATCAGGGAAATACACACATTACTGTATGTCGCGCCAATAAAAACGAGAGTGAAAACCAACATGAATGGTGCGGAAAGCAAAATAAGGGAGGCAATTTTTTGCATTTGAAAATTGAGATCTCCAGGCTCCCTATAAATAAAGAACGCCAGAAAAACAAAAACAATCTGAATCCCATAAACATACTTCAACCAGTCAAAAATAATCTTCAAAATATTTTTATTTGACGGAATCTCATAATCCCTTTCGCTCATTGATTTCAATATAAAAGCTGCATCCTTTTCTAAATCTGAACGTTTCATCTAACTTCACCTTATGACTTATCAATCCGTTTTTGCAAATCATCCTTTATCTTATTTAACTCTTCACGTCCTTTGCCACTCCCACCGTCCCATTTTTGTCTATCTTCCTCGGCACTTTTAGCGTCATTAAAGTTTTTATTACCCTGTTCATGTTCTTTCTGCAAGCGATTGTAATCCGTCCTGGCAGAACTACCGGATGAGTTCACAGAATTTTTATCAATATCGACCTGAGATTCAGCACTATTGCGGCGATGTTGTACATCAGCACCAACCTCATTACCTTGTTTCACTCCATTCGCACTGGCCATTGCATTCATGCTGCTCTGCTGCTGAGCGTATTCCGCCTGAAGATCTACGTGACCTGATGATGCGCCGACACCGCCGATTCCGTCACCGGTTCGTCCTTTATTTTGTTCAAATTCCTGCAGCAACTGTGGTTTCATGCGATCTTCCACAAATTCCTGGACCAGCCTGTCTCGTTCTGCACGCACCTCAGGGCTGGCGGCATCTGACAATATTTTGTCAGCCTCCCCAGGGTGCTTACTCGTGACATAACCAACAAACTCCTGAGAGTAGTTCTGGTTAATATTGGCACTGTTATTTTCCGCATAGCTGGCCAGCTGTGAGTACTCATGACTACGGGTAACCGCATCGTTAAACTGAGATGCCTGGCTCTTCAGACTGGAGAATGTCGAAGACAGCTGGTTAGCAAGGGATGATGATGCATTGTCGGTATGGCTGCCGCTGTCCGTCACGCGGGTAGACGTCACAACGTCCATTGCGTCGCGGAAATCCTTCAGTTCCTGTGCACTGAATCCTTTGCTTGTACCTCCCTGATGAGTCAGATCGGAACTGGTATCATGCGAAGAACCACTTCTGCCGGTATACTCGGTCTTCAGATGCCCTTCTACCGAGCCTTTCATCCCGGTAGCCAGTCCAGCAACTTTCCCCAGAATCTGTCGGTCGGAATCGAAAGAAATCTGAGCACTTCCGCCTGCTCCGGCACTCATATCCTGGCTTTTAGTTGCCGCTGCCCGAATACCTTCCGCCAGAGTGGTATTTTCATCGCGGGCATAGCGGGAACCAATAGACTGAATGGTGTTCAGTGCTTTGGTCAGATTGCTGTTAGTCGACGTGTCTGTACCCGAAACAGTGGTATCGCTGTTACCACGCTGCTGACTCCACTGGTTTAACTGCGATGTCGCCAGGCTTGAGGTCTGAGACAAGCTGTTGCTCAGGCTTTGAGCCTCGCTGATAGCATCGCGTTGCTGTTTCTGCCAACTGCTTGTCGCCGTTTTACCCAGCATGATATCCACCGGCAGTTTTGATATGGACTCAGCATTATTGAACACCTGCTGACCTGACGAAGTCAGGGTTTTCGTCGCCCCGCTCTCAAGCTGGTTCGTCATATGACCTTCACGATGACTGTAGTTGGTGTCCCACTTATTACCCTGTACATTCCCCGTCGTCATATTGTTATAGGACCAGTTACCGTCAATCGCCTGCGAAGACGACTGTGTGGAGGCTGACTGCAGGGTCTGTCCCAGATAGTTCCCCGCCTGCGAAACCACCTGCCCTAAACCTTTAACCATACCCCATGCGATAAACGGGATGGACAGCGCCAGCCAGCCAGCTGTGGTGCCAATATCGGAATAGGTATTCTGTACCTGGTCAAACGTGGCCAGCGTCACCGCCGTCCCGTTGAGTTTGCCCTGCAGGTAGAAATTCATCGCATGGTTCAGGATGGAGAACAGAATGGGCCACATCTGCAGATAAGCAATGGTATAGATGTAGCCTTTGATAATGGTCCAGGACAGAGAACTCACCACGGCCAGAACAATCAGCACCGGGAACAGCGCCATTGTCATGCCCAGCAGAACGCTGTGCATCACCGGCAGCGTGTTGGCAGCGATGGACGCACTGGTCGCCTGAGACAGGCGCATTTTTGCCATCGATGTCTGCGTTGCGGTGTTCACCAGTCCGGCCGTATCGCCATTCTGTGCTGAAAAGCTCTCCAGGCCACTGCGCAGGCCATTCATCACCACGTTCTTGCGGATGATTTCGGTGGATGTCATGGAATTGCCGTGAAAATAGTTATAGCTGTCGCCCAGCATTTCGGTGAACAGTGCCGTACTGGCACCGTTTGTCGGACCAAAGACCTGGTTCGTGAAACCGTGCATCCGGTTAAGCACCTGCTGGAGAAACGGGAACATATTCCTGCCACTGATATCACTCGAATCAGTGTTTATTTTGGTTGTGGCCTGCTCGCAGGTCAGAAAATTGCGGTTTTTGTCATACAGACCACGCAGCGGACTCGGTTTACTGAATATCAGCGCGTAGGGGTCTGTAGAATTCATCAGGTCGCCAATGCTGTACTTGTTGTTCAGCATAATGTCACCCACCACGCAGTTATGAACGTAATCAGAGAACATGCGCTGAATTTCCGGCTCAGAGAACCGGAAATCACTGCTCCCCGCCGCCAGCTGCGCGCCGAACAGCATCCCGGTTTTGCTGTAAGTCAGCGCATCCGGACGGGCAAACACAAAATCGTAAACCTGTGCCATTCCGGCACCAATACGGGTGATCAGGCTGGCCGGGGCTGCAAGGCCGGTAGGGACATTATCTACCTGATAGATGGCCGCTGGCTCAGACAGGTCAATAATCTGCACGTTCCGCTTGTCCCCGACCAGAACGGCAATCACCAGGACATAAAACCCGGCCCATTTGACCAGGTCCATAATATTGCGCGTCCGGATATAGGTTGCCGCCCCGACAATCACCGATACGGCGGTGGCCATCGCAATCAGTGAGTCTCCGGCCCTGCTGTTAAAAAATGCCGCCACGCCATTGAGCGTATCCTGAAACCATGCCCCGCCGGCAACGGTGTAAATCGTATCAACGGCCATATCAATTCACCCTGCTGAACTGGTAGTTACCCAGCACACGGTCGCTCATCCTGGAGGAGACCTGCTGGCGGATAAAGCGGATTTGCTGCTGCGCGGAGATAAGGGCATCTTCTTTGATCTGCACTTCCATACGCAGCGAGTTAAGGGCCTGTCTGGCATCGGACAGGCCATTTTTCAGCTCCTTCATGTTGGCGCCCGGGTAATCTTTGGTGGCAAGCGATCCGTTAACCACCTTCATCACGGCTTCCAGATACTGCAGATAAATATCGACCGCGATGTAATCCGTCAGCTGAGCAAACAGGGACTGCGAGACGCTCAGTGACGACTGGTCAACAATCCAGGAGAGGATGGGGATGGAGGTACTGTTGATGAACTGCTTTTCTTTTTCCGTCAGCGGTGTGTCGGTGATGGCCTTGTTCTCGATGCTGGTCAGCATGTCCTGCACCATCTTAATAAGGGATTTATCTGCGGAAATCGTCACGTTATTGAGGGTCGGGGACAGGCATTTATTCTGGTTATCGCAGACGTATACTTTCGCACTACCGCCGCTCATCATCGCTGTCAGCAGGCTCCTGTCTGATGCCATCGAAGACAGGACTCGCACTTCCCCGGAACTGCCGAAAATCACCGAGCCACTGATACTCATGGCAAACTGACGCAACTCTGCATTGCTGCTGAGCGAGCTGTTGCCGAGCGCATCCCACATCAGGTTGATATCCTTCAGTACCTGGTCCTTTTCCGCGCCGGTGGCTTTGTCCGCGACGGAGCCGTATTTGCCGCCGGAAGTACACCCCTGACGGGAGGCCACCCAGTCTGAAAAGACACTTTTCTGCCCGCCAACAGACTGGCAGACGTTCTGCTGACTCTCGCCCCACAGCGATGCCACGCTGTCGACCATCGCCTTTGCCGCCTGACAGCTGGACATATTGAACCGGTTAATATCAGCGGCCATCTTCTGCAGAAAGTCTTTCGCGGCCTTGAGTTCCGGTACGGTGGTTTCCAGCGCAAGGTCAAAGAAGTAGCCTGCCGCGTTGGCCATCGTCTGTTTCACAAACGCCATAATCTGGTCGGAGTTAATAAAGGAAAACGCCCCCAGATACACGTCAATCCCGCCGCACCCGGCGTTGATGGACGGCAGACTGATGGAAACCAGCTGAATATTCTTGTTGCCGGTGCGCGCGTAGAACGAGCCTCCGGAAACATAACGTGCGGCCTGCCCCTGCCAGGCCTTTGCCGAGGTGGTGTTGCTGGCATAACTCATGTCATTAAAGAAGGAATTCATGTCATCCTGCAGCGCGGCATGCGCCGTTCCTGCACTGTACAGACCCAGCGCAAAGGCCAGGCAGAGCGGTTTCAGTCTCATCATTATTGTCCCTGTGAATGAGGTGAAAGAGATTTCCCTGACTGCCGGTCCAGTGCCATACGCAGCACCTCATTGAGCCGGCTGCGGAACTCACCGGCTTCTGTGGCACCCTGCAGCAGCGGCCAGGTTTCCATCGTGTTGACGTTGGTCAGAAAGGTGGTTGGCGTGGCCACCGGCAGGCCGCTCTGGAAATATTCCACCATCACATCCGGCGTTGCCGGCAGAACATCGGGAAATTCGGCATCGCCCTTCCCGTCAAGGCTGACGGGGAAAACGTCAAGACCGGTCTGCCGGGAAAAGGCTTTCAGAACCGGCGCAAACTGGCGGCAGTACTGGCAGGTCGACTGCATGAACAGCACCACCTTCCAGTCCTGCAGGTTAACTTTCCTGCCATCACTCAACGGATACCAGACGGGTGAGGTATTCTGAACAGCACGGTCTGTGGTTGTTGCCGTCTCGTTTTCTGGCAGGCTGAGCGCATCCATCGCGGGCGCGCTCCGGCCCGTTTTTCCGGCTTCAAGAGCACGGATATCATCCAGTGTCCCGGCGTGCAGGCAGCCGGACAGTATCGCCGCCATCAGGATGGCGGTCCGCAATACAGTAATAAGCATAAGGAACCTCAAAAGACGGGTGTTATCAGTAGTCCGGCGCAAAGTGGGTCAGCACGCTGACCATCTGGCGGTCAAGGTCGTCGTGGCTCATAAAGCCCCATGCAAGGGGTTGCCACTGGTGAGTTTTCGGGTCGACCAGAAACGTGGCCGGGAAGTGGGTGACACGCATTTTTTCAGCCTGTCCGCTGTCAGGGCGACTTTGCGGCAGCTGGTCGCTGAGTTTGCCGTCCACGCTGACGGCCATCAGGCTGATCCCCCTGTCTTCACAGAAAGCCCGTATCACCCCGGCCATCAGGTTGTCGACGGCATTGTTGCCCCGGTAGAAAAAGAACAGGCCATAACGCTGCGCCACCTGGCTGATAACCGCATTCTGGACCTTCTTCTCTTCAGTCAGGCGGGCTTCCACCGTACCGTTGTAATGGCTGCGCTTCACGTTGTAATCCAGCTCCGGATACTTCAGCCTTGCCAGTTTCGCCGTCTGGGTGAAGTCCGTTGCCCGGTCAGTCCAGAAGTTCTGCAGAGTCATAAAGCGGCGGAAGTTCTCCGCAGAGGGATACAGGATGGCGGTATCCAGTGCTTCACGGGTAGCCTGCTGGAGCACCTTTTTCTGCTCTGATGGCGTCATGCTGGCCAGACGTTCCCGTAGTGTCAGCGGCGACGCCGGTTCGGGCTCAGCCTCTTCAGCGCTGGGGTTGTACCACTGCCATCCCTCTTCCCGGGCATAGTCAGGAGCCAGCACCTCCTCGGGAGCAGCATGCAGCGATGCTGACATCATCAGGGCAAGCGCACCGGCAAGACATCTCATGGTACGTTCTCCTTCATTTTTTCCGCGATGATGTCCTGCGCTTTTTTCAGCAACGCCTGGTCTTCCGGAATCTCACTGCCGGCATCAAGGTCGCTGTAAAAATCACTGAAGTTCATCACCCCAAAATCGAGGCGCTGCAGTTCATCCACCGTTATGCCACGACAGTCCGGAGACTTTCCGCTGCCGAAGCCCACGCCCAGCTGGTCACGACGCCCCTGCTCCTGGACAATACGGGCCAGTTTTGAATCAAACTGGCAGTAGCCGCGCTTTTTCTCGAGACACACGCCGAGGACTTTTTTACTGCAGTATTCCCCGACATAGACCGTCAGTTTTTTCTCTTTGGCCTTACCCAGCGCTTTTTCATCGCTGCTGCAGCTCGACAGCCCCACATCCTGGCCCCAGCCGGAATCCTTGCAGCAGTTGTTGAAGCCCACGGCCATCTTTTTGCAGGATTTGGCCTCGCCAGTGAATGCCCTGATGTTCTCTCCGTTCAGTTCAGCCACGTCTTCGCCTGCGGCAGCGACGGCGGCCAGCGCGGAAACGGCCTGACCAAACATATTGCTGGTTCCGGTCTGGCCCTGCGCGCAGCTGCCGTCCGTACAGAAGAACTCACCACCGCAAATCTGCCCGTGGCCCTCTTTTTTACGCTCACAGGAATAGGTCACCTGCTGGCTGACACAGAAACCATCAACCATGTCAGCGCACACGCTGCGCGCCACCGTGCAGGTGGAGTCCCTCATGTACTCCCCGCAGGTGCCGTCCGTTTCCACCTGAGTCAGATACGTGTCCTTCCACTTCCAGCAGGACTGGTACATGCTCAGCGTCTGCCCCCCCACCACGATAGTGCGGGTTCCTCCCGGCTCCACACACTGTGAGCCCGTCATCGCGCCTTCCGTTTTACTGAACGGACAACTTTCAGACCAGGTCACTTTAGGGACATAAGTATTCTTCTTAACCCGAAGCACAAAACGCAGCTCCAGCTGAGTATGCCTTTTAAAGGTTATTGAGCCTGTTTTTTTCGGATGTCGTGACTCAAACGGAACACCGGCAGTTAACGAGGCCGGAGAGGGTTTGAACGACACATTGGTTGCTGAACTTTTTGAGTTCCAGGTAATATTGTTCCCCAGAACAGAAATCGTCATTGAAGGATTACTCCCGGGCAGAAGGCTTTTGGGGTAACTGTAGTAAGCGGCTGTAATTTCACCGCTAATTTGCGGTGTCACACTGACGACGAAATTTCCGTTCACTTCCCGGGATGGCAGGTCGTACAGTTGATACACCACTTCCCTGACTTCCCAGGTTGTGCTGCCTTCATATCCCAGTGTTGCGGTCCGCGTACAGTACTGCTCTATCTTCGTATCCCGCAGACACTGATGCGTGGTGATTTCGGTAAAACTCGCAGGCTGATCCACACATCCGTCAAAACCGCCACCGGTAATGGTTTCCGCTTCCGCCTGTATATCCAGCCCCTCGGAAATAAACGGTGCATCCAGCGATGGTTTGTTGTCTGCCGGAGTATTCAGGATGGATTCCGTAATTGTTTTTCCGGCCTCAGAACTGTTCATTGCTGTGGAGCCCGGTGATGTCATATCAACACCCGATGAGGTCACCCCACCGTAGAATCCGCTTTCAGAGGGAGATGTTGTGTAGCCCGGGATGACTTCAGCGGGCTTAAATCCCTGAATGGCATCAGCACCCTGCCCTTTGTTCGCTTTCCCCTGCTGCATGCCCTGATTAAACTGCTCGTTAGCGCTGAGCGGTTGCACCATAAAGACCGATGCCGTAGCTACCAGTAAAGGGAGTATCCTTTTCATTCCCCCTCCTCGCCCAGCAGGCTTTTCGCGGTCTGTGCACAGTCACCCTCTTCTGCAACGCGCTTCAGTGCCTGATGCAGCGTGAGATCACCCTGAAGACGGTCAGTTTTATCGCCCTGATTACCACAGGCGACAATCAGTACCGGTACGGCGGTAATGTTGTACTTACGGAAGGTGGTCGGATCTATCTGCACCCCACCGGTATTACTCTCTTTCACCAGACCGGCGACAGCATTCGCAGTAGCCCGCATATCGCCGTTCACCATCCCCCGGATCACCACCGGGATATTCAGTGCTGCGGCATCCTGAAGGCGCTGTTTCAGTTCATCTGGCGGCATCGAGAAGGAGACAAAGACCAGCGCCGCATCCACGGGGCGCTCTCCGGGCTGCATGGCCTGCCGGAACTGTTGCGCCTGAGCGTCAAGGAACGTCTGGTCCTGCGGAGCCGCCGGACGGGGCTGTTTCAGAAAATCAGGTGTCTGCAGAGACTGAAATCGTTGACGGTCCAGCTTCAGTTGTTCCTGAATAAACTGGCGATTATCAGTGTGATCAGTTGCCAGAACCGGGCCTGTGGTTAACAGAGCTGCCAGGAAAAACAGTGTTTTGTATACAAACATACTGTGCTCCTTAAAGGTAAACGCAGTTGCGTTTACGCCAGAAGAGATACCCGAAGTTGCGCCGGTCATTGGGCATGTTCTTGCCGGTTTCCCAGCGAGTCACGCTGCGGCCCAGCGGATGACACTGCCCTGCATCGGGATATTTGTTGACCAGGTGATAACGCCAGCGGCTTTTCGGGATGATGGGGGACGGGTACTCGAAGCACACCGCCGTGTCCGCGCCAATGGTGTTCATGATCATGCCCTGCCGGTGAAGCTTGAATGCCATACGTTCACTGAGCAGCAGGGAGGTCTGCATCGGGCTGAATTCATTCGATACCCAGCCATTAAACGGGTACATACTTCCCTGGCTACCGGCACACCAGAACAGCGGGTCCAGCGGCATATGCACCAGACTTGCCACGGCATCAGCCGCGCAGGCAGCCTGCGCGATGACATTGGCGAACAGAATGGCTTCAGGCTGGATAATCATGCTGAGCGAGCTGCTGTCCCACATCGGATCAAGTTCAGACAGGTATCCAATATCCATGTCTCCGCCCTGCAGACAGCCCATCGATGTGATGATATTGAGCCAGTACGTCAGCGGATATTTGTACCAGTGAACATGGTAGAACGCGCCGGGGTTTGCCCTGTTTTCCTGCCCGCCCGTGCCGGTGCCGACATTCCCCACGTTGATATTGAACCCGCCCAGATTCACCATGCAGTAGGGAGAGCGGGTCACGTCGGTCAGCGCCACGGGTTCCCAGTAGCCAATGGCCAGCCCTATGCGGTAAAAAATCCCCATAGGGCAATACTGGATAGGCATACCCGGATTTGGTGTATCTGGTTGTCTTCCGCTGGCAACGGATATACTGCCAATAGAAATGGGGAAAATGCACTCCCAGCAGACATCGGTGATCGGGTTGACAAAACGTCCCTCGCACTCCACGGAAGCGCTGGTAGTGGCAGCCTTGCTCACTGACGACCAGTTGAAGGCAAAAGCCATGAGTAACAAAATAAGTGACTTATTCATGGACGTCTCCCGGTCCAGGGAGGGCAAAAGTATCTACCCGAAGGCGGCGTCGGTCTTCCGAGAGCGTCACCCGGGCAGGGATAGCCTTCAGTTCAAACTTCCTGCTTAGCGTGCCGTCCTGGTCAAAATAAATACGTGTGTCCAGGGCTTTGGTCGCCTCACGGATATCGCCGTTGACCAGAATGACGCGGTAAGTCAGTGTTCCGGGTTTCTGCGCTTTCATCCAGGCCAGCTGCTGCGGGTTATCTGCATCAATAAAGTAGAGCGTGTCGGTGAACGGTACGGTATCCAGCGGGTTAATCACCTGCCCTTTACGGGCGAACACCCGCCCCTGATGGTCTTTCAGATCTTCACTGACCGTCAGCGACGGATCGATATAGTGCGTGGTGTTCTCCTGTGCCAGCGTCAGTCCTTCAACCGGCCTGGGGCGTAGAGTATTTTCAATGACATGCTGTCTGAATGCTTCCTGCTCCCGGGCCATTTCGCCGCTGGTTTCCATCGCTTTCAGCCGGGTCTGAATGGTGGTAAGCATGTCCTGTTCTGCGATGGGGTACATCTCTCCCCACGTCCCCAGATTTTTTGCCTGAACCACGCCTGAAATCAGCAGCAGGACCAGTAGCCCATGTTTTTTCACTGACCACCTCCGGAAGCCATTCGCTGTGCCACGCCGGACTGGATCTCATCAGTGATGTCGGACGCACCACTGACCACCGCTGGAGTAACCAGAATCAGGGCATCGTGCCGTTCCTGGTAATCCTGTAGTTCCGTGATGAGCGTGCGCATAAACCGGTCTGTCAGGGCTTTTGTCTGTCCTTCATCCAGGGACTGTTCCCCTGCCTGGTCGGTGAAATGATCGATAGTGCCTTTCATGTCGAAGCTCACCACTGTCGGTGTCCGCCAGCTAATCAGCAACGACGTGACGGCGGCGTTCATACACAGGATGGTGACAGCAACCAGTAACAGGTTACGCAGACAGCGACGGCGGCGTTGCTCTCGCCGGTGTCCCGCTGTGATGTTTATCCCCTTCCTGACGTCATCGGAAGTGAGAGGGGATTCAGACTGAGCAGGGGTAAGTTTTTGGTCAGTGGTCATGCAGCCTCCGCGAGCGCTTCCAGTTCGCGCATCTCATCAGGGAAGTTACGTTGTGCCAGCTGGTATACGGCGTCATGGATATCCATGTTCTGCTCCCGGCACTGGCGGATAAATTCGAAGTCATCACCCTTTGAACTGAACATCGCGCGACTGAGCGGGTCGACAAAGAGGCGATGGAAACTGCAGGTGTCGTTGATGCGCAGCATAAAGGAGGAGAACCACTGGTCTTTGGCATCCCCGAATTTTGAGATAACACTGCGTTCCAGCTCACTGAACTGGTTGGGACGGTTCTGGTTATACTGCTTAAACTCAGAGGCATCCTGTTTGAGGACCACCTTGAAGGCAGAGTTACCCCAGGCGGCTTTTGCTGCGCCGGAAGCATCATCGGCATCAAAGTCCTTGATGTTCTGGCTGATGGTGATGAACGCGCCACGGTGGCGACGGACCGTACGGTAGCCGGTTTCAATGAACTGACCGACCTTCTCATTTTTAAAGTTGAGCAGCTTCCAGCCTTCGTCGATGGTGCAACATTTCTTCAGGCTGCGCGGCGTGCGGTACATTTTGTCTTCGATGTAGATGATAAGGGAAAACATCACCGCAACCAGCAGGTCAGGCTTGTCCTGCAGGCCACCCAGCTCCAGGACGATAAAGCGGGCATCATCGGTCAATGAAGGCTCGTCGCTGTTAAAGTATTCGCCGTAAATTCCCCAGGAGCAGTACTTACCGAGCAGTTCGATAATTTCATCCAGTCGGTTGGTGATACCCGGCGAGTTCTGGTATTTCTCATCCTCACGGATGGCCGTCAGCTTCTGGACTACATGGTCAATACGGGCCTTTTCCCTGTGCTCCTCCCAGGCTTCCTGAACACCGCGCAGCAGCAGGCTATGATGCACTTCATCCAGAGTACCGTTAGGGCTTGCCAGCACAGCCAGCTGGTCGCGGATGCGTTCCCCGGACTCATTGATACTGGAGATGTTGGCAAACGGATTGAATTTTAGTGACTTACCGTCCAGGTACGTGCCACCCACGTTCTCACAGAACGATTTGTAGCCGTCCCCCATATCAAACACCCAGGCGATACCGCCGGAGTCCAGCACGCTGCGCAGGATAGGCTGCACCAGACCGGTCTTACCTGCCCCCGAGGTACCGGTGACCGCCATGTTGTAGTTGGTGTTACCCATTCCGTCCCCGTATATATCGAGGAACGCCAGCTGGTTGCGGTAGGACGGCGTCAGTAATCCCCCCTGACACAGCCGGTTGTCCGCCACCACAGGCAGCAGATTCACGGCCTGGATACTCTCTGCCCGGCAGGTGGCCCCACCCATTTTGATGTCCTCCCACAGCCCTTCCATATGGATGAAGGGGATCATCGCTATCCAGTTACGGAACTGCATATAGGTAGGGGAAAACAGATCGATGCCGTTCTTCTTGAAGGTGTTGATGACCTGCTGTTCACAGACTAGGGCTGCTTCATCCGTATCCGGACAGAACGTGGTGACGTTAAAGTAATAGCGAACAATGCAGGTCTGGTTGCTGTTGAGATGCTCGCGTATCTCCTTCCATTCTTTTGCCTGTTTGGCCACACCGGGAAACAGGGTGGCATAAGGAGAGTTCGCTTTTTTTTCCCGGTCGAGATACTTGCGAGTGGCTTCCCCCTGCGTCGCGACCTGGTCCTCAGCCTCCATCACCATCGTGATGACGAACGGGCTGGCGATCGTCAGGTCCGGACTGAGCAGGTTGGACAGGTTATCGCCCCCCATCCACAGCATGAACATATCCGGGTTGTTCTCCAGCATAAAGTTCATGGCTCGCGTGGTGGTCACGCAGCCCTGACGGTCGGCAAGACTGATGAGGACATCATCCGGACGCACATCGATGCCGATACGCTGGTCAACGCAGCGCTGATGCAGCTCATCGAATTTGCCAACACGCACGTCATCCGGATACAGCTGATCATGCCGGGCATTCAGCATCCCGTGAACCAGCGTGGCCAGTTCCTGATCATCTGCCGTCTGGGTGTAAATTTTTGCTGCATCCAGCGATGAGCGCAGGACTTTCAGGGTATGAGCGACTTCCGTCATCACAGCCGCCGTGCGCTTCTTCGCCTTCACGCAGTAAGAGATATACAGACGGTAGTCACGCAGGGTCAGCGGCAGACCGGTCGGGCTGTTAAACTGCTGCTGCGCCGCGCGCTGGTAAAACGCCCGCGTGATACGGTTAAATTTGTCAGCACGCTTCCCCTGCCAGCGGAAGTCAGACAGGCCACGGTCAAGCTGATCGCCGATCAGCTTGCTGGACACCAGATGGAATGATATTGGTGTCTTACGCGGCAGCTTGCTTTTGATGAGATCTTCCAGCACATACACAATCTGTTCGTTGGCGCCGATAAGGGGCTCTGCACGCAGCAGAAAACCGACCGTACTGCGGTTCACAAACAGCCCGCTGTCACGGTCATAGTCACGGTACGGCAGGACGCTGGTCAGCTGCGGAAAATCCAGGCTGGCGAGATTGCGCGTCATCTCCGACGCACCATCCGGCATCCGGAAGGCGTTCTGCAGATTTTCCAGCACGTTCAGAAACTTTTTCACTCAGGCTCTCCTTAATTGATGCGTGACGGCAGAACCCAGTCGGCAGGACTGACAACGAAGGACACCCGCCCCGGCTGATGGAAGGCGTTATCGCTGTCCACCCAGGGCGCGATCCAGACCGTGGCTGTCTGGTCCTGGCTGCGTTGTGAATGCACCGCGCCAGGATGGTCACAGCGCACGCTCTGACATAACGGTGCCGGTGTGACCACGGAGACGACCGGACGGGAAACCACTGATGACGGGGTGGTTGTGACCGGCGTTGAGACAACCGGACGGGGCGTCAGTGTTGACGTTGCCGTGTTTGTGTTTACACCTGCGGACGAGTCTGCAGATACGGCGGGCGTGGTGCTGACTGTCCGCGTGCCGGAAGAGGGGCTGACGGCGGAACGGGATGCAGACGGAACCCCCGCCGCAGAGGTGGCCGGTAAATTAACCAGGGAAGGCAGTCCGCCCGCAGCCGGCTTTCCCGCCTGTTTTGCCGCCTTGTCCCGGGCCAGCTGATTAGCCTTCGTCATGGTCATACAGGTATCAGACGTTGTGGCATCGCAGTCGAAACTGCTTTTGACTCCTGCACAACCGGATAACAGCAGGGCGCTGCCTGCCAGCAAAAGTGTGATTTTTTTCATCGCTGTGTTCCTGAGAATTTATGCCCTGAAAGGGCTGATGGGTTGCGAAAGCGCGGAATGAATAAGATCGATTTCTTTTTCCAGACTAAAGAGCGCGAATTCCCATGAGGTATCAGAACGGCTGCCCCACTGACGAAGGGGCGAGTGCAGTAACGGCTCCAGTTTTGCTATTTCGTTGTTCAGTTGCATTCGCCAGTTAAGCGGCAGAGTGGAATAGCGCAATACGATAATCTGGGTACCCAGCGCCGCCACAGTGGTAAGAAGCAGGTAATCAGTTAAGGCGTACCCCGCAATCAACACCACAATTGCAATAGCGAAAGACTGAATTTTCCGGGGAGAAAGGTTTTCGTGGGTATGCACAACTTTAGCTCGTAAAATATCCACATCTCTGAGCCTCGCAATCAACTCCGGTCGGGTCAGATCGCTGAAATTACGCAAAAGTAACGAAGAAATATCCATCATCATGTCTCGCTTTCGTTTTCGGTCAACTGGTTCAGTACGTCCATCGCTCTTTCCTGTGTATACTGCCCGGACACGCTACCGCCCATCCCTTTCTCGTCTTCCTGGGCACTGACTATTCCGGATTGTGTTGTTGCGGCCGGTTTCCCGGCCCGTTTACTGTGTGACGACCTGCCCGGTCGTCGGATCGACGGTGTCCCCTACCCTGAAGTCCTGCAGCTGCTTCAGCATGTCCGGCGTATTACCCGGCATGGCAGCAGGCGTGGATGAGGCAGAAGGCTGATTTTGTTTCTTACGTGCAGCCGCTTTCGCGCGCGCTTCCTCCAGTGTTTCGAGCTGGAAGCCGTCCTGGAAAACAAGCGTGACTTCATTGCCCGCGCCGATCGGAATGACGGGGTGGTACTGTTCGGCGCGTTTGATGTAGTAATCGGAGAGTGTTTTGGCAGCAGAACTGACACCACCGCCGAGCCCTGCCTGGCCGATATCGCCGGCGCTCATGCTGGCAGTTGCGCCGACACCCACGGTAGTGGAGGAGGCTTTCTCAATGCCCTTCCCTATCCCGTCCAGGAAGCCCGCGCCCCCCGCATACAGCAGGATCTGGCCATTACGCATAACCACTTCGCCCTTGATACCGTTCTTGCCCATAAAGGACACATGACCGGCAATTTTCTGGTCGATGTCGTCATCACCCAGCTTGCAACTGATTGAACGACTACGAACGATGGCTCGTTCACTGGAAACATCCCCCCATGCCTCCAGGGTCACAAAGCAACCAGTCAGATCGAACTCTTCATCGTTAGGCATCTGAACTTTGCCGGTGAGACGCAACTGCATCGGGGCGGTATTTTTATCGCCGGTAACGGACGCATTGGCATCCGCCCCTTCCACGACGATCGCTTCAGCAAAACTGCCGGAAAAAATCCACGGGAAACGGGGCTTTTTCGGGCCGGTATCCGGCAGGCTGAACTCCTGACTGTCCATCATTCCCGGACGTGGAACGGGGGTCATCACCGGAGCAGCCGGGGCCTGTCCGCCACCTGCTGGCCAGAAACTGGTCGGGGGTGGAACATTACCAGCGGGTGCAGGTTTCCCCTGAGAGGCCAGCGCCCCCGGCAGGGGTTCGGCGCTGAGGGAGTCAAAATTTTTACCGGCCTCAAGCTGTGTCTGCAGCAACTGGTTCTGGTCTTCCAGTTCCCGGATACGATCCTGGCTGCCTTTAAGGTCGCGACTGACAAGCCTCATTTCAGTACGCAGTTTTTTAATCTCTGTCTGCGTTTCTTTATTAAGCCGCTGGGCTTCCGCAATGGCGGAACGCTGGACTTTTTTATCGAAGGACTGATTGACCACGCCCGTCATATCCGGCGCGGGTTCTCCTTTTGGCGCTTTTGCGGGCGGCGCTTTCTTCAGGTTCATTTCTGAGACCATCCAGGTCCCGGCACCGCCAGCACCAATCCCGAGAACAAGAGCGATAAGCAGGGCAACCTGACGACGGCGGACGACTTTGTTAACGTTGGCCATCTTCACCCTCCCCGTTTTCACGGATAACGGTGACGGTCATTCTTCCTCCGCCCATCAGAGTCTGTGCGTTGTTATCAAACATCACGGCACGAACGCCGGGCTTCCAGAAGTCCTGCTCCCGCAGCGCCACTCCCCAGGTACTGGCATTGCGCAGTTCATAACGATCAACACGCAGCTGGTCGCCCGACCAGGCTTTCAGGGGGGTGACAGAAAAACCACCGGGGAGACGAATACCGTCAGAAAGAGGTTTCGCTTCGCCGTAGCCATCAGGTAAGTCGCCGGTCAGCACGGCACGGTTAAGGCTGATTAACAGCTTTTCGTATGCCTGAGCGGTTTCCCATTTACGGGTTTCAGGCCGTGAGGGCGGTTCTGCACTCATCAGTCGATAGACGCGGCCTTCTCCTTTTACGGGAGTGGCCACGACAGAAAAGGTCTGGCCCAGCGCAGTTTCTACAAAAATCGTGAAAGTACGACTGGCAACAGAGGTGAACAGCACACCTCCGGCCGTAGTCAGCCTCTTGTCGGCCAGCATTCCCCCGGGCGCTGTGATGGCAGTGACTTTGTCACCAGGGATAAAAATCATGTTGGGATCGGTATTGCTGATACTCAGCCGGAACTGCCCGCCCTGTGGGAAGCTGATCGTGGCAGGTGACTGTGCCTGCGCTGCCGGGGGCACAACGACCATCATGGCTGTACCAAACAATAACGCCGGAAGGTTATTTTTCATTGGTCACCTCATAGAACCGGCCGATACGGGTAAAGCCTCCGGTGTACTTCAGACGTAGCCGGTAGGTTTTTATTTCCGTGGAAGGCTTAGAGTTGCCAATCCACATTTTCAGCACGCCACGAACATCGATGCGGCCGTCAACGGGATAGACATTGATTTCTGTGGTGTAGAATGTGGAATTCACATCATTGGCTTTAATTTGTGCAGCCTCTTCCTGGAGGACCGGTTTAAATTCCTCCCGGGCCTCTGGGTCGACGAAAGACATCAGAAAAGCGTGGTTGGAATCGACCGTTTCAGGCGAGACATTGAGGCGCAGGGCCAGGAAGGACAGCGTCATCATCCGGAAATACTCGGTATCGGCTTTGGTTTCGGATACCACAAAAGGCGCGTTGTAGGTCATCGGTGTGACGACTGTACGTTGCTCGTGGATGAGTGCTCTGTTGGTCACAGCCAGCCATGCCACAGCAAAGCCCAGAATAAAGACCAGTGTCGTGAGCGACAGAATAATAACGGCAATAATTTTGGTGGATGAATTACGAGCGCTGATTTCCATAATATGGCCCTGCGGTAATTTATTTTATCCATTTCCTGAAACTGGAATCGGGAATAACGCGGTAGACAACCCGGAATAATTCAGTGGGTAAATACCAGTAACACCAGTTGTATAACCAGCGGGAACTCTTTCCGCGTTTCGCCGCCCTGATCAGTTGCCAGATAACTGCCGCAATAATCAGACTGAATAAATATTTCTTGGTGAAAAATCCCCACAGCAAAACAACCGCTGCGGGGATAGCTTCATCAAGGGGCAGTCCAATAATGCGGTTCTGCTCTGACAGGGTTTTCGGGAAACGGTATTTGTCTAAATCGTTTCCCTCCATATCAGTTGATGAAGGTAAGACCAACGGTAGTGAAGACGATAACCACAACCAGGCCCAGCAGGATCAGCAGGTTCTTGGTGCGGATATACATCGCCACACCGACAATCAGTTCGGCGATGATGATACACATCATGACGAATGAGTCGGCACCGAAGGTGGCTTTCACATCATCCTTGCCCCCGGACAGCAGGTCGGTTGCATTGGCCATCTGTCCCACACCGAGTAACAGCAGCGGAGACAGCGCGCCCAGACGGGACAGCGCTTTTTTACTGGTCACACCACGCCATGCCATCTGGCAGTACTGCCATGCACGGTTTTTTACAGACGCGGGGAGGCCGCCTTTTGATAAGGATAAATTCATAGAAACTCCATTTATATTATTTACAAAACAACCCAGAGCGGTATTGACGGGTTAAGTCAATCCGGCACAGAACCATTAACCACAAAAAATGATTCTGTAGCGGAGTCACTCTTTCAACCCTAATGCCTCCTCAATAATAAGAACTGCCGTCTTTTGTACTGGCTTGGCATTTTTTTTGGCTTTCTTTCTTAGCTCCTCATAAACAACACCATCCAGATAAAGTCGGATAAATTTCCCTGCTGGACGTGGTTTCAGGGGGGTATCTTGAATCATTTCAAATGCTCCGCTAAATCATAAAAACTACGTATATGATGACGTGAAAAAACAGGGTCTGTCCAATTGGAAATAAAACTATTTTCAGGGCACTCAACACCTTGATTTAAAAATAAAAAAGACGAAAAAACGAAAAGTCTTACAACCGCATTTTGATCTAAATCAACAGGAAAAACGTGATATAAATCACATCACGTTTTTCCCGAAAAGAGGCGAATTACTCCTCTGGCTGAAGCTCTATTCTGAGTTCAAGAAAGGAGTGCAGAGCAAGTCGCGTGATGTACAAAGTCTTAAGGGCTTCATTGGAAGGTGCGCTATATTGTTCACACAATTCCTTAAGTGTCTTATAGACTGCCTGTGTGGTCGTATGTCTGTAATCAGAAATTTCTCTAATAGCCATTCCAAAAGCAAAAAGAGTAAATACTTCAATTTTGACATCATTAATTTCAGGAAAGATCTTGCGTAAAATTTCCATACGGATAGGATCGATGATAACCATCGTAACCTCCTGTTAAAAGTGCTTGGGTTATTGGTGGCCAGCGGTGACAGGGGGGGCCAACCCCTGCCATCGCGACAAAAGCAAATCAATTAAATAAACGCATTCTTCTCCCTGGGAATAATTGATTTACCTTAAATCGAATATACAACATCACAGATCGACGCTCAATAAATACCAAAGTTACGCATTAATTTATGATTAATCTCACAAAAAATAGCCTCAAATTAGAATGCAAAGCAAAACCTGATAAAGCTGTAACGTGAATTGTTCGGGAAGAAATAGAAAGTTAGATTAAATTTTTGCTGGCGATGTATAAGAATTTTCTTGCACAAGAATCCTGACAGCAAATTGTATCAGATTTGCGGTTAATGGCCTTATGGCCATTTTCATTTTGAAAATCATTTATGATCACCAGAAAACAATCATTACTAAAAGATAACTGGCTACCTAAAATTGCGACAGGATAAAAGAAATTTCAGAGGCACCGAACTTAGTTGGCCCAAACAGCTATCCATTCAGACTCAACCTCATGAATGATAATACTCAGATGGTTATTTCAGCGTGCAACATTACAACCCTACCAGCTAAGCAATACAGTATTCAGTAAAGCCTCCTGTACAAGGATATGGGCAGGAGGCCCGATAAATAAACTGTAGGCTTAGTCCGTTTCTTCCTCTTCAGGAAAGAAAATACTTACCTGGTCTTCTGCAAATTTTGCTATGGATCTTTTGATGACTTTATTATCAAAGTTACCATTGCTTATAACTTCATGACTTAGTGCGCCCATCTTCATTATCTCTGAACACATTGCCCGGACTCTGGACATGTTATCCAACATGATCTTGTTATACTCCATCTGGTTAAAGCCACCTTCCTTTTTCTCTCTCTGAATCCGGTATACTCTGAGGCCGAGTTCAACGAGCATTGAAGTAACTGACGATACAGTGGCATCATGTTCCGTTGCGCCTTCCTGCCTCCTTTCTGTAACCAGAGATTCAATTTCTTCACGAACCTGATTGCTGACAAAAGTTTGTATACGTGGCATCGTTGATCCTTCTGAAACCAATAATCATGATTAATTAGAAATATTACCTGAATACTTTTATCCATAGTATAAGGCGAGTATACCATTAAAATAAACAGAGTATAGATGCGAGTATGTAAGGTTGTTAAACAAGAGTACACTCGCGAGTACACTCTATCTAACAAACTGAATTTATTGAAATACTCTAATAAGAGTATGCCCTGCACTCTAATTAGAGTGTCATAAGAGTATGGTTATACTCTTCATCACGGCATTGATTCTAAAATGCTGCATAAAAATAACTGCAACTGCATGTTTTTAAAGACTTATCATGCAAGATGAAATCTTGCGAGGTGTGTGGGACTTTGGTGTTAAGGAGCAGGCATATGAAAATTAGCGGGCCGGGCAGGATTCAGTATTAACGGGCATTGCCGTTTTTGTTAGAAAATGGCACTCTTGCATAGGGAAAGATAACAATGGAATTTTGCAGATGAAGAACGTTCTGCTTGTTGGATTACTCGCGCTTACCTCTCCGGTCATTGCTCAGGACTGTTTTGAAATGGCGGGAAGGGATTACCATATTGAACCTGATTTATTACTGGCAATCTCTTTCAGAGAGTCATCATGGCGGCCTGATGCAATGAATATTGTCAGTAATGAAAGTTACGCTGTCGGAATGATGCAAATTCACTCGCAGAATTTTTCACATCTGGCTCAGTATGGTATCACGCCTGGTAATCTTTACAGAGATCCCTGCATGAATATCTATACTGGAGCTTATTATCTCGCAATTGCTTTTAAGCGCTGGGGATACTCCTGGCGGGCAGTCGGTGCTTATAACGCAGGTTTTCGTGAAACCGAGGAACAAGAAAGGAAACGCCAGAAGTACGCACAGGAAATTCAGGCAATTTATGTGGGCATCAAGAAAAATGCGCCACCAGAGTGACGCATTTACTATCAATCAATAGCGCGAAATATTAATCCCCTCTCGGGATGTTGAATAAGGCTGATATAATCCTTCAGGGCATCCTGGCGAGCGACAAGATGTTTGCAGACTATGGCGTATTCAGGCCCCATATCAGCTACCTGCCACGACAACCAGTTCATTATCATTAATGTCGCAATAATTCCGGCAGCATCGGCACTGACCTCTGATTCAAAATAATTCCCAGGAATGCACATGTCATAATGTTGTTCTCCAGCAGGTGCGATATACCCGGTTTGAGTTGTAGTGAAGATAATTCTGTTCGGAGCCACATTACCGCCGACACCCTGTGGAATAATCCAGTAATTCCAGAAACCGCCATCATAATTTGAATGCTGCCGTAACCAGCTGGCGATCATATTGTCAGCTGACGGTGTAAAAAATAGTGCAGGGATAAAATCAAGTCGTTCATCACCATCTGTTACACAATAGCGCTGAAACTTATCTGTTTTAAATTGTTCGGCTGATTCACGAGTGGCGGTTTTGACGTTAATTGTGTGCATTCTGGTTTTCTCCTTAGCGTTTATTAAATCGTTCGACTTCATCACTGAGCGGCGAAGGGCAATGAGCAGCTGGCATGGAGGAAATAAAGGGGCGCGCAGCGTTTATACACCCCTTTATTTCCTCCATGACTGATGCTAAAAGCAGCCCTCCGCGAATTGATGAAGTCGGGCGACATACACACCAGGAGAATGCACACAATCCGTAACGGAAAATCGGCGCAAGACGAATTACCGTTACGGCCATTAAAGTGGCGGGGATTTATTACCGCCACGGTTAAAGCGGCGCATCCTTTAAGGATGCAGCAAGCATGAATTTGAATTTGCGTCAGGATGGAAGCCCGAAGGGCGGAGACGGTTTACCGGCTCCGTTCACGACAGCCGTGTCCCGCCAGGGACGACGCCCGGGCCGATATTTATTTTATACCTCACAAAAGATAAATACCGGAAGATACATACAGCAGAATGTCGGATGAGATATAACAGGTCATTCTAAATAATATTGAGACCACCCCGCGCCTGAGTAATACGGGCGGCGCGTAGCGCAGCCGGTATTATTCTGCGCCGCAGGCGCGCGGCCTTTTAAAGCAGTCGGGCAGGTTGTCCCCTGCCCTTCTGGTTATTTACGCGGCCTCCTGTAATCCGCGCATAAAGTCCCGCATGGCCCTGAACCTGCGCAGGTCAGCCAACCGTTTCTCAAAGTCATTAAGGTAATACACGGGGGTATACCTCACCCGGTTAAACTGCTTCGTGAGCGTATTACCCGTCACCACTTCCGCCGCAATACCCAGCAGTGACAACTGGATAAAAGCCATATCTGCCGCCACAGGATCGATATCGATGCAGCTGCCGAACATGTGCATGGAAGGGTTTATATCCGCTTCAAGCAGACACTCCGCATAAGCAATCAGCATTCCGGCAGCCCCGCAAGCCGGATCACTGACGGTGGCAATGCCTTCCCGGCGGATAGTGTCCCTGACACCCGGCATCAGCATCCGGGCCATCAGGCACTGTACCGAATACGGCGTAAAATACTGCCCGCGAAAGTTATCACCGAGTTCAAGCTCCATGAAAATGGCGCCGAGGAAATCGTGGAATTTCGCCTCCAGCGCACTTACCATCAGGCAGAACATCTCCTGCATGTTCGCAATGTCTGACGCCTCGTACCGCGCACAGATTTTCCGGCAGTGCTCCATACTCTCCGGCGTTCTTATCCTGGCCATATCCAGTTCACTGGCGGCGAGTGACAAAAAATCACTGAACACCTCCCAGCGCCCCAGATGGCGGCCTGTGGATTTAAACACGCTGATAAAGCGGCTGCGGCTGTACTGCGCACTCATCAGCCGCTGAACAGAGGGATATGATTCGCTACCTGGCTGCGCGTCCTGGACACTAATTTTACTGCCAGCGCTCTCTCTGGCCATATTAAAGACATCGGCAAAGTTCAGTTGTGACATGAAAGTATCTCCGGTAATGCCGCCCCCCACTGGGGGCGGCAGGTTTCACATCACGCGAGGCCGAGGCCAGCGTATACAACGGTCATAAACTGCTGCCAGTATTTCAGCTTTAAGGCCGGAACACGGGCGCGTTTACCACTGCGCAGGGCATTTACAAATGCGTTCGCCTGTGCGACGATTTGCGGGTCAAATTGCATGGTTTAATCTCCATGTTGGTTTTGCGTATGCCGGATGCAAACTTTTGCGGGTGTGTCATCCGGCGTGGAATGAGCAGGCTTATGCCTGCTTTTTTCATTTCTGGCTCTTGTCTGATACCTCCTTAACGCGGGCCAGAATTTCCGCGTGGTCAAGGTTGCTGTAGTCACGCATCCGGTAATAACGGATACCGATCCGTGCATATATTTCGGTCACGTTGCCGCAGATCATTTCTGCCAGCATGAAGGTTTCACACTCACCGTTCTCACTGCTGCGCCAGTTCATCGGGTACATCAGCCCCAACGCATCATGGAAAGCGTGTACGTCGATTTCAGTGGGGACTTTCACTGCGGCTTTCTCACGGCTCAGCCAGTACGCCCGCTCGGCTTCAGCGGTGGCCTGCATTCCGCAGCAGCGCCCCGCCTCTTTCTCAATACGCGCCAGCACCACGTCCGCGCGGATAACATCGAACGGATTACGGGCGTGGATATTGCGTACAAAGCCATCAGTCCGCAGGGCCGTGCTTTTCACCCATCTTTCGGAAGATTCTTTGGTGGCGGTTTTGACGTTGACGTTCTGTGTGTTCATCCTGCTTTTCCTCTTGTCTGGTGGTTAATCCATCTCTCGGTGAGTTCCCTGGCGGCAAAGGGCAAAGGAGCAACGTCGCAAGGAGGAAGGAAAGGGGCGGAGACAAAAAGTTTTTGCATCCCTTCGCAAAAAGTTTTTGGCGGAGTTCATTTCACCCCTTGGATGACGACGCGACGGTGCTACGACCAGCCCTCAGCCCGGGAACGGACGCGAGATGGCTCACCAGAGGTATGAGAAGAGGATGAACACACCCGACACGGCGGAACGACGTGGCGTCACCTGAGTGCCGGCAGCTTTATCGCCGGCATGGTGAAAGCGGCGTGACCGGAACGGTCACTGCAAGCCGGTGTTGACGTTGCGACAGTGGGATGGAAGCCCGTCAGGGCGGAGACGGTTTACCGGCTCCGTTTACGACAGCCCCGGTTCCCGTCAGGGAAGTCGCCCACAGTTCTTCAGAAGAGATTCACAACCGGGTATTACAAAGCGTGAGGTCACAAAAAAAGAGCAGCTATACCGCAGGCATAACCGCTCTTTTTACTTTCCAGCCCTCACGCTAGCTATCGGTTCCTGATGCGTAAGTAGACACCTAACAGAATTATAATGCCTGTCAGAATTGCCAGTTTAGGCATCATAGTGTCGAAAACGCTGCTGACTGCGTATTCCGACCCAAACCGACCATTGATTCCGATTTAATTCGACCACGAATTCCGATTTGTTCCGGCCAGATTTGGCCCTCCGTCGGAATCCGTGATCCCGGCTCCGGAATCCGTGATCGGATTGTCGGAATCGGTGATCCTGTCGTCGGAATCCCGCGCTTTTCACTTTTAAAACAATGGACAACACTTTCTCCTGATAACGCATCTTCCGGAGGAGTGTCGCCATGGCAAGACTGAGAACGCGGATGAGTAAAATTAAAGAAGTGCTGCGCCTGAAATTTGACTGTCACCTGCCCAACAGGAGCATCTCGGCCTGTCTGAATATCGGGTGCAGCACCGTATCCGATGTGGTCACCCGCTTCAGGGGGAGCCAGATGGCGTGGCCCCTGCCGGAAGAGATGACGGAATCACAACTCGAAGCGTTGCTCTATACCGGACGCGCCAGCGACAGCCATAAACGGATGCCGGACTTCCCGCTGTGCCATCAGGAACTGAAGCGTAAAGGGATGACCAAGATCCTGCTCTGGCAGGAATATCAACAGGAAGCTGGCGAAAACGCCTACGGGTACAGCCAGTTCTGTAACCTCTATGGTGAGTGGCTGAAGCAGCAAAAACGCAGTATGCGTCAGCATCATGTCGCCGGTGAGAAGCTGTTCCTCGACTTCTGCGGGTCAACGATCCCGGTTATCAACCCGGATACGGGCGAGGTACGGCAGGCGCACATCTTCGTCGCCACGCTCGGTGCCTCAAACTACACCTATGTTGAAGCCTGTGAAAACCAGCGGCAGGAAAGCTGGCTGATGGCCCACGTCAGGGCGTTCGAGTTCTTCGGCGGTGTTCCTCAGCTTCTCATCCCGGATAACCTGAAAGCGGCAGTCAGCCGCGCAGACCGCTACGAGCCGGTACTGAACGAGAACTACCGTAAGCTGGCCCGGCACTACAACACGGCCGTGATCCCGGCCCGGCCCCGCAAGCCGAAAGACAAACCCAAAGTTGAAAATGCCGTTCAGGTCGTGGAGCGCTGGATCCTGATGCGGTTGCGGAATGAAGTGTTCCATACGCTGGCCGCGCTGAATCTGGCCATCAGTGAGCTACTGCAGGATCTTAATGAGCGGCCGTTCCGTCGGTTGCCGGGTTGCCGGAAAAGCCTGTATGAACAACTGGATAAGCCCGCACTGAAGGCGCTCCCTCCCTACCGCTATGAATACTTTGATATCCGCCGGGCGAAGGTCGGCCCGGACTATCACGTGTTGTACAGCAAACATGCGTACTCTGTGCCTCATGCGCTGGTCGGCAGCCATATCGATATCGAAGCCGGAGCCAGGCTCATCCGCCCCTATCACCGGGGAACACTGGTTGCCCAGCATCCACGGGCACAACAACAGGGTGGCTTCACCACGCAGGCAGAGCATATGCCGGAATCCCATCGCCGGCAGCGATGGAGCCCGGAAAGGCTGCTGTCCTGGGGCGAGAGCATCGGCAGCGCCACCCGCGCCGTGGTGGCCTGGCACCTGCACCATCGTGCGCATCCGGAACAGGCTTACCGGACCTGTCTGGGGCTGCTCAATCTCAGCCGTGAATATGGCGATGCCAGGCTGGAGAACGCCTGCCAGCAGGCGCTGTTACTGGAGCGCCCATGGCGTCAGGTGATCCTGAACCTGCTGACAAACCACCGGGACCGGCTGAAAGACGAAGCGCCGGATGAGTCCCCTGTCGAGCACAGCAACGTACGCGGTGCCGGGTACTACCACTGAGGAGAACATAATGCATAACAACCTGCTGGAACAGATACGGGCCCTGCGGCTGGGGCACATGAGTAACGCGCTGGAGCTGCAATGGTCGCAGCCGATGACCTACACCTCGCTGAGCTTCGAGGAACGGCTGGGTCTCCTGCTGGAGCACGAACTGCTGCAGCGTGAGGTCTCGAAGGTCAACCGTCTGCGAAGACAGTCGAAACTGAGGCTGGATGCGCAGCCTTCACAGCTTGACTACCGGCCGGAACGGGGCCTGAACCGGCAGTTACTGGTGCAGCTGCTGACAGGCGCTTATGTTCACCGTCATGAAAATGTGCTGATCACCGGGCCAACAGGATGCGGAAAAACGTACGTTGCCTGTGCCCTGGGCGAACAGGCCTGTCAGCAGCATATCCAGGTGGTGTACTACCGGCTGACGCGGCTGCTTGATGACCTGAATATCGGCCATGCCGACGGGAGTTACCAGAAGCAACTGCTGCATCTGTCGAAAAAGGATCTGCTCATCCTTGATGACTGGGGGCTTGAGAAGCTGAACACCCGTCAGGCCTCAGATCTGCTGGAAGTAATGGAGGACAGATACCAGCGGGGGAGCACCATCATCATCAGTCAGCTGCCAGTGAGTGAATGGTACAAACTGGTAGGCAACCCGACGGTAGCCGATGCCCTGATGGACCGGCTACTGCACAACGGACATCGCGTTGAACTCAGGGGAGAATCAATGCGTAAACTGGCGCAAACCGATCAGACGGGTTAAAAACTAAAGTAAGAAATAACCAGCGCGGGAAGCGCGATCGAAATCGCCGGAATCACTGACCGGAATCATCGGAATACGCAACTGACCAGTTCACCTGAATTGTGCTCTCCCCAGAGGTTAAGTTGGTATCCAATTCCCCAGACAGCAAACGCCACTCCTGCTCCCAGCGCCCCCCACTGAATGAGAAATATAAGCATCTTGTCCAGCATATCTGGAGGATCGCGCCAGGTAATAACTATCGCTATCAGAGCACAGATCCCAGCGCCGACATAATGCTCAGTACTTCCGAACAATTCCGGCGCGGCAAAGTGAATGACCAGCGCAAACAATCCATTTAGCAGAACAACCAGTATCCAGTATCTCATATAAAAATTGCCTCTTTTAAACTCCCTCTTGTCCCTGCTGACCGTATATCGTGAAGGAAATATATCGATCATTCATGTGATATTACGGATTAACAGGCTTATCAGTCTTTACCTCAACACAGCGAACCAGGCTTGCCCGAGGGAAATTAAGGTCAAATCCCCGGGGTTTAGTGATACTTTCGCTGAACTGATTGCAAACATCCATATTAGGCATAGGGGTTACGTTCCAGCTGCTGCCACCGTGTACAGATGAAGCGATAACGAGATAAACAAATACGTGAGTCATAGTCTTTCCTTACCAAAAGTGTTTTAACAGATATAAATCCGTTGTCTGACCATACGGCTCATAACCTTCAGCATGACTCCCCTCCTTTGGGAGGCATATTCATGGTCTTTCCCTGAAAATACTCCGGTCGGGTTTCCAGTTCCCGCTCGATAAGTTCATCAGCAAACAGTGGCGCGATCCGTTTTACGCGGCGCTCCAGATTTCGTCTGCGGGCAGCCGCTTTCCGCTCATCGCTCCAGCGCCTGATCTGCCTGTCATCCAGGAAATCCACACACACCGCATACCCGACACCTGCCACCCAGCGGGCCATCACCGATTCAGGAGCAGGCTTCCCGGCCTCCACCACTTCTGACACCAGTTCCTGCGGTCCGGGACATGGTGTCCGGGGCAGTCTCCAGCGCAACGAGTAACGCCACTTCATGCATGGCTCCGGTGTATCAGCTTGTTGGGTACCATCCATCGCTCCAGTTGTCTGACCGGTTCCGGGCTTTCTTTAGCGAGAGCATCAGACTCCACCATCACACTCCAGAATGGCTGATTCGCCATCATCCAGCGTTCCATCGATGCCAGTGACGGAAAACGCTCACTCCAGCGCCAGAACATTTCCTCCAGGTCGTACTGGCGCAGTTCAGTACCCGACCAGCGTGCGCTCCAGCTGCTGACCGTTTCCGGGGTATGAAAAGCCAGCTCAATTTCCGCCTGCCCCGCCAGCGCCTGATACGCCATTTCGCGCTGGCACGCCTCTTTTCGGCGCTGGCGGGTGTATTTTTCAGCACCCAGTTCACTGTGCCTTCGGGTACGCTCCTGCATCTGAAACTTCGTTTCCGGGAACAGTCGCCAGCCATCAGAAAGCGACAGGGGTAACCAGCAACATGCGCCACGACTTTCAATCAGCCGGTCGATCGCCGCCAGCCAGTCCTGTTTATTTCCCCGCAGCGACTGAGCCGTCAGCCCTGGAGAGAACCAGCCGATATCCTTTACGGTGACACGCTTACTGCCGTTCAGGATGCGGAAAAAGGTGCGGGCATAGGGAAATTCAGCGACACCGATACCGCGCTCGTATTTTGCTTCCACCTCTGCGATGGCCTGCATTACCGCACGACGCTCATGACTCAGAGGGACCAGTGACAGGTTTGCCGGGATCATAATGTACCCTCCATCGCCAGAACGCTGATGATACTGGCCTGACTGTAACCATCGGCATCGAGGCGGGCGACAAGACTCAACGTGTGGCTGATAACCTCCGGCGACCAGGCTGGCAGCGTGCAGATGACAGAGAAAGGGCGACCACTGGCAGGAATAAACACCACCATCCAGGACGGGCTGATATCACCGGGACTGCACACTGCCAGGCTGAAATTGCCGTGGGATGGCGTGAAACGGATCTGCACCGGGAAAAAACCGCCGAACTCACTGCGGTACTCGCCGTTCAGGTCCCAGTGAGCCGGACAGTCAAGGTCACGCATCACGGCATGGGTCAGTTCGCGGCGTAAATCTTCGCCACCTTCCCGCCAGTCCTCATATTCCTGGGGGATCATGGTTTTCAGTACGTCGGGAGTAATAATGTTTCGCATAATGGTCTCCTTATCGCCGCCCCGGAGGGCGGCGTTTCCGTTATCAGGCTGCGTGTGCAGTATGGTCATCAGAGTCTGTCGCCTCACCCTCAGCGACGTCAGGTTGCGCATCAGGTGACCGCATCCAGGCAGGAACCCAGCGCGTACCGGAGAGCCATTGTTCAGCATGGCTGGCGGCATCTCCCTTCTTCATGTTCCCGGCATCTGACGCAGCGCCTGACAGTCCGGCATCTTTCAGCGCCTCCACAATCTGGTTCTTACTGAGCAGACCGAGGAAGTTTTCTGCCGTTGGCTGCCACCAGTCGCGAAGGTGGAACCCGAGCGCCGTTTCCACGCCATCGAGGTCGCTCTGTGTGGTATGCCCCATTGTCCGGGTCTGCACCCCGTCCACCGAACAAGCCGTGCAGAACACCATCAGGCTCATCAAAGTCTGTCCGTCGAGCGTAAAGAAGGTGGTGAAATCCTTCTTCCAGCCCTCCGGCAACAGTGCCTCCAGACGGGCTTTCTCCTGCATCAGACTCAGCCATGCCTGACCACTCTTTCCGGTCGGCGCTTCGCTGGTCAGCCCACTGTGATGCACCTCAAGACGCATCACGAACGGATGACGGGTGGTATTGCAGTAATCGAAAACACAACTGCACAGTCGCCATACCATCAGGGACACCGCTTTTTCGGGCTGCTGTACCAGGGCGGCCTGTACTGCCAGCGTTCTTTCTGAAGACATCTTTTTGAGCAGAGGGGCGCTGATCCCCTCCGTCACATCCGGCTTGCTGCTGACCACATGGAGGGAGCCGCTACTGCCATTCTCTTCCTGCCCTTCTTTCGTCTCGTTCTGGGGCTTCTTCTGCACCCCTCGCTGGACACAAAGCTCACCGTCGTACAGGCTGACCACCACGCCACAGGCTGATTTCTGCTCCGGTGTCCACGCCCGGATCGATGCCGCATTTTCAATTTCGTCAATCAGCACCTGAATCGCGGCTTCATCTTCAAACGTTTCCGTGGCCTCCTGAGTGGCGTACAGTTCATCAAGACGTTGCTGCTCGTCAGTGGTGTACTGTGTTTCCGGCTCTGGTAACAGCAGATAATGTTCGCGGTCGTCACCGTAGTTTCTGACCGCTCCCTCCCGGGCCAGTGACCATGACCACCCTTCCTGCAGTTCGATTGCCAGTGCGGCGGACTCCAGCTTCTCCTGCACCAGTCGCCCGACCAGCACGCTGTCAGCCGTGCCGTCACCCTCGTCCTGGCTGAACAGATCTTCACGGACGTATCCCCCCGCCGCCTCGTAGGCATCGCGCCCGATAAACCGGAATTTTGTGTGGTCGGTGCGCATCTCGGTTTCAGTAATGGCGCGTTTAATCAGGTGCGCGGGGGCAATCGACCAGCTGGCTTTTACGGTATCGAGGATTTCGGCCTGACGGGCGTGATCGTCCTCGAGACAGAGCGCCTGACACTGTTCAACGGTCAGTTCGTCCTGCGCGAGCTTCTCCATCAGGGACGGGGCAAGGTTCGCCAGCTTCAGCATGCGCTGGACGTGGCGCGAGCTATACCCCAGTTGGTCACCAATCTGCGCCGGGGTCTTACCCTGCTCAGACAACGTGCGGAACCCGCTGATCTGCTCTGCCGGATGCATCGCCGCCCTCTGGTTGTTCTCCACCATTGAGGCGACCACAGCCAGGTCGTCGCTGACGCGCTTGACGACAACGAGGTACCCGGCATCGATGCGCTGTTCACTGAGCAACAGTTGCAGGGCAGCAAGACGACGACCGCCCGCCGCAACGCCTGACAGGCCATCAGGCAGCGAGTGAACCACCAGATTCTGGATCAGGCCGACCGCGATAATGGAGTCTGCCATTTCCCTGACACTCTCAACCGGGTACGGAATAATACGGACGTTCAGCGGGGATTTGACCAGCGCCGACAGCGGCACCATTTCAATCTGAGCGGCCTCAAGCGCCGCCTTAAGGGCTGCGGCTTCGGCAGGTTTAACCGTTTTTTTGCTGGTTCTGGCAGGAGTTTTTGCTTTAGACTCGGTTACTGACATAGTTGATACCTCACTGGATATTGATGATTGTCCGGCCCTGCGGAGTGACAGCTCCGGCAGGGCACCTTTTTACTGCTGTTTACGGATGCCGTAGTCCTGGATATAACGGTTCATCAGGTACTCACCACCCGGCTCAAAATTCCATACCCGCCAGATCATTTCGCCGTTCTTCCGAACCACCAGGCGAAAGTGCGTCCCCTGATCGTCTTCAATCGCAACATTCTGATACTGCGCTGCGACCGCTTCAGCCTGTTCGCGGGTGAATGAGCCATCAGGCAGTGACTGAAGGGGCGGTATAACGTTGCTGGTCATGTATCTCTCCTTTTCCTGCCCCGCAGGTTGCGGGGCGTGTTCATCATGGTTTCAGTACGGGGCAACATCATCCATCGGCGGACAATCGTCCGGTAACGGCTGCGGCGCTTGCTGAGACGGCGCTGTAGCCTGACGGCCTTTTCTGCCGCCTTTTTTCGGGGATTTTTCAGGGGAGCCAGCAGGTTGTGCCGGAGCGGCAGGATTCTGCGGTTGTGCGGGTTGCTGCGGAGCCGTGTTCTGTGGCTGACCGCCGTCACGACGACCGCCCAGCATCTGCATGGTGCCGTTCTGTCCGACGACGATTTCAGTGACATAGCGCGTTACGCCGCTGTCGTCCTGCCAGTTTCGGGTACGTAACTGGCCTTCGATGTACACCTGAGCGCCCTTGCGCAGGTACTCGCCCGCCACTTCCGCGAGCTTGCCGAACAGCACCACGCGGTGCCACTCGGTGTTCTCACGCATCTCCCCGGTCTGCTTATCGCGCCAGGACTCAGAGGTGGCGAGGCTGAGACTGGCTACCGCGCCGCCATTCGGCATATAACGGACTTCCGGGTCCTGGCCCAGATTGCCCACGATGATGACTTTATTGACGCCACGTACTGTCATGATGAATCTCCTTCCGTTTGTTTTGCTTTTAAAAACCATCACCCGTTGAGTTGCCGGGGCCGCGGTTTTGACGTTTGCGGGGACCTGCTGAACGCGCCCGCTGGTTGTTACCTTCACCCGTTTGAGAGCCGTTCGCCGCAAGGGCGTAAACCAGCGCGGGCGATGGCGGATGTCCAGGGCGCGGTTTACCGCGTGCCATTTACCCTGGACAGCTGACAGCGACTGTGCTTGTCTCAGCCCCGGCGAAAGGACTCAAAAGGGTGAAAAAACCAGGCAAGGAATGAGCAGGAACCCGCCGCAACGACGGAAAGCGCGGGCGCGAAACGGCGTTGCCCCTTACAGCCCGGCGGCTGTTGATTTTCGCCGGGGTGCAGGGAGCGCAGGTGACGGCGCGACAGAGGCGGCGCCTCCGGAACGGAGGCTGCAAGCCCTGGTGTTGCGTCATGGGATGGAAGCCCGAAGGGCGGAGACGGTTTACCGGCTCCGTTCACGACAGCCCGCCCGGACGCCCGCAGTGAAACCGGGAACGGGCAGAAAACAGAAAACGGGAGGATAAGAATGGATTACTTGCGGCTTAAGAGATGGCTGAGAATTATCCGGCTTAATTCCAGCCGGGAACATCAGGAGCGAAAATGCTTTTCTTTTCTGTACTGCACAACGCTGTACCAGGCTGAAGCCAGGAAAGCAAAAACGGTGATCAGCACTCTTAATTCGTCACCCGGCTCCTTCCCCTTCAGCATCAACGTTACGATGATGCCGGCAACGATAATCCATGCAACGCCACTCCAGAGACGCAGTTTATCCGCCACGACATTAATCAGTATAAAAGCAACGGCCAGGATTCCCCCCCACAGAGCCGGTACAGGCTGAAACGGAATAAACAACAGGTTAATACCGGTTAAAAGAGTCACAACTGCAAACATCAGAGACATACGCATAAAATTTCCTCCCTGGACACACTGACTATAAGAATCACTTCTGCTGCTCATCTCCGGGTTTATTATATTCGGGCGCATTTGCGCGCGGCAGCTGCTGACTGTTCTGCCGATGAACTTCAAGCCGTTCACGGAAATACTGGCGAAGATGTTCAGGCTGTTCCCGTTCAACAAACTCAGGCACCACAGACTTGTTCATCCGTTCCTGCCAGGCAACGGCAGCGGCGGCTTTATCGACTGAGACCTTATCCTGATCATCTTTTGAGAAAGAGGCGATATTCCACTTTGACATATGCATCACCGGTCTGCTTTACAGGACGTTATCCCTGATAATACGCACATTCCCGGTCAACTGCGACTGACAACGGAGAGGAGAGTGCGCGGCGCCGGAGGCGCGGCGAAGTTTCTCTCCGGCAGGCACAGCCTGCCCGGGTTTTCGCGCGGACTGACAGGCGCCCTCCGGCCCGGACGCCTGCCATTATACTTACTGGCCTTTTCCACCCTGTAAGATGAAATGACCGCCGATGTACACGGCACACTGACAGGTCATGTATTCGCAGATTTCATCCATAACCTGCGCGGTGGTCAGTTCCCGCTGACCGGCATCACGTCGGCGGGCATTAATCAGGGCCTTGTACTGTCGCAGGATCTCACGGCTTTGTGGTGCAAGTTTCATACGTTTTCTCCCTGTCCGGCGGGTTTCCCCGCCGGACATAAATCAGTTGCTGAAGACATAGCCGTCATGGAACACATAGCCGCTGCTGAACAGGTCACGCGCCCAGGCTTCAAAATCGAAATAGCTGCGCAACGGCTCCGGCACCTCATTTAACAGGCCGTTGTCCTCAACCATCTCCCGCGCATAGTCCTCCTCGCTTTCCGCCTCGCCGCGGTACGCATCATCAAACATGTCATAGTCACATTCGCCGGTATACTCCGCCCAGGCGATAAAAGCGGCTTCCCTGCCCTCTTCTTCGGCGCGTTTGTAAGCGGCAATAAAATCCCAGTCAATGGAGCATTCAGAGACGAACTGCGACGGAATGCCTTCCCAGTCCTGGAACATAAACTCGGCATCCCATTCATCGGCATGCAGTGCCTGACAGGCCTCGTAAAAATCCTCCCTGCCGTCAAACTCCGTCAGATCAAACCATTTGCCGAAAATGCTGCCGCAGTTGTATTTGTGATACGTACCCACATAAACAGCCGGTGTGGTGGTCGTAGTGCTCATAAAAAATCCTCCATAGTCGATGTCGTCTGAGTTCCGGCGTAAGCCGCAGGCCGCGCGGGGCGTTACTCACCGCGAAGCCGGAACAACGTGGAGGAAGAGCCGTAAAAGCGGAGCCGGCGACATCCTTATCCTTCGATGTTGATTCAGGGGGCCGCCGCCCCCTGCTGTTCGCTACACTGGCCGGATTGCTGACAGGGCATTGCGGACAAGACTGATTTCTGCACGCGCTTCTGCCATGACCTCGTGTAACAGGGTTAAATCCATCCACCGGCGCGGAGGCTCGCCCGGAATACGCAGCACATCGCACATCTGGCCACATGCCAGGATTTGATCAACTTTGTCGCTGATAACAAAGAACTCGACGCTGCTGTAGCGTGCCCCTTTGTTCAGGATGGCATCGAGCACCACCGGCAAATTGTCATCATCGTCCAGCCAGCAGGGCATATCATTTTCCTTCACAACCAGACGGAAATTTCGGGTCTGGCGATAAAACAGCGTTTCCCCGCGCGTGGTCAGCGCCGCCTTTATCCGGCGCGCATCCTCCCATACCTGCCGGGAGACATCCCGCACGGCGCGGGACAGGCAATCCGTTACCGCCTGAATCTCCGGCTCCGTCAGCCATTCCCCGGCCCAGGGGAACGCTATCTGTGTTCCGTCCTCCGGAAGCTGCGGCGCGTCGGCATAGCGGCTGCCGGATAAAATAATCTGCGCTGGCGTCCCGGCTATTTTTGTCATGGCACTTTGCAGCTCTGCGGGTACGTCACCGGTACAAAGCAAAGGCAGCAGATGAACAATATTTGCCGCATCCAGACGGACATAAATGCTTATCCAGCCCGGTTTATTGACCGGATCACGCTGATCAACATCGGTATGGTCAGGCCATCCATAATCAGCAATCAAATCGCGCGCACGGCGCATCACAAGGGCGTTTAACGTAGTGGTTTCCTGCATAATGGGTTCCTCTGAACGGGGTCAGTACACGCCGCCCGGGCGGCGTGTTGATTTCATTTTTTCAGTAACGCGCGAACTTTCGCCGCGTCAGCCAGGCGACGGGTAACGCTTTCCGGCACCGGATGGTTCTCATCCCGGGCGGCCCATTCCCTGTGCCACAATGCCTGTTCAGCGGTTATCAGCAGGGTTTCAAGCAGTTCCACCGGCACCACCACTCCCGACGCGGCCTCTTTCACCTGTTCAATCAGATCCATCACCGCACCGGCAGACACGCCCGACTCAAGCCGTTGTTCCTCCGGAATGGCGTCCATACGCGCCAGTACCGCCCTTGTGTCCTGCTCCGAAACGGCATATTCCATTCCGTCGGCCAGCGCTTCGATATCCGCCGGGGACCAGATAATCAGGTTCAGCGGGGTTTCTGCGGGATACAGCTCACCTAACAACCGGCATAGGGTTTCACAGGTTCCGTACATGTTTTTCTCCTTAGTCCTTAAAGCAGGCATCCAGCTCAAGAATTTCGTTGTACGCCGCCATAAACAGGGCATTGATGCGAAAAAGGGTCTGACGGGTCAGGCGTTCGGCCAGCACATCGGAGTCAAAGCGATAGCGGTGCTCCATCCCGTTCAGCGTCGCCCGCAGGTCACACATGTTGTTGGCGACTGCTGCCACTTCTGCGCGGAGTTTTTCGTGTCCTGCATAGTTCATTACGCGGCCTCCGGGAACTCGTCGTTAGCGGCCGGGTACTGCATGGCGCGCCGGACGGCGGCCAGACGTTGCTGTCCGGCCCGATGATACTGCTCCAGCAGTTCAATACCGATGTAGCGACGGCCAGCCTGGAGCGCGGCCACGCAGGTAGAACCACTGCCGGCAAAAGGGTCGAGCACAATCGCGCCGGGATGTGTGAAGGACTCAATCAGCGGTTGCAGGCTGGTTACGGGTTTTTCTGTCGGGTGGTGCCGGTTGCCTGAATATTTCCACGCAATCACGTCATTCAACGGGTTTTGCGGCAGGGGCGGACGGCCTTTTGCAAGGATGTAGGCGCATTCGTGGCGATAGCCCACATATGCGGCCTTCGATGTGTAGGTTTTGGTAAACACCAGGTGGCCGACAACGCTAAATCCCGCTTTTTTCCAGGCGGCCATAAAGCGATCGACGCGGTTCCATCCGTAAAAACTAATCAGAAGTGCATCTTTTTTCAGCACGCGATACATCTCATGGCTGGCGGGTTGCAGCCATTCATCGGTTTTATCGCCGGCGATGGTACGCCCCTGACGGTCACGAAAACCGACGAGATATGGCGGGTCGGTCAGAATGAAATCGACAGCATTATCCGGAAAGCCGGACATGATATGGACGCAATTACCCTGGATAAATCGGGACATGGTAGTTCTCCTTTCTCAAATGCGGCGCCAGTTACGCCGTGCCGATACGACAGCCGGGCGAAAAGCGGAGCAGACAAGGGCACCACCGCAAGCCGCAGCGCAGATAAAAGCTGACGCTGACTGGACGGTTTGACGGCGAAAATTGAGCCGGAGAACGACGGGAAGACAGCGGAAAATGCATTTTGAAATCACTGCGACCGGGTGAGGATGGTGGCGAAGCCTCCCTTTTCTGCACAGCGGCCCGGCTACAGTAGCGGCACGGCGGTCACCGTTGAACGGCGTGAATGTGGAGCGCAGCGACATCGTTATTGCATCGCTGCTGTCCACAATTTCGGTGGGCAATCCTGTGTATAAAATGGGGGTATTCCGCCCAGGTCGCTACCTGCACGGATGACAGCGCACCTGACAGAGTGGTTGTTTTTTAATCACCGCGCAAACTTCACTTTTCCTGATGTGGTATGTTGGTGCTGACTGTAGACAACCGGAGCGAAAAAGGATGGACAGACAAATGCTGGCAGAGTGGCTGCGGGATATTGTGCCCAACATATAGAAGAAGAAAGTCCACTGATTCGTGATGTCAGTGTGGATGATGCCCTTTCAGATGAGGGGCTGGCCAGAAAGATCATCACCATCACGTTCAATGCGTCTGGTCGTGCGCCACCGCCTGAAGAAAACGCCAGCGATATTCCCCGACATTAAAACTAAGCAACTTCACCTTATTGAGCTATATCATTGATATTAATAGAAAAAATAATCATACTTAATAAGTATAAAATCATACTTCATAAAAAATATTTACGAAATCATATTGAGTAAGGTTTTTAGGTATGAAATACTAAGTATGAATTATTACTTATTCTTTCATACTTATGAGAAGGTGATGAATGATCACAATCATTGGCTGTAATAAAGGTGGTGCGGCAAAAACCACGACTGCAGTTAACGTTGCAATAGGGCTAGCTTTGCAGGGACATGATGTTTGTTTAGTTGATGCAGATGCCCAACGTTCTGCCTCTCGATGGTATGCAGAGCGTGAACAAGCAGATATGTCACCGACACTGACGTTGATCGAGAAGCGAGACAACATATCCCAGACACTGAGAAATCTAGATCAAAAATATAGTCACGTCATTGTAGACGTCGCCGGAAGGAACAGTAGAGAGCTGATCACTGGAGGCACTGTAGCCCATCAAATAATTGCCCCCCATCAATGCTCCCAACTAGATCTGGACACTATTGTTGAACTCCAGCAGCAAGTACAGGCTATGCGCGACCTTAATCCAGAACTAAAAGTTTATTGTTACCAGACGATGGCCACCACAAATCCTCTGCTACGTGGCAACGAACGTCATGAATTTCTTGAGTACGTCAGAGAGTTTGACGAACTAGTCGCGCTCGAGGCAGTTGGTTGCTACAGAAAGGTTTACCGCGATGTGATGTCACAGGGCCTTTCTGTATTAGAAACAGAAAATGAGCAGGCAAAAAAAGAAGTAACAGCTCTTATTCAGGAGGTGTTCTGATGGCGTTAAAGAAACCCAGTCAGCAAGCCACGAATCTCCGCAGGACAGCCAGCCCTGATGAAGCTGAAGCATTAGCTAATAAATTAGCTGATAAACCCTATGGCGATGAAGCACAACCCCAACCAGAAATTGAGAAACAAGCAAGAACATCAATCTCACTGCCGGAATCGTTATTACAAACGATCGAAGATATGGCAAGAGATAACAAGCGACAAGGCATAGAACCTAAGAGTGTCAGTGCAATAATACGTGATGCACTCCGCTCCCATCTTGATGGGAACAAATAACAGCAATTAAATCATAATTCATAAATATGAAGTATGATTTAATTTATAATATTCCCGAAGTCACTCTCTATCAGCCGACATTAAGATATGCCCAATCAGATGTACGGAACCGACCGGTTTCGTACACTGCTTACAGCACCTGTTCAAAACCTAGTGAAATTAGTTTCGTACATGCGTTATAATTCGTACATCCATTTCGTACACAAAATTATGCCATGTCACGAGTTTTTGCTTACTGCCGGGTCTCCACGCTTGAACAGACAACGGAAAACCAGCGCCGGGAAATTGAAGCAGCCGGTTTTACAGTTAAACCCCAGCGCCTGATTGAGGAACAAATCAGCGGGTCAGTAGCCGCCAGCGAACGACCCGGTTTTGCCCGGTTACTTGATCGCATGGAAAATGGCGATGTGCTGATTGTGACCAAACTTGATCGCCTGGGCCGTGATGCAATGGACGTGCGAAAGACCGTGGAGCAACTGGCAGCGTCCGGTATTCGCGTACACTGCCTTGCGCTGGGTGGCGTGGACCTCACCAGCGCGGCCGGAAAGATGACCATGCAGGTCATTTCAGCGGTGGCAGAGTTTGAGAAAGACCTGCTGATTGAGCGCACGCATTCAGGCCTTGCAAGGGCCAGAGCAGCGGGCAAACGGTTTGGCCGGCCACCTGCGCTGAACCCGACCCAGCGGCAGGTAGCACTTGAACACCTGAAAGCGGGTGCCAGTATCAGCGCCGTTGCCCGCGAGTTTGGTACCTCACGACAAACCATCATGCGCCTGCGTGACGATGCAGGGCCTCGGTGTTACCCGAATAACAGGGGAGGGGACCGAACCACCCCGGAACAGTCCCCGGCGAAACAGAAGGTACCAGGACCTCAGCTCCGGTATAATACTGCCAGATGAGCACACTTAAACCAACGGAGACGCAGAATGTCAGGCAGAAACAGAAAGAGTGGGAAGTCACCGGTTCCCCATGACGGGCTGTTTAAAACCTTCCTGACCCACACGGATACCGCCCGGGATTTTCTGGCCCTGCATCTGCCCGCAGAACTGCTGCAGCTGTGCGACCTGACCACCCTGCAGCTGGAGTCTGGCTCCTTTATTGAGGAAAATCTGCGAACCTATTTTGCCGATGTGCTGTACTCCCTGAAGACCACAGAGGGTGAGGGATACATTTATACGCTCATTGAGCACCAGAGCAGTCCCGACAGGCATATGGCGTTCAGACTCATGCGGTACTCCATTGCCGCCATGCAGAAACACCTGGACGCCGGCCATGAGCAGCTGCCGCTGGTTATTCCGCTGCTGTTTTCCCACGGTCGTGGCAGCCCCTGGCCCTACACGCTGAACTGGACGGAGCTGTTTGCCAGCCCGGGAACAGCACGAAAACTCTATACCGGTGATTTTCCCCTCATCGACGTTGGTGCCATCGGCGACGATGAAATCATGAAGCACCGCCGGATGGCCCTGCTGGAACTGATGCTGAAGCACGCACAAACCCGTGACCTGGCTGAGCTGACCGAACATCTGGTCACCCTGCTGATTACGGGTTACACTACCGATGAGCAGCTGGTCACGCTGATGAACTGGATGCTGCAGACGGGAGACACGGCCAGACCCGAGGCATTCCTGCAGGAACTGGCCCGCCGGTCACCGCAACACGAGGAGATTTTAATGACTATTGCACAACGCCTGGAACAGAAGGCCCGTGAAGAAGGTATCCAGCTTGGCGAACAGCGCGGCATAGAGAAAGGACGCTCAGAAGGCGAGCGCGAAGCGACCCTGAAAATTGCCCGCACGATGCTGCAGAGTGGCATCGATCGCAATACAGTGATGACCATTACAGGTCTGACTGAAGAAGATCTGCGGCGCATCACCCACTGACGTTACCGGGGTGCCTGCGCGCCCCCCGTTCTTTACTGGTCACCCACGCTGATGGTCACCAGCTGCCAGTGTTCGTCGTTGCTGACCGCCTCCCAGCCACAGGTTTTCAGCAGCGCATTCAGCCCGTCAGTTCGTCCGCCAATTCTCGCCGGAACCGGCATAACCTGCTTCCCGTCATCATTAAAACCGGTATCAAGCGCGCTTTTCAGCAGAAAGATGCTGTTTACCGACGCCGGCGGCTGAATCTGACGCCGGCCGCTCCACTCACTGTCGCTGAGGACGTGATACACCCAGTCGTACTGCTTCGCCAGCTCGAGGGCGTAGGTCAGGCGAAAGAGATCGTTCTGCTCTGACAGTTCGCCCGTACAGCTGCGCCAGAGATAATCCAGCTTATGGCGCAGTCGCGCACGAACGCCGAGCGTCCGGCCCTCACGAATTACCCAGTCAATATCGGTGGCCACGTCACGCGAGAACCGGCGCTGTTTTTTCGCCTGCGCAAACCAGCGGCAGATAAACAAATTTTCCTGAGATTCCGACTGGATAAGTCCGTCTTCCCGCGCCGTGTGCAGGGCAACAAGGGCACACCATGCCAGATGGCCCGTTTTTTCCATGCTTCTCATAAATGTTCACTCGCCAGCGGCAGAGCGTTGTTTCCTTTCAGACCAGAGGGAGGCAGGTTATGTTTGCCACGAAGCTTTTCCACGTTTTCCGCATGCATCCTTATCACCGTTTTGATGCAGCTGTCGATACAACGAATAATGTCTTGACGCGGACCATGGTGCCAGTCATCGCAGGCATAAAAAGCATCGAGCACAGCGGACATATTTTCCGGGCTGTCAAAAGCGCGCACCAGAATGGGGTTGTAAGCGGGAAGCCGCCAAAATTTTGCGGGCCTGGCTATGACAACGTCAGCCCCTCAATCATGGCGTCCAGATCGAGTTCTTTCCCTTCACTAACAAAGGTGTAATGCCCATTCAGAAAGATATGCTGCTAGGCTACGGGCGACATTCGTCTGATAAGAGCAAGTCCCCGGGTGTTACCGACATCCTCATACTTCTGCAGCAACCGCGACAGCAGGGCTGAGTTATAATAAATAATAATGATGCTGAGTAGCCGCCCGCACTGATTGCTGATTTCCAGCTCAACATCATTCTGTCCGGTCAGCTCTTTTTTGCCACCAACCTGCGCGATTGCTGAACGAAGCTGATGCCAGGATTCAATGCGATTTTGAGACCGGTGACTGTTTCTGGCCACCTGCGGGTTACGAAGATACCGGAGGATGTAAAGACTACGTATCAGTTTATCAAACTCAAACAGGGCCTTCCTTGTCGGGTTTTCCGCTGAATAGGTACACAATTTACGGATCAGGGCACCCTGAGTTATTTCTTTCATCCCCAGCGTGGCGACAATCTGGTCCAGGTGCGGTTTTTCATCGATGATAACTTTCTGATTTATCTGACCTACAGGCTGGATAAGACATTTTTTATAACGCTCCGGATCGCCCGCGCAATATAGCTCTTTCAGCATATCCTCTGTCGAGGTAAAGCGGGGCTCAAAACGCAGACCAAACCAGTGAAGAATGGCAAAATTAGCCCTGTTAATACTGTGCATGTCACCGGTTATCGCCGTTGGTACAATCCCGCTGGTATTCCTGTACCAGATATCGAAGACGTGATGTGCTTCATATTCATGAGCACCGATGAGATAACCATTCAGTGGAATATGGTTGCACAGCAGGGTGTAAGCCACCACGCCCTTACCAAGTCCAAAATATTTTTTTGATGCCCGGGCTTTGATCGTCGGACGTTCGACGCTGAATTTTTGCCCGTCGACAGCGCCATACAGTTCCCCCAACTCCAGTGAATAATACGGGAAGACAGGAAGCGTCTTAATTCCGTCGCCAATACAGTCACATGCAGCCTTCAGCGTGGAGAGACGCAGATATTGCTCGTAGGAATCATTGAGCGCATGGTAGGGAATATCACTGGTCTGGGACATCGTCAGATTACCGTGATTCATGGCCTGTGCCATGATTACCGCCATCAGACTGTCTGCATCAGCTCCCGTTTTCACATACAGAGGTTGTAGCGGTGTCAGTGTCGACAGAAACTGACACCGCTGATTAACGAAGCGAAAAATATGATTGAGTAAACCGGCTTTGTGTTTGATGATGGGATTGTTAGTATGAAGCATGAGAGTTACCTCGTGTTTTGTATAAGGATTCGACACCCATATCAAAACCGGTAACTCTCAACCTTTCAAGGTCCAGTGTCAGATCAAGTCGCGACTAATACACATTATACGAGCCGGCAGTACCAGCAATTACTGTGGCGATACCGGATCAAGCAGAATATGAGCCGGCGTTCCACAGCACGATGGCGGCTGTGACCAGATTGATCGTGAGAGGCCCGCCTCTTTCCACCTTGCACTATTCAGTTACTGCGCTATAATAAATGCATGAGTCATGCATTGTATGGTAATAGGAGTTCAGAGTATCCATGAACAACGTTTCAGACCGATTGGTGAACCTTTTGGGGGCTTTGGCGGTAGGCGTCACCGATAAGATGCGCGCCGCGGTCAACGATGCCATGCCCTTGGGCGGCGAGACCGTGGCTGCGGTGATCGTGATCGGGCACGAACCGGCCATGTCCATCGACCAGTTGAGCCGCGTTCTGCGATTGTCACATGCGGGTGCCGTCCGCCTCGTTGACCGCCTGGTTGAGCGGGATTTGGTTGAGAAGAAACCATCGGCCGTTGATCGCAGGATGATGCGCCTGACTCTGACGCCGAACGGTTTGAAGCAGCGGGACGAGCTTCTCGCACTTCGTCATACGGCGCTGAGCGCTCTGCTTGTGAATATGTCACCCGAAGATTTAAGCGCACTTGAGCGCATAGTCGAAAGGCTTGTTGCAGCACTGCCCGAAAACGTAACCTCGTCGCTGACGACTTGTCGCTATTGCGACGAACGTTGTTGCAACAACTGTCCGATGGAGGTCTTTGGACCTCTTCAATCCCTCGCTACTCTGCCCGCAACGGCGTGAGACGTTACCTGTTGACAATACTGATGAGGAGCTAAAGATGTCTATCTTCCCCACGATTCGCCCGCAAATTGCCGAGAAGAGCGCTGGCTCGTTCAAGTACCTTGCACTGCTCAGGTGGGCTTTGGTCATCGTATTCATCTGGTTCGGCGGCATGAAATTCACTGCGTATGAAGCTCAGGGCATTGCCCCGTTCATTGCGAACAGCCCATTCATGAGCTGGCTGCATGCCCTGTTCGGAATCCAGGGCGCAAGTTATGTCATCGGAGTACTGGAACTGGCAACCGCAGCGGCACTCGGTATCGGCACCTTCAAACCGGTGTTTTCGGTGCTAGGCGCAGCGATGTCGGCGATGACCTACCTGATCACGCTGACCTTTTTCCTGAGCACCCCTGGCGTTGTAGAAGCCACGGCGGGTGGCTTTCCGGCCATCTCGGCTGCACCGGGCCAGTTTCTTCTGAAGGATATCGTTCTGCTTGCGGCATCGCTGTGCCTGCTCGGGGCATCTTTGCAGGAACAAAAGTGACTATCGCATTGGCTTTGCTCGCCGGAGAGTGTTCCAGCAGATTGGGTAGAGACCGAGTCGCGGAACGCACCGAGGATATCAGCGTGGCATTTGAACCGGATACGCAGACGATGGAAAAATACTATGTGCATTCGTCCGAACAAATATTGTTCGTAACCGAGTAACTGAGCGAAGGATAATACAATGGCCTACAAGAAAACAAAGGAAGCGCTTGACCGGCTCACCCCCGAGCAGTTTCGCATAACGCAGAATAGTGGAACGGAACGCCAGTTTGCCGGCAAATATAACGATCATTTCGAGCTAGGCATCTACGTCGATATCGTCTCCGGTGAGCCTCTGTTCTCATCATCGACCAAATTCCACTCAGGTTGCGGTTGGCCGTCCTTTTCCAAACCTATCGTAGCAGAACATATCAACGAAGTGCACGACAACAGTCACGGAATGATCCGCACCGAGGTGCGGTCTGCTCACGGAGACAGCCATCTCGGCCACGTTTTTCCGGACGGCCCGGCCGATGCGGGAGGATTGCGTTACTGCATCAACTCGGCAGCCTTGCGCTTCATCCCCAGGGAGGAAATGCAGGCCGAAGGCTACGGCGCCTATCTCAACCAATTGGAGGAATAAATGACTGAACGAGCAGTACTGGCCGGGGGGGTGTTTCTGGGGCATGCAGGATTTGATCCGCAAGCTGCCCGGCGTCTTGAGCACCCGGGTCGGCTATACAGGCGGCGACGTACCGAACGCCACCTATCGCAACCATGGCACCCATGCTGAAGGCATTAGATTATCTTCGATCCAGAAAGGAGCAGTTATCGAAATCTGCTGGAGTTCTTCTTTCAGATACACGACCCGACCACAAGAGACCAACAGGGGAATGACAGGGGGTCTAGCTACCGCTCGGCTATCCATCTCGCACATCGACTGTTACCAATGGCTGCTTTTTACATGTCCCTCCGGGTTGAACAGGGCAGCCTGACGGCTGCAAATTGAAAACACAGCCGTCTGCCTGACCCGGAGTTGCCATACACTGATTTGAATAGGTATGATCTGGCTACATATTTTGCTCCGAGCCCCCCACCATGATGAGCCGCAAAAGTATCGATACCGTCCTGCTTTCCGTTGGCGCAGATAAGCTCACTCAGCGCGAATGGGACTGGATGAAAATGCTTAACCCCATGGACCCGCCCCCTGATATGGTTGCCAGCTCTATCCTGGAGCACCGTGGCGATACTGCCGCGCTCAGCCGCCTGCAGGACGCCGGGAATTAACCGGCTCCGTGGTTTCCGGTTTCAGCCCCCGCCCGCTTAAAAAGCTCTTTACCGCTAATCAGTGCTGGACCTCCTTCCTGGATGCCGGCGGTCTGCGCGAAGTCGAGGCCGTCACCAAAATGCTGGCCTGCGGCACCCGCATCACTGGCGTGAAGGAGTACGGCTGCGATAATCCCGACTGCCGGCATGTTAAATACATCACCAACGCCTGCCACAGCCGGGCCTGGGCTCTGTCGCGTTATCGGCAGTAAGTCAGCAAAAGCTGCGCTGCCTGTTTTTCAGCCAATCAACAGATAGAATTGTTCTGCCGGTGACAACCCGTTCCCCTGCGGATGTTTATACTGCCCTTTGTGTATCATATGGATTAACTCAATTCCGGTCAGTATCGTCTGCGCCCGACGAAACGATTTGAATCCCAGCATCGGTCGTATCCGGCGTTTGATATTACGGTGATCCTGTTCAACCCGGTTGTTCAGATACTTGCTTTGCCTGACGGTGATGCTTTCCTCAGCGGGTTTGTCGGCATTGAGCGTTGCCAGGGCGGCGGTATTGGCACCGCTTTTATCGATCGTCACCACTTCAGGTTCGCCGTGGTGACGGATGGCCTTGCGAAAGAAACGCAGCGCCGCAGCCACATCCCGTCTGGCGGTCAGCAGGAAATCGATGGTCTGCCCCGCGCTGTCGACGGCGCGGTACAGATATTTCCACTGGCCTCTGACTCTGATATAGGTTTCGTCCATTCGCCAGCGGTGCCCCACGGCACGTTTATGCCGGCGAAATTCCTTATCCAGTAGCGGCACCAGGCGAATGACCCAGCGATGCAGCGTGGAATGGTCAACGATTATGCCGCGTTCCGTCATCATCTCCTCCAGATTGCGCAGGCTCAGGGCATAAGCCAGATACCAGCGGACACACTGAGCAATAACATCGACGGGATAATGCAGTTGCTGGAAGGCGTTTCGGATCAGTACAGCTCCTGCAACTGCCTGTTCAGATCCGTAAAATGCGGTTCAAAGCGCAGGCCAAACCAGTGCAGGATCGCAAAGTTGGCTTTGTTAACGCTGTGAATGTCGCCAGTGATGGCCGTGGGTTTCACCTCTGAGGTATTGCGGTACCAGATATCAAAGACATGGTGGGCTTCATAGTCGTTCGTGCCAATCAGGTAACCATACCAGAGAGCTGCATTGGCAGCACCGCCGCTTTATTTCCGGCATAGCCATAAACGACTGACGACTGAACAGACAACACATTTTTCATTTTAACTCCGTCTAACGAAACGTTGGCAACAGACCAGACACGTCTAGAACTACCGTCAGATACACAATCGCCCCACAGACGATCACCAGGTTAAGCACGGTTTTATTACAGGGGGCGCTATAGCTGGCGGGCGGAAAACGTTTACGCGTGGCTTTCACCAGAAACGGCGGCAGGATCACGCTCCAGATAGTAAAGGCCAGACCGGCATAGCCAATCGCGTGTACAAAACCATTCGGGAAGAAGAAGCACACGGCTGCTGGTGGGAAGTAGGTTACCAGCGCGGTCTTCAGACGACCGGTACCGTTATCCGGGAAGTGAAACAGATCGGCGATGTAATCAAATAGGCCGAGCGTTGCCGCCAGCAGGGAACTGGCTACCGCGAAGTTACCGAAGAAGGTCAGGATTAGATCCATATAACGGCTGGTAAACAGCCCGCTGATGGCCTCGACGAACACATCAATGTTGCCGCCTTTGGCGATAATCGGCGGAAATTCAGCACGACTAATGTTACCCATCGTCACGCCCAGCCAGAAGATATACAGAAGCAGGGCAAACAACGTGCCGATGATAATGGAGCGCGTGATATGGTGGATGCCGCTCTTGCCATATAGCTTGACCAGGCTCGGCACATTGCCGTGAAAACCAAACGAGATAATGCAGAATGGCAGTGTCATCAGAATATACGGCAGGTACTGAGAATTGGGCATCGCCACTGCCACGCTGTCGACGAGCTTCGCCACTTCGATATGGCCAACCAGCCCGGAAAAGGTAGCAAAGAAGGCGACAAATTTACCGATAATCAACATGCTAGTGATCCGCCCAACCAGCAGTGAGCTGTACCAGGCAATCGCCCCGACCAGCATACTGACGATAATCACTGAGATATTCGCCGGAAAGCGCACTCCGCTATATTTAAACACGGTTTGTGCCATCACCGCCGACGAACCAGATATATAGGCATAGGTCAGAATATACAGCACGAAGCCGAACGCGATACCAACCACTATATTCCACTTACGGCCTAATAAATCCTGAGTAAAGGTATTAAAACTGGCACCAGCGCCATAATGCAAGTTAACTTCTACCAGCATCAGACCGGTTAATAACATCATGATGGCAATACAGAGAAGAATAACAGAAGCACCGGGGAACCATACGCCGGCCATCGCAATCGGCAGGGAAAACATCCCACCCCCCACTACGGTCGCAATAACCAACATGGTTCCGCTAATCAGTCCGGGGGTACAACGCTGTCGCTCAATGACATTAATATCCATGATAAATGTTCCTGTAGACTATTCGTTATAATTACAGATGTCATTTGTACATCATGCGGATAATAAAAATGTAGGAGTCAGGGTTTGCTTTATGAGTTATGTCACGGTAACGGGCACCGCAAAGGCTTCCTGTTCATGGATAAAGAATACAAAAAGCCCCATCACAGGATGGGGCCATAAATAGAGCTTATATGTAATCAAAACGTGCAGTAAAAAAACGCAACTGCTTCGGCTCGTATATAAACTTCAGCCCGCGAATATCTTCTTTGTGCTGGTAAAGTTTAATGATGCCGTCGGCTACCACATCCATATGCGCGTAGGTATAAACACGGCGTGGAATAGTCAGACGCACGGTTTCCAGTTTTGGTCTGTGGTGTTCGCCGGTTACGTTATTACGGCCCGCAGAGATAATTCCGCGTTCCATACTGCGTACGCCGGTTTCAACATAGATGCTGGCTGCCAGGCTTTGTGCCGGGAACTCGTCTTGCGTCAGATGTTCGCAGAAACGACGCGCATCGAGGAATACTGCGTGGCCGCCCACGGGTTCGACAATCGGAACACCGGCGGCTTTCAGTTTGTCGCCCAGGTAGCGAACCTGCTTCACACGGTGCTCGATATACTCATACTGCATGGCTTCGCGCAGGCCAATAGCCATTGCTTCTATGTCGCGTCCGGCCAGGCCGCCGTAAGATGGCATCCCTTCATAAACAACGACCAACTCTTTAGCAGCAGAGAACATTTCGTCATCATTCATGCACAGGAAACCGCCGATGTTAACCAGACAGTCTTTTTTACCACTCATGGTACAACCGTCGGCATAGCTGAACATCTCATGCACGATCTCTTTGATACTCTTGTTCTCAAAGCCCTGCTCTTGCTCTTTGATAAAGAAGGCGTTTTCTACACAGCGGGTGGCGTCATAGAACACTTTAATGCCGTGTGCTGTCGTCAGTTCACGTACCGCACGCATGTTGGCCATCGAGACCGGCTGCCCGCCAGCGAGGTTAACTGTGACCGCCAGGCAAATATAGGCAATATTTTCAGAGCCTTTTTCGTCAATCAGTTTTTGTAATTTTTTAAGATCAATATCACCTTTAAAAGCAATATTCAGACCGGCATCGTGCGCTTCGTCACGAACGATATCAACAAACACCGCACCATTTTTTTCCTGGTGGTAACGGGTAGTGGTGAAATACATATTACCGGCAACATACTGCCCCGGTTTAATTGCCAGTTGCGATAACAGGTTTTCTGCGCCGCGTCCCTGGTGAGTAGGAACAATATTTTTAAAACCAAACAGTTCCTGAACAGTTCTTTCCAGATGATAGAAGTTTTCGCTTCCCGCATAGGCTTCGTCACCCATCATCATTCCGGCCCACTGCTTGTCGCTCATTGCGTTGGTGCCACTATCGGTCAGCAGGTCAATATAAATATCTTTCGAATTTAACAGGAAAGTATTGTAACCCGCTTCCTGCATTTTCTTAAGGCGCTCATCGCGCGGGATCATTGATACAGTTTCAACGCTTTTAATGCGGAAGGGTTCTGCCGGATAATTCATTTTATTTCTCCAGTAACAGAGGTCATGAGCATATTAATGTGAGGGCACTATGCAAGATTTTATTTATTATGGAAATATGCCGTTCAACATTCATCACTGGAAATAATTTTAAAAGCTGTAAATGTGAGTGATGCAAATCACATGACGTTTTTACCCATTCATATTCAACAAGTTTTTTCCTTTTTGTTTTGCTACTCACCCTGTTGCGACATCGGATGAGTGGAAATACTGGAAACTTAATTTTCCAGGCTGTTTGCATAATTTATTGGTGAATGAGTACACTTCATTTTGTGAGAGTCGGATCACTTCACAAAGTTATATTCGTGATACACATCACTAAACATGTAAAGATAAGTGTACAGCAAGGGATTCATAATAGGGGTAGTGACCGGGTAGCTGCGATAACTGCCAACTTTTCTTCACCTCATCACGACGCATAAACGAACGTTTGGGCTCTATCGCATTAAGGCGTCGTCAGGTAACATGCTGTTTTTTTGATATTCCCTGCCCATGAATCTGATCCGAAAAGCCTTCAAACGCCTGCATTATCCCGTCGATATTATTGCTCAGTGTGTCCGCTGGTATCTGGCTTATGCCCTGAGCCTGCGCAATCTGGAGGAGATGATGGCTGAGCGCGGTATCGTTGTTGACCACGCCACGCTGCATCGCTGGGTCATTCGCCTGGTGCCGTTACTGGATAAGGAATTTCGCCGGCATAAACGTGCCGTGGGGCACCGCTGGCGAATGGACGAAACCTATATCAGAGTCAGAGGCCAGTGGAAATATCTGTACCGCGCCGTCGACAGCGCGGGGCAGACCATCGATTTCCTGCTGACCGCCAGACGAGACTCTGCTGCTGCCTTACGCTTCTTTCGCAAGGCTATTCGCCAGCACGGCAAAGCTAGTTGACGTCTAATAAACGGCGTTAGCAGTACCACCATACTCCGAAAACTAACCTGGCTGAAAACTCACCATCGAAGAAAACGTCCAACAAACCCTCGTTTACCGGACGTTACTTAAAACACACTTATCAGAAAGTACCGACGGTTACTCGATGCCGTACTTTTTCTCGGTCACGAAAGCAGGGGCTTTCCAGTTAGGACCTTTTATTACTTTACCGTTCTGATCTTGAAGCACTCCTTTTTTAAATAATTCATCATAAGTAGATGATAATTCGCCACTGAAAATCACATCGAAACGGTTATAAGTGTACAGGCGATCTAGTTTACGGTAGTCGGAAGTCGGCCCCAGAAAGGTTAGTACGTCTTCCACACTTTCATTTTTGATTATATCTTTCAAAGACATTATTGTTTTCCTCCAAGAGCATCTTTTAATTCCTGTTCATATGCGGCTTGCAGCGCATCGTCAGTGTAAAGAGGCTGCTCCTTTTCGTTTATTTTATAGTCTTCGAGAGTGGCTGTATGCGTATTATTCCATGCAGCTTTTTGCTCTTGAACACTTTTGGGAACTTCACCGTCTTTTATGCCAAGATTCCTATAGGGGTCAGTTTGGATATCGAAAATTATTGTACGTTAAGGTTGTTTTTTAACCACTTAGATGTGAGAAAACCGCTCTCTGAGCGGATTTTCGTATCTTGATGAGCGATGCTGAGATCTCCTCTCAAAC
>Ga0209281_1000380_pt1 | contig 70330 bp, 73 predicted proteins | sample MedtruBG_FD_187514 | JGI IMG/M metagenome (GOLD analysis project Ga0209281, IMG submission 187514) | Root nodule microbial communities of legume samples collected from California, USA - Medicago truncatula BG (SPAdes) (version 2) | ecosystem: Host-associated > Plants > Roots > Nodule | place... | reverse complement strand
GCCGGCGGTTGCGGACCAATGGCAGTCCGCTGTGCAGGCTCTAGCGTAAAACCTTTTTGCCGACAAGCCATTGCCGCAATAGCTACACAATCGGTAAGCATGGAATCGAGGATAAACAACCGGAGAGAAACGTCCATGTTTTCTACACGCATTGCCCGTACCGTTCATGTCGCCGCAGTCGCAGCCGCCTTTGCCGGCGCCTTTGCAGCCGCAGCGGCGGCGCAGGAGAGCACCGCCGGCAAGGGGGATGGCAAGGGGCGTCCGGACGGCGTCAGGGGCCGTCAGGCGGTGATCAAGGTCTCCGGCGAGGGCCGCTCGACGACCGCTCCGGACATGGCGATCCTGCAGCTCAGCGTCGTCAAGGACGCCAAGACCGCGCGCGAAGCGCTCGATGCCAACAACAAGGCGATGGCAGACGTGCTCTCGGCATTGAAGCAGGCCGGGATCGCCGAGCGCGATCTGCAGACGAGCGGCTTCTCGATCAATCCCCAGTATCACTATCCGCCGAACAATGACGGCGGTAATCGGCCGCCGGAACTGGTGGGCTATCAGGTCGTCAACGGCGTCGGCGTGCGCGTGCGGGATCTGGGGCAGCTCGGCGAGATCCTCGACAAGTCCGTCACCCTCGGCGTCAATCAGGGCGGCGGGATCGAGTTCACCAACGACAAGCCGGATGCCGTGATCACGGAAGCCCGCAAGGCCGCGGTCGCTGACGCCATCAACAAGGCCAAGGTTCTGGCCGAGGCGGCGGGGGTCTCGCTCGGACGCGTGATCGAGATCGCGGAGCAGCCCTCCCGGCCCGAGCCGATCCCCGTGGTCCGCAGCATGGCCAAGGAATTTGCCGCCGCCGATTCGGTTCCGATGGCGACCGGCGAAAATGCTTACAACGTCACCGTCAACGTGACCTTCGCCGTCAATCAGTAACGCGGTCGCAAAGCAAAGAGCCCCCACGCCAGGGCGTGAGGGCTCCATTTCCGTCGGCCGGGGGAGACGGGACGGAAATCCGTGGATTTACCAGCGGCCGATGATCGGGCATCCGCGGGCGTTGGCGAAAACGATCGCCTGGCGGTGGCCGTGACGGCGGCCTTCGACGACGACGCGGCGACCCGTCACATCCGCAACATAGGCGCGGCGAAGGCCACGGTCGCGTGCCTTGTCGACCGCGAGGCCTGGTGCACAGCGACCGCGACGGTCGCGGCGGTCGTAGTGCCGGCGATCGCGCCAGTCGTCGTGGCGGTCGTGGTCGCGGTAGTGGACGCCGCCGCCCGGACCCAATTCCAGGGTGAGCGACTGAGCCGAGGCCGTGGAAACCAGACCGGTCAATCCGATCACGGCAGCGACGGCGGCGTTAACGAGGAACTTTTTCATTGCTTTTCTCCGGTGTGACGAAGCGGTTCTGGTTGACGATTGAGGCAAACATAGGCCGGCCAAACTGAACGGCACCGGAACCCTCCGTTCATGCAGTATTCAGGTTGATCACGCCCCTGACGCGCGACGAATCGCTTCATCCCCCGGCGCTTTCCGGCAGGCTAAGTTATTGATCCGGCAGGAAAGAGTACTTCCAGGAAAAATTTGTAACAGTTTTCCGTCCGGAAGCCCGTTGGGTCAAGCGGCTAGATCGGGCTCAACCCGCGAGCTCCCGCTCGAAGAGGCGGCTATTGCGGTAGTGGCTGAGGCGCGCAATGAGGCCGTCCTCGATCTCGAAGACGAAGACGCTCGCAATGGAATAGGCCTGACCGGAGGCTTCGGGAAAGCCGGCCATCGTCTCGCGGTAGGTGCCGCGCGCGGTCGTATCCGCCGCCACGCGCTCACCGGCGGCGTCTCGCATCAACACGACGTCGCCGAAGCTCTCGTCGAAATGGCGGAAATAATTCATCACCCAGCTCCTGAGCGCGCCGGCGCCGAGGGTCCGCTCCCCGGTCAGCGAGTCGAACGCGACGTCCTCGCCGACGAGGCGTGAAAGCGTGTCAAAGTCGCGGTCGTTCAGAGCTTCGATGAAATGGCTGGCTATCGTCTGGGCGTCTGTCATTCTCTCCTCCGAATTGGCCTCCGCTTCACTCTACCGCAGAGCGCGGGCGGCGCGGAAAGAGAAAATGGCAACGTCCGCCCGGACGGTTACTGCCGGACCTGCGCCTCGTCAGCTGCCGAGATGCAGGACGATCTCGCGGCGGTGCGGCCGGTCGCGGTGTTCGAACAGATAAAGCCCCTGCCAGGTTCCAAGCGCCAGGCGCCCCTGCATGACGGGAATGCCGAGCGAAACCTGCGTGAGTGCCGCCTTGATATGCGCCGGCATGTCGTCCGGCCCCTCCATGGTGTGGACGACCCAGCTCATCGATGGATCGGAGGACGGCGGCACCAGCCGGTGGAAGAAGGCATGGAGGTCACGCTTCACGTCCGCATCGGCGTTCTCCTGGATGATCAGCGAAGCGGAAGTATGACGGACGAACACCGTGAGCAATCCCTCGGCCACGCCGGACGCACGCACGAAGCCGTCAGCCTCGGCGGTGAACTCGTAAAGCCCCTGCCCCTTCGTAGATATGGTTATGACGGTCTGCGCCATTCCCCCTCCGCCTGCTTTGTGGTGGCCCCGCTTGTCCAGAGACGTACGGGGCCCGCCCGGCATCCGGTTCGCTCCATGATGGGCGGATCGTACAGCAGCCGGCAACGCCGATCCTATAATTCGAGAAAGGGCTCGAACCCGCCATAGATCATGCGTTTTCCATCGAAGATGGACTTCCATTCGTCGCCCTGGAGTCTCGGATCCGCCATTACCTTGGCGACGATCGCGTCCCGGTCCTGACGCGACCGGTAGACGATCCACGAGAAGACGACGGTCTCGTCGTCCTTTGCCTGAACCGCGCGCGGGAATGATGTGAGTTCGCCATAGGGCACGTCGTCTGCGAGGCATTCGACGTAATTGAGCGCGCCATGCTCCTTCCACACCGCGCCCGCCGCGCTCGCCAGCTTCTTGTAGGCCTCTATGTTGGCCGTCGGTACTGCAACGAGAAAACCGTCCACATACGCCATTTTCGTCTCCTCCACGTGTTGAAAGACATCACCAGGACGATCGAAGAGCACAGGTTCCGACAGGGGAACGACATTTTGATGGCTGCCGCCACCCGCTCGCGTCACGAGCCGCAGCCGCGCAACTGGCGCGCGTAGTTCGCGGCCATGCCGGATGCTCTCTTGGCGCCGGCCTTTGCGGTATCGCTCCAATTGCCGCGGGCATAGCCGCTGTGGCCGTGATAATAGGCGATATAGAGCCTGTAGGTGTCGTTCAGGGCGATGCCGTTCCGCTGGTGGCTCTGATTGTGATACCAGGCGATGAAGCGGATCGCGTCGCCGAAATCCGACCGGCGCGCCGTCCATCGGCCCGTCTCGGCCTTGTAGCGCGCCCAGGTGCCGTCAAGCGCCTGCGAATAGCCGTAGGCTGAAGAGACCCTTGTCCACGGGATGAAGCCGAGGAGCTTCGTCCGCGGCGGCCTGGCATTATGGCGGAAGCCGGACTCCGCATAGATCGTCGCCATCAGCACCGGGACGGGCACGCCATATTCGCGCTCTGCCGCATAAGCAGCCCGGCGCCAATTGTTGAAAAGACCATCTCGCTGCTCGAAAACCGCACAGGCGTTCCGGGTTTCTCTCGGCACCGTTCCGCAGCCGGCCAACAACAGGAGGACGACGACAAAAACCCAACGCATCGCGGAACCTCTCGTTTGAGAGAGGTTGATAAGACGTAAATCTTAAGGATCGGTTTTTACGCGTAGGCGAAGGTGGTCTGCCCCTCACCCCTTTAACCCGAGGAATAACCCTCGACCTCGCTTGCGGGCTAGGGCATATGCGGATCTGCTCCTCTGGCGGGAGCCGTTGCCACGGAGAGAAACCGCCTGGCTTTCGCTTCCAATACGGTCTGCCGACGGCATCGTTTGGGATAGGTGAAGGTCAAGCCGCTTGTCGTCTCCCCCCTTGTGGGGGAGAATATATGCGGCAGGCGCCGCGAGTCCCCTTCGCCCCGCTTGCGGGGAGAAGGTGCCGGCAGGCGGATGAGGGGCGATCCGGAGGCGCTCTATCAGAGCGTGCCGATCAGTTCGCGGTAAGCGGCCTCTGGGAAGGCCTTCAGCGTACGCGTACGCACATTGCCGTTCATGCCGAGCGTGATAGCGAACCGCGCGGCGACTGCGTCGTCAGGCGCTTCGCAGATCGCAACCATGTCGTGTTCGCCCATCGTCAGGTAGAAGTCCTTGAAGGAACCGCCCATCTCCTCGAGCTGCCTCCTTGCCGCATCGAGCCGCTTCGGGGACTCGCGCACATTTCTGATACCGAGCTCAGTCCAATTGAGAAGCAGAACGTAAGTCGTCATCTCACACCTCCCGCAAAGCATCCCGCCTTCGGCCGAAGGCGCTCAAGATGCCCTGTATCTGAAAAAGGCCGGCGCGCATTCACGCATTCATGTGCGGCCTCGGGACGCAAAGTATAAAGCAATTCGAGGAAAATGACGTACGGTTTTGCGCCGGGAGTAGAGCCGAAATAACAAAGCCGGGCACTGGGCCCGGCTTTGTCGTCGATGAAAAGGTCCAGGGATCAGCTGTCCAGGAACGAGCGCAACTTGCGCGAACGGCTTGGATGCTTGAGCTTGCGCAGCGCCTTCGCTTCGATCTGCCGGATGCGTTCGCGGGTAACCGAGAACTGCTGGCCGACTTCTTCCAGCGTATGGTCGGTGTTCATGCCGATGCCGAAACGCATGCGCAGCACGCGCTCCTCGCGGGGCGTGAGCGAGGCGAGCACGCGCGTGGTCGTCTCGCGCAGATTCGCCTGAATGGCCGCATCGATCGGCAACAACGCATTCTTGTCCTCGATGAAATCCCCGAGATGCGAATCTTCCTCGTCGCCGACCGGCGTTTCGAGCGAGATCGGCTCCTTGGCGATCTTCAGGACCTTGCGCACCTTCTCGAGCGGCATTGCGAGCTTTTCCGCCAGTTCCTCGGGCGTCGGCTCGCGGCCGATCTCGTGCAGCATCTGGCGCGAGGTGCGGACGATCTTGTTGATCGTCTCGATCATGTGCACCGGAATGCGGATCGTGCGGGCCTGGTCGGCGATCGAACGGGTGATCGCCTGCCGGATCCACCATGTGGCATAGGTCGAGAACTTGTAGCCGCGGCGATACTCGAACTTGTCGACCGCCTTCATGAGACCGATGTTGCCTTCCTGGATCAGATCGAGGAACTGCAGACCGCGGTTCGTGTACTTCTTGGCAATCGAGATCACCAGACGAAGGTTGGCCTCGACCATCTCCTTCTTGGCGATACGCGCTTCACGCTCGCCCTTCTGCACCATGGATACGATGCGGCGAAACTCGGCGATGGAAATGCCGGTCTCCGTCGCAAGGTTCTGGATCTCCTGGCGGATGTCGCGGATCGTCTGGTTCTCGGCCCTGGCAAACTCCTTCCAGCCTTTGCCGGCGAGATTGCTGATCGACTTCATCCAGTTCGGATCGAGCTCGGCGCCGGAATACTGCTCCAGGAACGCCTCACGCTTGACGCCATAGGATTCGGCCAGGCGCAGGAGGCGGCCCTCGTTCTGCGTCAGGCGCTTGGAGATGTCGTAGAGCTGCTCAACCAGGGCGTCGATGCGGTTCTGGTTGAGCGACAGCGACTTCACGGCCTTGATCAGCTCGTCCTTCAGCTCCTTGTAGCGGCGCTCCTGCGCCGGCGACAGAGTGCCGGTCGCGGCAAGGCGCGCTTCCACCTGCTGGTCCTGCAGCTTGCGGAGCTTCTTGTAGGTTTCGGCGATGACGTCGAGCGTCTCCATCACCTGCGGGCGCAGTTCCGCTTCCATCGCGGCGAGCGAGAGGTTCGACTCGTCGTCGTCCTCCTCCTCTTCCTCGGGTGCCTGGCCTTCGCCGCCGACATTGGTGATGTCGTCGTCGTTCGCCGCAGTTCGGGTCCTGCGGACCTTTTCCTTCTCTTCCGCCGCCTTGCGGTCGGCTTCGATCTTTTCCGGGCTCTGGAACTGCGGTGCAGCCTTTGCCTCGGGGCCGGAATAGGTCGTCTCGAGATCGATGATCTCGCGCAGCAGCGTCTGGCCCTCGTTCAACTCGTCGCGCCAGATGATCAACGCCTGGAAGGTAAGCGGGCTCTCACAGAGCCCGGCAATCATCGTTTCGCGGCCGGCCTCGATACGCTTGGCGATGGCGATTTCGCCTTCGCGCGAGAGAAGCTCCACGGAGCCCATCTCGCGCAGATACATGCGCACCGGATCGTCGGTGCGATCGGTCGGCTCCTTCTTCTTGCTGGCTGCAAGTGCGGTGCCGCTAGCAGGCGCGAGTTCGCCGCCTTCGCTTTCGCCCTCGTCGGCGCCGTCATCGTCGTCGCTGGCGGCAGCCTCCTCGGCTTCCTCGTCCTCGATGACGTTGATGCCCATGTCGGAAAGCATGGACATCGTGTCTTCGATCTGCTCGGAAGTCACTTCTTCGGAGGGCAGAACGGAGTTGAGCTCGTCCATGGTCACATAGCCGCGCTTCTTGGCGGCCTTGATCATCTTCTTGACAGCATCGTCGGAAAGATCGAGAAGCGGACCGTCCGGTGCACCTTCACGTTCAACGTCGGCTTCTTCGTTTTCTTTGACTTTTGTTGCCATTTATTCGTCGCTTTCCTTGTCGCAACCGGCCGGCGCCCGGTAATCAATGCCACTCGGAGGTCCGGGCACGCCGCGTACCCGCCACCGATTATTTCCCCTGACGTAACGGGATGATATTTAATTCCTGATTAACCACGACAGCGATGAACGGGCAAGCTTCGACAAGTCCTGCCACTGAAACGTCCCTGGCATGATTTCCTATCCGCCGTACCATGTCGCCATTTCTGCTTGAAATGGTGATTCCCAGAATTTTTCATCCCGTCAAGCGTTTCCGGCGAAAAACCGCCTAAATCGGCAAAAAACGCTCATGGACGGGTTTTTGCGCTGTTTATCAGCTTTCGCTCAACATGTAGGAGCGCCCCAAAGAAAGACAAGGGTTGCACGGTTTTTCCGGAAGAATGCCCTGGCAATCGATCGCGGCTGCGGCTCCGTCTACCAGTCCATCACCACCTTGCCGGAATTGCCCGAGCGCATCGCCTCGAAGCCGTCGCGAAAATCGTCGATGCCGATACGGTGGGTGATTATCGGCGAGAGGTCGAGCCCGCCCTGGACGAAGGCGATCATCTTGTACCAGGTCTCGAACATTTCGCGACCGTAGATGCCCTTGAGGTTGAGCATCTTGAAGATGACCTTGTTCCAGTCGATCTCGAAGCCCGCCGGCGCAATGCCGAGGATCGCAATCTTGCCGCCATTGTTCATCTTGTCGATCATGTCGCGGAAAGCGGGCGCCGCGCCCGACATTTCCAGCCCCACATCGAAGCCCTCGGTCATGCCGATCACCCGCATGACGTCGGCAAGTTTTTCCTTCGACGCGTCGACGACGTGGTCGATGCCGAGCTTGCGCGCGAGATCGAGACGAACGGGATTGATGTCGGTGATCACCACCTTGCGGGCACCGCAACGCTTGGCCACCATCGCCCCCATGATGCCGATCGGCCCGGCACCGGTGACCAGAACGTCCTCGCCGACGAGATCGAAGGAGAGCGCCGTATGCACGGCGTTGCCGAAGGGATCGAAGATTGCGGCGATCTCGTCCGGCACGTCGTCGGGGATCGACACGACATTATATTCGGGAAGGCAGACGAACTCGGCGAAGGATCCGGGGCGGTTGACGCCGACGCCGAGCGTGTTGCGGCAGAGATGCCCCCTGCCCGCGCGGCAATTGCGGCATTTGCCGCAGACGATGTGACCTTCTCCGGAAACCCGCTCGCCGACATGATGCTTGCTGACGGCCGGCCCGACCTCGACGACCTCGCCCATGAATTCGTGTCCGACGACCATCGGCACTGGGATCGTCTTCTCCGCCCATTGATCCCAGTTCCAGATGTGGACGTCGGTGCCGCAGATCGCCGATTTCCTGACGCGGATCAGGACGTCGTTCGGCCCGATTTCCGGCACCGGCACGCGCTCCATCCAGAGCCCTACCTCCGGCTTCGTCTTGACCAGTGCCTTCATCATGTTGGTCATCGCTCGATCCTCGCCTGTGCCAATTAGATCACGCCCAGTTCGCGGCCCACCTCCTCGAAGACCGCGATGGCACGGCGGACATCCGCTTCGCTGTGCGCGGCGGACATCTGCGTGCGGATGCGGGCCTGCCCTTTCGGCACCACCGGGAAGGAGAAGCCGACGACGTAGACGCCCTTCTTCAGCATGCGCGCCGCCATCTCCTGTGCGAGCGCCGCATCCCCAAGCATGACCGGAATGATCGGATGGCCCTCGCCGGCAAGCGTGAAGCCGAGGCCGGACATCTCGCTCCGGAAGAGCGCCGCGTTTGCGTAAAGGCGGTTGCGCAGAGCGTCGCCGTTTTCGATCAGCTCGAAAACCTTGAGAGAAGCGGCGGCGATGACGGGCGCGAGCGTATTGGAAAACAGATAGGGCCGCGAGCGCTGGCGCAACCACTCGACGACATCGGCCTTCGCCGACGTATACCCGCCCGAAGCGCCGCCAAGCGCCTTGCCGAGCGTGCCGGTAATGATATCGACCCGTCCTTCGACGCCGCAATGTTCGGCGGAGCCGCGCCCATGCTTGCCGACGAAGCCGACCGCATGGCTGTCGTCCACCATGACCATTGCGCCGTATTTCTCGGCGAGATCGCAAACGCCCTGGAGATTGGCGATGATGCCGTCCATCGAGAAGACGCCGTCGGTGGCGATCATCTTGAAACGGCTGCCTTCCGCCTTCTTCAGCTCTTCTTCCAGTGCTGCCATGTCGTTGTTGGCATAACGGAAGCGCCTGGCCTTGGAGAGGCGCACGCCATCGATGATCGAGGCATGGTTCAGCGCGTCGGAGATGATCGCGTCGTCCTCGCCCAGCAGCGTCTCGAACAAACCGCCATTCGCGTCGAAACAGGAGGAATAGAGAATCGTGTCCTCCATGCCGAGGAAGGAGGATATGCGCGCTTCGAGCTCCTTGTGCTCCTCCTGCGTGCCGCAGATGAAACGCACCGAGGCCATGCCGTAGCCGTAACGGTCGAGCGCGCTCTTCGCGGCTTGCGCAAGCTCCTCGCTGTCGGCGAGGCCGAGATAGTTGTTGGCGCAGAAATTCAGGACACGCCCGCCGGAAGCGACTTCGATCTCGCCCGACTGCTTGGAGGTGATGACACGCTCGGACTTGTAGAGCCCGGCCTGCTTGAGGTCTTCGAGTTCCGAACGGAGATGGGAGAGGAAGGCCGTGGTCATGGCTGGGTGCTCGCGATCAAAGGACATCACCGTCTACTGCATGTTTCCTTTAATCGTATCCGATTAAAGGACACAGCAGATCAAAGTGCTACAGCGACCTTTGCGCGCCTGATAAGACGCGCGGCGCTGTAGAGGACTAACACGATGGCACCGCTCATGGAATTTGTTTCGACGCCACGTGCTGATGCCGATTCTCCTTCGCCCCGCTTGCGGGGAGAAGGTCGCGGCAGCGGGATGAGGGGCGGATGATCATTCGACATTAGCCCTCGAACGCCTCGATCACAGCGAGAAACGCTTCGCCATATCTCTCCCGCTTGCTCTCGCCGATGCCGGGAACGTCGAGCAGCTCCTCGAAATCGCGCGGACGCCGTTTGGCAAGCGCAATCAGGGTCGTATCCGGAAAGACGACATAAGGCGGCACGTCCATCTCGCGGGCGAGAGACAGGCGCTCGGACCGGAGCCGCTCGAACAGTTCGAGATCGGATCCCGCGAGGTCCGATCGTTCGCTGGCCGGCTTCGACCCGCGTGCGGTTTTGGCCTTGCCGGAACTCGGACGGTCCTTGCGGAAGAGCACCTGCCGTTCGCGGCGAAAGACGCTGCGGGCCTCAGGCTCGAGCTTCAACGCTCCGAAGGCGGCGTGGTCCACGGAGATCAGCCCTGCGGCGAGCAATTGCCGGAAGATCGACTGCCAGGTGCGCGCCGGCAGGTCCTTGCCGGCCCCGAAGACCGGCATGTCGACATGGCCGAAGCGCTCCGTCTTCTCGTTGACGCTGCCGGTAAGCACATCGATCAGATGGCCGGTTCCGAAGCGCTCTCCGGTGCGGTAGACGGCGGCAAGGGCCTTGATCGCCGCTTCCGTGCCGTCCCAGGTCTCGACCGGCTTCAGGCAGGTGTCGCAATGACCGCAGCCGCCCGGATGAGCCTCCCCGAAATGCGCGAGGATGGCCTGGCGCCGGCAGCCTGCCGTCTCGCAAATGGCAAGCAGCGAATTGAGTTTCGCCCGCTCGATGCGTTTGATTTCCTCGGGCGCTCCGCCCTCGTCGATCATCCGCCGGCGCTGGATGACATCCGCCATGCCATAGGCCATCCACACTTCAGAAGGCAGACCATCGCGACCCGCCCTCCCCGTCTCCTGGTAGTAGGCCTCGACCGAGCCCGGGAGATCGAGATGGGCGACGTAGCGCACATCCGGCTTGTCGATTCCCATGCCGAAAGCGACGGTTGCGACGAGGCACAGGTTTTCCTCCTTGAGGAATGCATCCTGATGCGCGTCGCGCGCCGCCCGCTCCATGCCGGCATGATAGGGAAGCGCACGGATGCCCTGTGCATCGAGCCATTCCGCCGTGTCCTCGACCTTCGCGCGCGACAGGCAATAGACGATGCCGCTTGCATCCTTGAAGCGCGACAGGAAGCGCAGCAATTGCTGGCGAGGCTGATCGCGTTCCACGATCTCATAGGCGATATTCGGGCGGTCGAAGCTGGAGGCGAAAACGCGCGCCCCGCCGAGTCCCAGCCGCTCGATCATATCGTCGCGCGTGTGGGGATCCGCGGTGGCGGTAAGCGCGATCCGCGGCACACCGGGAAAGCGCTCGGCGAGGCAGCCGAGGCCGCGATATTCCGGGCGGAAGTCATGTCCCCATTGCGATACGCAATGGGCCTCGTCGATCGCGAAAAGGGCGATATCGGCATCGGCGATCATTTCGGCGAAGCCATCGGTGACGGCGCGCTCCGGCGTCACGTAGAGGAGATCGAGTTCGTCTCTCGAAAGTGCGCGGCGGACCGCAATCGCCTCGTCCCGCGTCAATGAAGAGTTGAGTGCCGCGGCCCGGATGCCGAGCTGCTTCAGCGCTTCCACCTGATCGCGCATCAGGGCGATCAGCGGCGAAACGACGATGCCGACGCCCCGGCGGCAGAGCGCCGGGATCTGGAAGCAGAGCGATTTTCCCGCCCCCGTCGGAAAGAGCACGACGGCATCGCCACCGGCAACCACATGGTCGACGACCGCCTGCTGCTGGCCGCGGAAGGTGGAATAACCGTAGATACGCTTCAGGAGATCGAGGGGATTGCTGACGCCTTCCGTTTCGAACAGGCGGCCGGTGTTGTGGCTTTCGGGCATGGAATCGCTTTCATCGGGAGCACGCAGTATGGAGTCGAGGCTGATCGAAGGCAAACCCGCTCGGGCCGCTGCTCAACCTGCCCGTCGTGAGAGTATCGGCTACCGAGCCGCCGGCCCCTTGACGCGGCCGGAAAGCACGCCGAAGCCTTCGATGATCGCTTCGAGCTTGTCCATCCGGTGCAGCTCGAGCTGCACCTCCTCCATGGCGCGCACGAGCCGCTGACCCTGCTCCACGTCTTCGGAGGCCGTGGCTTCCGCGATCTCCCGCTCGAGCTCCCGCTTCTGCCAGAGCAGCGCCTTCGTCCGCCGATGAAGCGTCAGGGCCTGGAGATAACCTTCGCGCGCATCCTCCGGAGCCGCCGCCGCCGTTGCCGTCCAGAGCCGCGCATAGCGCACCTGCTGGTCCAGGGCGCCGATCAGCGCCGAGAAACCCTCCGCCTCGAGCTGCTCCATCAGGGTTTCCCGCGTCAGCCGCAATCCGTTGGCCGCCGCGGCGTTCAGAACCGCAGCCCAGCAGCGCTGCAGATCACGGTGGTCGAACTCGATCGTGGCGATCTCGTCATACTCGTCGAACAGCAATTGCGGATGATTGACGATCGTCAATGCAAGCACGCTCTCGCGAAGTACCGGCGGGCGAAGCGAGCCGCCGGCCTTCAGCATCTGATTGAGTTTGGAACTACCGGCGGTCCCAGCCTCCACGGCCGCGCCCATGACCGGATTGGGAGCCGGCGACCAGCCCCTGCCGCCCTGCCTGCCCGCCTGCCTCCCGCCCCGCTCGAACGGCCGCCTTTCGCCTCTGAACGGCGCGCTCCCCTGGAGAAACGCATTCAGGCGGTCGCGCATGTCCTGCCCATAGTGGCGGCGCACGCTCTCGTCGGCGATTACCGAGGTCACCTGCCGCAGCCGCGCTTCGAGTTCGGCGCGCTTTTCCGGCGTGTCGAAATCCCCGCCCTGCACCTCGCGCTGCCAGACCATGTCGGCCAGCGAGCGGGCATTGGCGAGCACCTTGTCGAAGGGCTCGCGTCCGTCATGGCGCACCACATCGTCCGGGTCCTTGCCCTCCGGCAACAGGGCAAAGCGCACGGACCGGCCCGGCTTCAAATGGGGCAGCGCGAGATCGACGGCCCGATGGGCGGCGCGGACACCGGCGCCGTCGCCGTCGAAGCAGAGCACCGGCTGGGTCGTCATCTTCCATAAGAGATCGAGCTGATTTTCGGTAAGCGCCGTACCGAGCGGCGCAACGGCATTTTCTATCCCCGCCTGATGAAGCGCGATCACGTCCATATAGCCTTCGACGGCAATGATCGTGCCTGCGCCATCGGCACCCTGCGAGGCCCGCCGGGCGCGGGCGAAATTGAAGAGCACATTGCCCTTGTGAAAGAGCTCGGTCTCGTTGGAGTTCAGATATTTGGCCGGGGCGTCCGGCGACATGGCGCGCCCGCCGAAGGCGATCACCTTTTCTCGCGCGGACGGGATCGGGAACATGATCCTGTCGCGGAAGCGGTCGTAGGAGACCGGAATGCCGTCGCCGTGCACGACGAGGCCGCAGGCTTCGATCTGCTCCTTGCCGATCCCCTTGCCGGCCAGAAACTCCTTCAGCGCATTGCGGCTGTCGGGTGCAAAACCGAGACGGAACGTCTCGATCGTGCGGCCGGTCAGTCCGCGCTCGCGCAGATAGGCGCGCGCCTTTGCCCCGTTCGCCGTCTGAAGCTGATCCTGAAAAAACTGCGTCGCCAGTTCCATGACGTCGAGCAGGCTCGTACGTTCGCGCTCGCGCTGCTCGGCCTGCGGATCCGGCTGCGGCATCGGGACGCCCGCCAGATCGGCGATCTGCTGCACGGCCTCCGGAAAACTCAGGCCCTCGAGCTCGGTCAGGAAGCGGAAATGATCGCCGGAAACGCCGCAGCCGAAGCAATGATAGCGGCCCTTGCGATCCTCGCAGTGGAAGCTCGGCGATTTCTCGCCGTGGAACGGGCAGCAGGCCCAATAATCGCCGCGCGAAACATTGGTCTTGCGTCGGTCCCAGGTGACGCGCTTGCCGATCACGTCCGAAATGGGGACGCGGTCGCGTATCTCATCGAGAAAGGACGGTGAAAAGCGCATGGTTACCTCTACTGCATGTCGCCCGAGCCCGTGCAGCGGCTTCGGGCAACGACATGCACGCAAACCTCCATATAAGCGGCATGGCCGAAGGAAGCCACAGGCAGCCTGCGCCTTGCCCGCTATTCACAGGCATGCGCTAAAGCCAAGGGGTAACGCTTGTCGGCCGGCGCGGCGCGGGTCGTTTGCCGTCAGCCGCCCAGGGAAGGCGCGCCCGCCGAAGCGGGCGCTGCGGCTTACTTCAGGAGGTCTTTGACCACCCCGGAGGCCTTGCCGAAGTCCATCTTGCCCGGATAGCGCTCTTTCAGGGCGTTCATGCACTTGCCCATGTCGCGCAGCCCGTGCGCACCGATTTCCGCGACGGTCTTGGCGCAGACTTCCTTGACCTTTTCCTCGGAAAGCTGCTCCGGCAGGAACTGGTTGATGATGGCGATTTCCTGCCGCTCCTGCTCGGCAAGCTCCGGCCGCCCGCCCTCGTCATAGACGCGGGCCGATTCCTCGCGCTGCTTGATCATCTTCGCAAGGATCTGCAGGATCTCGTCGTCGCCGACCGGGTCCTTGCCGTGGCCGCGATTGGCGATGTCGCGGTCCTTGATCGCGGCCTGGATGAGCCGGACGGTCGAGACGCGCCGGGTATCCTTGGCCTTGAGGGCTTCTTTCAGTGCATTGGCGAAATGCTCGCGCATGTCTTAACTCCATGTCGAAACCGACCCCAGGGCTTTATCTGCGGGGCCGGTTCGATGCGTTCTTTTGTCATCGTCTTAAACCAGTGCGGCAGGTACAATCAAACGTCTTTGGCAACCGATTGAATTATAAGGCATTTTATTTCCATACAATTCACAGCGGCTGGTTGACCTTGCCAGAGCCTTTGGCTATTTTCCGGCACCTGCACGTACATCGGCATGAACTTTCTCCCGCGGGGTTTCCGCGCGCCATGCCGCATGCGATCTGAAATGGCCCTGAACCGACCGGCTTTCAAGCCTCGCTTTCGGCCACAACGGGATAGAGACGATGACCGCGACACCCGCATGGACAATCCAGAAACCCACTGCCCTGCTCGTTCTGGCCGACGGCACGGTGATCGAAGGCAAGGGCATCGGCGCGACCGGGACGGTTCAGGCCGAGGTCTGTTTCAACACGGCGTTGACCGGTTACCAGGAAATCCTGACCGACCCCTCCTATCTCGGGCAGATCGTCACGTTCACCTTTCCGCATATCGGCAATATCGGCGCCAATGACGAGGACATCGAGGATCTGACGCCTGCCGCCCGCCACGGTGCCGTCGGCGTCATCTTCAAGGCCGACATCACCGAGCCTTCCAACTACCGCGCAGCCAAGCACCTCGACGCCTGGCTGAAGGCGCGCGGCATCATCGGGCTCTGCGGCATCGACACCCGGGCGCTGACGGCCTGGATCCGCGAAAACGGCATGCCTAACGCCGTCATCGCCCACGACCCGGCAGGCGTCTTCGACGTCGAGGCGCTGAAAGCCGAGGCAAAGGCCTGGAGCGGCCTCGAGGGCCTCGATCTCGCCAAGGTCGCCACTTCCGGCCAGTCCTACCGCTGGAACGAGAAGCCCTGGGTCTGGAACGAGGGCTACTCGACGCTGGGCGAGACCGACGCCGCTTATCACGTCGTGGCTCTCGACTACGGCGTCAAGCGCAACATCCTCCGCCTCTTCGCCGGCCTGAACTGCCGTGTCACCGTCGTCCCCGCCCAGACGAGCGCCGAGGAAGTCCTGGCGCTCAAGCCGGACGGCATCTTCCTGTCGAACGGCCCGGGCGACCCGGCCGCGACGGGCGAATATGCCGTGCCGGTCATCCAGGACCTTCTCAAGACGGATATCCCGGTCTTCGGCATATGCCTCGGCCACCAGATGCTGGCACTGGCGCTCGGTGCCAGGACCGAGAAGATGCACCAGGGACACCACGGCGCCAACCACCCGGTCAAGGACCACACCACCGGCAAGGTCGAGATCGTTTCGATGAACCACGGCTTCGCGGTCGATGCGAACTCGCTTCCGCAAGGTGTTGAACAGACTCACATCTCGCTCTTCGACGGCACCAATTGCGGCTTGCGCGTCGACGGCAGACCGGTCTTCTCCGTCCAGCATCACCCGGAAGCATCGCCAGGCCCGCAGGACAGCCATTATCTCTTCCGCCGCTTCCTGAATCTCATTCGCGAGAAGAAAGGCGAACCGGCACTCGCCGAGCGCTGAGTTGTTCTCAAGGCCCGCCTCGTGCGGGCCTTCCTGCATCAGCCGTCGACGAGACGCTCGGCGATGAAATCGACCGTTGCCCGCACGGAGGGAAGCTGCCCGCGCCGGTGCGGCATCAAGATCGTCGTCATCACCTTGCCGGCGGTCCACTCGGGAAGAATGCGGATAAGCGTGCCGCTTTCGATCTCCTGCTGACAAAGCTTGCCGGGCAAGGTGGTGATGCCGAGACCCGCGAGAGCTGCTTCTCGCAGGACGCGGGATTCGTCGGCCACGAAACGCGGCCTCGGCGAGACCGACACGGTCGACCCATCGGCGCGCTCCATCACCCAGCCTTCGGACGCCAGCGACGTGAGCAGTCCATCATGATGATCGAGATCCTCCGGGCGTTCGGGAGTGCCGTTCCCTTGCAAATAGAGCGGTGAGGCGACGATCAGCTTAGCCTGGAATCCGATGCGGCGCTGGACGAGGCCGGAATCCGGCAGCGGTGCGAAATGGTCTCGCACGGCAAGATCGAAGCCGTCCTGGATGACATCGACGAAGCGGTCCGTCGCATGCAGCGTCACGCGCAGCTTCGGATAGGCAAGTGCGAGCTGCGGCAAGAGCGGCGCCAGCGACAGCTGCGCGGTCGGCACCGAAGCCGTGATCCTCACCGTGCCGCTCGGTTCGGCAAGTCTGCCCCTGACGACATTCTCCGCCGCTTCCGCCTCGATCATCATCGCCGCCGCGTGGCGGTAAAAATCCTTGCCGGATTCGGTCACCGCGAAATGACGCGACGTGCGGTTGATCAACCGCACGCCGAGATCCTTTTCGAGTTCGGCCACGCGCTTGCTGAGCGTCGATTTCGGCAGGTTCAACGCGCGCGCGGCGGGCGCGAACCCCCCGTGGTCCACGACGTGAACGAAGAACGTGAAGTCGTTGAGATTGGCCATGGCTTTCCATCATCCACAAACATGGACGATAGGTCCACACAGAGCCATCTAGCACAAGTTCGTCCACAAGTGCATCTATTCATCATCATTGTTGAACCGAAAGGAAACGGACATGGGCAACTATCAGGGAAAGAAGGCGATCGTCATCGGCGGGACCCACGGCATGGGCCTGGCGACCGTGAGACGGCTTGTAGAGGGCGGCGCCGAGGTACTGCTCACGGGCCGCAACGAGAGCAACATCGCCCGCATCAGGGAGGAGTTCGGCCCGCGCGTGCATGCACTGCGCTCGGACATCGCCGATCTCAACGAAATCGCCGTGCTCGGTGCGGCCGCCGGTCAGACGCTCGGAGCGATCGATCTCCTGCACATCAATGCCGGCGTCTCGGAACTGGAGCCCTTCGATCAGGTGAGCGAGGCTTCCTATGACCGCCAGTTTGCCGTCAACACCAAGGGCGCCTTCTTCACCGTGCAGCGGCTGACGCCTCTGATCCGCGAAGGCGGATCGATCGTCTTCACCTCCTCCGTCGCCGACGAGGGCGGCCATCCGGGCATGAGCGTCTACAGCGCAAGCAAGGCGGCACTCGTCTCCTTCGCATCCGTGCTCGCCGCCGAGCTTCTGCCGCGCGGTATCCGGGTCAACAGCGTCAGCCCCGGCTTCATCGATACGCCGACCAAGGGCGTCGCCGGCATCACCGAAGCCGAGCGCGCCGAGTTCAAGACGCTCGGCGACAACATCACGCCGATGAAGCGCAACGGCACCGCGGATGAAGTGGCGCGCGCCGTGCTCTTCCTCGCCTTCGAGGCGACCTTCACGACCGGGGCGAAACTCGCCGTGGACGGCGGTCTCGGCCAGAAGCTCTCGACCGCCGCCTGAATGATTTCGAGAAAGGTACAATCAATGAGCAGCATTTCAATTCTCGGCTTGGGCGCCATGGGTACGGCACTTGCACGAACGCTTCTCAAGAACGGCCATACCGTCACAGTCTGGAACCGGACGCGATCGCGCGCCGAGCCGCTTGCCGGCGCCGGTGCGAAGATCGCGGAAAGCCCGGCCGAAGCAATTGCGGCGAGCGAGCTCACCATCCTCTGCCTCGTCGATTACCCCGCCGCACGTGCGGTCCTGGAACAGGCGCAGGAGGCGCTTGCCGGCCGTGACCTCCTCAACCTGACGAACGGCACGCCGGGTGACGCCAGGGAACTCGGCACGTGGCTGGCGGCAAGGGGAGCGATCTATCTCGACGGGGGGATCATGGCGATCCCGCCGATGATCGGCGGGGCCGGCGCCCTGATCCTTTACAGCGGCTCGCGTGCGCTATTCGATAGGCACAGTTTAGCCCTCGAAGGCCGAAAGCCGTCACCTCGGTGAGGACGAGGGTTTGGCTTCGCTCTACGACATAGCGCTGCTATCAGGCATGTACGGGCTCTTCTCGGGCTTCCTGCATGCGAGCGCGCTGGTGACCAGCGCCGGAGGCAAGGCCGTCGACTTCCTGCCGCTGCTCCTGCCCTGGATCGAGGCGATGAGCGGTACCCTGCCCGACCTCGCCGGCAAGATCGACAGCGGCATGCACGGCCGCGATGTCGTCTCCAACATCGCCATGCAGAAGATCGCGCTCGAGAACATCGTTAGGGCAAGCGAAGAACAGGGCGTCGCCCCCGATTTCATGCGACCCATGTTGCGGCTGGCGGGCGACCGCGTCGACAGTGGCGGCCACGGCGACGACATCTCCGCCGTCGTCGAAGTGATCCGGAAGCGAAAATGATTCTGTTTCAATGGGGTAGGACTGCTGCTTGAATCGGACTGGCAGATCGCTGAATCAAGCTCTGAACATGAAGAAGCCCGCCGGTGACGGCGGGCTTCTTCATGTCGGTCTGCAGGAGAATTATCTGCAGGCGGCGCAGAAGCGCTGGATGCGGCGGCAAGCCTCCTCCAGCAGCGCCTCGGAAGTCGCGTAGGAGATGCGGAAGTTCGGGCCGAGGCCGAAGGCCGAGCCGTGGACCACAGCCACGCCTTCGGTCTCCAAAAGCTCGGAGACGAAATCCTCATCCGTTTCGATCACCTTGCCCGAAGGCGCGGTCTTGCCGATCAGGCCGGCGCAGGACGGATAGACGTAGAAGGCGCCCTCCGGCGTCGGGCAGGAAATGCCCTTGGCCTGGTTCAGCATCGAGACGACGAGATCGCGGCGGCCCTGGAAGATCTCCTTGTTGCGCCCGATGAAGTCCTGCGGACCGTTGAGCGCCTCGACGGCCGCCCACTGCGCGATCGAGGCGGCGCCCGAAGTCTGCTGGCCCTGGATCATGTCCATCGCCTTGATGAGATGAAGCGGCCCGGCCGCGTAGCCGATGCGCCAGCCGGTCATCGCATAGGCCTTGGAGACGCCGTTCATCGTCAGCGTGCGCTCGTAGAGGCCGGGCTCCACTTCGACCGGGGTCGCGAACCTGAAGTCGCCATAGGTCAGGTGCTCGTACATGTCGTCCGTCAGGACCCAGACATGCGGATGCTTCATGAGAACGTCCGTGAGCGCCTTGAGCTCCTCATGCGAATAGGCCGCACCCGAGGGGTTGGACGGCGAGTTGAAGACGAACCACTTGGTCTTCGGCGTGATCGCGCGGTCGAGATCCTCGGCCTTGAGCTTGAAATTGTTTTCCTGCCTGGTCGGGACGAAGACGGGTGTGCCGCCGCACAGCGCCACCATTTCCGGATAGGAGACCCAGTACGGTGCCGGAATCACCACTTCGTCGCCCGGGTTGAGCGTCGCCATGAAGGCGTTGAAGAGAATCTGCTTTCCGCCGGTGCCGACGATCGTCTGCGCCGCGGTGTAGTCGAGATTGTTCTCGCGCTTGAATTTCTTCGCGATGGCTTCGCGCAGTTCCGGAATGCCGGAGACCGGCGTGTACTTCGTCTCGCCGCGATCGATCGCGTCGATCGCGGCCTTCTTGATGTTGTCAGGCGTGTCGAAGTCCGGCTCCCCTGCGCCGAGGCCGATGACATCGCGGCCTTTCGCTTTCAACTCGCGGGCTTTCTGCGAAACAGCGATGGTGGCGGAAGGCTTTACACGGGAAAGGGCATCGGCAAGGAAGGCCATGGTGTGTTTCCTGATCGTTTCGAGACGGCGTGAGACGCTAGGGAACGGAAAACCAGGGTTCCATAGCGGTTAGGTCTATGTCGAAAGACGCCCGGTCTTGCAAGCGCTTCAGGCGAAAAACGGCGGCAAGGCAGCGCAAAATGCGTCACCATGACAAAGTTTCATAGGTGCGATCAAAGCGATCGATCGAAACCGGATGACCTCATGCGGCCGAGCGGCTGCCGACGCACACCGGTCGACGCGCCTCCGCCCGGACACTCCGGCGCTTTTTTCGCGGCCGAGCGTGCCTTTTTTTCGCCACAACAACTGTCTCAGCGCGCCGCAATTCCGTCCCGCAAGAGCCGATTTCCAAGCGCCAATTCGCGATGCGGATGCATCGGCATCTTGGGGGTATGCTATGTTTCTCGATGATGAAGTCGCCGCCTCGCGCACCCGCCGCAACGAGGCACGCTGGGGGTTCTATATCGCGCTCGCCGCACTTGCGGCCTGCATCGTGATGGTCCTCGGATTGATGACGCAGGTGACTACGCAAGCCGACATCGGGCAGCAGCCCGCGACGGCTCACGTCCAGTCCGAGGCCGGGCGCCATGGCTGACAACGATAACGGGTCGCAGCCGAGCGCCGACCTCTTCGCACGACTGTCGGCGATCCAGACGGTCGTCGTGGCGATTGTCGCCCTTTTCGCCCTTGCCGGCCTGATGCTCGTCGGTAAAGGCTTCTACATGAAGGCCAAGGACGAGGTCGCGCAGTACCTGCTCCAGAGAAACGAAGCACGACATCCTCCCGCGACGGAACGCGAACCCCAGCCGACGCGCCTCGAGGCGATCCGAGAAGCGCCGGGACCGCTCACCACAGGGTCGGTGCGATAAAGCCGTTTTGATCCGATTTGACTTGAAGGCCGGTGCGTGCCGCTCCAGTTTGTGCGTTGCTCGCGCGTTCGGACCTCCGAGACGGCACGATGCATTTTCGCAGACGGACGGACCGGAGGAATGCGATGCGGCACACGCGCTGGAATGCTGGCGGCTCAAGGGACATAGCAACAGTATTTCCATTCCCGATGGCGGCTGCAGTCTCGCTCTTTCTCGCCTTCGCCTCGTCCCCTGCCGCCGCGCAGGAGACGCGGGAATTTCCCACGCAGACAGGAACCGTCCTCGTCGAGACGCTTGCCTCCGGACTGGAGCATCCCTGGGCGGTCGAAGCCATGCCCGACGGGGCGCTGATCGTCACCGAACGACCGGGCCGGCTGCGCATCCTGCGCGACGGCAAGCTGTCGGCTGCGATCAAGGGGGTGCCCACAGCGGCCGCACACGGCCAGGGCGGCCTTCTGGACGTCGCCCTCGATCGGCAATTCGCAACGAACAGGACACTCTATCTCACTCTCTCCGTCCGCGGTGATGGCGGCTACGGCACCGTCCTCGTGCGGGCGGCTCTTTCGCAGGACGAGCAGAGCCTGACGGAAGTGAAGGAGATCTTCCGGATGAACAAGTTCACCCGGAAGGGGCAGCACTTCGGGTCGCGCATCGCCATCGACAAGGACGGCAGCCTGTTCTTCGGCATCGGCGATCGCGGCGAAGGCGAACGCGCCCAGGACTCCCGCGACCACGCCGGCTCGATCCTCCACATCAACGCCGACGGCAGCATTCCCGCCTCCAATCCCTATCGCGGCGGCACCGGCGGGCTGGCGGAAATCTGGTCCATAGGGCACCGCAACCCCCAAGGAATCACCTTCGACCCCGAAGGCGGCAAGCTCTTGACCGTCGAGCACGGCGCGCGCGGCGGCGACGAGGTGAACAATCCGCAGCCGGGCAAAAATTACGGCTGGCCGGTGATCACCTTCGGCAAGGATTACTCCGGAGTCGAGATCGGCGAAGGCACCGCGAAGGAAGGTCTTGAGCAGCCGCTCTTCTATTGGGACCCATCGATTGCGCCCGGCGCGATCGCCGTGTACCGCGGCAGCATGTTTCCGGAGTGGAACGGCGACCTTTTGATCGCTGCACTGAAGTACCAGTTGCTTGCCCGCCTGGACCGCGACGAGACCGGCGCCGTCACCAACGAGGAACGGTTGTTCGACGGAGAATTCGGCCGCATCCGCGACGTCATCGTCGCTTCCGACGGGGCTCTGATCATGGTCACCGACGAGGAGGACGGCGCAGTGCTCAGGGTCTCCAAAGCTCCGACGCAATGAGCCCGCTGGGGAACGGCTGTCGGGCCTGACGGCAACACGGAGCGGCTTGCCCGCAAAAATCGCAACTGATAGAGCGAGGTCGCAATCACCTGAGCAACATGGCTTCGGGGTGATTCTCGAAAGTCGCGGAATATGGCGCGAAGATCGCGCGCCTCCCGTGAGCAGGACCACGACCCCGGAGCCAAGCGGTGACTCGCATTCAAGCCAATCTCTTCCTCTTGTTCTCCGGTGCAATCTGGGGTGCGGGCTTCGTAGCGCAGTCGACGGCGATGGACGCGATCGGACCGCTCTGGTTCATCGGCCTGCGCTTTGCGATCGCGACACTCGTGGCACTGCCCTTGGCGCTCCTTGAAAAGAAGCAGGCCGCTACGCCCTTGCCGCGAAACGCCATGCGCAACTTCGTCTTCGTCGGACTGGCGCTTTTCGGCGGAGCCGTCACGCAACAATACGGCCTGCTCACCACCACCGTCACCAATTCCGGCTTCCTGACCGGGCTCTACGTGGTATTCGTGCCGGTACTGACTGTCGTGTTCCTGCGCCGCCGGCCGCACTGGGTCATCTGGCCGGCCGCCCTGCTCGCGGCTTTCGGCATCTTTCTCCTGAGCGGCGGCGCGCTCTCGGCGCTGACCGGCGGAGACATGCTGACGATCGTCTGCGCCCTGTTCTGGGCGGTTCAGCTGATGTTGGTCGGCTTGTTCGCTCCGGCCACGGGCCGGCCGATGCTCCTGTCGATGACGCAGTTCGCCGTCTGCGCCGTTGCCGGATGCGTACTGGCCGGCCTGTTCGAGCCGCTGAGCCTCGATGCGATCAACGGCGCCCTCCCGCAGATCCTCTACGCCGGCATTTTTTCAAGCGGCATCGCTTTCATCTGCCAGGTCGTAGGCCAACGCTATACGACGGCGCCGCAGGCTGCCATCTTCCTCTCGAGCGAAGCGCTCTTCGCCGCCCTGTTCGGGGTGCTGCTGCTCGGCGAGACCATCACTCCGGTCGGCTACGTCGGCTGCGCCGTCATCTTCCTGGCGATGCTTGCGGTCGAGCTCGTGCCGGAACTGACGAAGAAACGTCGCGAAGCCGCGCAAGCTGCTGTCTGAACAGCGGCTTCTGCTAGCCGTTCCGTGCAATTTCTCCGCGCGCTTGGCGCCCGGGTTAATACTACTAATACTCTCCGAAACCCCTCAATTTTGCTTGGAACGGCGAATTTCGCTTGAGCCGGCAATATATCCTGCAGTTTTTCTGTAGGCATGAAGGCGATGGTCCCTCGGACCAGTGCGCTGCGTGAACGACAAGCGATATCAGGCGCTTGGACCGGGAAACCAGGCTGCACAAAGTTGCGGCATACCCATGAGCGACGGAATTTGGCGCAAATGATCCTGCCGCGCCCCAATCTTTGGTCGAAAAGCTTTGAATTCAACAGCTTGCAATGCTTTTTGAATACGCGAGTCAAAACGACCAACTGACCTCTTTTTGAGCAATGAGAAGACGCAATACCTCGTCAGAAAAGTTTTGCTTGCCAATTCAAAATAAACCCATCACTCTTACTGTGTTCGGGCAATCTGCGAACACGGGAAGATCTTGAATAAAAGCGGGCCGGAGACGCAACCCACTCCGGGCGGCCAACGGGGGGAGGCTGTTATTCCTTCCTGCGGCTGGTCGCGATAACCAGGACCCTTTCCTCAATTGTCGAGAACTGCCCCCACGCCCATATCGGGCAAAACTGCAATGCTGCCCGCAACGCGGGTGGAGAGAAAAGGACCTGACGCATGGCCGAGACTGGCACTGTAAAATTCTTCAACACAGACAAGGGCTTTGGCTTCATCAAGCCTGAAAACGGTGGCGCGGACATCTTCGTTCATATTTCTGCCGTGCAGGCCTCGGGCCTGAGCGGTCTCACGGAAAACCAGAAGGTGTCCTTCGACACCGAGCCGGATCGCCGCGGCAAGGGACCGAAGGCGGTCAACCTGCAGATCGTCGGCTAACGCTGTTCTCTGCTGAAAGTTAAGTTCGAGCCCGGCAGTTTTGCCGGGTTTTTTCGTTCAGGCTCCGTTCAGTTTGGCTTATATAGACTTTGTTCATCATGAAATCCGGAAACCATCCGGTCGCATGCATAGGATTGAAGCCCATGAACAAATTCATCAAAGCAGCCGTCCTGTCGGTCGCCGCGGCCGCCATCGTTATCCCGACCTTCGGCACCGCCCAGGCAGGGCACCGCCATCGCAATAACGACGATGCATGGGTAGCGGGCGCAGTTGGCTTGGCCGCGGGCGCGCTCATCGGTAGCGCGATCGCCTCGCCGCCGCCGCCGCGCTATTACGGCGAGCGGGTCTATATCGATCCGGAGCCCGACTATTACGAGCCCCGCCCCGTCTATCGTCCGCGCCCGGTTTATCGGCCCGTCTATCGTCCGGTGGCGGTCGAGACCTACGGCCTCGAGCCCTGGACACCGGCTTGGTATCGCTATTGTTCGCAGCGCTATCGCTCGTTCAATCCGGACAGCGGAACCTTCGTCGGCTATGACGGCCGCAGCCATTTCTGCAACGCCGGCTGAAAGCCGCCGCGTACGAACCGAAAGGGCGCATGACTGGAGAAGTCATGCGCCCTTTTCATTTTCGCACCGGTCAAAGACCGCGCAGAAACGGATTGGTGCGCCGCTCTTCGCCGATCTGCCCGCCCGGGCCGTGGCCGCAGATGAAGCCCACATTGTCCCCGAGTGGCAGTATCTTGTCCCGGATCGAATCCAGAAGCTGCTGATGATTGCCGCCCGGCAGGTCGGTACGGCCGATTGAGCCGTGAAAAAGCACGTCGCCGACATGGGCGAAATTTTGTGCCCGGTTGAAATAGACCACATGACCGGGCGCATGGCCGGGGCAATGCAAGACCTCGAAAACGTGGTCGCCGAAGGAGACGGTATCGCCCTCTTCAAGCCAGCGGTCCGGCACGACGTTCTGAACCTTCATCGCGAGGCCGAAGCGCTCCGCCTGATCCTCCAGCCGTTCGAGCAGCGGCAGGTCGTCCTTGTGGGGTCCGACAATGTCGAGCCCCAGTGCTTCTTTCAATTCCTTGGCGCCGCCGGCGTGATCGATATGGCCGTGTGTGAGCCAGATAGCCTTCAACGCGATGCCGTTTTCGCGGATCGTCTGCAGGATGATGTCGACGTCGCCGCCGGGATCGACGACCACGCCTTCCTTGGTCTCGCTATCGAACAGGACCGTACAGTTCTGCTCGAAATGCGTTACCGGGATAATGCCTGCCTGTAACATCGGACCATGCCTCGCTCTTGCTCGTGAGGTGGCCTGGAAGTGAGAAGCCCTTCCCGATCCAGGCCGTTTTCCCAGCTATAGCGATAAGCGAGCGGTATGACAGCGCAAATCAGCGCAGTGCCACGATTTCCGAAGCCGGCGGCGAATATTGGACCGTCGCGAGCAGCAGCACCGAAACCACGAGCTTCGCTGTCACGACGACCACCACCAGCGGACGCAACCGCTTGGCAGCAAGCTTGGCATCGTCCGATAACTCACCTTGCATCTCGTCACTCCCGGCTGGAGCCAGCCTGTGTCGGGCAGAAATCGATAAATCGGCCGCGCATTGCCGGCGAACAATATAGGGAAGACTTCGTCAGCTTCCGTCAGCCCGGGCAACGCTTGACGACGGCAATATGTTTCATCCTCACATTTCGTGATGTCACGGGGGGAACATCCCTGAGGCGCGGCGCGTTCTGGCCTGCAAATGAAAGAGGAGCAAGATGATGAAGACTCTCTCTCCGACTCTGTTCAAAGCGGCCTCGCTCAGAGCGGCTTTGGCAGCCGGTGCGATGCTCGCCGCCATTCCCGCAGCCTATGCCGAAATGAGCGCAACGACGCTGACGGACCTTAATGTGCGTGCCGGACCGGGCCCCCAATACCCTGCGGTCGGCGTCGCCACACGCGGCAGCGCTGCCGTGCTCGATGGCTGCATGGAGGGAAGCAACTGGTGCCGCATAGACGTCAACGGCCTGCGCGGCTGGGCTTACGCCCGTTACCTGGCGACGGACATGGGCGGCACGACCGCCATTATCCAGGAGCGCCGCACGGAACTCTCGGTCCCTACGGTCGCCTATGAGGGCGAGACCGTGGTGGCGCCGTCCGAACCGCTCGAACTGGTGGGTCCGGTCGAGGAGGTCGAAGCGGTGACTCCGCCTCCCACGGTGCGCACCTATATCACCGAGAATCCGGTCGACACCGTCTATGTAGAGGGCGAAGCCGTGGTCGGTGCCACGCTGCCGAACACGGTGGCCGTCCAGCCCATTCCTGATTACGAGTATCAGTACGTGACCATCAATGGGCAGCCCGTCCTTGTCGATCCGGGCACAAGAAGGGTCGTCTACGTCTATCGCTGAGCGTCAGGCGAAAAGGGAAAAGGCATGGTGGCGCAGCGTCAATTGCAAAACGCTGCGTCACGGCGAATCACCCGTCCAAAACGCGTCGAGAGTAGAGGGCACGAGTGGTGTGGCTTTGCGGCTCCTCGTGCCCTCTCGCGCGCCCCGAAACGAATTCCCGAAACAACTCAAACGACTATCCCCCAGCCCCGCTTCCGGATCGTCACCTGTGGCCGACACCAGTGGTGGCAAAATTGACAAATCTCCCCTTCGGCTTCAACCTTCCCGTGCCGGGTTGTCCGGTATGTCGCGGCTCTGGATGAGGGGTCGCAGGACGGAGGGATCGATGGAAGCATTAGTGCCTATCATTACCCAGTTGATTGCGGGGGCAGCTGGCGGAAACGCGGCCAGCGCCATGCTGAAGCAGCAGGCATTCGGAGTCGTGGCACGCACGATCGTCGGAGCCATCGGCGGCCTCGGCGGCGGGTTCCTGATCCAGATGCTTGGCGGAGAGGCCGCCGCGACCGGTCTGGCCATGCAGGCCATCGGCGCCCTCATCGGCGGCGGCGTTCTCAACGGCATTGTCGGGCAGTTCGTCGGCAAGCAGGCGTGAGCCTTCAGGCGACATCCATCGCAAGGCAAAAGGCGGCTGCGGCCGCCTTTTCTGCGTATCGCCGAGGCGCGATATGCGTAAATTTGCACGTCTTCGATCTGGATGCCTGCGACTCGATGGAAATATGTCAACCAAACTGACATATATTGCGGTATGTTTCGAACGGCATTTCGATTGAAAGGATATGACCGCGTGGTCGGCCAGATCAGGGACAAGAGCATAAGCGACAGCGCTGGCGAAGATGTGGACACGATAGATTTCGAGATCATCGAGCTGCTTTTCTTTGCCTATCGCGACTTCACCGGCGACCCGGACGCCATTCTCGAGAAGAGCGGATTCGGCCGCGCGCATCATCGCGTCGTGCATTTCGTCAACCGCGAACCCGGCATGACGGTCGCGGATCTTCTTGAAACGCTGAAGATCACCAAGCAGAGCCTTGCCCGCGTCCTCAAGCAGTTGATCGATTCCGGCTATATCCGGCAGGTGACCGGTCCCGAAGACCGGCGGCAGCGCATGCTCTACACGACACCGGACGGCCAGGCCCTGGCGCGGGCGCTTGCCGAGCCACAGTCCCGCCGCATAGCCGATGCATTGGCAAAGGCCGGACCGGGTGCGCGGGAAACCGTGAAGCGGTTTCTCGCCAATATGATGAATGACGTTGCGGGCTGATCCACTGCATGTTTCGTTTGATCCTCGCCCATTGAAGGAGAAAAACATGCAGCGGCTTAAGTGCTACAGCGGCCATTGCGCGTCCGCCGGACGTGCGGCACTGCAGGGAAGGCGCCCGAGAGTCACACAACGATTCAAAATGTTACGCGACCTGTGCGCGTCTGATTGGACGTCGGCTCGTCGTTCGTGGCAAAACGGGTAGCCCCTTGAATGAGAATGGGTGACCGCGGCGCATGTGCTGCACGGTCTCCGGCATTTTTGGCGCAGCCTTTCCGGCTTGACCGGCAATGAGGGTACCGAATGATGATAGCAAAGGCGACAGTCTCCGACGATGCGGCGCATCTTCTGGTCGTCGACGATGACCGGCGCATCCGCGACCTGCTCAACCGCTATCTGGTCGAACAGGGATTTCGCGTAACGACGGCAGCCGATGCCGACGAGGCCCGGCGAAAGCTGATAGGCATCGATTTCGATCTTCTGGTCGTCGACGTGATGATGCCGGGGGAAAGCGGCATCGCTCTGACGCAAAGTCTCAGGCAGATCAAGTCCGTGCCGATCATCATGCTGACGGCCCTGGCGGAGGCGAATTCGCGCATCGAAGGGCTGGAGGCGGGCGCCGACGACTACCTGCCGAAGCCTTTCGAGCCGCGCGAACTCGTGCTCCGCATCAACAACATCCTGCGCCGCAACCAGCCGACACAGACACACAAGGTCGATCAGGTTATTTTCGGGCCCTACACCTTCTCGGTAGTGCGCAAGGAACTGCGCCGCGGGGCCGACCATATTCGCCTCACCGACCGTGAGCAGGAGATCATGACGCTGTTTTCGCAGCGCGCCGGCGAAACCATTCCGCGCCACGAGCTGATCGGCGACGACGCCGAGGTCGGCGAGCGCACGATCGACGTGCAGATAAACCGGCTAAGGCGTAAAATCGAGGACGATCCTTCCAACCCCGTATGGCTGCAGACCGTTCGCGGCATCGGTTACCGGCTGAGCGTTGACTGACGATGGGCCAGAAACGAGGGCCGGATCAAGGGCCATGGCAAGCTTTGACGGTTTGAAGCGCGAAGGAACGACACCCGCGGACGGCGGCTGGAAGCGCGTGGTCCGCTGGCTGCGGCGCCGGCTGCCGATGGGTCTTTACGCGCGCTCGATTCTGATCGTCGTCATCCCGATGGTGCTGCTACAGTCCGTGGTCGCCTTCGTGTTCATGGAGCGGCACTGGCAACTCGTCACCCAGCGCCTCTCCTCGGCGGTGACCAACGACATCGCCGCCATCGTCGACCTGATCACGACCTTCCCGCGCGAGGGCGATATCGACCAGATCGTCCGCATCGCCCGCGATCAGCTCGACCTCAACATAACCGTCGAGCCGGGCGGAGAGCTGCCGCCGCCGCGTCCCAAGCCCTTCTTCGAAATCCTCGACCAGATCCTCAGCGAGGAGATTTCGGACCAGATCCGGCGTCCCTTCTGGATCGATACCGTCGGCAATTCGAAGATCGTGGAAATCCGCATCAAGCTTGAAGACGACCGCATTCTCAGGGTCTATGCCCGCCGCAATCAGGCCTATGCATCGAACACACACATCTTTCTCGTCTGGATGGTCGGCGCATCGCTCGTCTTGCTGACGATCGCGATTCTCTTCCTGCGCGGGCAGATCAGGCCGATCCTGGCGCTGGCAAGCGCAGCGGAGAGCTTCGGCAAGGGACAGAAGATCGACGATTTCGCACCGCGGGGTGCCAATGAAATCCGGCGGGCCGGTCTCGCCTTCATCCTGATGCGCGAGCGGATCGAGCGCCAGATCGAACAGCGCACCGCGATGCTGACCGGCGTCAGCCACGACTTGAGGACGATCCTGACCCGGTTCAAGCTGCAGCTGGCACTTGTGGGCAACAATCCGGACCTCGAAAGCCTCAACCAGGACGTTGAGGATATGCAGAACATGCTGGAAGGCTATCTCGCCTTCGCCCGAGGAGACGCGGAAGAGGATGTCGGCCGGCTGAAACTCAGCGATCTGATGGCCAGGCTTGCGGCGGAGGCGGAGCTGTATGGCAAGACGCTGACAACCGCGATCCAGGGCGAGAACGAAATTCACGTGAGGCCGAACGCCTTCACGCGGCTCGTCTCCAACCTCGCGTCCAACGCCTATCGCTATGCGAACACCGTGCACATCGAGGCGCGCCAGAGCGCGAAATGGTTGACCATCACCGTCGATGACGACGGACCGGGCATTCCCGAACGGTCACGCGAAGACGTGTTCAAACCGTTCTTCCGCCTGGATGAGGCCCGCAATCTCGACAGTTCCGGCACCGGCCTCGGCCTCGCCGTTGCCCGCGACATCGCCCGCAGCCATGGCGGCAATGTCACGCTCGCAGACAGCCCCCTCGGCGGCCTGCGAGCGACGGTGCGTGTGCCGACGTAAATACGGGGAAGATCACATCAACTTCTTGCCGTTCGGCACCGGCTTGTCGGTGGATGCGAGCACGATCGCGCCGGCCTCGTCTTCGAAGCCGAGCGTGAGCACCTCGGAACGAACGGGGCCGATCTGGCGCGGCGGAAAATTGACGACACCCAGAACCTGCCTGCCGACGAGTTCCTCGGGCCTGTAGTGCACCGTGATTTGCGCGGAGGATTTCTTGATGCCGATGTCAGGGCCGAAATCGATCTTGAGCTTGATTGCCGGCTTGCGTGCCTCGGGAAAGGGCTCCGCCTCTACGATTGTACCGACACGAATGTCGACGCGCTCGAAATCGGCATAGGAAATGATTTCGGTCATGAATGTTCCCCGGATCACGTCGATGGGCCGATTCGACATACGACCAAAAGCGTGAACGATTGCGACAACTTCAGAGTGAATTGCGGGACACGCTGTCTCGCCAGGAATTACCCGGCCAGCTCTTCCGCGCGCTTGCGCGCCGCCGCAATGGCCCGGTCGAAGAGCGGCTGCATGCCGTCATCCGCCATCAATACCGCCAGCGCAGCCGCCGTGGTACCGCCGGGCGAAGTGACGTTCTGCCGCAGGCGCGCTGCATCGTCGGGGGACTGATGGAGGAGTTCACCAGCCCCCGCGACGGTTTCCCGAGCAAGACGCATGGCTAGGTCCGCCTCGAGTCCGGCCTTGCGCCCGGCCTCCGCCATGCACTCGACGAGATAGAAGACATAGGCCGGGCCGCTGCCGGAGACGGCGGTCACGGCATCGATATCCGCTTCGCTCCCGACCCATTCGACCGGGCCGCTGACCTTCAGCAGATCATGCACCAGCGCGCGCTGGGCCTCGCTGACGCGAGCATTCGCGAAGGCGCCGGTCACACCGCGTCCGATCATGGCCGGCGTATTCGGCATGGCGCGCACCGTCGCCGCCTCACCCAGGTGCCGCTCGATGAAACCCAGCGTCTTGCCGGCGGCCACTGAAACGATCACGGTTTGCGGACCGACGAGCCCTTTCAGGGGTGGCAGCACCGTTTCCATCACCTGCGGCTTGACCGCGAGGAAGATCGCGCCCGCCTTACCGCCCGCCGGAGCGGAGGTCGCATGTTGCACACCGCTATCCGCCAGGAGCTTTGCCATCGCCGGTGACGGGCCCGGATCGATGACGAGAACGTCGCTGCCACGGACTCCGCTTTTCAGCCAGCCCGCGAGCATGGCGCCGCCCATATTGCCGGCGCCGACGAGCACGATCGGACCCGAAACGGCAATGCTCACTTCATGCCTCCCCAACGGTCTCGAACAATACCGCGTCGACCGCGCGCTGCGCATCCATGCCCGACCAAACGACGAACTGGAACGCCTGGAAATAGGACTCGCAGGCGTCGAGCGCGTTCGAAAGGAGCACCTCGACCTGCTGGTTCGTCGGTTCCGCTCCACCGGCGAGCAACAGAGATTGCCGGAAGATGATGACTTCTTCTTGGCGCCAAAGATCGAAATGACCCATCAGCACCTGACCGTTGATGTGGGACAGAAGCCGGATCACCTCGTTTGCGCGGCTGTCCGGCACCTTGATGTCGAAGGCGCACGCCAGATGCAGCGCCTCGAACTCCTCCATCCAGGAAAAGGAAACATGGTAGTCCGCCCACCTGCCTTCGACGGTCATGGCGATCTCGTCTTCGCCGGATCGCTCGAAGGACCAGTCATTGTTCGCGGCAACGAACTCGATCATATCGACCGGGTTGGACTGGCGCTCGGCTTCCATTTCCAAAAGGCTCATGCATCACCCTAAAGGCGCGGCTAAGGCGCGCAAAGTCACGCTCACAGGACGCAACACTGCAAACCTAGTACCGGATACGAACACACTATGATTGCTGGACCTGCGACTATCCTGGCTTACTTACCCTGCCCGGAGCTTGCATGGTCCGTGTCGAATCATCATTTAAAATCAGTGTATAACGGCAGAGTCAGCGTGCCAGCCCCTGAGCCTAAAAATTGCCGGGAAGAATAGCGCCCCGCGCTATGATTCTGATTCAGCGCGGCTGCTTAAACGACTCTGCGATAAAGGTTTTTTGCCAGTGTCCACAGGTGGAAAACTTTTCAGTTTTTGTTAACCGTGACGCCAGCGAAGTGAAATGCGTCGGGCGACGGCGGGGTGGCCGATTTGGCCCCGCGCCGCATCCGCCTCCGTGAGAACCGCAAAGGCACGCGGTTCGATGGTCGACGACGACCGAAGGCCGGCGTGAGGCAGGTTCTTTTACTTGCCCGTCGTGATGTCGGCGGCCGCCGGGCCGGTCGCGGCCAAACGTGCTTCCAGCGCTTCGATGCGAGCAAGGAGAGCGTCGTTTTCGTCCCGTGCCCGCGCGGCCATTTCCTTGACCGCCTCGAACTCCTCGCGCTTCACGACATCGAGCGAATTCAACCAGTTTTCGGTTTGCGCCCGGAATGCCGCCTCGACCTCGCGCCGCACCCCTTGGGCCGCGCCCGCCGCATCCGTCATCAGCCGGGCGAGATCATCGAGAATACGGTTGGCGCCTGTGCTCATCTTTCCGGTCTCCATTTCCATCCCGCCACATGCGGCGGAGCTCATGATTTCAGGTAGGGTCCCCGGAGTGAGGATGCAAGGAAAATGACGTCCGCGACGCCGCTCATCGTTCTCCGGGACCCTTGAATTTGCGATGAGGCAATGGGGCAGTATAGCGCGCTGCGGCTACCTTTCTACGTTCGAAAGAGGCTGGAGCGTCGTTGCGTGGCGGCAGCGGGTGCTTGACCGCGCCGGATTCGCTCGTCATGTTCCGCCGAAATCATCGGTCCGGCACGAGAGAAGACCTTGGAAACAATCGCGACCCGCCTCGCCATCCTACCCTTCCCCGAAATCGACCCCGTCATCTTCACGATAGGGCCGCTCGCCGTGCGCTGGTACGGGCTGGCCTATGTCGCGGGTATACTGCTCGGATGGCTCTATGCGCGCCGCATAATCCAGAACGCTTCGCTCTGGCGCAACGGCACCGCCCCCTTCAACCTGGCACAGCTCGACGACTTCCTGCTCTGGGCGGCCGGCGGCATCGTGCTTGGCGGGCGCATCGGCTACATCCTCTTCTACGATCTCGGCTCCATCCTCGAGAATCCCGTCCGCGCGATCCAGATATGGAACGGCGGCATGTCCTTCCATGGGGGCCTTCTCGGCACGACCCTGGCGATAATCATCTTTGCGCGAAGGAACGCGATCCCCCTCTGGAGCCTGTTCGACGTCGTGGCAGCAGTGGTGCCGATCGGGCTCTTCTTCGGGCGCATCGCCAATTTCATCAATGGAGAACTCTGGGGCCGCCTGTCCTCGATGCCCTGGGCGGTCGTCTTCCCGACGGGAGGCCCCTTCGCCCGTCATCCGAGTCAGCTTTACGAGGCGGCCCTGGAGGGCATTGTGCTTCTCGTCGTGCTCGCCTGGTTCGTCTATCGCCGCAGAGCCCTGAAAATGCCCGGCCTCGTCACCGGCATCTTCGTCTGCGGCTATGCTGCGAGCCGCATTTTCGTGGAGTTCTTCCGCGAACCGGACGCACAGATCGGCTATCTTGCCGGAGACTGGCTTACCATGGGCATGGTGCTTTCACTGCCGATGGCACTGGTCGGTATCTGGGCCATTGCGCGGGCGCGCAGCGCGGCTGCCGCCGCTTGACTGGACAAGTCATGACGAATCCTCTCGCCGACAAGATCGAGGCGCTGATCCGGACCAATGGGCCGATCAGCGTGACCGACTATTTCTCCCTCTGCCTTGCCGATCCGCAGCACGGCTATTATCGCGTCCGCGAACCGTTCGGACGGGCGGGCGACTTCACCACCGCACCGGAAATCAGCCAGCTCTTCGGCGAGATGATCGGTATATTCCTCGTGCATGCATGGCAGCAGCACGGCACGCCTGGGGACGCGATTATCGCCGAGATCGGTCCGGGCCGCGGCACGATGATGTCCGACATGCTCCGCGTCATCCGGCGGCTGGCGCCGGCACTGTACCGGACAGCGACCGTTCATCTCGTCGAAACCAGCGACCGGCTTCGCAGGCTGCAGGCCGAGACCTTGGCCGAACACGAAGGCAAGGTCCGCTGGCATGAGAGCTTCGACAGCCTCCCCTCCGGATTCCTGCTCCTGGCTGCGAACGAACTTTTCGACGCAATTCCGATCCGTCAGTTCGTGCGGACCGCACAAGGGTTCCGTGAGCGCATGGTCGGCCTCGATGCGGAGGGCCGATTGACCTTTGCTGCAGGCATTGCCGGCATTGATCCCGCATTGCTGCCCTCTCCCGCGCCAGCCGTCGCGGAAGGCACGATCTTCGAGATCTCCCCCGCCCGCGACGCGGTGATGGCCGCGCTCTGCGAGCGCCTCCGCGCCGGCGGCGGCACGGCGATCATTATCGACTACGGCCATCTGGCGACCGGCTACGGCGACACGCTGCAGGCCGTCCGCAATCACGAATATGATCCGCCGCTTGCCAATCCCGGTCTCGCCGACCTGACCAGCCACGTCGATTTCGAGCAATTGGCGAGCCGTGCGAAAGCGGAGGGCGTGCAGATCAACGGACTTGCCCGTCAGGGTGATTTCCTGGTCGGCCTCGGCCTCCTGGAACGCGCCTCGACCCTCGGCCGGGACAAGGACGAGACGACTCAGGAAAGCATCCGCGACGATGTCGAGCGGCTTGCGGGCTCCGGCGCGGGAAAGATGGGAGAGCTGTTCAAGGTGCTGGTGGTAAGCAGTCCGGAAGTCGCCTTGGCGCCCTTCCGGAAGAAGGCGCCTTAGCGCCGGCCGTGGGCCGCCTCGGGTCCCTCGCCCCGGCAGGGCGATTGACAGTCCCCGCCTGCCGGGTCAACATCGCGCCGGCAAATCAGCTGCAAGTCGACGGGCCGCAACGCGCCCTCAATTCCAACGAAGCTTAGAAAATCACGAGGGCGAAAACACCGAATGCAGGATGATGCCTCGCTATCCCCTGTGCAGAGCCCGCTCTTCGGCGCAAAGGCAGGCCCGGCAATCGCACATGGTTATTTCACGCGCCAGGGAGGCGTTTCCGAGGGCATCTACCGCGGTTTGAATGTCGGTCTCGGCTCGAACGACGAGCGGGAACGGGTCGGCGAGAACCGAGCCCGGGTCGCCCGCTGGTTCGGCGCAGAGCCACGACGGCTTGCCACGGTGCACCAGGTGCATTCGCCGGACGCGATCATCGTCGACGCCGGTTACGACGGCGCGCGGCCGGATGCCGATGCGCTGGTGACGGCAACGCCCGGCATCGTCCTCGGCGTTCTCTCCGCCGATTGCGGCCCGGTCCTTTTCGCCGATCCGGAAGCAGGCGTGATCGGTGCCGCCCATGCCGGATGGAAGGGCGCGCTGGGTGGCGTGCTCGAAAGCACCATCGAGGCTATGATCTCGCTCGGTGCCCGCCGCGAGCGCATCATCGCCTGCCTCGGACCGTCGATCAGCCGGAGCCACTACGAGGTCGGCCCCGAATTCGTAGCCCGCTTCGTCGCCACTGAGGCAAGCTATGCGTCGTTTTTCACGCCGTCGGGCCGCGACGGCCATGCCATGTTCGACCTTCCCGGATTGACGGTCCGGCGGCTGGCCGAGGCCGGCGTGACTGCGGAAAACCTCGGCATCTGCACCTATGCGGACGAAGACCGCTTCTTCTCCTATCGCCGAACGACGCACAGGCAGGAGCCTGATTACGGGCGGCAGATATCAGCGATTTCCATACGGGAGGTTTGAGATGGCGCTTCATTTCGCCGAAGAAGAATATGCGGCCCGCCTGGCGCGGCTCACAGCCAAGATGCAGGAAGAAAAGCTCGACGCGATACTGCTCTTCGCGCAGGAGAGCATGTACTGGCTGACCGGCTACGACACCTTCGGCTATTGCTTCTTCCAGTCGCTCGTGGTCAAGCGGGATGGTTCGATGGTCCTGCTCACCCGTTCGGCCGACCTGCGCCAGGCGCGTCATACGTCGAACATCGAGCGAATCGAAATATGGGTGGATCGGGTCAATGCCGATCCGGCCATGGACCTCAAGAACCTGCTCAGCGAACTCGATCTCCTCGGCCGCCGCATCGGCGTCGAATACGACACGCACGGCATGACCGGAAGAACGGCGCGCCTCGTCGACCACCAGCTCTCCACTTTCGGGGAACTGGTCGACGCGTCGCTGCTCGTCAGCCGCCTGCGTCTGATCAAGAGCCCGGCGGAGATCGCTCATGTCGAGAAGGCGGCGAGCCTTGCCGACGACGCGCTCGACGCGGCGCTGCCACTCATCCGCCCGGGCGGCAGCGAGGCGGATATCCTCGCGGCCATGCAGGGCGCCGTTTTCGCCGGCGGCGGCGACTATCCGGCCAATGAGTTCATCATCGGTTCCGGGGCCGACGCACTGCTCTGCCGCTACAAGGCGGGCCGGCGCAACCTCGACGCCAATGATCAGCTCACGCTCGAATGGGCCGGTGTCAGCGCCCATTACCATGCGGCGATGATGCGCACGGTCGTGATCGGCGAGCCCACCAACCGTCACCGCGAGCTCTACAGCGCCTGCCGGGAAACGATCCAGGCTATCGAAATGGTGCTTCGACCCGGCAATACCTTCGGGACCGTCTTCGACGTGCATGCCAAGATCATGGACGAGCGCGGCCTTGCCCGGCACCGTCTGAACGCCTGCGGCTATTCGCTCGGCGCACGCTTCTCGCCCTCCTGGATGGAGCACCAGATGTTCCATATCGGCAATCCGCAGGAGATCGAGCCGGACATGTCCCTCTTCGTCCACATGATCATCATGGACTCGGACAGCGGCACCGCCATGACGCTCGGCCAGACCTATCTCACCACGGCCGACACCCCCCGCCCGCTCTCGCGCTACGGACTGGACTTCATATCTGCGTAAGGAAATCGCCCTATGATTTCCGTCGGAAGTGAAGAACGCGCCGGCGGCTGATCCTGCTGCAGCGACCTTTGCGCGTCCAATAGGGCGCGCCGGCGCTGCAGCCGCCGCATCCGGCGCCGGGATGTTCGAGCGGAGACGGTGGGAACGATGCGCAAGCAGATCAATCCGATCGCAAGCCTTGGCCTTGCCGCAGCCTTGGCCGGCTGCAACACGACAGACGCCCTGATCCCGCAGGTGGACGTGGGCGAAGGCAGTTTCCGCTCCCCTCCGGTGACCCAGTCGGATCTCGACGCCATGTCGGCGCAGACCGCGGTGATGCCGGTGGAAAGCGTGCCGCCGGGCCGCTCGGCCGCCTTCGCGGCGCAGCCGAACATTTCAGGCCCGCCTCCGCAGCACGCGAGCGGCAATGTCGGCTATAGCGACTACACCGACCCGGCCGGCACGCTGGAAGGCCAGGCTAACCGTCTCGCCGGCGGTGAAGCACCGGTACAGACGATGCAGCCTCAGGCGGCGCCGACCCAGATCGCTCGGCATGAGGCACCGCCTGTGGAAGAAGCGACGCAAGAGAATGGCGGCGAGCAGCCCACACCGGTCGAAACAACGCAGGCGCCCGCGCAAACGCAGCAAGCCGCCGCATCGCCTGCAGCAGCTACGACGGGCTCGGGCGGAATCCGTTTTCTGCCGATCATCGGCGCGCCGGTCCAGGCAGTCACGCCGCTCTCGAAGCAGCTCGGCGCCTCGGCGCGCAGCCAGGGGCTCGCGATCAAAAGCTCCACCGACAAAACCAGCGACCATATCCTCAAGGGATATTTTTCAGCGCTCAACGACGGCGGCAAGACGACGGTCGTCTATGTCTGGGACATACTCGACGGCAGCGGCAATCGCCTGCACCGCATCCAGGGACAGGACTCCGTTGCAAAGACCGCGGCCGACCCCTGGAGCGCCGTCCCGGCAGAAACGATGGAGGCGATCGCCAGCCAGACGATCGACGCCTATGTCGAATGGCGTCGGTCGACCGCGGGATAGCGCCTCCGCTCGGGCTCCGCTTGCCCGCGTTCTCCGATTTTCGGCCAACCGGCCCGGAATCGCCGTCATCCTAGCCGGCTGACGCAAAGTTTTTCGGATATTGAGCGCTGCGCCGCAGCAATCCCCTTGCATTCACCTTCAAGGACGCTAAAAAGCGGCCGATCAGCTCTGACAGCGGCCGTCCGCAGTGATTGCCCGCAATCGGAATGGCTCACGGAATCTGCGCGGAGAACCCACCCCCCGGACGACCGGACGTGGCCGCGCCAGCTCAAGGCGGACCGTCAATGAAGGTTTTCGCAGGCAATTCGAACCGGCTGCTGGCCGAAGCGATCTGCAACTATCTCAACCTGCCGCTCGGCAAAGCCACAGTAAGGCGCTTCGCCGATCAGGAAATCTTCGTCGAGATCGGCGAGAACGTGCGCGGCGAGGACGTCTTCATCGTCCAGTCGACATCCTTCCCCACGAACGATCATCTGATGGAACTTCTCATCATGATCGACGCGGTTCGTCGCTCCTCAGCTCGCCGCATCACCGCCGTGCTCCCCTATTTCGGCTATGCCCGGCAGGACCGAAAACCCGGTCCTCGCACGCCGATCTCCGCCAAGCTGGTCGCCAATCTCATTACCGAAGCCGGTGCCGACCGCGTTCTGACCCTCGACCTGCACGCCGGCCAGATCCAGGGCTTCTTCGATATCCCGACCGACAACCTCTACGCCATTCCGATCCTGGCGCGAGACGTCAAGGAGAACTACAATCTCAAGAACGTCATGGTCGTTTCGCCGGATGTCGGCGGCGTCGTGCGTGCCCGGGCCCTCGCCAAGCGGCTGGACTGTCTGCTGGCGATCGTCGACAAGCGTCGCGACCGCCCCGGTGAATCGGAAGTCATGAACGTCATCGGCGAAGTCAACGGCAAGGACTGCCTCCTCATCGACGATATCGTCGATTCCGGCGGTACGCTCTGCAACGCCGCCGAGGCACTGCTGAAGAACGGTGCGACCAGCGTCACCGCCTATATCACCCACGGCGTCCTCTCCGGCGGCGCCGTCGCGCGCGTCACGTCCTCGATGCTGAAAGAACTGGTGATCACCGATTCGATCCAGCCGACGACGGCAGTGCAGTCGGCGCACAATATCCGTGTGATCTCGACCGCCGCACTGCTCGGCGAGGCGATCAGCCGCACGAGCCAGGAAGAATCGGTATCGAGCCTGTTCGATTGACGTTTACGACGCCGAGCGTCTCGTCAAGACGCGGCCGGCATCACCTTTTGACGTCCAGCATATATGATGCTGCCTCACGGGCGGGCATGGCACTTTTCGCATAGGTGAAAGTGCCGTGCTCCTTGACCTCTCGTGCCGCGCTCATGAGTGCCGCAAGGGCCGCCCTTGCAAAAGAGCCGCCGACACTGATGCGCTTCACGCCCGCCTCCTGCAGTTGTTCCACTGTGTAGACCTGCCCGGCGAGCCCCATGACCACATTGACCGGGCGTTTGACGGCAGAGCAGACCGTGCGAATCGCTTCGATGTCAGGAAGCCCCGGCGCATAGAGGACATCCGCACCGGCCTCCTCGAATGCGACGAGGCGCCGGATCGTATCGTCGAGATCGGCCCGCCCGCACAGGAAGTTCTCGGCCCGCGCGGTCAGGATAAAGGGGTGCTTGCGGGCTTCCTCCGCGGCGGCGGCAACACGTTCCACGGCCAGGCCGAACTCGAAAACCGGATCGGCGGCATCACCGGTTGCGTCTTCGATCGAGCCACCGACGAGCCCGACGCCTGCCGCCAGCGAAATCGTTTCGGCGCAGCACAGGGGATCCTTACCGAAGCCGTCCTCCAGATCCGCGGACACAGGCAGTTCGGTCGCCTCGACGATATCGCGGGCATTCTGCAATATGACGTCGCGCGCAAGAGCCGCCGCCGAATCCCTCCGGCCGATGGAAAAGGCAAGCCCGGCGCTCGTCGTCGCCAGCGCCTCGAAGCCGACCGCCGCGAGAATGCGCGCAGAACCTGCATCCCAGGGATTGGGAATTACGAAAGCGCCCTCGCGATCGTGCAAGGCGCGGAATTTCAGATGCTTGTCTTGCTGCTTTTCCATGCCCCGTCATCCGCCGTTTGAAGATGACCAGCGATAACATGAAACGAACAAAAAGCGAACAAATTTCCCGTGGTCAGCCGCGGGGCTGCACCAGGCAAACCTCGCCGCCACCGAACAGGCGCGAGCGGGTGAGGAAGCGCTTCTCCCGGCCGTTATCCAGCGAAAACATGCCGCCCCTGCCGGGCACGACGTCGATGATCAGCTGCGTGTGTTTCCAGACCTCGTACTGGCTCGAGCTGATATAGACGGGCACGCCGTCGATCTCGCCGAGCTTCACGTCGTTGTCGCCGACGATGTAATCGTCCGCCGGGTAGCACATGGGCGAGGAGCCGTCGCAGCAGCCGCCCGACTGATGAAAGAGTATATCCGGATGATCGCGCCGGATTTCGCGGATGAGGTCGATCGCCGCATCCGTCGCAAGCACGCGCGGCTCCGTTGCACCGTCGCTCAATTTGCATCTCCTCATTCGCAGAAGCCGGAAGGCCCCCGATGAAGCATCGGGAGCCCGCCGGGAGGGATCAGGCTGGCGCGGGACGAGGACGATTGCACGGCCCCGCCCGCATACAGGGAAGATACAGCGGCCGGATCAGAAGAAGCCGAGAGCCTTCGGGCTGTAGCTGACCAGCATGTTCTTCGTCTGCTGATAGTGATCCAGCATCATCTTGTGCGTCTCGCGCCCGATGCCGGACTGCTTGTAACCGCCGAAGGCGGCGTGCGCCGGATAGGCGTGGTAGCAATTGGTCCAGACCCGGCCGGCTTCGATCGCGCGGCCGAAGCGGTAGCAGCGGTTGGCATCGCGGCTCCACACGCCGGCGCCAAGCCCGTAGAGCGTGTCGTTGGCGATTTCCAGCGCCTCGGCTTCCGTCTTGAAGGTCGTGACCGACACGACCGGCCCGAAAATCTCCTCCTGAAAGATGCGCATCCTGTTGTGGCCGTGGAATACGGTCGGCTTGACGTAGTAGCCGCCGGAAAGATCGCCTTCGAGCACGTTGCGCCCGCCGCCGGTCAGCACCTCGGCACCTTCCTCCTTGCCGATTTCGATATAGGCGAGGATTTTCTCGAGCTGTTCGCTCGAAGCCTGGGCGCCGATCATGGTTGCTTCATCGAGCGGATTGCCCTGCCGGATCGCCTCGACCCTCTTTACCGCCCGCTCCATGAAGCGGTCGTAGATGCTCTCCTGTACCAGTGCCCGGCTCGGGCAGGTGCAGACCTCGCCCTGGTTCAGCGCGAACATGGCGAAGCCTTCCAGCGCCTTGTCGAAGAAGTCGTCGTCCTCGCTGGCGACGTCCGCGAAGAAGATGTTCGGCGACTTTCCGCCGAGCTCCAGCGTGACCGGGATGAGGTTCTGGCTGGCATATTGCATGATCAGCCGCCCGGTCGTCGTCTCGCCGGTAAAAGCGATCTTGGCGATGCGCGGGCTGGTGGCGAGCGGCTTGCCCGCTTCGAGGCCGAAGCCGTTGACGATGTTGAGGACACCCGGCGGCAGGAGGTCACCGATGAGTTCCGCCCAGACGAGGATCGAGCCCGGCGTCTGCTCGGCCGGCTTCAGCACGACGCAGTTTCCGGCGGCAAGCGCCGGCGCAAGCTTCCAGGCGGCCATCAGGATCGGGAAGTTCCAGGGAATGATCTGGCCGACGACGCCGAGCGGCTCGTGGAAATGGTAGGCGACGGTGTCGTGGTCGATCTCGCCGATCGAGCCTTCCTGTGCACGGATGCAGGCCGCGAAATAGCGGAAATGATCGATCGCCAGCGGAATGTCGGCGGCCATCGTCTCGCGGATCGGCTTGCCGTTGTCCCAGGTTTCCGCCCGTGCCAGAAGCTCCAGATTGTCCTCCATGCGGGCGGCGATCTTCATCAGAATGTTCGACCGCTCCGTCGTCGAGGTCCGGCCCCATTTCTCCCTTGCGGCGTGCGCCGCGTCGAGGGCGATCTCGATGTCGGCGGCGTCCGAACGCGCGACCTCGCAAAGCGTGCCGCCGGTGATCGGCGTCGTGTTGTCGAAATAGCGGCCTGCAACGGGTTCGCGCCATTCGCCGCCGATGAAGTTCCCGTATTTCTGCTTGTAGGGGTTCTCGACGATCTTCTGATGCAGCATGGACTTCCTCCCTTGGAATAGACAGCGGTGCGGTTGCTGTGGAAGGAAGAGTGAGGCCGAATGCGCATTTCCGGTAGGGCGGCGCCGCGGTTGATGGCACCGACTGTTTCAGAATTGCGACAGGTGGGCGCCTGCTGCGCTGCTGCGCCGCAGCATCGTCCGCTGGGACCTGCCGTTCATCCGCCTGCCGGCACCTTCTTCCCGCAAGCGGGGCGAAGGGACAAGCCGCACCCCGCGAAGTCCCCTCGCCCATCGCGATGCTGTCAGTTCAGGGCCAATCGCTTCATCTTGCGGTAGAGGGTCGCGCGGCTGATGCCGAGGAGATCGGCCGCCATGGATACGTTGCCCTTCGCCCGGGAGAGCGCGCGGCGCAGCGCCGCACGTTCCGCGTCCGGCAATTCGCCGCCCTCGCCCGGGAGGTCTTCCTGAAGCAGGTCGGAAGCCGGGACGCCGGCGGCGATACGCTCGTCGTCGAGCCCGAGCCACAGCCGGGCAGCCCGCGTCGCGCCGAGAACGAGATCGTCACGGTCGACCGCAAGCAGTGCAGGTCCCGCCCGGTCGACGGGTACGAGAACGATGCGGGCGCCGACGAAAGCGCGGCGGAAAAGATTGGCCTCGATTCGCGCTGCGGCATCGCGCACCGCCTGCGAGAGGATCGAAAGCGTCGCCTCGGATGCGTCGTCACGGCAGGTGGAGATGTCTATCGCCGCGGCGAGCTTGCCGCTCTCGTCACGGATCGGCGCCGTGGCGCAGCTCAGGCCGATATTGCGGCTGAGGAAGTGCTGGTCGCGCTGGATGAGGACCGGACGCTCGTCCGCGATCGCCGTACCGATGCCATTGGTCCCGACGCTCGCCTCGCTCCACACGGTTCCCGACCACAACCCGATCCCGCGAAAGTCCGCATCGTCGCCGCCGGCCCCGCGTCGTTCCAGTGCAACGCCCTTTCCGTCGGTAAGCAGCAGGCAGCACCCGGCCTTGCCGACAGTGGCGAACAGCCGGTCGAGCTCGCCGGCCGCCTCTGCGATGAGGGCGCCGGAGCTTTCGCGCGCCTGCCGGAACTCGATCTCCGAAAGACGCCAGGGCGAACGCGCATCCTCCGGCGCCAGGCCGTGCAGCGTCATGCAACGGCGCCACGATGCAGCGACCGGCGAAGTCACCGCAGCGGAAGACTGATGTGCGATGCGGTAGACCCGCTCGGAGTGGTCCCTGATTGAAGGCATTCGCTCCCTCCCTGGATCGCGGCGACCGGGCCAACCGACCCGTGGCTGATCGACGCTCACAAGCGAAGCGCGCGGAAAGAATCCACGCTTCCTCCTCCGCTTGGACAGCGTTCTGCGGCGCAAACGGGCGCCGAACTCTGCAACGGCATATTCCCCCTTTCTAACTATAGACATCGATCCAGCGGCAGGTCCACCCTGACTAAAGTCTTTCTCCCCGCACCAAGGGCACTCGGCAGGGCTGTACCGACAGGCGGTATCGACAGGCCGGATGATGTGCTACTCGAAACGATATTCCCGACTCGTCGCAACATCCGGTTGTCAGCCATGCTTCGTGATTTCTCCGTCCAAAGCCTGTTCATGGGCGTGCTGATTGCATTCGTGGGCTTTCCCAGCTCCTTTGCGGTCGTTCTGCACGGCCTTACCGGCGTCGGCGCGAACGAGGCGCAGGCGGCCTCCGGCCTGATGGCCTTGTCGATCTCGATGGGTGTCTGCGCCATCCTCGTCAGCACCGTCACGCGGCTTCCCGTCAGCATCGCCTGGTCGACGCCGGGCGCGGCCCTGCTCGCGAGTTCCGGCGTGGTGGAGGGCGGATTCAACGCCGCCGTGGGCGCCTTTCTCGTCTGCGGATTGCTGATCATCATCGCCGGCCTGTGGAAGCCGCTCGGCAGGATCGTGTCCGCCATTCCGCCGGCGCTGGCGAATGCGATGCTTGCGGGCGTGCTCCTCAGTCTCTGCTTCGCGCCGGTGAAGGCGATCGCCTTCAATCCCCTCTTCGACCTGCCGATCGTTCTTGCCTGGGCGGTCGTCGGCAGCGTCAGCAGGCTCTATGCCGTTCCGGCCGCGCTCATCGCCTTCGTTCTTGTCGTCGCGCTTGGGATAGACATGCCGGAGGGCGCCTTGGCCGGGCTCTCCGCCGCGCTCGTACCGCAGGCCGAGTTCGTTTCGCCTTCCTTCAGCGCCTCCGCCCTGATCAGCATCGCTCTTCCGCTTTTCATCGTCACGATGGCCTCGCAGAACATTCCCGGCATCGCGGTCCTGAAGGTGAATGACTACCACCCCGATCCGGGTCCCCTCTTCGCCACGACCGGGCTCTTCACGCTGCTGAGCGCACCTTTCGGCGGACATGCGGTCAATCTTGCGGCGATCACCGCGGCGATGTGCGCCGGCTCCGATTCCCATCCCGACCGCGCCCGCCGCTACTGGTCGTCGATCAATGCCGGCATCGCCTACGTCGTCTTCGGCCTCCTGGCCGGAGCCGTCACGACCTTCGTCAGCCTCGCGCCATCGGTGCTGATCGAGGCGGTTGCCGGCCTCGCGCTGATCGGCGCCTTCTCGAGCTCCGCAGTTGCCGCCTTCACGAATGCCGAGACGCGCGAAGCAGCCGCCATCACTTTTCTCGTCACTGCCTCGGGCGTGGGCTTCGCCGGCGTGTCCGGGGCCTTTTGGGGCCTTGTCGCGGGCGGCCTGATGCTGGCTCTGGCGCGCTTCGCCAAGGGTAAGGGGTGATGTGTGCTCGGCCTAACGCCGCGCCTTGCATTTAAGCCCGTTCTCGGCTATGGACCCCGCGTCCGCGCAGACACCCTTGGAGGCAACGCGGATGAAGCCGCCCGGCGGCTTCAGGTTTTTCCGCCTTTGACGGACGAACTCTCCAAATAACACAGAAAGGTCTACCTATGAGCGAAACTTACGAGCTCAAGGCCGAGACGCGCGATCGGGTTGGTAAGGGGTCCTCCCGTGAACTTCGCCGCAACGGTCTTATTCCGGCTGTCATCTATGGTGACAAGCAGCCCCCGCTTTCCATCGCGCTGTCCACCAAGGACGTGACGATGAAGATCCATGCCGGCGGTTTCATGACCACCGTTGCGACGATCGACGTCAACGGCGAGAAGATCCGCGTCCTGCCGAAGGACTATCAGCTCGATCCGGTCCGCGACTTCACCATGCACGTCGATTTCCTTCGCGTTTCGAAGGGCAGCCAGGTCTCCGTTCAGGTTCCTGTTCACTTCGAAAACGAAGAGAAGTCCCCGGGCCTCAAGCAGGGCGGCGCACTGAATATCGTTCGTCACGAAGTCGAGCTGAACGTTTCCGCGGACAACATTCCGGAATCCCTGACGGTCGACCTCACCGGCCTTAAGATCGGCGACACCGTCCACATTTCGAACGTCAAGCTCCCCGCAGGCGCGACCCCGGTCATCGCCGATCGCGACTTCACGGTCGCCACGATCACCGGCCGCACGCAGGAAGCCGAACCGACTGAAGAAGCCGAGGGCGGCGAAGAAGAGGCTTGATCTCTGCTTCAAGCGGTCGCCCGATCCGGGCCGTGCCGCGCCCCGAGTGAAAGAATCCCGTCCCATTTTCGTGGGGCGGGTTTTCTTTTGAAACGGTGCACCCTCAGCTGGCGGCGAGATTGGCATTGACTCGCCTCGATGTCGGTGATTTGGGGTGGCTGCATGACTTGACGGGGCAAGGTTCGCCCCTCACCCTAACCCTCTCCCCGCCTGCGGGGAGAGGGGACCTGAGAGGGCGCGGCATACCCCTTCTCCCCGTCAGAACGGGGAGAAGGTCGCGGCAGCGGGATGAGGGGCAGGCGTGCCCGCAACCGCTCTGCATCGCCACTGCCCAGAGGCGGAGCATCAGGAGTTTAGCCGCATGCTGATCATCGCGGGACTTGGCAATCCCGGCCCGAAATATGCCGGCAACCGCCACAATATCGGCTTCATGGCCGTCGACGCCATTCAGCGGCGCCAGGGCTTTTCCGCCTGGTCGAGGAAATTCAAGTCGGAGGTCTCCGAAGGCGAGATCGACGGCGAACGCGTCCTGCTGATGAAGCCGCAGACCTTCATGAACCTCTCCGGCGAAGCCCTCGGCGACGCGATGCGCTTCTACAAGCTCGCGCCAAAGGACATCGTCGTCATCTATGACGAACTGGACCTTCCCGCCGGCAAGGCCCGGATCAAGACCGGCGGCGGCCACGGCGGGCACAACGGCATCAAGTCCATCGACGCCCATTGCGGCAAGGAATACCGCCGTTTGCGGCTCGGTATCGGCCATCCGGGGGTCAAGGATCTGGTCCACGCGCATGTGCTCGGCGATTTCGCCAAGGCCGACCAGGCCTGGCTTTCGCTCCTGCTCGAGGCCATCGCCGACAATGCCGCGATGCTGGTGAAGGGCGAGGACTCGCAGCTCATGAACAAGATCGCGCTGGCGACCGGGGGCAAGCCCGAGACGGAGAAGCCCGTCGCTGTGAAGAAGCAGGCGGCGCAATCCCATATCCATCAGGCGCGTGCCACCGCCCAGCCGAAAAAGCTGCCGGTGACGGGCCCTATGGCCGACATGCTGAAGAAGATGTTCGGGCCGAAAGGGGATTAGGAAAAGTGGGAGCGGTTTTCCGCCCGCACCCGCTCCAACCGCGCAGGCCGCTGCCTCACTCCTCCGGCTCTGCCGTGAACAACAGCGGAAAGCCCGCCTCCTTGCCGAGGTCGGTTGCCTCCTTGGCCTTGGTCTCCGCGACATCCTTCGCGCACACCACCACGACCGAAGTGCCCATCTTGTGGGCCGTCATCATCACGCGGTAGCCCGCCTCCTCGCTCATGCGGAAAACGGCCTTGAGCACCATGACCACGAATTCCCGCGGCGTGAAGTCGTCATTGACGAGCAGGACCTTGTAGAGCTTCGGCCGCTCGAGCTTCGGCTTGGTCAGGCGCTTTGCGGCTACATCATTGTCGCTCATCGATAATCCGCCGTCGATGACATGAGAAAAGCGTTGGCGGCCGCGCCGGCTGCGGGGTGGCAAACCGCGCTGCGTTTTCCGCGTCCAGTATTGCCAATATCGCCCTCCGATCCCGCGCATTCAAGTGAAACTCGCCTCCGGAGGCAATCGGAAATGCGCGAAAAGCTTGACCGTCCCTCTCCTTTATCCCATAGCCACGGCCAAGCAATCAGGAACGACGGGTTTCAGCCATGGGCTTCAAATGCGGTATCGTCGGGCTGCCGAATGTCGGCAAGTCCACACTCTTCAACGCGCTGACAAAGACGGCGGCGGCGCAGGCGGCGAACTATCCGTTCTGCACGATCGAGCCCAACACCGGCGAAGTCGCCGTGCCCGATCCGCGCATGCGCAAGCTCGCCGACATCGCCAAGTCGAAGGAGATCATCCCGACGCGCATCTCCTTCGTAGACATCGCCGGGCTGGTGCGCGGCGCGTCCAAGGGCGAGGGCCTCGGCAACCAGTTCCTCGCCAACATCCGCGAGGTGGATGCCGTTGTGCACGTGTTGCGCTGTTTCGAGGACGACGACATCACCCATGTCGAAGGCCGTATCCATCCGGTCGAAGACGCCGACACCATCGAGACCGAGCTGATGCTCGCGGATCTCGACAGCCTCGAACGGCGTGCCGAACAGACGCGCAAGCGTGCGACCGGCAAGGACAAGGAGTCGATGGCGCAGCTTCCCATCATGGAAGCATCGTTGAAGCTGCTGCAGGAAGGCAAGCCCGTGCGCACCCTGCTTTCCAAGCTCGACGCCGATGAGCTGCGCATTCTCCAGAGCCTCAACCTGCTCACCTCGCACCCGGTTCTCTACGTCTGCAACGTCGCCGAAAGCGACGCCGCGACCGGCAACGAGCACACCCGCGCCGTCGAGAAGATGGCCAGGGAGCAGGGCGCCGAAACGGTCGTCATTTCGGCGGCGATCGAGTCCGAAGTGGCGCAGCTGCCGGAAGAGGAAGCGAAGGAATTCCTCGCGGCGCTCGGTCTCGAGGAAGCCGGCCTCGACCGGCTGATCCGCGCCGGCTACAAGCTCCTCGATCTCATCACCTATTTCACGGTTGGACCGAAGGAGACGCGCGCCTGGACGATCCCGCGCGGCACCAAGGCGCCGCAGGCCGCCGGCGTCATCCACTCGGATTTCGAACGCGGCTTCATCCGCGCCAACACGATCGCCTATGACGACTATATCGGCTATGGCGGCGAAAACGGCGCGAAGGAGGCCGGCAAGGCTCGCGACGAAGGCAAGGAATACGTCGTCCAGGACGGCGACGTCATCCATTTCCGGTTCAATACGTAGAGCGGATGAGGAAAACCTGTGTGCGGTTTTCCTCCCGCGTCCCGCGTCTCAACTTGTCAGAACCGATCACGTTCATGATTCCAGGTCGGCCCGGCCTAAAATCATCGTGATCCAGCTGCAGAATCTGCATGGGCGGCGAACGCCGGACGGCATGCCCAAAGTGTCTCGTCATGGCCGCCTTGCTACGGCCTTTGCCGATCCGGCAATCACTCCCGCGCCGAAATAAAAGCATCAAGATCATTGACACGATCGGCTGATATGAGTCCCTTTTCGGCGGCTGCCGCCAGGGCCTTGTTCAAATCTGTCATGGGCGGATCCTTGCCGGAAAAGTTGCCACGCACGACTTTCAGTGAGGTGATCCAATGAACAATCGACATGCGCAACCTGGAAAATCGGCCAGGCTGAAGCCACGTAAGGGCGGGCCTTTGTTAGGGTGTCAGGACGCGCGGCGGCGTGAAGGAGAGAATGAGGCATGCTGTATTTCGAGGATTTCACTCAGGGCCGGCGTTTCGACTACAGCCCGGTCCTGATGCAGGCCAACGACATGATCGCCTTCGCCAGTGAGTTCGATCCGCAGCCTATGCATCTGGACGAAGAGGTCGGCAAGAGCAGCATTCTCGGCGGCCTCGCCGCTTCCGGTTGGCACACGAGCGCGGTCGGCATGCGGATGATGATCGAGGCTTTTCTCGGCAATTCATCCTCGCAAGGGTCACCGGGCATCGACTTCATGGAGTGGAAGAAGCCGGTCCTTGCCGGAGATATCCTTTCAGGCTTCAGCCTGGTCCTGGAGGCGCGCCCGTCGAAAACCAAGCCCGCGATCGGCCTCGTCAAGTTTCGCAACGAGATCGAGAACCAGAGCGGCGAAGCCGTGGCGGTTTCGGAATGCTCCGTCATGTTCAGGCGCCGCAATGGGGAGGCGCGCGCATGATGACGCTGGAGGAGCTCTACCAGGCCGGGCGCAAGGTCGTCACCGGCAGCCTGACATTCACCGCGGAGGACATCGTCCGCTTCGCCCGCGATTTCGACCCGCAACCCTTCCACGTCGATGAGGAGCAGGCGAGACAGTCGCTTTTCGGCGGCCTTTGCGCCTCCGGCTGGCATACCAGCGCCGGCTGGATGCAGTGCTTCCTGCGGTTCTGGAAGGAGGAGATCCGCCGCCTTGCAGCCGAGGGATTGCACGCGCCGAAGCTCGGCCCCTCGCCCGGGTTCAAGGAACTCAGGTGGTTGAAGCCGGTCTATGCCGGCGACACGATCACCTATGCGGTCACTCTACTGGAGGCCCGGATCGTCGCCTCGCGACCCGGCTGGCGGATCAACACGATCCTCTGCGAGGGCGAGAACCAGCACGGCGAGCCGGTCATCCGCTTCGAGAGCAAGGTCATCGAATTCGCTTGAAGGGCCGGGGCCAGCTGTTTGGTCCTAGCCTATGAACCGGAGGGCTCAATGCCCCTCGAATTCGATGAGCGTGCGCACATTGACGCCGAGCGCTTCGAGCTTCTTGCGTCCGCCGAGCTCAGGCAGATCGATGATGAAGCAGGCTGCGACGATGTCCGCACCCATCTGCTTCAGGAGCTTGGCGGCGCCTTCGGCGGTGCCGCCGGTGGCGATCAGGTCGTCGACGAGGATCACCTTGTCGCCGGGAGCGACCGCGTCCCTGTGCATTTCCATCTCGTCCACGCCGTATTCCAGACTGTAGGCGATCCGCACCGTGTCGTGCGGCAACTTTCCCTTCTTGCGAATGGGTATGAAGCCGGCCGAAAGCTGGTGCGCAATCGCGCCGCCCAGGATAAAGCCGCGCGCCTCGATGCCGGCGACCTTGTCGACCTTGGTACCGGCATAGGGATGGACGAGCTCGTCTATCGCCCGGCGGAATGCCCGCGGGTTGCCGAGCAGGGTCGTGATGTCACGGAACATGACGCCGGGCTTCGGATAGTCCGGAATGCTTCTGATAGCGGAAATCAGTTCCGATTGAACAGCGGTCATGTGTGAATGCGGCCTTTGCTGGATCCTCTATTGCCACAGGCATAGCACCAACAAAGTGCCCGTTTACAGGATTTTCTTCGCTCGGGGTCCGGGCCGGAACAATTTGGCGAGAGCGCGGGTTGATGCTAGGCTTTTCTAGGGGAGGCTTTGCCGATTGTAGGAAGGAGGAACACCATGCGCCTATTCGAATGCGGTTCGCTCGTCCCGGGTTGCGCTTGGCACACCCGCGCTGACAATGATGCGGAGATCGTGCGCCGGGTCGTCGAGCACATGCGCGAGACTCATGGCGAGACGGTCATCCGCGAAAACATGGTCGACAACATCAAGGCCCGCATCGTCGACGAAACCAAGGTCGCCTGACCGCGGCCCGAACCGGTTTCAACCCGACCGCACCATCGACTCGAGCCGGGCGACGAGGGTCGCCCGCTCGACGCTGAAGTTGCGCTCGACCCAGAAGGCTTCGAGCTCTGCCAGCACCTCCCCCACCTTAGGACCGGCGGGAATCCCCAGTTTGAGGACATCGGCACCGTTCAACGGGAAGACGGGCCGCTGCCATTTCTCCGCCCGTGCAAGGAGCCGATGAAAGGACGCGCTGTCGGCAAGGAATGCCGGATCGGTTTCGGCCTTGCGGCGCGCCGAGGCAAGTGCAAGCCTCAGCCGGACGACGATGCCTTCTGTGCCATGGCGATAGAGCTGGCGTTCGAGCGCCGCATCCGCAAGAGTAGCGGCGATTTCCGGCGCTTCGGCGAACCGGTCGAGGTAAGCGCTCTCCGCCTTCGACAGCCGCAGACGTTTGGTCATGGCCTCGAGCCGGGCGGCGTCCGGCGGGACGATCGCCGCAAGCCTCAGGAGCGGGTCCGCCCTCCAGGAGAAACTCTTCTCCGCCGCGATCAGCGCCGGGATGGCGTCGATGCCCCATTTCTCGGTCTCGGGCAGGATCTCGCTCAGGACACCCGCCTGCCGCATCCACAGGAGCGCGCGGCCCGGGTCGTCGGCCGAAAGCAGCTTCTTCGTCTCCGTCCACACGCGTTCGGCGGAAAGCGTGGCGAGCTTCGCGCGGGCCTGGGCGCAGGCCCTCAGGCCCTCGGCGTCCGGACGGCCGCTGCCGTAATGCGCAAAGAAACGGAAGAAGCGAAGAATACGGAGATAATCCTCCGCCACGCGTTCGGCCGCGCTGCCGATGAAACGCACCGTCCGCGTCTCGATGTCCCCGAGGCCCCCGACATGGTCGATGATCTCGCCGTCCACACCGGCATAGAGTGCGTTGATGGTGAAGTCGCGGCGTTCCGCATCCGCTTTCCAGTCGGTCCCGAAAGCCACTTCGGCGCGACGCCCGTCGGTCGCGACGTCGCGGCGCAGGGTCGTTATCTCATAGGGAACACCTTCGATGACGAGCGTCACGGTGCCATGGTCGATTCCCGTCGGCACCGCCTTGATGCCGGCGCCCCCCGCCCGCTCGGTCACCTCCTCGGGACGCCAGGTGGTTGCCAGGTCGACATCACCGGCCGGTAAACCCATGAGGCTGTTGCGGATCGCGCCTCCGACGACCCGAACCTCACCGCCATCGGCGTTCAACAGGTCGAAGATGCGGCGCAGATGAGGAGCCTGAAACCAGCGCTCGGCGACAATGGAAGTCATGCATAGAGCCTTTCATAGAGCATGCGGACGATCCCCGCGGTGATCCCCCAGATGTTCCTTTCGCCATAGGGCATGCGATAGAAATGGCGCTCGGCGCCCTGCCAGTGACTGCTTCCTCGTCCATGATTTCGCGGATTCATCAGGAACGACAACGGCACCTCGAACACGCTCTCCACTTCCTCCGGATTGGGCTCGAGCACGAAGCCGGGCTGAACCACCGCAAGCACCGGCGTGATGCGGAAGCCGGACATGGCCATGTAATGCGGCAGCCGCGCGACCGTCTCGACGAAACGCGGATCGAGCCCGATCTCCTCCTCGGCCTCGCGGAGTGCTGCGACTTCGATGGAGTGGTCTTCCGGATCCACCGCACCGCCCGGAAAGGCGACCTGACCGGAATGCTTGCGCAAATTCGAGGTGCGCTGGGTGAAGATGACGCTGGCGTCTTCGCCGTCGTCGACGACGGGGACGAGGACTGCGGCGTCCTTCAGATGCAGGGACTCGAGATAGGATACGATGCCCGGGTTCAGCAGGAAGTCGCCGTGATCGCGCCAGGAAGTCTCGATCGGCCCCCCCGCCTGCTGCAGCGCGCGGCGACGGAATTCGTCGGCGGAGTATGGGTGACTGCTCATCGGGACAAAGCTTCCAGCTCGGCCGCGGGCATGATCGGGAAGATCGCTCCGGCCGATCTGACGCAGAACATCTCCACCCCTTCCACCGCGATGGTCTCGCCGAGCTCGACGATGTCGTACATCACCGGTCGCGAGACGAGCGCTTCCAGCCGCCCGCGCACATGGAGATAGGGTTTGAGTTCGCGATTGTCGCCGTGGATGACGAAGCGCAAGGGATGCTCCGGCCCCGCCTCCACCACGTCGCCGACATTCGTGCGGAAGGTCAGCACCCTGTCGCCGTCCTTCTCGGTCACGCTCATCTCGACGGCGATGAACGGCGCGTCGGCGACCCGGATGCCGACCTTTTCCACAGGCGTGACGAGGTAGGTCTTGCCGTCGTCGTCCTTGCGAAGCACGGTCGAGAACAGCCTCACCAGCGGCTGGCGGCCGATCGGCGTGCCCATGTAGAACCAGGTTCCATCGCCCCGGATTTCCATGTCGATGTCGCCGCAGAACGGCGGATTCCAGCGGTCGACCGGCGGCAACCCTCTCGCCTCGCCGCCCGTCTGCCCGGCAGCGCGTGCGATCAGCGCCGCCAGGCCGGCCGCATCGCCCGTTTGCTGAATCTTGGCTTCTGCCATCGTTCCGTCCCGTTTGGTCTCGATCTTGCGTCCGAAGCATGACGCCGTTGCCTGCTGCATGTTCCCTTGATCACAGCCGATCGAGGACAAAGCATGCAGCAGTTAAAAATGCTACAGCAAGCCTTGCGCGTCTGATAAGACGCGGCGCTGTAGCGTCGGGTATGCACCACAAGCTCGCTTCGGCGCATATGTCCGCATTCGCGCCTGGAACGCAATGTTTCAGGCTTTGGTGTCAAGCTCACGAGATAGTGCGACGGCGGCGGCTTGTCAGCCGCCCCGCGGGGTCTAAATTGAAAAACAGGAACTGGACAGCCGGCATCGGCGATCGATCCAGAAGCGGACGACCGGGAGACTTGCAATGAGTGTAATGAGAGGCGCGACCGAACTGGCCGACGAAAAGGCGATCGTCGCCGCAGCCGAGGCGGCGCTCGGAGAGATCGCGCTGGTCCGCGCCGAGATCGGCAAGGTCATTTTCGGTCAGGAGAGCGTCGTGGAACAGACGCTGCTCGCGGTACTTTCCGGCGGACACGCGCTGCTTGTCGGCGTTCCGGGGCTCGCCAAGACCAAGCTCGTCGCCACGCTCGGCACCGTTCTCGGGCTCGACAACAGCCGCATTCAGTTCACGCCCGACCTTATGCCTTCCGATATCCTGGGTTCGGAGGTGATGGACCAGGACGCGGCCGGTCATCGCTCCTTCCGCTTCGTTCCTGGCCCGATCTTCACGCAGCTCCTGATGGCCGACGAGATCAACCGCGCCTCGCCGCGCACGCAGTCGGCCCTGCTGCAGGCGATGCAGGAGTATCACATCACCATCGCGGGCGACCGCAAGGACCTGCCACAGCCGTTCCACGTGCTCGCAACCCAGAACCCGCTGGAGCAGGAGGGCACCTATCCGCTGCCCGAAGCCCAGCTCGACCGTTTCCTGATGCAGGTCGATGTCGGCTACCCCGAGCTTGCTGCCGAAAGACAGATCCTGCTGGAGACGACCGGCCTCGCAGAAACCGAGGCGCGGCCGGTGATCGACGCAGGCCGCCTGCAGCAGGTCCAGGGGCTGATCCGTCAGATGCCTGTCGGCGAGAAGGTGGTCGACGCCATTCTGGCGCTGGTACGTTCCGCACGCCCCGGCAACGGCAATGCCGACACCGACAAGAATGTTGCCTGGGGACCGGGTCCGCGCGCCGGACAGGCGCTCATGCTCTGCGCCCGCGCCCGCGCGCTCTACGACGGGCGGCTTGCCCCTTCGATCGACGACGTCCTTGCGCTCGCCGAGCCGGTTCTCCAGCACCGCATGGCGCTGACCTTCGCCGCCCGCGCCGAGGGCATGTCGGTGCGCGACGTCATCGCCGACCTGGTGAAGCGGGCCAAGGGCTGACGCATGGCCTCGATCGGGCACATTGTCGCGCGTACCCCGTCCGGTGAGGTCCTGTCGCGCGCGCAGCAGCGCGCGATGCTCGTGCCAGACTGTCTCGTCGAAGCGCGCAGGATCGCCAACACGGTAATCACCGGCTGGCACGGCCGGCGCAAGCGCGGCATCGGCGAGAACTTCTGGCAGTTCCGCCCTTACAGCGACGGCGAGAGCCTTTCGCGCATCGACTGGCGCCGCTCCGCCAAGGACGACCACACCTATGTTCGCGACCGCGAATGGGAGGCAGCGCACACGATCTGGCTCTGGGCCGATCTCTCGCCCTCGATGATGTACAAATCGACGCTCGGCGCCGTTTCGAAGGAAAGCCGCGCTCTGGTGCTGATGCTGGCGCTTGCCGAAATTCTCGCCCGTTCCGGCGAGCGGATCGGCTGCCCCGGCGTGATGGAGCCGGTTTCGGCACGCAATGCCGCCGAGCGGCTGGCAACCGCAATCATGCATAGTCCGCTTTCGGAGGGCCTGCCCGATACCGGGATGATACGCGGCGCCAGCGACCTGGTTCTGATCGGCGATTTTCTCGACCCGGCCGACCGGGTGATGGAACGACTTGGACCGCTCGCCCGCCGGGGCCGGCGGGGCCATGTCGTGGAGATCGCCGATCCGGCGGAGGAAGTCTTCCCCTATGCCGGCAGAACCGAGTTCACCGACCCCGAAACCGGCGAGAAGCTGACCGCGGGGCGCGCCGAGATCCTGCGTGAGGATTACCAGCGTGCCTATCGCGCCCGCCGCGACAGCCTCGGCACGAGCCTGCGCCATCTCGGCTGGACCTTCATTCCGCACAGAACCGACCGGGCGGCCTCGGAAGCCCTGGTCGCGGTGCATATGCATCTTTCAGGCATGCCGGGCCGAGCCGCCCATGGGGGGCTCTCATGATCGGCGGCCTCTCCTTCATTTTTGCCAACCCCGCCATTCTGGCAGCACTCGTGGCACTGCCGGTGATCTGGTGGCTGCTGCGCATGACGCCCCCGAGACCTGCGGCCGAAATCTTCCCGCCGCTGCGCATCCTGGCCTCGGTGATGAAGCGCGAGGAGACACCCTCGAAAAGCCCCTGGTGGCTGACCCTTCTCAGGATGCTGATGGCCGCCGCCGTCATCTTCGCGATCGCCGACCCCGTCTTCAACCCGCGCAGCAATACGCTCGCGACCTCCGGGCCGCTGGCGCTGCTGATCGACAACAGTTGGGCAACGGCGCCCGACTGGGAGCGGCGTGTCGAAGCCGCCTCGGCGCTGATCGACGACGCCGAGGCGAAGGATGTTGCGGTTTCGATCGTCTTCACCGGAGAGCGCCAGCACGACGCGACGCCAGGCTCGGCGAGCACTGCGCGCAACCGGCTGGCGGCAGCGAGGCCCGAACCGCTGCCTGCCGACCGTGGTTCCGCAATCGCGGCCTTGCAGGCGGCCTTCGAAGACGCGCCTCCCGGAACGGTCGCCTTCCTCACCGACGGCATCGAAGGGGGCGACGGCAAGACGATGGAGGCACTGGCCGGGATCGGCGCGGCCGGTCTCAAGGTGATCGAAGCGGACGGCAGCGAGGCCGTGGCACTCACTGCGACGAGCAACGAGTCCGGCGGCATGTCGGTGACGGCGAGCCGGCTGAAGACCGACGACGGCCGTTCCTTGCCCATCGTTGCCTTCGATACCCGCGGCCGTGCGATCGCCAGTGGTACGATCGATTTCGCACCCGGCGCAGCGACCGCCAAGGGGATGATTGAGGCCCCGTTCGAACTGCGCAACGACTTCGCCCGCATCGGCATCGAAGGAGCCGCGACTGCCGGCGCCCAGCATCTCCTCGACGACGGCTTCCGCCGCCGTCGCGTGGCTCTGTTGAGCGGCGAGGCACGTGACCTGTCGCAGCCGCTGCTCTCGCCGCTCTACTATATCAATCGGGCGCTCGCCCCCTATGCCGATCTCGTCGAGCCCCGCCAGAGCGATCTTGCCGTTGCGATTCCGGAGCTTCTGGAGCAGCGTCCCTCGGTTCTGATCATGGCCGACATCGGCCGGCTGCCGGAGGAGACCTATCCCCTGCTTGCGAAATGGATCGACAACGGCGGCACGCTGATCCGCTTCGCCGGCCCCCGGCTGGCAGCCGCACCTGCCGACGATCCGCTCGTCCCGGTCACCCTTCGCCAGGGCGAACGGGCGCTCGGCGGCGCGCTCTCCTGGTCCGAACCGCAGCCGCTCGCCGATTATCCCGGCAACAGCCCCTTCGCCGGCATGGCCCGCCCCACTGACATTCTCGTCAAGCGGCAGGTTCTGGCCGAACCGACAGCCGATCTGGCGGAGCGCACATGGGCAAACCTCGCCGACGGCACACCGCTGGTCACGACTGCGACACGCGGGGCCGGCCGCATCGTGCTCTTTCACGTCAGCGCCGAGGCCACATGGTCGAACCTGCCGATCTCGGGCCATTTCGTTGAGATGCTCCGCCGCAGTGTCCAGCTTTCGCGCGGCGGCGGTATCGCCAGCGACGGCAAGGCCGTGAAGGCGCAGACCTTGCCGCCCTACCGGCTTCTGAACGCCGATGGCGTGCTCGTCGCCGAAACGGGCAATGCCCGTCCCCTCGACATCGTGCCCGGCAAGGCACCGGTCGCGACAGCCGACAATCCTCCGGGGCTCTACGGCTCCGAGGACGGCTTCACGGCGCTCAATCTCTTACCGCGCGACGCCGAGCTCAAGCGGATCGACATGACCACCGCCGGCCCCCATACCTCCGAGCGGCTGGCCGGTGCGGAAAGCTGGTCGCTGAAGCCGGCGCTGATGACGCTCGCCCTCCTGCTGCTGCTCGCGGACGCCCTGATCGTTCTCTTCATGGGTGGCGTCTTTTCACGCGCTCGGATGGCAAGGGCCACTTCGGCAATCATCATGGTCCTCGCCGGAACCTTCTTCCTCGCCCCGCCGCAGGCCTTTGCCGACGACGCGCGCCCGGACGACCAGCGCATCCTCGAGCGGCTGGACACCACGCACCTCGCCTATGTGGTCACCGGCGAGGAAGAGGTGGACCGCCTTTCCGAAGACGGGCTGAGAGGCCTCACCGACTTCCTGACCTATCGCACCACGCTCGAGCCCGGCGCGCCCGTCGGTCTCGACATCTCCAAGGACGAATTGAGCCTCTACCCCATCATCTACTGGCCGATTTCCGCCAGCGCGCCCATGCCGAGCCCGCAAGCCGTCAGCCGAATCGATGCCTATATGCGAGCGGGCGGCACGGTGCTGTTCGACACGCGTGATCAGTTTTCCTCGCTCGGCTCTTCATCGACCGGAACGAGCGCGAACACCGAACGTCTCCAGGCGATCCTCGGCAATCTCGACATACCGCCGCTGGAGCCGGTTCCGGCCGACCATGTCCTGACCAAGGCCTTCTATCTGCTGACGAATTTTCCCGGCCGCTATACCGGCAGCCCCCTCTGGATCGAATCCCAGCTCGATAGTCGCGAGGAACCGAGCAACCGGCCGGCGCGACCGGGCGACGGGGTGACGCCGATCATCATCACCGGCAACGACTTTGCCGGTGCATGGGCAGTGGATTCGAACGGAGTCGCACTGCTGCCGACCGTGCCGCCGGACGAAATGCAGCGCGAATACGCCTTTCGCTCCGGTGTCAACATCATGATGTACATGCTGACCGGCAACTACAAGGCCGACCAGGTGCACGTGCCCGCCCTGCTCGAGCGGCTCGGACAATGAGGACCCGGCGATGACAATCGATTTCTCGCCGCTTCTCGCCTGGCCCTATCTCGCGGCACTGACGCTTGTCGCAGCCGTTCTGGCGGCACTCGGCATCTGGCGCGGCGTTCGCGGAGCCTGGATCAGGGCGGCGGCGCTTGCTGCATTCTGCCTTGCGCTTGCAAATCCCGTCCTCTTCCAGGAGGAGCGCGAACCCCTCTCCACCATTGTCGCCGTCGTTGTCGACCGCAGCCAGAGCCAGGAGAACGGTGACCGCCGCGCGCAGACGGACCAGGCGCTCGAAGGTCTCAAGGAACGCCTTTCCCGTTTCCCCCAGATCGAGGCGCGCATCGTCGAAGCCGCCGACGGCGAGGAAACCGAGGCGCCCTCGACCAGGCTCTTCGGCGCCCTGACAACGGCGCTTGCAGACGTGCCGCCCGCCCGTGTCGGCGGCGCCATCTTCATTACCGACGGCCAGATCCACGACGTGCCGGATGTCAACCAGAAGCTCGGCTTCGATGCGCCCGTCCACGCCCTGATCAGCGGCAAGCCGGACGAGTTCGACCGGCGCATCGAAATCGTCAGCGCCCCCCGCTTCGGCATCGTCGGCGAACAGCAGAGAATGACCTTTCGGGTCGTGGACGACGGCGCGGCTCCCGGCGGCAGCGCCGAGGTGACGATCCGCCTGAACGGCAACGAGATCGCCACGGAGCAGGCGGAGCCCGGCACGGACGTTCCGTTCACCTTTACCGTACCGCGCGGCGGCAACAACATCCTGGAATTCGCCGTCAATCCGGTTGCCGGCGAAGTGACGGAGACGAACAACCGCGCCGTCCATGTGCTCGACGGCATCCGCGAAAATCTTCGCGTGCTCCTCGTTTCCGGAGAGCCGCATGCGGGCGAGCGCGCCTGGCGCAACCTCCTAAAATCCGATGCCGCGGTCGATCTCGTCCATTTCACCATTCTGCGGCCGCCGGAGAAACAGGACGGCACGCCGATCAACGAACTCTCGCTCATCGCCTTCCCGACGCGGGAGCTTTTCGTCGACAAGATAAGCGAATTCGACCTCATCATCTTCGATCGCTACCAGCATCGTGGCGTGCTGCCGATCCTCTATTACGACAACATCGCCCAATACGTGCAGAACGGTGGAGCGTTGCTGATCGCCGCCGGGCCGGAGCACGCCGGCGACGATTCGATCGCTGCGACCCCGCTTGCGGCGGTGCTGCCGGCAACGCCGACCGGCGTCATGAACGAGAAGGCGTTCTTCCCCCGGCTCTCGGAGGAAGGAAAGAAGCATCCGGTCACCCGCGGGCTCGAAGGGGCAGCGGACGAACCGCCGGCCTGGGGCCGCTGGTTCCGTACCGTCGATGTGGACAGGCCGCTCGGCCAGACGGTGATGGAAGCGGCAGACGGCAAGCCGCTGCTGGTCCTCAACCGCGTCGGCAAGGGGCGTGTCGCCATGCTGCTCTCCGACCAGGGTTGGCTGTGGGCGCGCGGCTTCGAAGGGGGTGGGCCGCATGTCTCGCTCTATCGCCGCACGGCGCATTGGCTGATGCAGGAACCGGCGCTCGAAGAGGAGGCGCTTACCGCTCGCGCGATGGGCCGGACGCTCGAGATCACGCGCCAGACGATCGAAGGAGATCCCGGCCAGGCGACCCTCACCTATCCTTCCGGCCGGACCCAGGAAGTCACGCTCACGGAAGGCGAGCCGGGGCTCTACAAGGCTGAGGTCGAGACCAATGAAATCGGCCTCTTCGAAGTTGCCAACGACGAACTGACGACGCTCGTCCATGTCGGCAATGTCGACGCGCCCGAATTCAAGGCGGCGATTTCCACGGAAGAGAAGATCGAACCCTGGGCGGAGAAGACGAAGGGCCTGGTCCGCCGTCTGGCGAGCGCCGACGGACCGGTCGACCTCCCGTCTATCCTCCCCGTTCGCGGCGCCGTCCGCGTCGCCGACGATCAACGCCTGTCGCTGCGCATGACCGACGAGACGGTGCTGAAAGGCATCGATTCTCTTTCGCTTTTCGCGGGGCTCTTCGGCCTGGCGGCACTGCTCTTCCTCATCTCGGCTACCTGGTACCGCGAGGGCCGGTAAACGCCGGCGAGGTATCAGGCAGCCGCCCCTTGCGCCTCCGCGCGCGCGGTGAGGCAGGTGGCGCCGTCATCCCGCCAAGCGATCATGCCTTCAAGCCGCGCGTGAACGTCCAGCGCGACCGGCACGACGAGAACCCTCGCCGGATCGACGGGACCCGGGAATTGGAGCGCGCCATGGCGCACCTTCTCGAAGCCGAGCGGCTGGTAATAGGGCGGATCGCCGACGAGGATAACCGCTTCGGAGCCCTTCCGGCGCGCCGCTTCGACTGCAATGCGGACGAGTTCCCGGCCGATGCCCTGGTTCTTGTGCGAGGGCCGGACGGCAAGTGGGCCGAGCAGATGTCCTTTCACCGAGCCGGCGGTCACCGGCGTCATCCGGACCGATGCGATCGTTTCGCCATTATCGGCGCAGATGAAGGAGAGCGCCCGGTCATGGGGTCCCTGCTCGCGAATCCGCGCAGCGGCGCGGGTGAAGCGACCCGGCCCGAAGGCCTCTTCATTGATGATTTCGATGGCTGCGTCGTGGGATGCGTCTTCGGTCAGATAGACGAGATCGTGCTTTTTCATGTGTCGAGAACCGGCATGCGAACGGACATGGAGGATGGCTCGCCCCGAATGGGCGTTTGCAGCATCAGCGTCGTCGCAGGCTTCCCGACAGGATCATGGTGGTGATCGTTTCCCAGATGAAAGAGCTACCTTTTCGCCGATAGCAGAAAAACGCCGCCAGTCAAAGGGTAAAACGCACTGTTCGGAATTTCACATCTATCGGCCGCGGTTCTCAGCACTAATTATGGCGTCAGCAAACGATCGAAAGGAGTTGGCCCATGGGTAGGCTGGTGAATGGCGTCTGGCAGGATGTCTGGTACGACACGCGTGCAACGAACGGTCACTTCAAGCGCAGCGAATCGCAGTTCCGCAACTGGATCACGGCAGATGGATCGCCCGGCCCTTCCGGCGAAGGCGGCTTCGAGGCCGAAGCGGGCCGCTATCATCTCTATGTGTCCCTTGCCTGCCCCTGGGCGCACCGCACGCTGATCTTCCGCAAGCTCAAGAAGCTCGAAGACCTCGTCTCGCTTTCCGTCGTCGACCCGCTGATGCTGGCCAACGGCTGGGAATTCAAGGGAGAGGACGGTGAGGGCGAGAACGGCGGCACCGCCGATCACCTCTTCGGCTCGCGCATGCTCTGGGAAGTCTATCTGCGCGCCGACCCGGTCTATTCCGGCCGGGTGACGGTGCCGGTCCTCTGGGACAAGCGGAAGAACACGATCGTCTCGAACGAGTCCGCCGAAATCATCCGCATGTTCAACTCGGCCTTCGATCGTCTGACAGGCTCGACGGAAGACTTCTGCCCGCAGGAACTGCGGCCGGAAATCGACGCGCTCAACGCGCGCATCTACGACGCGGTCAACAACGGGGTCTACAAGGCCGGCTTCGCAACCAGCCAGGCGGCATATGAGGAGAGCGTCACCGCCCTCTTCGCCATGCTGGACGAACTGGAGAACCGCCTCGCGTCCAAGCGCTATCTCACGGGAGACCGCCTGACCGAAGCCGATTGGCGGCTGTTCACGACTCTCGTCCGTTTCGATCCGGTCTATGTCGGCCATTTCAAATGCAACATCCGCCGCATTGCGGACTATCCGAACCTATACGGCTATCTGCGCGAGCTCTACCAGGTGCCGGGCGTCGCCGAGACGGTGAATATGCACCACATCAAGGCGCATTATTACCGCAGCCATACGACGATCAATCCCACGGGCATCGTGCCGGTGGGGCCGGCGCTCGACCTTGAAGCGCCGCACGGGCGGGACCGGCTGTAGGCGGCGCGGTCAGCACGCGTCCGTCCTCCCCACCGAATTCGGACACGGCCTTCCATCGCCGTTTCGTTACGGTCGAACCCGCCTTCGAAACATCGGAAAATGGGGCGAAATGCTGGATTTGCAGCATTTTCCCTGTTAAGGTAGCATGCAACTGGAGATTTGCCGATGAACGTTCATTCCCGCCGTCGGGACCGTTCTCCGGAAGCCATCGAGAAGCGCCGCAAGGCCACCGAGCAGGCGCGGGCTGCCAATATCCGGCAGGGTTATGTTCACGATCCGGTGCTCGAGGCGGCCAACGCCCGCTTTATCGCCGGCGACATTACCACGGAAGAGTTTCGCGAAGAGATGCTGACGCGCTTCAAGCGCGCCTAATCGTCGATCGATGAGTTGTACAAGCCGCCTGCATTCCCGGGCGGCTTTTTCATGAGGAATCGATGGCAAGCGGACAGCCGAAGGGCTCTTACACCTACCCTGCCGTTACCGATGATCCAGATCGCACGGGCGTCTTGCGCAACAAACTGAACCTGACGGCACATTCCGAACTTCGACCGGCCGAGTATGCACTGACCAACATCCGGCTGGTCGAGATAAACCAGGGAAGTGGACCGAGCGGCAATTTCGACACGGCCCACCTGAAGGCGATTCACAGGTACATTTTTCAGGACGTTTACGAATGGGCCGGGCATACGCGCAACGAGAGTCCCGTTGTCGACGGCCAGAGGGTCGAGCCTGTCGGCGGCCTCTTCCAGGGCGGCACATCCTTCCTGCCCGGCTCACGCATAGAAATGGGTCTGAACGAGGCGCTGAGGCCGATCGCAGATCCGCCGGCCCTTAGCAAGGCAACGCCGGAGCAATTTGCCGAGCGGGCCGCAAAGGTCCTTTCGGAACCGAACTACGTGCATCCATTCAGAGAGGGCAACGGCCGTGCTCAAGAGGCTTTTATTTCCGAGTTGGGCCGCCACTACGGGCACGCGATCGATTTTTCCCTCATCACCATGCCGCGCATGATCGAGGCGTCGATCGAAACCACGAACGACCCGTCCAGTCCCCTGATGAAGCACGCGATCGAGGACGCGATGAAGCCGGGCCGCCGTGAGGCCATCCGATCCGCATTCGACGACTTGCGGGAGAGCGGCGAAGAGCCTCTACACCATCATGTCCGCACTGCCCGCGCCGGCGAAGACATCACTGGCCGGGTTCTCCGCCAGGACGATCGCTTTGCCAGTCTCCTGACCGATCACGGGATCGTCGTGGCCGATCGCGCGGACCTGCCCGAAAGATTGCCACACGACGAGAAGATCACGGTCACTGCTCGGTCGGACTTCCCAAACGCCGAACGCTGATGGCATCTGCGGTAATCCATTTACAAACCGGAAGTCACTCCAACAGCCGGCGGTTTCCACACCCGCCGCCTGCTCAAGCTTGCGCTGAAGCCGGCGACATTCCTCGTCAGGGGATATGCGGCCGTTACCAGAACCTGTCCGGCACTACGTCTCCTGCAAGCTCCGCCAGCCGGCGCCGGGTCGCAGGGGTCGTGTCCGCCGGAAGGTCCTCGAGCGGAAAGAAGCCCGCCGCGGCGATTTCGAGATCCGCACGCTTCGGCCGCTCCTGGCGGACATTATCGCAGCGGAAGAAGATGACGTGATCGCGTTTGCTGGTGCGCCGGTTGTAGTAGACCTGAAAGAGCAGCGGTGCCGTCGTCAGCACGAGGTTGCCCTCCTCCCTCAGCTCGCGGGCAAGGCCCTCCACCGCCGTCTCGTTGCGGTCGAGTCCGCCGCCGGGAAGATGCCAGCCCGGCAGATAGGAATGCCTTACGAGAAAGACCCGCCCCTCATCGTCGAAACAGGCAGCCCGCACGCCGAGCGTCATGCCGCGCGCCAGGGCGAAATAAACATGGGCAAACCGCGTCAGAAAGCGGAGCCGCCAGGAGGGCATCTCCGGCCCGCGGCTCTCGTCCATACGCCTTCTCCTCACATTCGCGGTGTCCGGGAATAGTCCATTACTGATTCCCCTTCACGGGAATATGCGCTAGACGGGATCAATGTTCAAACTTGCGCATATATCCGATGTCCACCTGGGGCCGTTGCCCGATCTCTCCCTCCGCGAACTCGCCTCCAAGCGGATCACCGGATTCGTCAACTGGCACAGGAACAGGGTGCGCCACCTCTTTCCCGGGACGCTCGACTGCCTGATGAAGGACATCGAGGTGCGCAATCCGGATCACCTGGCGATTACCGGAGATCTCGTCAATCTCGCCTCTTCCCTGGAGATCGAGGCGGTTACCGAATGGCTTGCGGAAGCGGGCGACCCCAATGAAATCTCGGTCGTGCCGGGCAACCACGACGCCTATGTGCCCGGCGCATACGAGAAGATCACGCATGCATGGTATCCCTTCATGCGTGGCGATGACGGCCCCAGCGGCTGGATGAAGAAGCATGCCTGCTTTCCCTATATGCGGGTGCGCGGCAAGGTGGCGCTGATCGGCTGCTCGACGGCTGTGGCCACTCCCCCTTTCGCCGCCAGCGGCTATTTCGGGCCGCGACAGGCACGCGCGACGGTCAACCTCCTTCGCCAGGCCGGCGAAGCCGGATTGTTCCGCATCGTCATGATCCATCACCCGCCGATCCGCGGCGCGACCTCGATGCACAAGCGCATGATCGGCATCCGCCGTTTCGCTGCCACCATCTCCGCGGGCGGGGCCGAGCTGGTTCTGCACGGCCACACGCATCTCAATACGCTCCACTGGCTCAAGGGGCATACGGGGCCGGTGCCGGTCGTCGGCATCGCATCCGCCTCGCAGGGTCCCGGCGGCAGCAAGCCCGTCGCCGCCTATAATCTCTTTTCCGTCGACGGCGAGCCCGGAGACTGGCGGTTGACCCGGGAGCGCTACGCGATCAACCCGGACGCGACCGGCGTGGTGCTCGCCGAAACGACGTATTTCTGAAGCGCCGGAAGCCTTTCGATCCCGGCCGATTCAAGGACGCGCGGCGCCGTGGGGAAAACCGTTGCCGGGGCGCAAAAACCTCTTTCCGTTCCGGCTCTTCCCTTGCAGACTTAGGACCAAATGTTCCATATCATTGATGGTGCGTCCGGATGGCGAATGGACGCGCGATCCGGCACGTTTCACTGGAAGAGCAATGCGCCCAGCGGCAGAAATGAAGGATTTCAGACGGGATTTGGTCAGCCTGCTGCCCAAACTGCGCCGCTTCGCGATCACGCTGGCCCGCAATGCCAATGACGCCGACGATCTTGTCCAGGAAGTTTGCGAGCGGGCAATCGCGCGCAGTCACCTTTGGAACGGCGAGGGCCGGCTGGAAAGCTGGGTCTATGCGATGACCCGCAATCTCTGGGTGGACGAAATCCGCAAGCGCAAGGTGCGCAGCGCCGGTGCGGTCGACGTTTTCGAGCGGGACGAACCGCACGTCGAAGCAACGGCCGAAAAGGCCGCCTATGCCAATCAGGTGCAGAAGATGATCCTGTCCATGTCGGAGGGACTGGCAAGCGTCTTCCTCCTCGTCAATGTCGAAGGCCACAGCTATCGGGAAACGGCGGAGATCCTCGGCATCCCGGTCGGTACGGTCATGAGCAGACTGTCGACGGCGCGGCTCAGGCTCGCAGCCATGTTGTCCGAAAATACGGAAAGGAGGGCCTGACCGTTGCTGCAAACGAAGGGGCTAGCGCTCGAGGTGCGGTTGTCCGCCTATATCGACGGCGAACTCGCAGAAAGCGAAAAATCCGAACTTGACGCTCTTCTCGCACGCGACGACGAGGCAAGGGCATTGCTCGAAAAGCTCAAGTCGGGCAGCGCCTTCGGCAACGGGGCTTTCGAAAACTTCCTCCATGATCCGGTGCCGCTGGCGCTGGTACGCCAGATAAAGCAAGGCCCCGGCATCAACCCGAAGTCGGAGCGGGTAACGACGGCCAGTCTTCCAAGGCGAAGCGCCCGCATCTGGCCGCGCATCCTCGCCGCTTCCACCGCCCTTTTCCTGCTCGGCGGAGCCGCCGGCTTCATTCTCGGCAGCGCCACGGATTTCGCCGAGCCGATGAACCAGGCCGATGACCGCCCCTGGATCGACGATATCGTCGGATCTCACCGCATCTTTTCGCGCCAGAAGGAGCATCTGGTCGAGGTGCCGGGAACGCAGGCGGCAGAGATCGAGACCTGGCTTGCCGCAAGCGTCGGCGTGAGCTTCACTGTCCCCAACCTCGACCGCAAGGGATTGTCCTTCGAAGGCGCGAGGCTCCTCGCCGCCAACGGAAGACCGGTCGCCCAGCTCGTCTATCGTGACCGCGAGGCAGAAGTTTTCACCATCTGCTTTCTCAAGCAAGGCGATGGACAGCAATCCGACGAATTCAGCGAGACCATCCGCGGCGACCTCGGCTTGGTCTCCTGGGAACGGGAAGGCGTCTCATTCGTGATGATCGGACCGTCATCCGATCCCGCTCTGCAGGACCTTGCCGAAACGGTGGCGGCGAATATTTGAGACTGATCAACACCGAGGAACTGCCCCGAGCCGCCGCGACCTTCTGCCCATAGGAGGCAGGGCTATCGCATATGAGTCAATGTTGGAAGCATTTCCGCTTTTCGGAGAAAGGCGCAAGTGCTCTAACCCAGGTCGGTTTGCGAGAAATCATTCCCCTTGTAGATCAGGGTCAGCCCAGACTCCTTCGCGGCCGCATAGGCGAAACAATCACCGAGATTTAGGGCCGCCGGGTGGCCCGCGACTTTCCCGTAGCGGGCCATCGCATCGAGGGCGCGAACGCCCGTGTGGGAATCGATCGTGACCTCGCTCGCACTGAGTGCCTGAATGAAGCTGTCGACCAACTCACGGGCTTCGCCAATCAAATCGCTGCGATCTGCTTTGCCCTTCGTGGCGATGATGCGCAGTCTCGTGAGTGCGGCGACCGCCTCGAAACGCACGAGCGGCGAAACGCAGAGCTTCCCGTCCGCGTCGCTCAGGCGCTTTTCCAATTCCTCAAAGCCGGGTTCCTCGTTCAATATCGCAACGATGACGGAGGCGTCGACGAAGCTCACTCGCCCTCCTCCCAAAGCTCATCCATAAGCTTTTTCATATCGATCCCGTGAACAGGCGGGCCTAGCCGGTCGCGCGCCTGTTGCCGCAAGGCGGCCAGCTTTTCGCGCAGCGGAATTTCGTCTTCCACACGATCCAGTTCGTGTTGCAGAGCAATGCGGACAGCATCTGTCTTGGTGCGGACACCTAGGCGTTCTTGAAGTTTTTCCGCCATTCGGTCCACGGTGGGATCTTTGATGTAGAGAGCCATAAGGATATCCTTTCGCGGATATCCTTATATACCGAAACGGATAGCCCACCTATAGAAATCAAGTTCAATGGGCGTTCCCCCTCTCCCCGCACGCGGAGAGAGGGTCAGGGCAAGGGGCCATCACGAGGACAAGTGCGTCACTTCCCCACCACGTCCAGCACGCGGTTGGCAGCCGAGACGATCGCCTCCAGTGAGGCGGCCACGATATTGGTGTTGATACCGACGCCGAAGAGCTTGCCGCCCGGATACTCGACCTCGACATAGGCGATCGCAGCGGCGTTCGAACCATGCTGCAGCGAATGCTCGGAGTAATCCGCCACCGAGAGTTCGATGCCGAGATAGATCGACAGCGCATTGATGAAGCCGTCGATCGGGCCCGTGCCCTTGCCCTCGATCTGCCTGGTCTCGCCGCCATCCGTGATTTCGGCGGCAACGACGCGCAGGCCCTTGTGCTCGCCTGCCGGGTAGGTGTGATGGTCGACGAACTTGATGCGCGCGCCCGGCTGCTCGACATAGCTTTCGATGAAGCGCTGATGGATGCGCTTCGAGGGCAGCTCCTTGCCTTCCTCGTCGGTAATGCGCTGGACTTCCTCACGGAACTCGATCTGCAGATTGCGCGGCAGATTGATACCGTAGTCCTCCTGCAGGATATAGGCGATGCCGCCCTTGCCCGATTGCGAGTTGATGCGGATGATCGCTTCGTAGCTGCGTCCGACATCGCGCGGATCGATCGGCAGATAGGGTACCTCCCAGGTCGGCTTGTTCGCCTGTTTGATCGCCTTCATGCCCTTGTTGATGGCATCCTGATGCGAGCCGGAGAAGGCCGTGTAGACCAGTTCGCCTACATAGGGGTGGCGTTCCGGAATGACCATCTGGTTGGAATATTCGTAGACTTCCTTGATCCGCTCGATGTCCGAGCAGTCGAGCTTGGGATCGACGCCCTGCGTGAACATGTTGAGCGCCAGCGTCACCACATCGACGTTGCCGGTGCGCTCGCCATTGCCGAAGAGCGTCCCCTCGACACGGTCGGCGCCCGCCATCAGCCCCAGCTCGGTGGCGGCAATGCCGGTGCCGCGATCGTTGTGCGGATGCAGCGAGACGATCAGGTTCTCGCGATTATCGAGATTGCGGCACATCCATTCGATCTGGTCGGCATAGATGTTCGGCGTCGCCATCTCCACGGTCGAGGGCAGGTTGATGATGAGCTTGTTGTCCGCCGTCGGCCGTACGATCTCGATCACGGCGTTGCAAATCTCCAATGCCACTTCGAGTTCGGTGCCGGTGAAGCTTTCCGGCGAGTATTCGAAGCGATAACCGCCGCCCGCTTTCGCGGCCATGTCGGTGATCATCTTGGCGGCGTCAGTCGCGATCTGCTTGATGCCGGCCACGTCCTTGCCGAAGACGACGCGGCGCTGCAGCTCGCTCGTCGAATTGTAGAAATGTACGATCGGCCGGTGCGCACCTTCAAGCGCCTCGAAGGTCCGCGCGATCAATTCCGGCCGGCACTGGACCAGCACCTGCAGGGACACGTCTTCGGAAACGTTGCCTTCCTCGACGCACCAGCGGGCGAAATCGTAATCCGTCTGCGACGCGGACGGGAAGCCGATCTCGATCTCCTTGAAGCCCATGTCCAGGAGGAGGTGGAACATGCGCGCCTTCCGGTCGTGACCCATCGGATCGACGAGCGCCTGGTTGCCGTCGCGCAGATCCACGGAACACCAGATAGGCGCCTCGGTGATCGCCTTTGACGGCCACGTGCGATCCGGCAGCACGATCTGCGGATAGGGCTGATATTTCACAGCCGCCTCGGGCATGCCGGTCTTGATGGAATGTGATTTCAAAATCATGTGCAGCTTCTCTTCGTCACTTGAGCGTAGCCTGCCGCATGCAATAGCCGATCATTCGGGACATTGCGATGGCGATGCCGCGGGGGCCGCGCGATTTGGTTCAGCTTTTCTGGATTTCGAGGAGCAGGTGCCGGCAAGGCTTTTCGGCCGCCGGGCGCTCCTCAGCGAACCCGGCAACCGCGGATAAGGCCGAGAAGAAGAAGGGATGCGGTGGCGCGCGCAGGAGCACGATTGGCATCGTGTCCGGAAGAGATCGCTGCGATCTTGTGTGCGTCAGCCTGAGTCATGGAAAAGCCTATACACGGCTTGGTAAAGCGGAGCAAGAGTGCCCTCTCCTCGGGTTTGAACCGAGGACTAGCCCCTTTCCCCGCGCGGGGAAAGGGGACTGAGGCGGCGCCGCCGCTCCCCTCGCCCCGCTTGCGGGGAGAAGGTGCAGGCAGGCGGATGAGCGGCCGCCCCTTGCCGCCCGGACTAAATCTCCGCGATGGAGGTGACGATGCGCGAAACGAGACCGTAGGCCTTCGCCTCTTCCGCACCGAGCCAGTAATCGCGATCCGTGTCCTTGGCGATCTTGTCGACCGGCTGTCCGGTCGCTTCGGAGAAGATCCGGTTCAGACGCTCGTTCATCTTGATGATCTCGCGCGCCTGGATCTCGATGTCGGAAGCCATGCCGCGCGTGCCGCCCGAGGGTTGGTGCAACAGGAAGCGGGTGTTCGGCAGGCACAGGCGCTGCTCCTTCGGCGCGGCGACATAGATGAGCGCGCCGGCGGACGCGACCCAGCCTGTGCCGATGGTCCAGACCTTCGGCTTCACGAACTTGATCATGTCGTGGATGCTGTCGCCGGATTCGACATGGCCGCCCGGCGAGTTGACGAATAGGCGGATATCGTCGTCGCTGGCCGCGGCGAGCGCCACGAGCTGCGAGCAGACCTTCTGCGC